>Ga0207675_100001065_pt1 | contig 27234 bp, 23 predicted proteins | sample KBSSwiS42_FD_184305 | JGI IMG/M metagenome (GOLD analysis project Ga0207675, IMG submission 184305) | Switchgrass rhizosphere microbial communities from Kellogg Biological Station, Michigan, USA - KBS Switchgrass S4-2 (SPAdes) (version 2) | ecosystem: Host-associated > Plants > Roots >...
GTTTCGTCTGGAACCGGGAGATGCTGGAGCAGGGAAGAGAGACAGTGAAATATACGTCGTAGTCTTGATAATTTTGCCCTTGGGAAATTTGTCATTGGTCATTTTCCATTTCTCATTTGTCATTTGAAAGACTGGGATTCGTCTTGTGCCTTGACGTTTAAAAATGAGAGATGAGAAATGGAAAATGACCAATGACAAATAGCCCACTGACCAATGACCAATGGTCCAAGACCGGAAATCCCAGAGCAATCAATAACCAATGCCGCTAACTTCTTACGAGTCCCTCTTCTTCTGGATCTTCGGGATCGCCGCGATCTTTGCGGGGTTGCTGACGGTGATGGCGCGCAATGCTGTTCATAGTGCGCTCTTTCTTATTTCCTCGCTTGTTTCCGTTGCCGCCTTGTTTGTTCTTTCTGGAGCGGAGTTCATCGCCGGCGTTCAGATCCTGGTCTACGTTGGCGGCGTAATGGTTTTGTTTCTCTTCGTAATCATGCTCGTGAATGTTGGCGCCGAAGAGTCAGGACGCGAAGAAATCTTCAACAAGCAACGCCAGGTGACTACGAGTTTAGTGTTCTGCTTCCTGCTTGTGTTGGGCGTCCTGTACGCGGTTAACAAAGGTTCCACAGTATTACTGAAACAGAGCCAACGGTCTGAGGAATCCGTGGCCGAGCAGCAGGCTGAGCAGGACGCTCGTCTCAAGCAGGGGGCAACTGGAACGAGCCGGATAACAACGGACACCGAACGCGTGGGAAATAGTCTTTATCGATACGCGTCGCTGCCGTTTGAAATTGCAAGCATCCTTTTGCTGGTCGCGATTATTGGTTCTGTAATGCTCGCGCGTACTTTGAGGCAGGAAGCTTCGGCTGACGACATTGATCCTGAGGTCTTGGCAGCGGAAGCGATTCACGATCCGGAACTCAAAAAGCTGGAAGCGGCAAGTCAGGAATAGCATGGTCAACAACATCTTTGCTGCATTGATTTTTCTTCAGGAAGCAGGTGCTGAACAGGCCGCGGGTCCATTCGCCGCGATGAAGGAAGGCGTGAAGCATCCGGATCTCTCGAAGTTTCTGGTTATCGCCGCGCTGCTGTTCATCATTGGCGTTGCGGGTGTGCTGACGCGTAGAAACATCATCGTGATCTTCATGTCGATTGAGCTGATTCTGAACGCTGCCAATCTGAACTTCATCGCGATGTCGCGTTACTTGCAACAGACCGGAAGCGCGAACGCACTCGCGGGTCAGATCTTTGCTGTGTTTGTAATTGTGGTTGCGGCTGCCGAGGCGGCGATAGGTTTAGGGATCGTCATCGCGTTGTATCGAAACAAGGAAACAATCTGGGTAGATGAGATTGATTTGATGAAGTGGTAAGGCTGCGCGTGCTTTGACCTTTGTACTTAGAGCTTGGACGGTACGCGTGCAATCCGACGGTATTCGAAGCCAAGTACAAAGAACAAAGCACCAAGTACAGATCACATACCAAACATGTATCGCTATATTTGGCTCGTTCCACTGCTACCTCTAATCGGCGCCGCCATCAACGGCCTCCTCGGTCGGAAGTTTCGTTTTCCTGAAAAACTCGTCGGCGGTATCGCTGTTGGATCGGTCGCGCTTTCATTTCTCATCAGTCTAACGGCAGTTTACTCGTACGGGTTTGGTGAACACTCGAAGAATTGGCCCAAACCTTACCTCACCAGCGAGGATGGATATAGTTTCGACTGGATTCCCGGCGGCGCTGTCAGTATTAATCAGGGCGCCGAAGCCCGGCGTGCAGTCGACTCCCAAAAGCAGGTCGAAGAAAAACTCGCCGCAATGTCGCCGGAAGAGCGACAAAATACTCATGCGGTCTTAACGGGGGTGAGCGAGACACCTCGGTACGCTTTGCTCAACATTGAGTGGAGCTATCAGCTGGATCAGTTGTCGTCGATCTTCATGCTGGTAGTCACTGGTGTTGGTCTCTGCATCTTTGTTTTTGCCACCGGTTACATGCACGGCGAAGCCGGCTTCTACAGGTTCTTTGCCTACCTTGGCCTATTCCTGTTTGCGATGCTCGTGCTGGTCATGGGCTCAAACTTCCTGATGATGTTTGTTGGTTGGGAAGGTGTCGGTCTCTGTTCTTACCTTCTAATTGGTTACTACTTCGATCGCCCGGAAGCAGCTAACGCTTCGCGAAAAGCGTTCATCACCAATCGTGTCGGCGACTTTGGTTTCGCGCTCGCCGTCTTCGGCATCATCGCCACTTTTGGTTCAGCTCAATACACGCATGTATTCGAACAAGCGAAGAGCTATCCGATGGAGTTGATCGGGCACTGGGGAATACTTTCCTGGCTGGCACTCGGCCTCTTCATTGGTGCAATGGGTAAGTCTGCACAACTCCCACTGCACGTTTGGCTGCCTGATGCGATGGCCGGCCCAACACCAGTCTCGGCTCTGATTCACGCCGCGACAATGGTGACTGCGGGCCTCTACATGGTCACGCGCACCAATGTCATCTTCCAACATTCCCAAACAATGCTGCTCGTCGTGGCTCTTATCGGCGCCGCGACTGCGATCTTTGCTGCAACGATCGGCATCACGCAGAACGACATCAAGAAGGTCCTGGCTTATTCAACCGTTTCCCAACTTGGGTTCATGTTCATAGCTTGTGGGGTTGGTGCATTTACTATCGGCATCTTCCACGTGATGACGCATGCGTTCTTCAAGGCGCTCATGTTTCTCGGCGCCGGCAGCGTGATCCACGGAATGCACCACGAGCAGGACATGCGACGCATGGGCGGTCTGAAGAAGTACATGCCTTACACGTACTGGACATTCTTTGCAGGTTGGCTTGCGATCTGCGGAATATTTCCGTTGAGCGGATTCTGGTCGAAAGACGAAATACTTTGGAAGGCCGCAAGTACGACCGCGATTCCTTACGGTTGGCTTATCTGGTTGGTTGGGACAATCGCCGCTACGTGCACGGCTTTCTACATGACGCGCTTGATGGCGATGACGTTCTGGGGCAAAGAGCGGTTCCTCGATCACGCGGCGGGCGGGGAAGCAGATGAAGCGCACGCGTCTGCGTACGACAAAGGTTTAAGTAGCCACGATGCCGCGAGCGGTTCAGCCGGTGATCGTCCTCATCATCAACCTGGTGAGCATGTTGGTCCCGCAGTTGCTCATGATTCTCATGGACACGGAAGCCACGTTCACATTCCGCACGAGTCGCCGAAGTCGATGTGGGTGCCGCTGGCAGTCCTGGCTGTGCTCGCCGTCATTGGTGGTTTTGTTGGAATTGGGCCAGCTTTTCGAAAGGTCACTGGAACAGAACACCCAGGCGGCAAGTTGAATATCGTACGCTGGCTCGACCCAATCGTCTGGAATCCTGCAACTCACGAATTCGGAACTGAAGAAGCAGAACATGCGCAGCCAGTGGCGAGTCATGGTGCACCGGTTGAAACGCATTCAAGTGCGGCGGAAGCAGGACATGAGGGTGCGGCTAGCGTTTATGGCGATGTTGGCTTCAATCTCGCACACTCGATCGAAAAGAGTGCGGGGGAACTCGGTACCGAATGGCTGTTCATTATTCTTTCACTATTGGTGGCTGGATTCGGCATATTGATGGGTTGGTACTTTTATTTGAAAGAACCGAGCTTACCCAACATCTGGGCTGCGAGACTTCGTCCTCTTTACAACGCAAGCTACAACAAATACTGGGTCGACGAGTTCTTTGGTCTGACGGTTACTCGTCGCACGATGGACCTGGCGCGTGCCGTTTTCTCGTTTGATTCGAAATTCGTGGATGGAATAGTCAACGGCCTCGCAACGGTTTCTCGTTTGTTCAGTCGAATCGTTGGCGGCTTCGATAAATACTTCGTCGATGGTCTGGTAAATACGCTAGCCGCCTTCGTTGCGCGCTTGATGTCGCCACTGTTTCGGGCCGCGCAAACTGGTTTTACTCAAAACTATGCACTCGTAATGGTGTTGGGCTTGATGCTGGCGGTGATGGCGTTTTTGAGTTCGGACATTGCGAAGGCGGCGTCCGACACGGCCACTGCAATCAGGCGGGCCTTCGGCTTGTTGTTCTGAATGCTTTTGCATTGACACTTTAAGTCGCAGGCTTTCGAGCTGCGCCACAAAACCACATGACTGATTTTATCGCTAACAATATTCTCTCGATTATCACCTGGCTCCCGGCGTTGGGCGCGATTCTCATTCTCGCTGCGTTGAAGAAGGACCAGTCGAGCTTGATTAAGAAGTTCGCGACTGCGTGGTTTGGACTCGACTTTGTCGCTTCGCTTTGGTTGTTGCGTTACAACAGCGAAGCTGGTGGCATGCAGTTCATTGAAGATCATTCATGGATCCCGACAATCGGTGCGCGCTATCAGATGGGCGCCGACGGTGTCACTGTGCTGTTGATTCTCCTCACGACGTTGCTCGGAATCATTGCTGCTCTTTCATCATGGAACTACATCCAGAAACGCGAAAAGGAATACTACGTTCTCCTGCTTCTGTTGCAGGCCGCCGTTGTTGGCGTCTTTTCTTCGATGGACTTGTTTCTGTTCTACCTGTTCTTCGAAGTGTCGCTCGTGCCGATGTATTTCCTGATCGGGATCTGGGGTGGTGAGAATCGACTCTACGCGGCCATAAAGTTCTTTCTGTACACGCTCGTTGGTTCCGTCGTGATGTTGCTGGGTGTTTTGAAGATGTACTTCTTAACTCAGGATGCGACGCTGCTCGCTCAAATTACCCCGCAGACTCTGAACAATATCGCAGGCAACAATGCCGCGCTTGCTGTGCTAAACAGTGCAGCCGCGGCAGCAAAGAGTGGGGCCGGTACTTTTAACATCATGTACATGCAGGCCATGGGATCTGTTTTGCCAATGGGCACAATGCAGGTTCTGTTGTTTGCGGCTTTCGCCCTGGGCTTTGCGATCAAGGTGCCGATGTTTCCGTTCCACACGTGGCTGCCTGACGCGCACGTCGAAGCACCAACCGCCGGGTCCGTGATTCTTGCCGGTATTTTGCTCAAGCTCGGAACGTATGGTTTCTATCGCTTCAACTTACCGATGTTTCCCGGAGCCGTGAAGGATCAGCAATTCTTTGGTTCGTTCGGGGTGCGAAGTGTTGTCGTCTTCCTGGCTATTGTTAGCATTCTCTATGGTGCGCTAGCGGCAATGTATTTTGTAGTGAAAAAGGATGGCGACGTAAAAAAACTGGTCGCTTACTCGTCTGTCTCGTCGATGGGAATGGTGATGCTCGGGCTGTTTGCGTTAAATCCAAACGGCGTAAACGGCGGCGTCATGCAGATGATCAATCACGGGATTTACTCCGCCGCATTATTCCTGCTGGTTGGGATCATCTATGAACGCAGGCATACGAGAAACGTGGCGGAATTTGGCGGGCTGTCGCACGTCATGCCGGGCTACGCAGCAGTGTTTCTCGCGATGGTCATGACGGCGATTGGCTTACCATTGCTGGCAGTATTCATATCCGAGTTTCTGGCCCTCCGGGGTGCCTTCGAATCAAACCCGACGTGGGCGGCGCTGGCTGCGCTCGGAATCATTTTGAATGCAGGCTACTTCCTCTGGCTTTATCAGCGAATGTTTTTCGGCACAATCGACAATCCGAAGAATGAGAAGCTGACCGACTTGAGCGGACGAGAGTGGGCTTACATGACTCCGCTTTTGATCCTGGCGCTGTGGATCGGAGTGTATCCAAAACCGTTTTTGGCTTTCATTGAGCAACCCGTCAATTCGGTTGTGAAACAGATCAAGCCCGAATATCAAATCCAGGGAACAACTGACGTCGCCGCTCAGCCCAGGATCGTTCCAGCGGCGCCGGCTCAAGCGACGGATAAATAAGAGAAGATTGAAGATTGAATGTCCGATAAACTTTAGTTTGTCGTGTGACATGCAGAAAGTTCACTAACAATCTCAGCGACAAACTAAAGTTTATCGGACATCTAAGATCGGACCACTGACCAACAAATAATGCTTCTTCTGCTGCAAGCCAACACTAATTCGCTAATCAGCGTTAACGATCTGCAACTGATCGCACCAGAGTTGATCTTGACGGCGTGTGCTTGTCTCGCGCTGGTGATGGAGGTTGTGCTTCCATACCGGAAGAGCAAGTTAACTGCCTACTTCGCCCTCATCGGCGTGGCATTGGCGATGGTCTCAGTGGGCTTTCAGTTTTCTCAGCTTCAGGATTCAACGTCAGTCGGTTTCTACGGAATGATTCGGATTGACGGGCTCGCGCTGTTGTTCCGGGTAATCTTTTTGATTGCAGCGGCCCTGGCCATTGGAATATCTACTCGCTTCCTCGACATTGAAGGCGAACAACACGGGGAGTATTACGCCCTGGTTCTGTTTGCGACTGTCGGGATGATGTTTCTCGCGTGTGGTTACGATCTCATCACGCTCTACATCGGTCTCGAGTTGATGGCGCTCACGTTCTACGTCCTGGTTGCTTTCACCAAGCGCGAAAAGAAGTCGAACGAAGCGGCGATGAAGTATTTCTTACTGGGTGCGTTCTCGTCCGGAGTGTTGCTCTACGGAATGTCACTGCTATACGGAATTGCAGGTTCAACAAACCTCGGTGAGATCAGCACTGCCGTAACGAGAGTGATCGGTCTGACGACGAGTGACGCCGAAAACTGGGGCGGGCTGCGACCAATGCTGTTGCTCGCCATGATCTCGCTCGCCGCTGGACTCTTCTTCAAGATTGCTGCCGTTCCATTTCATATGTGGGCGCCGGATGTTTACGAAGGTGCGCCGACATCTGTCACTGCATTTCTATCGACTGGTTCGAAGGCGGCAAGCTTTGTCCTTTACATTCGCGTCTTCAGCCAGGCGCTTGATGGCATGGTGACCGATTGGGCACCGTTGTTGGGACTCGTGGCCGCAATCACGATCATGGTTGGAAACTGGGCCGCCGTAACCCAGGAAAACTCCAAACGATTGTTGGCCTATTCTTCGATTTCGAATGCCGGTTACCTTCTGCTGGGACTGGTTGCTCACAATAAGTCCGGCTACCTCGGGTTGATTATCTATCTGCTGGTTTACACGTTCATGAACATGGGCGCGTTTGGTGTAATCATCAGCCTGCGACGACGCGGGATTATTGGTGACAACGTCGAAGACCTGACTGGACTGGCGCAGAAGTCTCCGGGAATGGCGGCGATGATGGCCGTGTTTATGTTGTCGCTCGGTGGTCTCCCAATGACTGGCGGATTCATCGGGAAGTACTTTCTCTTTTACGGATTGCTCGAAGCGGGCGATGCCGCTCATAAAAACTGGTACTACTGGCTGGCACTGTGGGCAATTCTCAACACAGTGGTTTCCTTCTACTACTATGTCCGCTTTATCAAGGTGATGTACCTCGGCGACAGAATTGCTGACGACAAGCCGTTAATGCTTTCTCCGGCGTTGAGAGTCGCTGTGTTTGTGTCGCTAGTGGGAATCTTGTTCATAGGCATTTGGCCGGAGAAAATTATCGCTGTCACAAGGGCGTTACTTAAGACGGCGCTTCTGGGTTAGAACGGGTTTAGCCAATTGTGAGAGATGGCGATGTTTTGTTTTCCAAAGCATCGCCTTCATTGTTTTATCGGACATCGATGTTAATGTACCTCTACTATTTCCTCGCCGCAGTTGCTTCCTACTTCGGTGTTCAATCGCTGCGCAGTGGCTTTCGATACGTCGCATATGTGCGACGTGAAACCAGCAAGCCGCTTCCTGACTTTCACCCATTCGTTTCCGTCATCGCACCAAGCAGAGGATTGGAGTCAGGTTTAACTGACAATCTACGCACGCTATTGAGCCAGGACTATCCGGCTTATGAGGTCCTATTCGTTTTCGATCGAGCAGACGATCCTGCAGCCGATGTTCTAAACCAACTCGAGAGAGGGAATGTTTCAGCCCGCACGATCATTAGCGGTCCAGCTGTTGATTCTGGGCAGAAGGTTCACAACCTTCGGGTTGCCGTGGACAAACTTAATCCGCACTCGGAGGTTGTTGTTTTTGTAGACACCGATGCAAGGCCTGGACATTTGTGGTTACGTCAACTTGTCGCGCCCTTGATAGACGAGAAGCTAGGTGCTTCGAGCGGATATCGCTGGTTCGTTCCATTACATGGTGGATTTGCTTCACGGTTGCGTTCCGTGTGGAATGCCTCCATTGCGTCCGCGCTCGGTGAAGATCGGCAGAAGAACTTTTGTTGGGGTGGTTCTACGGCGATTCGTCGTACCGTCTTTGAACGATTGAACATTCGTGAGCGTTGGCGAGGAAGTGTGTCGGACGATTTCACCGTGACAACTGTGCTTAAAGAAGCAAAGCTGCCGATTCATTTCACTCCGAACTGTTTGGTCGCCTCGGTCGGTGATTGTGATTTGAGCGAGCTGTTCGAATTCACGACCAGGCAGATCAAGATCACGCGCGTCTATGCGCCGCAACTTTGGAAGCCGCTATTGCTCGGTTCATCTTTATTCACGATCGTTTTCTTTGGCGGAATCTTGTTGCTCATGGTTCGGATAGCGGCCGGAATTCCGTCATTAACGTTGTTTCTGGTGTTGTGTTTTGTCTTTGCGCTGGGTGCAGCGAAGGGGCTGATTCGTTGGCGGGTTGTCTGCATTCCGTTGCAGAGCTATCAAAGCGAAATGCGGCGAGACCTGCTTGCGCACATGGTCCTCTGGCCCGTCGCCTCGGTTCTATATCTCTACAACGCGATCGTTGCGGGGTTCTCTCGTCGGATCAACTGGCGAGGAATTACCTATGAATTGAAATCACCCAATGAAGCTGTCATTATCTCTCGCGACGTGTCCGATATCCTTTAGCTTGTCGTGACGATGCAGAGGAGGCTTGTTGCGATCGACGGCGACAAGACAGACGCATATTGGACATTCATATCGATAAAGTGCCAAACAAAGCTGTCCAACTAGTGCAATTGCTACGGTCGTCCAAACGCGAAATGCGTCTCGGTACAGTAATCCTGTTTGTAACTTCACGTTGCAACGCCTTCTGCCAGACCTGTTTCTATCACGAAGAACTGAATAATCCCGGCGACATGACTTTCGAACAGATAGCGAAAGTCTCGGAAACCATGCCGGCGATCACTGATCTTTGGCTCTCTGGTGGTGAGCCTACGCTTCGTCGCGATGTCTCCGAGATCATCGATATGTTCGTCCGAAACAACGGCGTCAATCGAATCATCATTCCCACGAACGGTCTGATCAAGACACGTGTCTTCGACATCGTCGACAAAGCCCTCGGCAACAACCCGTCTATCGATCTCTATCTCAACATTGCGCTCGACGGTTACGGCAAAACGCACGACAGAATTCGTGGGGTTCCCGGCAACTGGGAAAAGGCTCTCGAATGTATTGAGGCCCTTTACCCGCTCAAGACAAAATACACCGATCGGTTTCGTCTGAATGTAAACACAGTGGTCTGTGCCGAGAACTACAAAGAGATCGAGATGCTGTCGGAGTTTATGTGGGCGAACTATCGGCTGGACGGTCAATACTTCAACATCATTCGCGGAGAAACCCTCGTCGGCGATGAGATAAAACAAGTGCCGCCTGAAGTGTTGCCGGCGATGTACACCCACGTCTCCAAGCTCACAAAACAATATGGTGATCGGATGTTTGCTGACGACGATGCCGGCAAGCGATTTGTGAAGAATGCCGCTTACGTTGGAGCAATCACCACGCACTACCGGACGCAGCACGCAAACTTTGAAAATCCAACTCCCTGGCCATTTCCGTGCACGGCTGGCGAAACAACGGCAGTGATTGATTATAACGGCGATGTGCGTGCCTGCGAGTTGCGCGAGAAGTTTGCGACGCTTTCAGATTTCGATTACGACTTCGGGGCACTTTGGTCAGCGAATCAGCGTGCCGTGGAGTTAGCGGCAATCGATGGTGGAAAGGCTTGCTGGTGTACACATGTTTGCTTTATCCACGACTCGATGCGTCATTCTCGTCGCGGGCTTCTCTATGAAGTTCCGAAGAACTTTCTGACGCGAGAGAGTTGGTAGTCGATGCCGGATTCAAAAGAGGACACGAATAGAAAAACTGGTTACGCCTATGCGGCCGGGATTTCGTTGTTCGCAGTGGTTGCGACATTTTGTGGTTTGGGATGGTTGTTAGATAAGTGGTTAGGCACACAGCCCTGGTGTTTGATTGGTGGAGTTGTGCTTGGATCTGCGGCGGGACTTTTTCAGTTTATTAGAATCAGTTCGAAGACTTACTAATGGCGGTGTCCTAATCTGAGTTGTTTACTAAAAAAGAAAAACAAGAGGACGATCCACTAAATCACACTAAACAACACCAAAGTATCTCTTAGTGACATTACGTTTCGTGTTGTTTCGTGTGATTTGGTGGATCGTTCTTTCATCTACCAGCACTATGGACCCCAAAAACTTTAGATTAGGACACCACCTACTAATACCCAACTCGACAATTCATCAATTTCACAGTTAAAATCTCCGGCTTCGCAATGGCCAATTCTGCAAACGAGATAGCTGAGATGTCTATTCAGACCGAACCAGATCATGGCCTGAATACACGTGTTTTCCGCGTGATGGTCGCGGTCACGGTGTTGTCCGCTACTGTGTCGGCATTTGTTGGCCCGTGGCGCTTCACAACTGGTCTCATTATAGGCGGGGCGTTGGCGATATTTAGTCATCGCTGGCTGAGCAATTCGGCTGCTGCAGCGATCCGCTTGTCGATTGGTGGCGGAGTGCAACATATCGGGTTGTTTCAATTCATTCTTCGTTACGTTGTCGTGGCGGCGACTGTTTTCGCAGCCACTGAATTGGGAATCGCATCCTTGTCCGCCATGCTGGTGGGTTTGAGTAGTTTTGTTTTGGCTCTGATGGTTGAAGCGTTGAGAGAGTTCTATTTCGCAATTATTCAGCGAGAGGAAATTAGTTAATGTTCTGGTTGTTGGAAGCTGCCCATGAAGTGGCAGAACATGCAGAAGAGGAAGCACACGCGGCGCCAATCATCGTGCAGTGGGTTAATCAATTGATTGGTGAGCCGGTGTATAGATTTGAAATGCATTACACCAAGCCTCTTTGGGATAACTTCCTCGGGAAGTTTGGAACAAATGCCGAGAGTGCGTTTGGCCCTTATTCGCCTGAGACCGCAGTTCCCTGGTACACGGTGATGTTCTTCATTGCGTGTCTGCTGAGCATCGCGATCATTTGGATTCTGAAAGGTCGTCTCTCGTCAGATGAGCCAGGTCCCGGACAGCAAACTTTGGAGGTGGGTGTACTCGCAGTACGCAGCATGCTTGAAGACATCATCGGACCACACGGGCTTAAGTACTTCCCGGTCGTAATGAGCTTCGCGGTGCTGATTTTGGTGTCCAACCTGATGGGACTCTTTCCTTTGTTCATGAGTCCAACGTCAGCGACGAGCGTGACGTTTGCTCTCGGACTAAGTTCGTTCCTTTATTACAACTACATCGGCATTAGTGAGAACGGCATTCTGAAACACTTAAAGCACTTCGCCGGGCCGATCTGGTGGATTGCTCCGTTGATTTTCCCAATCGAGCTTATTAGTAACCTGATTCGACCGTTCTCGTTAGGTATTCGTTTGTTCGGAAACCTGTTTGCCGACGAAAAGGTGCTCGAAACTCTCGCACACCTGGCGCCGCCAGTGACCTGGTTTGCGCCGATACTCCTGATGCCGCTCAGTGTTTTCGTTGCATTCATCCAGACTTTTGTTTTCGTTCTGTTGTCGCAACTTTATCTCAGTGAGGTTTCACATGCGCCGCATGAACATGTTCATGGCGATCACGAACCACACGAAGAAGATGGCGACGAGTTTATTGTTCCTGTATTGACATAACGGCGTTATCAAACGCGAAGTGAGCGATGTTCGCGACTGGGCCAGCACACGTTGCTTCGTAAAGAGTTGATTATCTTGCTTGCCAGCAGTTTCCATCAGGTAGAACAGGGCAACTCATAGCTTTTTGTCGGGTCTGACTCGCAGGAGCGCCGTTGTAAGAGGGGCGGTGGATACCGGTTTCAGGCGAAATAATAAACGCCCAATCTTTCTGAGTCCTAACTCAAGGCACGCACAATAGCTCCCAACGTTTTCGTTGGGGAGGAGAAGAGAATGAGCAAACTTAGAATGGTGATGTTTGCGGTCGTCGGTATTTTGTTTAGCGGCATGACCGTGTTTGCGCAGGGCGCAGCCGAAGCAGGCGACAATGCGAGTTCAGTGAGCAAGTATCGCGCGTTGGCAGCTGGTATCGGCTTCGCAATCGCTGTTTTCGGCGGCGCCATTGGTCAGTCGCGCATTGGCGCGTCGGCGTGTGAAGGTGCAGCCCGCAATCCTGGCGCTGCCGGTCGTATCCAGACCATGATGATTCTTGGGTTGGCGCTTATTGAATCGCTGGTGCTGTTTGCACTGCTGGTGATTTTCGCGGTTGTCAAACCCAGCTAATCGTTCGACAACAAGATCGAACAACTTGCGGGCGTGAGTTTCGACTCACGCCCGCTAGTTGTTTTAGGACTCCATGCAACCTCGGCGGCCAACCCGCACGAGACGAAGCCTCTGTCTTCTAATGAGCGAACGGAAAACCGGAGGCCCCCGCACGGGAGGCGACAAAGCCGCACCCACAAATTCGAAATCCGCAATCGCAATTCCGAAATTCTTCTTCCGTATGTTAGGCTGGCCGCACTCTCTCGAATTAATCTCATGAGGCGTAACTCTAGATGAAGAAGTGCCCGAAGTGCGGCGTTGAGTATTCCGACGCTACAACTCTGTGCCCTTCTGACGGTGTGGCGCTCGAAACCTCAGACGACTCACTGATTGGCAAGACACTCGCCGGCAAATACCGGATTGACGCTCGTCTCAGCGTCGGCGGGATGGGCACTGTCTATCGCGGCACTCACGTCATGATGGACAAGACAGTCGCGATAAAAGTCTTGCGACCATCGCTCGCCGCTGACGAGAAAATTGTCGCTCGCTTCTCGCGCGAGGCGCGTGCTGCCTCTCGTATTTCCCATCCAAATGCGCTTAGCGTTACTGACTTTGGTGAGGACGAAGCCGGGATTGTATTTCTTGTCATGGAGTACCTGAGCGGTAGGACGCTCAAGCAAGTCATTCGTGAAGAAGGGCCACTGTCACTTGCTCGCACTGTTGACATCATGAGGCAGGTTGGTGATGCCCTCGATGCTGCTCATGCACAGAATGTCGTTCACCGCGATCTCAAAAGCGACAACATCATGTTGGTGGGCACCTCCACCGGCGATCATGCGAAGGTCCTGGATTTTGGAATTGCCAAGATTAATGAACCCGACGGGGAGTTTGACACCGGATTAACTGCGCCCAACCTGGTGATGGGCACTCCTCAGTACATGTCGCCCGAGCAATGCTCGCAAGATGGTGAGATTGATGCCCGGACAGACATCTATTCCTTTGGCGTCATCTTGTACGAAATGCTCGTCGGTCACGTGCCCTTCACTGGTGATTCACCGACGATGGTGATGATGAAACATCTCCAGGATCCTGTTCCTTCAATCCTCGATGAACGAAAGGATTTACCTCCAGCAATTGGTCGAGTAGTCGCCCGGGCAATGGCCAAGGTTCCAGACAACCGTTACCAAACGATCAATGAACTTTTGGAAGATCTAACCATCGCCGCCGGCATGACAGTTTTGAAGCTGGATCCGATTGTGCCCGCGACAACGCCGATCGTTTCGCCCGACGACGATGAAATGACTGTTGTCCGTCCGCGTGTCGACACGGGCGCGACTCCGGTTGCGACTCCAAGGCGGGCCCCAGTGACCGTTCCCCTGCCGCCTCACTATCAGCCACCAGTTCAACCACCAGTTCACTCGAGCATCAATCCGCTTAAGATTCTAATTCCTTCAGTGGTTGGGTTGCTGGTAGTGTTCGCAGTTGTTTTTGCCTTTACTCGTCAATCGACTCCGTCGGCCAACTCGAATACTGATTCCCAACCGACTCTGGTTGCTGATCCGAATAGCCAACCAGTTAAACCGGGCCAGCCGCCAACGGGCAAAGGGGAAGAGGGCATTCCTGCTGGTGGAGTTATCACTTCACCAGCAAACGCAAACGTCAATACCAATTTGAATGCGAATGCTGAGGTGTCGCCATCACCAATTACGGAAGTCAGTCCGGCGAATGCAAATGCAAACGAGAACTCAAACAGCAATCGGAAGGCTTCACCCTTACCAGAACCGAGTAAGGCTGTAACGCCAGACAATGTGCCACCACCAAGTCCACCCGGATCAAAATCTCCGACGGTTAAGCCTTCACCTTCGCCGGAAGCATCGCCGGACGGACGCTAGCTTCGAGTAGCATCCATGAGCAGCCCACGAAAACCCTCGGCGTTTTCGATAAGCAATTCAATTTCGAGTAAATAACAAGGAAGCGAAAACGACAGCGAGCGAAGTTTGACTGCGTCCTTTGCCGTCGTGATTAGACTCGTGGCACCCGCTTGTTTCGCCGTTGCCACCAGCTTATCGACATCGGATTGTGTGTAGATGTGGTGATCTCGAAAGGAAGTTTGAGTTAGTGGTTCGAGCCCCTCCACCTGAAGTTGCGCGAAGAATGACCTGGGATTACCAATTCCACAAAAAGCCGAAACCAACCCGGAGGGCGCCGTTGTGTTTGACTCGTCAAGATTCTTGATTCGCTTCACTATCATCCGCGAATGAAAGATCGGTCGATCTCCGGAGAGTCTCGACAGTTCCGAATGAACACCGTCAACGTTCTCAGCTTGTTCACACCTGGTCAAAACGAAGCAATCCGCTCTTTTAAGTCCAGTCAAAGGCTCGCGCAATCGACCATAGGGAAGCATCTGACCGTTACCCCATGGATCTGTCGCGTCAATGGTAACGACGTTTAGATCTCGAGCGAGTCTAAAGTGTTGGAACCCGTCGTCGAGCACAAAGCAATCACTTTTCAAATGCTTGATAGCTCCTTGCCCGGCAGCGAACCGGTCTGCATCGCTGATTACCGCTGCAACTCCTCGCAGGTTACTTGCCAACAAATACGGTTCATCTCCAGCTTCACGGGGAGTTGAGAAGACGGTTGTACCGTCCGACACTAGCACCCGCCGTTTCGGATTTTCTCGGCCATAGCCTCGCGTCAGAATGCAAACTTGTTTTTCTGACTCGGCTAGCGTCCTGGCAACCCATTCAACTAAGGGCGTTTTGCCAGTACCTCCCGCTGTGATGTTGCCGATGCTTATTACTGGTCGCTCCAGTTTTGCAGGCCGAAACGCACCGCGTTCATATAACACCGCATGTCCGCGCGTGATCGCACCGTACAAAACTCCAAGCGGTGGCAGGATTATTGATCTCATGAGCCGGACGTATGGGTGGCGAGCAGCGTAGACCGGGGAGCAGTCTTAACTGGAGATTGGGTGAGTAGTGGCCTGAGAAACCCGATAGTTCGTTCAGTGGCGCCCTGGTTGTTTTGCACGATCTCCCTGGCTCGAATCGTCAATTCTGTTCGACGCTTATCATCACTCAAGAGCGCTTCCAACTCATGTGTCAAACAGTTCGAAGCCTTGCGCGGATCCAATGGAGGAAGTTGAACTATCGCGTCTGCCTCGTTGAGCAGGTGAACGATTGCCTGGAAGTTATGCGTGTAATGACCCGTCACAACACAGGTTCCGCGAGCGGCTGGTTCGAGAACGTTGTGTCCTCCGTGGTCAACAATACTTCCACCAACAAAAACCACTTTAGCCAAAGAATAGACGGAAGGTAATTCACCAATTGTGTCGAGCAGGATTGCTTCAGCAGCGGAGTCGCTTGATTGTGGTGTGCTTGTTCTCTTAACCCAATTCAAACCAGATTCGTCAAGGAGTTTTGCAACTTCCTGAAAGCGCTCAGGTCGTCTTGGCGCGATCATGAGTCTAACCTTCTGTTTCTTTTTCAACTCCAAAAAGCTTTCCAGAATGATTCTCTCTTCAGGCGCATGGGTGCTCGCCGCAAGAACGAGTGGCTGGTCTTCTTGTAATCCAAAACGGTTTTTTAGTGCTTCGGTTGTTTCGGTTCCCGTCGCAATAGAATCGACGTCAAACTTGAGATTGCCTGATCTCAGTATTCTGTCTCGGTTTAGTCCCAACTCGCCGATTCGTTCTGCATCACTTTCAGATTGCATCACCGCCAGGCTGAGATGCGAGAGGACAGTGGAAAGGAAAAAGCGAGCGAGTCGATAACGTCGAAACGACTGACGCGAAATGCGGCCGTTCACTAACGCCACGGGAATATTCCTAGAACTACACTCGTGAAGAAAGTTTGGCCACAACTCCGTTTCCATTATGAGGACGACGTTTGGGTTGATAGCTGTTAACGCTCGTCGTACAGACCACCGCCAGTCAAACGGAAAGTAGAAGATCGCATCGACCTGGTTACCAAAGACCTGGTGGGCGAGATTTTGGCCCGTGTTTGTAATTGTGGAGACGACTAGAGAGTGTTCGGGAAACTCAGCGCGCAATCGAGCAACCAAAGGTCGGGCTGCCTGGGTTTCGCCCACTGAAACGCAGTGAAGCCAGACTACAGGTCGCGATTGATCTTTCGTCGCTTGGACGGATCCGAGGCGTTGTCGCAGTCCTTCAATATATTTGCCGTGGGCGAGAGCTTGGAACAGGAAGTATGGGAGGAGAACTAAGAGACCGAGCGTTAGAAGAAGACTGTAAGCCAGATACATAAGATCTCAAATCTCAAATCTGAGATCTCAGATCTGAAATCTGAGATCTGAACCTGAGATCCTGATCGCGTTCTCACTTAGCGCGTTCGATATATCGTCCTTCAGATGGGTCTACTCGAATCTTGTCGCCTTCGTTAACAAAAGGTGGGACGGTAATCGTGACGCCATTTTCAAGTGTGGCTGGTTTGTTGACGTTTGAAACAGTAGCGCCCTTCATTGTCGGTTCAGTTTGGGTAACGGTCAGTTCCATGGAGGGCGGGAGATCAATACCGATAGGAGCTCCCTCGTAGAATTCCGCCTGAAGTTTAAGTCCGGGGGTCAGCCACTGCGCCGCGTCACCGAGATCATCTTCATTCAGCGCAATCTGTTCGTAGTTTTCAGTATTCATGAAGTGATGGTGCGACCCATCGGAATAGAGATACTCCATCTCGTGCTGTTCGAGCGACGCCCGATCAACCGTATCGGCAGAGCGGAATCGATGTTCAAAGGACGAGCCAGTTCGGATATTGCGAAGCTTCGTTTGCACCATTGCTCGCAGGTTTCCCGGCGTGTGGTGTCTGAATTCAACGACTTTACAAGGCTGACCTTCGAAAACGATAACCATACCGCGTCTGATCTGGGTTGCAGAAATAGCCATAAAACTGAATTCTCCGTCTAGAAAAGTGTCTATCTGATTGCACTTCGGACTGCTTGCGAGCTGTTTGAGCCCTGGACAAGCCGCGTAGTCTAACTAGCGGTCTCAGGGTTTGTCCAGCAGGCGTGTCCGACGATTGAACATTAGAAAAGGCGGCCAACTCTGAAATCTAGTTCCAGAATGACCACCTTTTTGAGGAGCCCACCTACCTCGTCTGTAGTCACGCCTGACACGAGGTTTGGTTCCAGTAAACGTTCAGGCTGCGCGCGCCCTGGGAACTCGCCGCTGTCGTGCTAGTTGTTCCAGCCATCTTTGCGCCTGCTCGTAGTGTGGGAATCTTCGCTCGTCCAGTCGGAAGGCACTAGTGTGATAGTACCGCCTGCCCTTTATTAACCTGGCTGGATGTTTTATGTGGAGTATCTCGTGGTAAAGGATGTATTCCACAAACCACTCCGGAACCTCTTCAGAGTCAAGCGTCTTGCTAATGGTGATGCTATCGTAAAGATGATCGTGGTGACCCAGAATGCTCCGCGTACGTCTTTGTGACCAGGTCAGGGTCGGCTTGCTGATTTCACCATTGAAGAACTTACGATTCAATTTCGCAAACATGCGATCGAGGTCATAAACCTCACCTTGAGCAGACGAAATCTGTTTTCTTCCGCGCCCTCGACGCACAAGATCTGAAGCCCGCATTACTGAAGGAGTCAACGAGTAGTCTCGATAGACACGATCATGAATGGCGGGAACTCTCTTTCCCAAGAGGCGCGAGACAAGAATCCACGCGAGTGCGCGCAAGACTTCTGGTGGAGAGTCCTTGCAGATATCAGAAAGACGTACGTAGACGCGACCCGAACGGAGTCTTATGGTATGACGCAGACCGGCATAGGGATAGAAACGCACATCAATAGGCGGGACTCCTCTGTTCCCGCCCAAGTGGCGGAAGGTGTCGGCAAAGATTTTTGCAGTTGCTTCACTCATTCGATGCTTTGCGAAATCTGGTTTGGGAGACAGGTCTGCATTTACCGGGACTGAAAGTAAAGTTGTTGAATCAGACCGAGTAGTGCTGAGGGAAACCAGATTTTGAATCCAGCGGGTGCAATCTTAAGGAGGCCCGGTTGAGGCAGTCAATCATCCGCACGAGGGCCGACTTTGCGATTTTTCTAAGAAAATTGCAGGTTGCAGTTTAGGGACGCATCGACAATGAGGGGATTCTGGACAAACCTCAGACTTATCAACGGTTTAGGGGAATTGAAGTTTTTTGTGGGGCTTTCTTCCGCTCCTGAGGCTCCGAGACCGGAGTCGGTGACTATTGAATCCAACCCCTTATTTGCAGGGGTTTGATTAAATCCTTATACTGCAAATTGTCAGTAGCTATTGGCTTTTTGCTTAGAAAACAGTCTTTGATCTGACTGGAACTGACCGGCCCCTGATTACCAAATAGCATGCCTCGTCGAAATCAAAATCTTCAAACTGGCGATCAACGTCCTATCGATTCCCGTACTGAAGTGCTCTTGGCGGCGCTAATCAAGGAGCACCTGGTTACTGGTGAGGCCGTCGGTTCCAGGGTCCTGTCTGATCGGTTTGCGCATGGTTATGGCTGGAGTTCCGCTACCATTCGAAACGTGATGGGGGAATTGGAGGATGCCGGCTTCGTCGAACAACCTCATACCTCAGCTGGTCGGATTCCTACTGACAAGGGCTACAGGTATTACGTCGATAACATGCTAGGTGAGGCAAGGCTATCTCGCGGCGATCTTCGAGCCATAGACGATTTGTTTGCGGTAGGCGACATCGACGCCTCTGCTTCGCCGGACCGATTGATGGAAACAGCGTCGCATGTGTTATCGGCTTTTTCACAGAATGTAGGAATCGTTGTGTCGCCTTCACTGGCTGAGAACAGGCTGAAACACATCGAGTTTGTGCAGTTACCGGACAAGCGAATTTTGGTAGTGCTTGTTTCGACTTCCAGCATTATTCACAACAAGGTAATTAGAACGACTGACGACGACCTTACCCAGGACGAGCTTGATCGTACAGCTCGTTATCTGAATGCCGAGTTTAGCGGAAAGAGCCTCTCAGCCATCCGCACCGAAATAGTGGCTCTGATGAAAGAGGAGAAGGCGCTTTACGATCGTTTGTTACGCAATGCTGTCTTGCTGTGCGAGCGAAGCCTCGAAGGTGAGGAAACGAGCGGCGATGTTTATGTAGACGGCGCCTCGAATATCCTGAGTAAACCGGATTTCGCCGACATTGAGCGAATGCGGGATCTGTTTCGCACCTTTGAAGAGAAGTCTCGTCTGATCAAGATTCTCAACGAGTGTGTTTCTCATGACAGTTCTCTCACGGGCGATGTGCACGTTGTAATTGGACGGGAACATCCGGCCAGTTCTATGCGAGGTTGTGCTTTGATTACCGCACCATATCGAGTCGGATCCAATGAAAGCGCCGGCACGATTGGCGTTGTCGGGCCGATGAGAATTGAATATGCCCGCATAATGGCTATGGTAAACTACATGGCGCGGTTGATTGAGCATCGTTTGAACGGTGCCGTAGCGTCGTAGGTTCTTAAAGGTTTCGATCCCTCTCAATGGCACCTGACAGTAACGACAAACGATGGAACCGTATTCCAATCAGGTTTGTGGACGATGAAAAGCAAAGCGAACCTTCTGCGAGCGCGAAGCCTGCCGACATGGATAGATTAGATCCCGATAGCCAATCAAACTCCTCAGAAGACGAGATTGAACTTAACGATTTGCTCGAGGAGCAGGATGAGACCCCGGCGCGCGAGTTCGGCGGTGGTCCCATTACTGCTGAGCTCGTGGCTACACGATCTGAGCTGAAACGGGTCCAGGAAGAAAACACCGAACTCAAAAACCAATTGGCTCGTCGCCAGGCGGATTTTGAGAACTACCGTAAGCGGGTTGATCGCGAACGAAGTGAGACATATAACCGCGTTGTAGCCGACCTGGCGGCAAAGCTACTTGGCGTATTGGACAATTTGAAGCGGGCGTTAGAAACCGAAGCCTCCGTTGAAGCTACGGAATCTGACGAATTTCGTCATTTTCTCAGTGGGGTCGACCTCATTTACAAACAACTAAGTGGGGTCCTTGAAGCGCTGGGCGTTAAGCCAATTATCGTAGTCGGCGAGCAATTCAATCCTCACATTCACGAGGCAGTTTTGACTGAGGCGACAGACGAGTTTGAGCCTGATACGGTAACGCAAGAGATACGGGCTGGTTACCGGCTGGGAGACAAATTGATCCGGCCCGCCCTGGTGAAAGTTGCGACTCGCACGTAGTTAAGTCGATTCGGTAGATACGAAGACGATGGGTAAAACGATTGGCATAGATTTGGGTACGACGAACTGCTGCGTCACGGTTCTCGAAGGCGGCGCGGTTCAGATCGTTCCGAATAAGGAAGGTGGACGCACAACGCCGAGCGTTGTTGGCTTCACTGACAAGGGCGAACGTCTCGTTGGCCAGATTGCTAAACGCCAGGCTGTAACAAATGCTGCCAATACCGTTTACGCGGTCAAGCGTTTGATTGGTCGCAAGTACGGTTCAGCCGAGGTCTCGCGCATGCGCGAGACGTCACCTTTTGAGATTGTGGATTCGCCAAATGGTGATGCACGTGTTCGCGTGCAAGGGCGTAGTTACAGTCCGCCGGAATTATCGGGAATTGTGTTGCAGCGTTTGAAAGCCGCAGCGGAGGACTTTCTTGGCGAGGCAGTCACTGACGCCATCATTACGGTTCCGGCTTACTTCGACGACACGCAACGCCAGGCCACCAAGGATGCGGGCAAGATAGCCGGTCTTCGCGTCGAGAGAATCATCAACGAGCCCACTGCCGCCGCGTTGGCTTACGGTCTCGGCAAGTCTGAAGTAGAACGAATTGCCGTCTATGATCTTGGCGGGGGAACGTTTGATATTTCAATCCTTGAGATGAATGACGGCGTCTTCGAGGTTCTGTCGACTTCCGGAAACACGTTTCTGGGAGGCGAGGATTTCGACGAACGGATCATGAACTGGATGGCGGATCAGTTCCTCGAGGACACTGCCATCGACCTCCGGCAAGATCGTCTCGCTCTACAGCGTTTGAAGGAAGTCGCCGAGCGCGCCAAGTGCGAACTCTCCTCAACAACCGAAACAAATATCAATCTTCCATTTATTGCCGCTGACGCAACGGGTCCCAAGCACTTCAACAAGACAATGACCCGAGATCAATTTGAGGAACTCGTAAAAGATCTCGTCGAGCAAACCATCGAGCCGTGCCATAAGGCTTTGAAGGATGCCAAACTTCAGCGCGGCGACGTCGACAAAGTGATTTTGGTAGGTGGCCAAACACGTTCGCCCATTGTCGAGCGAACAGTCGAAAAAATATTTGGCAAGAAAGCATCCGCCGAAATTAACCCAGATGAGGTTGTGGCCATGGGCGCTGCGATCCAGGGCGGCGTGCTCAGTGGCGACGTTAAAGACATCGTTCTGCTGGACGTGTTGCCGTTGAGTCTTGGCCTTGAAACTCGCGGCGGTTTATTTACGAAGATCATCGAACGGAATTCAACCATACCGCTTCGCAATAGCCTGACCTTCACAACCGTGGTCGACAACCAGTCGTCTGTTGAGATTCACGTTCTTCAAGGTGAGCGCGAGATTGCGCAGGGCAATCGATCACTGGGCAAGTTCGAGTTGGTGGGAATTCCGCCGGGTCCACGTGGCGTGCCGCAGATTGATGTGTCGTTTGAGGTTGACGCGAATGGAATGGTCTCGGTTTCAGCGCAGGACAAGGCCACCGGCCGTGAACAACAAATGCGAATCACGCCCACCTCCGGTCTAACCCCGGACGAAATCGATCGACTTATCAGAGAAGCTGACGACTTTGCCGATAGCGATCGCGATGCCAAGGAAATGGTTGTGCTTCGCAGTAAGCTTGAATCGTTGCTGAGGAACACACAGAAATCATTCACGAAGTTTGGCGGGCTGTTGTCGCAGAATGATCAGGACATCGCTGAGCGAACGTTCACGGAGGCTGAAGCCGCAAGCCGTGCAGCTAGCATCGATGAAATAAACAAAGCTTTGACAGGCTTGGAACGCACTGCTTCACAGCTCACAGCCGCAATGATGAATCCCACTCCAGACCCAACCGCTACCGAAGCGTAGCTATTCGGTCAGCAAAATTTCAATTTTAGTTTTAGTGAGGAATATAGAACTTGAGTAAACGCGATTATTACGAAGTATTGGAAGTCAGTCAGACTGCCACCGATCAGGAGATCAAGAGTGCCTATCGCCGGCTGGCAGTGAAGTACCACCCGGACAAGAATCCGAACGACGCGGGCGCCGAAGAAAAATTTAAAGAAGCTGCGGAAGCCTACAGCGTTTTGCAGGACTCCGAACAACGACGTCGTTATGACCGGTTTGGTCATGCGGGAGTTTCAAGCAGTGCTGGCGCAGGAAACTGGGGCGCACCTGGGTTTGGTGGAATTGAAGATATCCTCGGTGATTTGTTTGGCTTTGGCGATGTTTTTGGTGGCGCGCGTTCAGGTTCCCGGAGAACCGCAGCCCAGCGCGGCGCCGATCTTCGCTACGACCTCGAGATCTCTCTTGAAGACGCCGCAAACGGAATGACAGCGCAACTGCGCATTCCGCGTCTCGAAGGTTGCGAAACTTGTAAAGGTTCGGGAGCCGCGAGTGGCACTCAACCCGAGACCTGCCAAACCTGTGGAGGAACCGGGCAGGTTCGTTATCAACAAGGTTTCTTCTCGGTAGCCAGAACTTGCAGTGCGTGTCGCGGGGCTGGGCGCGTGATTAAGTCACCGTGCAAAGACTGTCGTGGTGTCGGACGAGTCGAGCGCGAGAAACAAATGGAGGTAAAGATTCCTGCGGGAGTCGAGACTGGTTCGCGTTTGCGAGTGCAGGGCGAGGGCGAAGGAGGAACGCAGGGCGGACCCGCCGGGGATCTGTACGTGGTTATCCACGTTGCCGAGCACGAGCAGTTTGAGCGACAAGGTAGCAACCTCTATGAAGCTGTTCCGATCACGTTTGCGCAAGCGGCTCTCGGTGCCGAGTTGATGGTCAAGACGCTCGATAGTGAAGAGAAGTTAAAGATTCCGATGGGTACGCAGACTGGCACAGTCTTCCGATTGAAAGGCAAAGGCATGCCGCAGTTGGGTGGCCGCGGCAAAGGCGATCTCTTCGTGTCAGTCAGTGTCGTAACGCCAACCTCGCTTACTCGTGAACAGCGAAAGTTGCTTGAACAGTTGGCTGAGGTGGAAACCAAGGATCTTGAAGACAAAGGTTTGGTCGACAAGGTTCGGGATATATTTGGGTAAAGATTTGAGCTTGGTGCTTAGAACTTTGAACTTTGTTCGCCAACTCTTGAGCGCGCCCTTAGGCTGCACGTACAAAGTACAAAGCACAAAGTACCAAGTACGATGTTCGAAAGTGAGGATCGCATGAATTTTAGTCCCCGACGATTCAGTTGCGGCGTCTTGCTTCTCTTCTTGATAGCGACGGCTTCTTTCACGAGCAAGGCTCAAGACGGGATGGATGCCTGGAAGGATTTTGACTTCGCCAGGACCGCCATCAAACCCGCGCAAATTCAGCCACTCTATCTGGAAGACCTAAAGCTTCTCCGCGGGTTAGTCTTTGGAAGACATGGGCGCATCTTCAAAGATGCTGAAATAAAGGCCTACCTCGAAGCCCAGTCGTGGTTCAAACCCAACCCTGATTTCAACAACTCAATGCTCAATAACACTGAGCGTCGAAGTCTCGATCTAATTCGCATAGCCGAGGCGAGTAAGCACGACACGATTCAGCCCGGCGATATGCGCTACTGGGTTGATCGTCCAATTACGCCAAAGAAGTTGGGAAAACACAGTGGGGCAGAATGGAAAGTACTGATTGCCGAAGTCGAAGCAATTCATGGAAAGAAGTTTGGTGATGATCCTTGGCTGCAACAATACTTTGACGAACGATACTGGTATTCCGCAAATGAGAAGTACGACTCGAAGAAGTTGACGGCAAATGAGCGCAAGAACCTAGAAACACTCGGTGGCGCCCAGAAGCGACAGCGAAACGTCGCCCTGTTACCAGGGGACATGGAACTGTTTGAGCGGAAGACAATCCCTGAGTCGATGCTCGCGGGTTTGAGTCTTCACGAGCTGAGACTTTTGCGCAACGAAGTTTACGCGCGACATGGTCGGCTCTTTAAAGCTGAGTGGTTGCAACAGTATTTCTACGAGCAACCGTGGTATGTGCCAGACGAGAACTTCAAAGATGAGGAGTTGTCGGGAAGCGACAAACTCAACGTCGAAACAATTGTCAGGTACGAAGGAAAGATTCACGAGGGATTGAGCACTACGCCAGTGTCGCGGGCCCTACTTGATGGACTGTTTCTCGAAGATGCCATGCAAATGCGACAGGAGATCTACGCTCGCCACGGCAAAGTCTTCAAAGAACCCTGGCTACAGAAATACTTCTCCAGTTTCGACTGGTACAAGGCTGACACAAACTTCACCGACGAGTCTTTGACGGAGGTGGAGAAGAAAAACATCGCTACGATTGCGGCCTACGAAAAACGTGCCGTCACAGCGATGAGTACGATAGAGGGTTGATAAGGCCAACTTCAGGTCTCGCGTGACGAGACCAAGAAAAACAAAAAGTTCAGTTCAAATGTCCGATATGCTTTAGCTTGTCGTCGTGAATCAATTATCTCCCTCGACTCTTAGAGAGTTACTCTTGATTCACGACGACAAGCTAAAGCATATCGGACATTTTTTAGAGCCGATATCTCACCCCGGCACGTCGCGCTGCTTCTTCTTCGAGATCCAAATTCTGAAGGCGCAACGTAACGTCGGCATTCATGTCGAGACTGCCGCGCTCGCCCGCAAGAAGTTTCACCGTTCCAGCCGCCGCGATCATCGCCGCATTGTCGGTCGACAAGTGTGGTGAAGGGAAGTAAACAGGCAGCTCGAGTTTCTCTGCCGTCTCCCGGCACACTTCACGCAGTTTGCCATTGCACGCAACGCCACCAGCGACAATTAACGTCCTTGGGTAATACTCTTCCGCAATCTTCTCCATGGTTTGAACCAGCGACTGCACCACAACGTGCTGGAAACTCGCCGCGAGGTCTTTGATTCCCTGCGAAGGTTCACCGCCGTTTTCGACACGTGCCAGCCCCGTCTCACGGACATGCTTTGTCACGGCCGTCTTCAACCCGCTAAAACTGAAATCAGGTAAACCATCTCCCATGCGTGGAATCGCAAAGCGCACTGCTTTGGGATCACCTTCGCGTGCGAGCCGTTCGATGATTGGTCCTCCTGGATAACCTAGACCAAGTAACTTTGCCACCTTGTCAAAGGCCTCACCCGCGGCATCGTCTCGCGTTCGTGCGACGACCTTGTACTTACCTGGTTCGGGAATAAAGAAGATGTTTGTATGACCGCCGGAAACAACGAGAGCCTCGGCTGGATATTCGATTGGTGGATTCTCAAACGCAACAGAGTAGATGTGACCTTCAATATGGTTAACGCCAACGAACGGTTTTCCGAGTGCATAAGCCATCGCTTTTGCATATGACACGCCAACCAACAGCGAGCCCACCAAACCCGGTCCGATCGTAACTGCTAACCCATCAATGTCCTGAGGCGTCACTGCGGCACGTTCGAAAGCCTCGGAGACTACCGGCACAATCTTGTCGAGATGCTCGCGTGAGGCAAGCTCAGGTACGACGCCACCGAAGCGTTTGTGAATAGGGATTTGGGATGAAATGACTGACGAGACGATTTCGCGTCCATCGCGAACAACTGCGGCGGCCGTTTCGTCGCACGATGTTTCAATACCGAGTACAAGCATGAATTGATTCTAACAACTCTTTCACGTGGTTGTCAGAGGGTGACTCCTTGGAGGCGGTGTCCTCGCACCGCTTTGGTCTCGGGACAAGCTATTTACTAAAGCGGTGCCAGGCCACCGCACTCCAGAAAGGCGACTTTAGGAGATTGTGTAGAAGCTGAGCGACGCGTCGCCCTGTTTCAGTATTCGCGAGCGGTGGATGTTTCCGATCTCTTCGGGTAGCTGGTTCTTGTAGTAGTGCTCAGCGACGACGAGACATTCGCTGGTGAGCAAATGTTCAGTATGGGAACCGATGAATTCGAGCACATGCAGATAGTCGTCCTGGTAAGGTGGATCGAAATAGACAATGTCCCAGGCAGCTATCTTTCGGGTGATCGCATGATGGAGGAAATCTCCGGCTTCCGAGTTGAACACCTCAGTTTGGTCTTCCGGGACTTGGCAAAGGTCGAGATTCGCTTCAATTAGTCCACACATCTTTCGCGAGCGATCGACAAACGTCGCCTGCGCCGCACCTCTCGACAACGCTTCGATTCCTACAGCGCCAGACCCGGCACACAAATCCAGAAAGCGCACATTGCTGATTCGGGGGGAGAGAATGTTGAATAGCGTCTCCCGCAGGCGATCTGAGGTCGGCCGCACATCTAACGAAGGCGGACTCTTAAGATGACGACCACGATAGATGCCGGCGATGATTCTCAAAGGTATGTCCGATATGCTTTAGCTTGTCGTTGACTCAATCTACTGTGTCTCGAAGCACAACGACAAGCTAAAGGGCTCTTGCAAAAATCCCGCAAACAGCAGTTTGTGGATACTTCAAGTCCAGCCTATTAGGGCAAAGCAAACCTGAAGGAGAACCTGGTCCCTGAGAGCACCCTGTCCTACAGAAGCTTGGACTTGAACAATCCACAAACTGCCGTTTGTGGGATTCAATTCCTTTCCGAGCGACAAATGTATAGGTTGGACCTGAACAAACTCCAAACTGCCGTTTGGAGAATTTTTGCAAGAGACTCTAAAGCATAGCGGACATAAGAGAGATGAATTACCCAACGCTAGCTAGTCCGAAACGCTTTGTTTCAGCCAGGT
>Ga0207675_100001067_pt1 | contig 27209 bp, 26 predicted proteins | sample KBSSwiS42_FD_184305 | JGI IMG/M metagenome (GOLD analysis project Ga0207675, IMG submission 184305) | Switchgrass rhizosphere microbial communities from Kellogg Biological Station, Michigan, USA - KBS Switchgrass S4-2 (SPAdes) (version 2) | ecosystem: Host-associated > Plants > Roots >...
TGCTTGAGTTCGCCCTTGGGCTCGGGCATGACGGCCTGGAAGCGACGGAACGCTTCCGCGATCTCCGCCGGCGTCCATTGCGGCATCGCGCCGGCGGCTTTCTTGTCGGCCGCTACGCGCTTGCGCGGACTTTTGAGCTGCGCCTCGCTGCCGCGCGCCGCACGCAGGCTGCTCTGCGCCGTTCGCCGCGGCACCTTTCGGGCGACCTTGCGTGCCACCTTGCGTGGTGTCTTGCGCGCCATAGTTCCGGTATAATGAGGGCCATGTCAGCGGACAACGACCGGACCCCGGAACCCACGATCTTTTCGGCGGTGCTCACCCCGCATCGCTCGCTCAGCCGCAAGGGTTTCCTAATATTGATGATGGTGCTGGGCCTCATCAGCTTCGCGACCGGCATGGCGTTCCTCCTGGCCGGAGCCTGGCCGGTGTTCGGCTTCTGCGGGCTCGACGTGCTGCTGATCTATCTCGCGTTCCGGGTGAGCTATCGCCGCGCCAACGCCTACGAGCAGGTCACGGTCACCCCCTCCGAGCTCACCGTGCGCAAGGTGAGCCATCGCGGCCGCATCAGCGAATGGACGCTCAATCCGCTCTGGGTGAAGCTCGACCGCGTGGTGCATGCGGAATTCGGCATCGAGCGGCTGTTCCTGGTCTCGCATGGGCGGCGGCTTGCGATCGCCGGCTTCCTCGGGCCGCAGGAGAAGGAAAGCTTCGCGCTGGCGCTCTCGGCGGCGATCGGGGAGGCCAAGCGCGGGCCGACGCGGACCGTGCTCGACTAGCGTTAATCCAACAGAAAACGGGTGGGCAGCGCGGCTTCCGCGCCCTAGATGGAACGGGCAAACGATGGAGGCATCCATGCTATCGCCCGATCGCATCCCCAACGTCGAGCTCAGCCGCGACGCCGCCGACTACGAAATCGTGCGCCGTGCCATTGCGTTCGTCTCCGAGCGCTGGCGTGCACAACCGGAAATCGAGGCCATCGCGGCAGCGGCCGGCGTGAGCGCCGGCGATCTCCACCATCTGTTTCGCCGCTGGGCCGGGATCACGCCCAAGGCATTCCTGCAGGCGCTCACCCTCGACCATGCCCGCCGGCTGTTGCGGGACTCCGCCAGCGTGCTCGACGCCTCGTTCGAGGTCGGTCTCTCCGGCCCGGGACGGCTGCACGATCTCTTCGTCACCCACGAAGCGATGTCGCCGGGGGAATGGAAATCCGGCGGCGCCGGGCTGACCGTATCCTATGGCTTTCACCCATCCCCGTTCGGCACCGCGCTGGTGATGACGACCGAGCGCGGACTTGCGGGGCTCGCTTTCGCCGATCCCGGCGAGGAACAGGCCGCGCTCGCCGACATGCGAAGCCGCTGGCCGATGGCCAATATCGTGGAAGACTGCGCCGGCACGGCGCCGCTCGCAGCACGTGTCTTCGACACCAGCTTGTGGCGCGCCAACCGGCCGTTGCGCATCGTGCTCATCGGCACCGATTTTGAAGTGCGGGTGTGGGAGACCCTGCTCGAAATTCCGCTGGGCCGGGCGATGACTTATTCCGCCATCGCTGCGAAGCTCGGTGCGAGCAAGGCCGCGCGCGCCGTGGGCGCTGCGGTCGGCAAGAATCCGCTCTCCTTCGTGGTGCCTTGCCACCGGGTGCTGGGCAAGAGCGGCGACATCACCGGCTATCATTGGGGCCTCACCCGCAAGCGCGCCATGCTGGGTTGGGAGACCGGCCGGGTCGCCGCCGGCTAGCTCCCCGCGAGCCGGCGGGAACGGCAGAAGGCGGTGCGTGCGCGCTACCGCGTGGCCTCCGCCAGGTTCAGGGCGGGCGTCGCGGCGCGGGCAAAGTCGCCCCTGCGATAGGCTGCGAGCGTGTCCGGATTCTGCTGATCCATGAAGTCGGCCAGCCTGGCATACGTCACGCAGCGCACTTCGGGCAGGCCGCACACCGCGCGCGCGAACGATTTCAGCGCTTCGTTGTAGGCACCACCCTGGTAGCCGGTGAAGTGATGCCCGATGTGAAGCGGCGCGCGGTTGCCGGCGTAGTTGGTCTTGAAGTAGTGCAGATAGGTCTGCAGGGTCTGTTCGCGGGCGGCCTCGTAGCGGCGCGGATCGGCCGCGGCGCGCGACTGCGCCACGAAGAAATTGTAGTCCATCGACAGCGTACCCTTGCCGGAACCCTGGATCCTCAGCATGGCGAGATTGAACCGCCAGATGCCGTCGATCCGCTCGGGCCAGGCATCGGCGTGGCCGACACCGCTGGTGTCGTAGCGAAAGCCGTTGGCCTTGAGCGCGCCGTAGAGGCCAGCGCCTTTGGCGAGGTAGGGCGCGCGGAAGCCGATCACGTCGCTGGCGGAGAACTCCAACCTCGATCCAGCGAGCGCGTTGTTGGGGCCGACATTGTTCACGATGTCCCCGAACGCGCGAAACTCCTTGTCCCAATCAGCGCTCGACCATGCGGCGCCGTTGAAATGCCCCACCGCGTGCGAGGCGATCTCGTGGCCGTTGCGGTAAAGATCGTTCACATAGTCTACGCGCCTGCGAACCTCATCGGGCGAGCCGCCGAAACTGATGCGGGAATAGCCGCGGCGCTGATGCGGACCCTCGTAGATGTTGCGCTTGCCGTCGGCGATGAAATTGATCCCGCTGACGAAGAAGGTGAAGTGAACGCGGTCGCCGTCGCGGTTCGTCTCGGCGGCAAAATCGGTGAGCTCCTGCCAGCGCTCGAGCTCGGTGCAGTTGTCGAACGCCATCACGATGAATTGCGGTGGGCGGTCGACGCCCGCGTGCATCGGCACGGCGTGCGTCAACAACAATCCCAACGCGGCAATGAGTGTCCGCGCGGCCAATTCAGCCCCCCGACCGAAAGCGACAGCGAAAGCGTTCTATCTGATTCGCGGCTGCGGATTATGAGCGTCCGCACGGTTTGCCTGCGGCGCGTGCGAAATTCGCGGCGCTGTGACACGAAAGGCACGCCCGACCGGCGGAGCCTCGTCATGGTCATCGGAACCGCGCAAGCGATCCGCAGCAGCGCCACCGGTTGACGATACACCCGCGATCCCACACAAGTCTCCTGATCGATGCACGCGAGGCATCGATGAAAGCACAGGAAGCGTCGAGATGCAGACACGTCGTCCGGTGATGCTGGTCGTGCTCGACGGCTGGGGCTGGCGCGACGATGCGGCCGACAACGCCGTCCGGCAGGCGCGCACGCCCACGTTCGATCGCCTGTGGGCGAGCTGTCCGCACGCCTTCCTGCGCACGTCGGGAGAGGACGTCGGCTTGCCGCCGGGACAGATGGGCAATTCCGAGGTCGGCCATCTCAATATCGGCGCGGGCCGGCTGGTGATGCAGGATCTGCCCCGCATCAACCACGCGGTCGCGCGCGCCGAGATCGCCAACACGCCCGCGCTGCAAGGCCTGATCGAACGGGTGCGGCGAACCGGCGGCACCTGCCATCTCGTCGGGCTGGTGTCGCCCGGCGGCGTGCATTCGCACCAGGATCACGCCGCCGCGCTCGCCGGGATCCTTGCGCAGGCAAATCTGCCCACCGTCGTGCACGCCTTCACCGACGGCCGTGACACGCCGCCGCGCTCGGCACGGGACGATATCGCACGCTTGCTCAAGGCGCTCCCGTCGTCAGTTCCGATCGCGACTGTCAGCGGCCGGTACTACGCCATGGACCGCGACAAACGGTGGGAACGCGTGGCCAAGGCCTACCGCGCGATCGTGGACGCCGAAGGGCCGCGCTTCCCCGATGCCGATGCGGTGATCGCGGATGCCTATGCGCACGATCTCAGCGACGAGTTCGTGGTCCCGGCGGTGGTCGGCGGCTATCGCGGCATTCGCGACGGCGACGGCGTGCTTTGCTTCAACTTCCGTGCCGATCGCGTGCGCGAGATTCTGGGAGCGATGCTCGATCCGGCGTTCGACGGCTTTGCGCGCGGCCGCATCGTGCAGTTCGCGGCAGCGGTCGGCATGACCCAGTACAGCGAACATCTGGACACCTTCCTGCAGACGATCTTCCCGCCCGACAATCTGGCGAACGTGCTCGGCGCGGTGGTCGGCGCCACCGGGCGCGCGCAATTGCGCATGGCCGAGACCGAGAAATATCCGCACGTCACGTATTTCCTCAACGGCGGCGAGGAGGAACCCTATCCCGGCGAGGATCGCATCATGGTGCCGTCGCCGAAGGTCGCGACCTATGACCTGCAGCCCGAGATGTCGGCGCCCGAATTGACCGACAAGGCGGTTGCGGCCATCGACTCCGGCCGATACGACCTGATCGTGTTGAACTATGCCAATCCCGACATGGTCGGACACACCGGCAGCCTGACGGCCGCGATCAAGGCGGTCGAGACCGTCGATGCCGGGCTCGGGCGCATCGCCGCGGCGATCGAAAGAGCCGGCGGCGCGTTGCTGTTCACCGCCGACCACGGCAATTGCGAGCTGATGCGCGATCCCAACACCGGCGGCCCGCACACCTCCCACACCACCAATCCGGTTCCGGTCGTGCTGACGGGCGGCGGCAACGGCCCCCTGCGCGACGGCAGGCTCGCCGACATCGCGCCCACCTTGCTCGAACTGATGGGCCTGCCGCAGCCGGCGGAGATGACCGGGGTCTCGCTGCTGCGCCCCTGAGCTCGAAGCTCAGATGTCGCGCAAGCCGAGCACGTCGACCATCGAGTAGACGCCCGGCTTCTGCTTGCGCGCCCACAACGCAGCGCGTACCGCGCCACGCGCGAAGATCATGCGATCCTCGGCGCGATGCACGAGCTCGATGCGCTCCGCCGGCCCGGCAAAGATCACGGTGTGATCGCCCACCACCGAGCCGCCACGCAGCGAGGCAAAGCCGATGTCGCCGGCACAGCGCGCGCCGGTATGGCCGTCGCGCCCGCGCTCCGAGCGTTGGTCGAGATCGATGCCGCGGCCGTCCGCCGCGGCGCGCCCGAGCATCAGCGCCGTGCCCGAGGGCGCGTCGACCTTCTTGTTGTGGTGCATTTCGAGAATCTCGACGTCGAAGTCCTCATCGAGCGTCTTGGCCACGCGCTTGACCAGCGCCGCCAGCAGGTTGACCCCGAGACTCATGTTGCCGGACTGGACGATCACCGCGCGTTTGCCGGCCTCCGCGATCAGCTCGTCGTCCTCTCCGCTGAGCCCGGTGGTGCCGATGACGTGCACCAGCCCCCGGCGCGCCGTGAGCTCGGCGAGGGCGATGGTCGCCGCCGGCACCGTGAAGTCGAGGAGCCCGTCGGCCTGCGCGAGCAGCGGCTCGACCTCGGTGGTCACGCTCACGCCGTTCTTGCCCAGCCCCGCAAGCTCGCCGGCATCACGGCCGATCACGGCCGATCCCGCCGCCTCGACCGCGCCCGCGAGGGTCGCGCCGTCCATCGCCGCAATGGCATGGATGAGCGTGCGACCCATGCGCCCGCCAGCGCCGGCTACGATCAACCGCATATCGGACATCGGTTTTCTCCCCGCCAACGTGGCGCGGGTATAACGGGGTGGCGACGCGAAAGAAAGCAACGGCAGACCGGAGCGGGACGCAGCGGCCAACTGATGCAGACCGTTTCCCGACCGAGCGGCCATTGTTGCGCTTTTGCAACGTGGGTTCGTTTCCCCAAAATGGACTGCCGGCACCGCAGCTGCCCCGCCATAGCGGCGGGGGCCGGATCTGGCAGCCCGTCACCCCTTTTCAGGGTCACGTTCGAGCAAAATCCGGCAAGCGCGCTTGCGCGCTACGTCACGCGTTGCTCCCGCGCTGAAAAAAGCCCGGAGCGATGATACGCCCCGGGCGTGATGCGTAATTTTGGATGATGCCTTGATGATACGAGATTCGGGTAACACGAGTCAAATCACGAATATGCGGGCGTCACCGTCATCCGCCCCGACGCCACCGCACCCTGGACCCCGCCTTCCCGCGGAGGCGAACCCGCTTACGACTGCGGACCGTCATAACCTTCGACGACGATGATATCGGCCGTGGCGTTGTCTTTGCGCAGCGCGATCGCGGCCTGGTACTCCGGCGAGCGATAGCAGTCGTGCGCCGCCTGATAGCTCGGAAACTCGAGCACCACGGTCCGCCCGCGCGCCTTGCCTTCCACCACCTCGCATGTCCCGCCGCGCACGAGATAGCGCACGCCGTATTTGGTGAAGGCCAATTTGTTGGCGGCGACATAAGCCTTGTAGCCCTCGGGATCGGACACGTCGACGTGAGCGATCCAATAGCCCTTGCGGGCGGCGGCGGGCGGCGGCCCCGAAGACTGCGGCTGCTCGCCGTCGTAGCCCTCGACGATCACGAAATCGCAGGTCGAATGGGACAGGCGCAGCGGCTTCGCCCGCTGGTATTCAGGGGAACGGTAACAGGCGAGCGCGGTGGCATAATCGGGAAACTCGCGCAGGACGTTGCGCGCACGTCCCTTGCCTTCCACCACTTCGCAGGCCCCGCCCCGCACCAGCACATGACCGTCGTATTTGCGGTGCGCCTCCGGAGTCGCGGCCATGTACGCCTTGTAGCCTTCCGGATCGCTCACATCGATATGCGGAATCCAGTATCCCTTGGCCATCTCGAGCTCTCCCTCATGGTCCCGCCGCCTTTGCGATGTCGGCAATGATTGCTTCGGCGGCGGCTTTCGGATCGGTCGCCGCGGCGATCGGGCGACCGACCACGAGATGGTCGGCGCCGGCTGCGATCGCGGCCATCGGCGTCATGATGCGTTTCTGGTCGCCGGCCTCGGCGCCCGCCGGCCGGATGCCCGGCGTCACCAGCACCATGCCGGCGCCCACGATCGGGCGCAGCATCGCCGCCTCCTCGCCCGAGCAGACCAGCCCGTCGATTCCGACGTCGCGCGCCTGCGCCGCGCGTTCGCCCACGAGCTCCGAAACCGTGAAGTCGTAGCCGGCCGCGGCCAGGTCGGCATCATCGTAGGAGGTGAGCACGGTGACGGCGAGCAGCCGCAGGGGCGAGCCTTTGCGCGCGTCGACCGCGGCGTGCATGGTCTGCGGATAGGCGTGCACCGTGAGGAACGATGCGCCGAGCGCTGCGACGCTTTCGACTCCCTTGGCGACGGTGTGGCCGATATCGTGGAGCTTGAGGTCCAGAAAAATGCGCTTGCCCGCGCCCGCGAGCACCTTGGCGAAGTCGATGCCGCCCGCGAAAGCCAGCTGGTAGCCGATCTTGTAGAACGAGACCGACTCGCCGAGCCGCACGACAATCGCTTCCGCCTCCGCCACCGAAGGGACATCGAGGGCAACGATCAACCGCTCACGCGGAGCAAGGCGCACGGCGCAGCCTCCTCGGTCGCGTCGCTGTGGCGGCGCAGCGGGCAATGAAGCGGGACACCGGAGTTTCCATACGGGCAGTTTACTCCTTATGCCATGAGCCTGGCGGTATCGACGAGCTTACGCACCAGGATCTTGAGCTGATCGGCCGCGCGCGCGTCCGTCAGCTGATCCATGTCGTCGAAGGCGTGTTCGGCATTGGGCACCGTCACCTGCTCCGCCAGCACCAAGGCCCGGCAGCCCACCGCCAGCACCTGGCGCAGCGCCAGCAACGAATGGGTCGCGCCGGAATGGCCGGACGAGGCGCCGCCCAGCGCAAAGACACGGTTCTGATAGGCGGCCAGGGGCGGTTCGCCGCGCTCGCGCACCGCCGCGATCCAGTCGATCGCGTTCTTGATCAGCGGCGTCAGCGAGGCGTTGTATTCCGGGCTGGCGATGAAGACGCCCTGGTGCGCCGACATCAGCTGCTTGAGCTTGAGCGCGTTGCGTGGCGGCTCGGATGTCTCGGTCGTGTCGGCTTCGTAAATCGGCAGCGGATAGTCTTCGAGCGAGATGCGGGTGACGTCGGCATCCGCCAATGTCAGCTCCTTGCTCGCGAGCGCCGCCAGCCGCACATTGTACGACTTCGCGCGCAGCGAGCCGGGAATGACCAGAATTTTCGGAACGGCCATGACAGAGGACGGGTGGCAGAGGGTGGAGGACGCATTTCAGCGACACCATACGCACGCTTGCGTTGGCTGTCGTCGTCAGTCTCTCCGATAGACCCACACCCGCGCCGGCGGAATGTTCATCCATACCCGCTCGGATGGCTCCGCGCTCACGCGCTCGAGCCGCTTCGGGAGCGGCGGAACCGCGTTGTAGGTGAACTGAACGAAGGGCGCGCCCGGCGACATCAGGTCGAGGGCGTCAAACAGGAGGCGCAGGCGCATCCGCAGCGGCTTGGTGAACAGCGGCAGGCCGGAGACCACGCCCGCGGCCGGATTCTGCATCAGCCCGGCGAGCAGCCGCTTGAGGCTGTAGGCATCGCCCTGCACCACCGTGGCCTTGGGGTAGCGCGCGCGCAGCAGCCGGCAGAAGGTCGGATCAAACTCGACGAGGACGAGCCGCGCCGGATCGATGCCTTGCGCCACCAGTGCCTCGGTGACCGGCCCGGTGCCCGGCCCAAGCTCGACGATCGGGCCCGGCCGGCTCGGATCGATATACGCCGCCATGGTGCGCGCGAGCGCGCGGCCCGACGGCGTCACCGCGCCGAGCGACAGCGGCTTCTCGATCCAGGTGCGGATGAAGCGGACTTCGTCGTCGAGCCGGATGCCGTTCTTCTGCTCGAAGCGGCGGATCTGAACGCCGAACTTGCGCTTCTGCGTCTCGAGCCGCTGCTCGAACTTGCGCCGGTGGCTCTCGAATTGCTGCTCGATCTTCTTCTCGAACGCACCCTTCTTCTGCTCGAAGAGCTGGATGTGCCGCTCGATCTCCCGCTCCAGCTCAACCTTCTTGACCTCGAACAGGCGCTTCTGTTGCTCGAATTTCTTTTCGAGGAGCTGCAAGGCGGGAAGCGGCATGAGGGGGCTAACGCTGCGCAATGATTACAGATTATGACTTTGCACCGGGACGACCGCGGCGGCAAGGGCAACGCGGCAATTTTGTGTCAGGCCGAGCCGGAACGCGCCAGGAACTCTTTGACCTTGCCGAAGAAGCCGGCCGATTCCGGGTGGGTATCCTTGGACGACAATCGCTCGAACTCGTTCAACAACTCGCGCTGTCGCTTGGTCAGCTTTTGCGGCGTCTCGACCAGGACCTGGACATACATATCGCCGGTCTGCTTCGATCGCAGCACCGGCATCCCCTTACCTTGAAGCCGGAAGCGCCGTCCCGACTGGGTGCCTTCCGGCACCTTCACGCGCGTGTTGTTGCCGTCGATGGTCGGCACCTCGAAATCGCCGCCCAGCGCCGCCGCCACCATGGAGATCGGGACACGGCAATGGAGATCGGCGCCCTCGCGCTGGAAAAACGGATGCGAGCTCAGTGACAGGAAAATGTAGAGGTCGCCGGCCGGACCGCCGCGTACGCCGGCCTCGCCTTCACCCGCGAGCCGGATGCGGGTGCCATCCTCGACGCCGGCCGGAATGTTGACGGACAGGGCGCGCTCGCGCGTCACCCGCCCGGAGCCGGCACAGGCCGGGCAGGGATTGTCGATGACCTGGCCGCGGCCCTGGCAGCCCGGACAGGTCCGCTCGAGCGTGAAGAAGCCCTGTGCGTGACGAATGCGGCCCTGGCCGCCGCAGGTGGGACAGGCCTTGGGCTTGGTGCCGCTCTTGGCGCCCGAGCCGGAACAGGCCTCGCAGGTCACCGACGTCGGGATGCGGAGCTGCGCTGCCTTGCCCGAATAGGCCTCCTCGAGGCTGATCTCCATGTTGTAGCGCAGATCGGCGCCGCGCTCGCGGCCGCTCCCACGCCCACGGCGAGCGCCACCGCCCATGCCGAACAGATCGTCGAAAATGTCGGCGAAGGCGGACGCCACGTCGCCAAAGCCGCCGGCGGGGCCGCCGGCATTGTGCTCGAAGGCGGCGTGGCCGAAGCGATCGTAGGCGGCGCGCTTGTCCGCGTCCTTGAGGACTTCGTAGGCTTCGTTGATTTCCTTGAAGCGGACCTCTGAGGTTTTGTCAGCGGGATTGCGATCGGGGTGCCATTTCATCGCCAGCTTGCGGAAGGCGGCTTTCAGCTGGGTCTCACCGGCGGTGCGTTCGACCTCCAGAACCTCGTAGTAGCAGCGCTTGGCCATGCCCGCATCCCACCCCGTCTTTTCCGCCGTGGCGTCGTCGCCCGATCTTACTTGGTCACTCATGGCGCTTCAAAACAGATGCACCCCCGGCTGTGACCCCGGGGGTGTTGGTTGCAATCGACTGCAGGCATCGCGACCGCATCGCCGCGTCAGGCCGATTTCTTGTTCTTCTTGTCGTCGTCGACCTCGGTGAATTCCGCGTCGACGACGTCCTCGTTCTTGCCGGAGCCATCGCCGCCGGGAGCGGCACCACCGGGGCCTTCCGGCCCGCCGGCGCCGCCTTCCTGCGACTGCTTGTACATCGCCTCGCCGAGTTTCATCGAGGCCTGCGCCAACGTGTTGGTCTTGGCCGTGATCGCATCGGCGTCGCCGCCCTTGAGGGCTTCCTTGAGATCCGCCATCGCATTCTCGATGGCGCGGCGCTCGGTTTCGCCGACCTTCGCGCCATGCTCCTCAAGGGCCTTCTCGGTGGAGTGGACCAAAGCCTCGGCGTGGTTCTTGGCCTCGACTTCAGCCTTGCGCTTCTTGTCCTCCTCGGCGTGGGATTCGGCGTCCTTGACCATGCGCTGGATGTCAGCCTCGGAGAGGCCGCCCGACGCCTGGATGCGGATCTGCTGTTCCTTGCCGGTGCCCTTGTCCTTGGCCTGCACGTTGACGATGCCGTTGGCGTCGATGTCGAAGGTCACCTCGATCTGCGGAACGCCGCGCGGCGCCGGCGGCAGTCCGACCAGGTCGAACTGGCCCAGTATCTTGTTGTCGGACGCCATCTCGCGCTCGCCCTGGAACACGCGGATGGTGACCGCGTTCTGATTGTCCTCGGCGGTGGAGAACACCTGGCTCTTCTTGGTCGGGATCGTGGTGTTGCGGTCGATGAGGCGCGTGAACACCCCGCCGAGCGTCTCGATGCCGAGGGAGAGCGGCGTGACGTCGAGCAGGAGCACGTCCTTGACGTCGCCTTGCAGGACGCCGGCCTGGATCGCGGCACCCACTGCGACGACCTCGTCCGGATTGACGCCCTTGTGCGGCTCCTTGCCGAACAGCTGCTTTACGACTTCCTGCACCTTGGGCATGCGCGTCATGCCGCCGACCAGGACGACCTCGTTGATCTCCGCCGCGGACAGGCCCGCATCCTTGAGCGCCCGCCGGCACGGCTCGACGGTCTTCTGGATGAGATCATCGACCAGCGCCTCGAACTTGGCGCGGGTGAGCTTCATGGTCAGATGCTTCGGGCCAGACGCGTCGGCCGTGATGAACGGCAGATTGATCTCGGTCTGGGTGGTGGAGGACAGCTCGATCTTCGCCTTCTCGGCGGCTTCCTTCAGCCGCTGCAACGCGAGCTTGTCGCGGCGCAGATCGATGCCCTGCTCCTTCTGAAACTCGTCGGCGAGATAGCTGACGAGGCGCATGTCGAAGTCCTCGCCGCCCAGAAAGGTGTCGCCGTTGGTCGACTTCACCTCGAACACGCCGTCGCCGATTTCCAGGATCGAAACGTCGAAGGTGCCGCCGCCGAGGTCATAGACCGCGATGGTGCCGGTCTTCTGCTTGTCGAGACCGTAGGCCAGCGCGGCCGCGGTCGGCTCGTTGATGATGCGCAGCACTTCGAGGCCGGCGATCTTGCCGGCATCCTTGGTGGCTTGGCGCTGGGCGTCGTTGAAGTAGGCCGGAACGGTGATGACCGCCTGCTCGACCTTCTGTCCGAGATAGGCCTCGGCGGTCTCCTTCATCTTCTGCAGGATGAAGGCGGAGATCTGCGATGGCGAATAGGTCTTGCCTTCGATCTCGACCCAGGCGTCGCCGTTGGAGGCGCGCACGATCTTGTAGGGGACGAGCTTCTTGTCCTTCTCCACCATCGGATCGTCGTAGCGGCGGCCGATGAGGCGCTTCACGGCGAAGATGGTGCGCTCGGGATTGGTGACCGCCTGGCGCTTGGCCGGCTGGCCGACGAGCCGTTCACCGTCGTCGGTGAAGGCTACGATCGAGGGCGTGGTGCGCATGCCCTCCGCATTTTCGATGACCTTCGGCGTCTTGCCTTCCATGACGGCGACGCACGAATTGGTGGTGCCGAGGTCGATACCGATGACCTTGCCCATGTTCTCGCTTCCTCTCTTCTGCGGCAGGTCGGTCGGGCCCTTATCGGCACCCGAAGCGGGAAATTCCGCGATGCCCGCGGGTCCCTTCTCCGACCCCCTAAATACACATCGATGCCGCCCCCTGCGGCGTCTTGGCTCATATAGGAGGGCGGGTTTCCCCCGCAAGACATATGATCACGGATTCGCGAGCCCACGCCGCCGGCCCGCGCCGAGAACCCATCTGATAACGGACATCAATCATCGGCGATAGCGCTATGACCACCCCCACCCCGCTCTCCGGCTTCCGTTTCGTGCCGGGTTATCTCGATCGGCCGGCCCAGGAGGTGCTGCTGAGCGCGTTGCGTTCGGTGCTGGCGGTTGCACCGGCTTACACCCCGCGGATGCCGAAAAGCGGAAAGCCGATGTCGGTGCGCATGACCAATTGCGGGCCGCTCGGCTGGGTGACCGACGAGGCCGGCTATCGGTATCAGCCCCTCCATCCCGAAACCGCACAGCCATGGCCGGCAATGCCCGATGTCGTGATCGAGGCCTGGAACGCGCTCGCACACTACCCCCACGCGCCCGAGAGCTGCTTGATCAACTACTACGGACCGGCGGCAAAAATGGGCCTGCACCAGGATCGGGACGAGCGCGAGCTCGGAGCGCCCGTGGTGTCGCTTTCGCTCGGCGATACGTGCCTGTTCAGGATCGGGGGCACGAAGCGCGGCGACCCGACCCGCAGCCTGCGCCTGGCCTCCGGTGACGCCGTGGTGCTCGCCGGCGAGGCAAGGCTCGCCTTTCATGGCGTCGACCGCATCATGCCGGGGACCTCGACCCTGCTGCCGGAAGGCGGCCGCATCAACCTCACGCTGCGGCGGGTGACCGTTCCCGCGGGCTGATCGCATCACGTCTTTGCGAACGGCGCACACGGCGCCGGCCGTTTCCTCGGCCGATCAATCGCGGTATCGTCGCCGCATGGCAACATTCCGCTCGCTTCTCGCCCTGTTCATGCTCGCGCTTGCCGCATTGCCGGTGTCCGCCGCCGAGCCCACCTACCCGCCCGGCTCCCGTATCGGGCTCGCGCCCCCGGCCGGATTGGTGCCGAGCAAGACGTTCTTCGGCTACGAGGATCTCAACAACAGCGTCACCATGATCCTGGTCGCGCTGCCGCCGCAAGCCTATGCGGATCTGGATGCGTCCGTCACCGCCGATGCGCTCAAGCGGCAAGGCATGACGATGGATTCGCGCGAGGCCCTGCCGCTGCCCAGCGGCAAGGCCTTCCTGGTCGTTGGTCGGCAGGACGTCGACAATACCAAGGTCCGCAAATGGATCCTGGTGGCCGCCTCGCCCTCGCTCACCGCATTCGTCACCGTGCAGATGCCGGAGGCGGCAGCGGCGCTCTATCCCGACGCGGCGATCCGCGCTTCGCTGGCCACGCTGGCGTTTCGCGCGGCCGTTCCGATCGAGGAACAACTCGGGCTGCTGCCGTTCAAGGTTGGTGAATTTTCCGGGTTTCGGATCGCCGGCGTCATCCCCGGCCGCGCCGTGATGTTGAGCGATGCTCCCGCGGGCGCCGCCGGTTCGCCGGACAGCACCAACGAGCCGCACATCCTCGCCGCCATCGCCCCCGGAGGTCCGGCGCAGAATGCCGACCGCGATACGTTCGCGCGCGAGGTCCTGGCCATGCTGCCGAACATGCGCGAGATCCGTGTCACCACGTCCGAGCCGTTGCGCCTGAGCGGCCAGCAGGGCCACCAGATCCTCGCCAACGCCAAGGATGCGACGGGTACGTCAGCGCTGACAGTGGTGCAGTGGCTGCGCTTCGGCGGCAGCGGTTATATGCAGATCGTCGGGATTGCGCGTGAGCAAGCCTGGAAAGACGCCTATCCGCGCTTTCGCTCCGTGCGCGATGGAATTGAAGCGCGCTGACGCCGACGGAGCGCTGCGAACACTGTCAGTGCCAGAACTGCCGTGACGCTATCCGCGCGCCTTCCGCCATCGCCGCGAGCTTCGCCCAGACCACATCGGGATCGACCGCGGCCTGTCCCACCCAGGTGCCGTAGCCGCAATCGCTGCCGGCGATGACATTCTCGCGGCCGACGAGCCGCGCGTAGCGCCCGATGCGCTGAGCGATCAATTCCGGATGCTCGATGAAGTTGGACTTCGATTCAATCACACCGGGAATGAGCACCTTGCCGGCCGGCAGCTTGACGTCCTCGAACAGCGTCCATTCGTGACCATGCCGTGGATTGGCGGCCTCGAACGAGATCGCGCTGGGCCGCGCCGCGAACACGATGTCGATGATGTCGGCGAGCGCCACGTCGCAATGATGCGGGCCTTCGTAGTTGCCCCAGCACAGATGCATGCGCAGCCGTTCGGGCGCGATATTGGCGAGCGCGTGGTTGAGCGCCTGCACGTGCATCCCCGCGCGTTTGCGGAAGTCCGCAAGGCTGAGCTCTGCGTACTGGATGTGGCGACCCATGGCGAGATCGGGGCAATCGATCTGCAGCACGATGCCGGCATTCGCGACCGCCTCGTATTCCTGGCGCATGGCCTCGGCAATCGCGAACAGGTACGCCTCCTGGCTCGGGTAATAGTCGTTGCGGAAGAACAGCGAGACGACGCCGGGCGAGGCCGCGCTCATGAATGCTTCGGTCCTGCGCATCTCGGCCAGCGCCGCCTTGAGATTGCCGATGTCGGTCGTTGCCGCCTCGGGGTCGCGCACATGCACGGGCGCGTTGCACGCCGGGGTCTTGCGGCGCGAGCGACCGGGATCGCCAAAGACCCGCTTGGCGAGATTGGGGAATTGCGCGAGGTCCTGGTACACGAACGTGTTGCCGGTACCGCCGAAGCCGGCGAGACGGTCCTTGACGTAGGTGGCATAGCTCGGCTTCGACATCTCACCGTCATTGACGAGGTCGATGCCGGCATCGGCCTGTTTCCTCACCACCTCCGACACCGCCGCGCGCACGCGCGCCGCCAGTGCCTCACGCTCGACCGGCACCCCCTCTTCCTTGGCGTACATCATGCGGATGAGATCGTCCGGCCGCGGCAGGCTTCCGGCATGGGTGGTCAGGAAGCGATCCGTGCTGCGTATCATCGTTGCCTCCACGTACCCGCGGGCATGCCCCACGCGCAAAGCCCGCGGCCCGAGCCGGCCGGGCGCGGGTACGAGCATAGCGCGATCAGAGCAACGAGGGAGGAAGCGCCGTCATTCCGCAACGGGCGAGGGGCGCAACGCGATCGGAATGTAATCCGGTTTGGGGGCGATCTAGTTCGGGGGATTGCGCGCGGAGGACCCGCCGTTGTCGTTCGCGGGCGGCTCGGCCGCGGGCTTTGGTCCGCCTTTCGCCACCCCGACGAGCGCCGGCCGCAGCACGCGATCCCCGATCATGTAGCCGGGCTGCACCACCTGGGCGACGCTGCCCGCGGGCCGCGAGGCATCGGGAATCTCGTACATCGCCTGATGCAGATTGGGATCGAACTTCTGCCCGAGCGGGTCGAACTTCTTCACCCCGTGCTTCTCCAGCACCTTGTCGAGTTCGCGCTCGGTCAGCTCGACGCCGTCAAGCAGCGCCTTGGTGCCGGCGTCGGCCTGCTCCCGCAGCTTGGCATCGAATGCCCCGAGCGCGCGCGCCATGTTGTCGGCCACGGCCACGATATCGCGTGCAAAGTTGGAAATGCCGTAGACGCGGGCATCCGCGATCTCGCGATCGGTCCGCCGCCGCAGATTCTCCATTTCAGCGAGCACGCGCAGGAGCTTGTCCTTGTACTCGGCGGCAACGCTGGCGTGGTCGTTGGGGTCGATCGTCTTGGCGTCGGAAGCCTGCGAAGAAGGCTCCCGGCTCTCGGGCTCTTCGCCCGCATCGACGGATGGGCGGGCATTCGTATCCGTCATCACATTGTTCCCACTTGCGATTGAATTCGCCCCGGATATCAGGGTTGAGCGGCCAAAAATCAAGCCACAATGCGCGACAAGGGTGGCAACCTCACCCTCCGACGAGCTTGCTCACGACTTTCGCGGTGTAATCGACCATCGGAATCACGCGGGCATAATTGAGCCGAGTGGGACCGATCACGCCGATCACGCCGACGATGCGGCCGGCGCCGTCGCGGTACGGCGCGACGATGGTGGACGAGCCCGAGAGCGAGAACAGCTTGTTCTCCGAGCCGATGAAGATACGGGCGCCGTCGGCATGCTCGGCGCGCCCGAGCAGATCGACCAGGCCGCGCTTGGTCTCGAGATCGTCGAACAGCAGCCGCACGCGCTCGAGGTCCTCGAGCGCCTTGAGGTCGTCGAGCAGGTGCGCCGCGCCGCGCACGATCAGCTTGCGCTCGTCGCTCTCGCCGCCCGACCAGCTCGCCAGGCCGGCGGCGACGATCTTCTGGGTGAGCTGATCGACCTCCGCCTGGCCGGCTGCCAGCGCCTTCTCCAGCTCGGTCTTGGCCTCCGCCAGCGTGCGGCCGCGCACATGGGCGTTGAGGAAGTTCGACGCCTCGGTGAGCGACGCCCCCGGCAGTCCGGCCGGAACGCTGATGATCCGGTTCTCGACCTGCCCGTCGTCCGCGACCAGGACGACGAGCGCACGCTGGGGCTCGAGCCGTACGAATTCGATGTGCTTGAGGCGCACGTTCGATTTTGCCGCCAGCACCACGCCGGCCGCGCGCGTGAGCCCTGACAGCATCACGGAGGCTTCGTTCAGCACCGCGTCCATGGATTTGCCGGCGGTGGCGACCTTGGCTTCCATTTCGCGCCGGTCGGCTTCGCCGAGATCCCCGATCTCCATGAGCGCATCGACGAAGAAGCGCAGGCCGGTCTCGGTCGGGAGCCGGCCGGCCGACGTGTGCGGCGCATAAACCAGACCGAGCTGCTCCAGGTCGGACATCACGTTGCGCACCGAGGCCGGCGACAGCGGCGTCGTGATCAGGCGCGAGATGTTGCGCGAGCCCACCGGCTCCCCGGTGGCGAGATAGCTCTCGACGATCTGGCGGAAAATGTCGCGCGAGCGCTCATTGAGCTGGGCAAGGCTCACCTGCGTCGCGCCGATCGGGACGTCCTGGGACAATAAGTCCTCCGTTCCAACCCAACAGAGTTGTCCATCCGGGCCGCGGAGTACAAGCCTGCACGGTCTTTGCCCCCGCGGCCAGGGCTGCTAGCGTGGCGGTTCAGAAGTCCGCATCATTTTCGCGGCAAGTCCGAAAGCGGACTTCTGAACCAAAGCCACACTAGGTCAATAAGTTGCTAGTGTCCTTCGATTCCGAAGTTCGCAAGCGAGCATGCCGCACAATGATGCGAACTTCGGAATCGGGACACTAGCCTGCCGCCACATAATAATATCCATCAAAATCCATCTCTGGGGAGGGTCGACTATGACGAAGCTGCAGCGGATGCTGACCGGCGCGGCCGCGGCCGTGCTCCTGGTTGCAAATCCGGGGGCCGGCGCGCAGGCGCAGACCGTGATCGAGGAGTGGGCGTCCGCCAAGCTGCCGTCTCCGCCCGCGCTCAAGCCCGCGACCCTCGTTCCCAACGAGACCGCCCTGCTGGTGAGGGATTTCACCAACCAGACCTGCACCAAGGAACGTCGGCAGCGCTGTGCGGACTCGGTGGCGAAAGTGCGCGATCTGGTGACGCAAGCGCGCGCCAAGGGCGCGTTGATCATCTACAGCGTCGCGGTGCCGAACTCGGTGCCGGCCGACATTCTCAAGGAGCTCACACCCGCCGCCGGAGAGCTGGTGCTGCCGCCGCTCGGGCCGGACAAGTTCATCGGCAGCGATCTCGAGAAGACCCTCAAGGACAAGGGCATCAAGACCGTGGTCGCCATGGGCACGCAGGCCCAGACCTCGGTGCTGCACACGGCCGGCGCCGCCGCGCTGCGCGGCTTCAAGGTGATCGTCCCGGTCGACGGCATGTCCGCCGACGACGTGTTCCCGGAGCTCTATACCGCGTGGCACCTCGCGACCGCCGCGCGCATCAGCCCGCAGGTGACGTTGACCAAGTTCGACCTGATCAAGCTTTGAACGGCTCGCGCAATCCGGCCCATTGCATCGATGGACTGGAATCGGCTCACGCGGCGGGGAAGCCGTAGAGCCGCTGCGGATTGGTGACGAGGATGCGCCGGCGGATCGCCGCGTCCGGTGTCCACGCCGTGAACAGGTCGAGGAGATGGCCCACGTCCGGCATCTCCTCTTCCATGCGCGGATGCGGCCAGTCGCCGCCCCAGACCAGGCGGTCGGGATTCTCGGCAACCAGCGCTTCGTGGAAGCTCTTCGCGTCCGGATAATCCGGCGCGACGCGGCTGATGCGATGCGCGCCTGAAAGCTTGACCCAGCAGCCGCCCGCGCCGATGAAGCGCAGCAGGCTTTCAAAGCCGGGAGTGGCCGTGCCGGCGCGCGCGTCGCTGCGTCCCATATGGTCGATCACGACCGGCAGAGCGAGTGATTGCAGGATCGGAATCGTCTCCGGCAAGTCCTTGACGTCGATCCAAAGCTGCAGATGCCATCCGAGCTCCTGCATGACCGGCGCCAGCACCCGCGCGTCGTCGAGCGGCACGCCGCCGCGATAATGCAACTGCCCGCCACGGAAGAAATGGTTGAACCGCAACCCGCGGACGCCGAGCGCATGCCAGCGGCGAAGCTCCGCCGGCGGCACGTCGGCACCGGCGGCCGCTACGCCCCGCAACCGGCCGGGCTGGCGCGCCAGCGCATCGAGCATCGCGGAGTTGTCGGACCCGTGCGCGCTGCCCTGCACCAGAACGCCGCGGGCAAAGCCGAGCGTATCGAGCATGGCGAGATACTTTTCGAGCGGCGCGTCCGGCGGGGTGTAGCTGCGGTCGGCGGCATAGGGAAAGCGCGCCGCGGGCCCGAACACATGGGCATGGGTGTCGCACGCGCCGGCAGGGAGCGGAATCTTCGGCCGGCTCGGCGCGCGCGGCGGGGGACAGGCTGGGATCATGACAGCACCTTGCGTTCAAGCAACACGCCGGAGTTGCGCAAATCTGTTATCCTCCCCTCGCGATCAAAACACGCTGGACACATGCGAGGACTACGACACCCACAATAACATCGTATCGCGACAGGGAGGGACGATGCATGACACGTCTGCTTCGCGTGATCGTCGCAGCCGGCGCCGCGCTGCTTGCCATGGCCGCGAGCGCCCCCGCACAGATGCAAGGTCCGCTGCAAGGCCAGTATCCGAACAAGCCGATCACCCTCATCGTCCCATTCGGTCCCGGCAGCACCACCGACACCATTTCGCGCATCATTGCGCAGCATCTCGGACAGGCGCTCAACCAGAGCATCGTCATCGAGAACAAGCCGGGAGCGAACGGCGCCATCGCCGCCGCCTATGTCGCCCGCGCCGCACCCGATGGCTACACGCTGCTGATGAGCACCAACAGCCCGCACTCGGCCGCGCCCAGCCTCAACAAGAGCATCGCCTACGATCCGGTAAAGGACTTCGAGCCGGTCTCGCGCATCGGAAGCTTCACCTTGATGCTGGTGCTGCATCCGGATGTGCCGGCGACGTCCATTCCGGAGTTGATCGCCTACGCCAAGGCCCATCCCGGCAAGCTGTCGTTTGCGAGCGGCAACGCATCCGGCGTGGTGGCCGGCGAAACGCTCAAGGCCTGGGCCGGCATCAACCTCGTGCATGTGCCCTATCGAAGCACGCCGCCGGCGGTCAATGACGTGCTCGGCGGGCGGGTATCGATGATGTTCATCGACCTGACCAGCGGCCTGCCCCATGTCAGAGCCCATGTGCTGCGCGCCCTCGCGGTCACCCGGATGCAGCGCAGCACGCTGTTTCCCGAGCTTCCCTCCTTGCACGAGGCCGGCGTGACCAACTTCGACATGGATTCATGGATGGGAGTGTTCGCGCCCGCGCACACGCCGCCGGACATCGTGACGCGGCTCAACGCCGAATTGCGCAAGATCGTCGACAATCCAGAGATCAAGGCGCGGATCGGCACGCTCGGTTTCGAGGCATTTTCGAGCACGCCGGCGGAACTGGGCGGCTTCGTCAAGGTCCAGCTCGACAAATGGACCAGGATGATCAGGGACGCCGGCATCGAGCCGGAATGAGCAACGCCCTCTTGTCGGTGCCGACCGCGGCCCCTAAAAGCTTGCCTAGTGTGGCGGTTCAGAAGTCCGCATCATTTCTTGCGGCGAGTCCGAAATGCGGACTTCTGAACCAAAGCCACACTAGATCAATAAATTGCTAGTGTCCTTCGATTCCGAAGTTCGCAAACGAGGGTACCGCAAAATGATGCGAACTTCGGAATCGGGACACTAGTACGCAACGCCGAGCAGGAGACCAGCAATGCGGCCCAGCCGCCGACAACCCGACGAGTTGCGCGCCGTATCGCTCGAACGCGGCGTGGTGAAATATGCCGAGGGCTCCTGCTTCGTGAAGTTCGGCGACACCCACGTGCTGGTGACGGCGACGCTCGAGGACCGGCTGCCGCCCTGGCTCAAAGGGCAGGCGCGCGGCTGGGTCACCGCCGAATACGGCATGCTGCCGCGCGCGACATCGGAACGGACCCGCCGCGAGGCGTCGGCCGGCAAGCAGAGCGGCCGCACGGTCGAGATCCAGCGCCTGATCGGACGCAGCCTGCGCGCGATCCTCGATCTGCCCGCGCTCGGCGAGCGGCAGATCACGGTCGATTGCGACGTGATCCAGGCCGATGGCGGAACGCGCACGGCGTCCATTACCGGCGCCTGGGTGGCGCTGCACGATTGCGTCACCTGGATGAAGTCGCGCGACATGCTCAAGGCCGAGCCGCTGCGCGACCACGTCGCCGCCATCTCCTGCGGCATCGCCAACGGTACGCCGGTGCTCGACCTCGACTATGCCGAGGACTCCGAGGCCGACACCGACGCCAATTTCGTCATGACCGGCGATGGACGGATCGTCGAGGTGCAGGGCACGGCCGAGAAAACTCCGTTCACCGAGGAGCAGTTCCTCAACCTGCTGGCGCTCGCCAAGAAGGGCGTGATGAAGCTGGTCGATCTGCAGAAGATAGCGGTGATGTGAGCGACATTTTTTTGTGTCGCCCCCGCGACAGCCGGGTCCGCAGTAACCACTTGGAGCAGGAGTGGGGCAGAAGCCTTTGACAGGTGGTCCGGTGGTGATTGAGTCGCGTACGGTCACTCAGAGCCCGGCAGGAGCGCACCGCCCGATCTCCGGCCGGCTGGTGATCGCCAGCCACAATCCGGGCAAACTGCGCGAGATGCGCGAGCTGCTCATGCCATACGGAATCGAAGCGGTATCGGCGCGCGAGCTCGGCCTGGCCGAGCCTGAAGAGACCGGCACGAGCTTTGCGGAGAATGCAGACATCAAGGCGCGGGCCGCGGCAGCGGCATCGGGCTTGCCGGCATTCGCGGACGATTCCGGGCTCGCCGTCGATGCGCTCGATGGCGACCCCGGCATCTATTCCGCGCGCTGGGCCGGGCCGCAAAAGGACTTCCGGCACGCCATGACAACCGTGGAAGACAAGTTGCGCGCGCGTGGAGCGGTGAGTGCCGGTCAGCGCACCGCGCATTTCGTCTCCGCGCTCTGTGTCGCCTGGCCCGACGGGCACGCCGAACACTTCGAAGCCACGGTCGAGGGCGCGCTGGTGTGGCCGCCGCGCGGCGACAAGGGTTTCGGCTATGATGCGATGTTCCTGCCCGACGGTCATGCCCGCACCTTCGGCGAGATGACGGGCGAGGAGAAACATGGCCTGCCGCCGCGGGGCACAGGGCTCTCGCACCGGGCGCGGGCATTTCGCAAGCTCGCGGAGGCGTGCCTTGCAAAGCGCTGATCGCGAGACCGACTTCGGCGTCTACATCCACTGGCCGTTCTGCCTGTCGAAATGCCCGTACTGCGATTTCAACAGCCACGTTCGCCATGCCGCCGTCGACGAGGTGCGCTTCGCACGCGCCTTTGCCGGCGAAATCGCCGCCACCGCCGCGCGCGTACCCGGACGGACCGTCTCCACCATCTTCTTCGGCGGCGGCACGCCGTCGCTCATGCAGCCCGCGACTGTCGCCACAATTCTCGATGCGATCGCGCGGCACTGGCCGGTTGCTCCCAACGCCGAAGTGACGCTCGAGGCCAACCCGACCAGCGTCGAAGCAACCCGCTTTCGCGGGTTTCGCGCGGCCGGCGTCAATCGGGTCTCGCTCGGAGTGCAGGCGTTGGATGACGCCGCGCTCAAGCAGCTCGGCCGGCAGCATTCGGCGGACGAGGCGCTCGCCGCCGTCGCGGTCGCGCGCGCAATCTTCGAGCGCTATTCGTTCGACCTGATCTATGCACGTCCGGGACAGACGCCGGAGGCGTGGGCGGCCGAGCTCAACCGCGCGCTCGCGCAAGCGGGCGAGCATCTGTCGCTCTATCAGCTCACCATCGAGCAGGACACGGCTTTCGCCTTGCTGCACGCGGCTGGCAAGCTCGTCGTGCCGGATGAGGATCTCGGCCGCGCGCTTTACGATACGACCCAGGCAGTCTGCGCGGACGCCGGCCTGCCCGCCTACGAAATCTCCAACCACGCGCGACCGGGCGCGGAATGCCGGCACAATCTCGTCTACTGGCGCGCGCACGAATATGCCGGCATCGGGCCGGGCGCACACGGCCGGCTTGATATCGGCCCCGAGCGCCGCGCCACCGCGACAGCGAAGCGGCCGGAGACCTGGCTGATGCGGGCGGAGTCGCTCGGGCACGGGGTCGAAACCGACGAACCGCTCACGCGCGGCGAGATGGCGGACGAGTTTTTGCTGATGGGCCTGCGGTTGGCCGAAGGCATCGACCCCGCCCGCTACGAGCGGCTCGCCGGCCGCCCGCTCAATCCGCAACGTGTCGCGCTGCTGCGCGAGCAGGGCGCGGTCGAGACAACGGCGGACGGCATGCTGCGGGTGACGCTCGCAGGCTTTCCCGTGCTCGACGCCGTGGTCGCCGATCTCGCGGCGTAGGGCGCAGGACCCACAGCGGTCATTCCGCGGCGCGCCTGCAAGGCGCGAGCGCGGAATCCATAATCCGAGGCGGTGGTTATAGATTCCGGGCTCGCTCGCTTCGCTCGCGCCCCGGAATGACGTGCCCAAAGCAGCACGCGCACGCCGGATGACGACAGACGGCAGACCGCAGATGGCAAGCCGGTCTCGACGCGATCCGACCGCGCGCCTGCGTTACGTCCCCGACCCGGCAAAATCCTTCGGTGGCGCGCTGATGATCTGGCCGCCGGTCGGCGACACCTTCATCACCGCGAGCCCGCGCTGGTTGGTGCCGTCGGGGCGGAAGCGGAAGAGCCCGTCGATGCCGGTGAAGCCGGAGCCGGTGGTCAGCACGCTTTCGGAGAAGCGCTGCTGACCCTGGGTTTTCACCAGGGCGGCCACCAGCGCGACCGCGTCGTAGGCGAGCGAGGCGGTGCGCACGGGATCCTGGCCGTAGCGGCTGCGATAGCGGCCGGAGAAGTTGCGGAAACCGGTCGAGTCGGGGCCGGCATACCAGGCACCGTCGAGCTGCGGACTGGAGAAGATCTGCCCATCCTCCCATAGGCCGGTGCCAAGGAGCTGCACGCGTTTGGGATCGACGCCGTTGGCGACCAGGATCTGCACCACCGCAGGCACGCCGTCGGCTCCGTCCGGAATGAAGATCGCGTCCGCCCGGCTCGCCCCCATCGCCGCCTGCGCCACGGTCTTGACCGGCGCCTGCATCTTCGCCTTGTCCGCGGGATAGCGCTCGAGCGCGACGACGCGCCCGTCGCGGCGCGCCACCGCCTGCTTGAAGGCGCCCTCGGCCACACTGCCATAGGCGTTGTCCGGAATCAGCGCGGCGAACGAGCGGCGGCCCTGGCTGGCGGCGTAGCCGATGATGCGCTCGACGTCCGATTCCGGGAGGAAGCTCAGGAGATAGACGCCGCGGGCGGCCACATTGGCATCGGTCGAGAACGCGATCACCGGAACGTTGCGGGCGCGCGCGGCCCGGCCGACCGGACCGACAGTGAGCGCGAACAGCGGCCCGAGGATGATCTCGGCGCCCTCGTCGAGCACCTGCTGCGCCACCTGCTGGGCGCCCTGCGCGGTGCCGCCGTCGTCCTTCACCAGCAGCTGAAGGTCCGGATTGTTGAATTCCGCGAGCGCCATCTCAGCGGCGTTGCGCATGGATTGCGCGGCGACCGCGGCGTTGCCGGTGGCCGACAGCGGCAGGATGAGGCCGACCTTGACCTTGCCGGTGCCGATATTGGGGGACGCCGGCGGCGGCGCGCTGGTCGACGTGCCCGCGCCCAGGTCGCCCATTCCCGAGCAGCCGGCCAGCAGGAGGAGGGATGCCAAAACGGCAAGCCACGGCGAAGAGGCGCGCACAGGCCGTGAGTTCCAGGCCTGCAATGCTCGAAACATGGGGCCGGCCTCCGCGGCGACGGCGCATCATGTCGCCGCCAGTGCATGCCTGCAATCGCCATTTTGGGGGCGAGCGGTTAACTGAATGAAAAGGATAATGATTTTTTACGCTCCCGATGACGGCGGAAGGTCGCATCGCTAAACTAAATCGCATGAGGAGCCCCGCACCCGCCGCTTCGGCCGCCCGGCCGCCCCGCGACCGGGCCGTCCGGAGCTATGTCCTCCATGGCCAACCGGTGACCGCGCCACCGCTGGCTCCCGGCCTGCACCTGGTCGCCACCCCGATCGGCAACCTGCGCGACATCACCGTGCGCGCGCTCGAGGTCCTGGCCGGCGCCGATGTGATCGCGTGCGAGGACACCCGCGTCACCCGCAAGCTCGTCGATCATTACGCCATCGCCACCCCGCTGACGCCCTATCACGACCACAACGCCGCCGAGGCCAGGCCGAAGCTGCTGGCGCGGCTCGCCGAAGGCGCGGCCATTGCGCTGGTTTCGGATGCCGGCACCCCGCTGGTCTCCGACCCCGGCTACAAGCTGGTGCTCGCGGCGCGCGAGCAGGGCGCGGACGTGACGGCATTGCCGGGCGCGTCCGCAGTGCTCGCGGCACTGATGGTGAGCGCGCTCCCGACCGACCGGTTCTTCTTCGAGGGCTTCCTGTCGGCGAAGGAGGCGGCGCGACGCACCCGCATCGCCGAGCTCAACCGCATCCCGGCCACGCTCGTCTTGTTCGAGACCGGCCCGCGGCTCGCGGCGGCGCTCGCCGACCTCGCCGAGGGACTGGGGCCGCGCGAGGCCGCGATCTGCCGCGAGCTCACCAAGCTGTACGAGGAGGTGCGGCGCGGCGAACTGCCGGCCCTGGCGCGCGAGATCGCCGCCGCACCGGAGCCGCGCGGCGAGATCGTGATCGTCATCGCCCCGCCGGCGGCGCAGGGCGAGCTTGACGCAAGCGAACTCGACGCGCTGCTGCGCCAGGCACTCGACCGCGTGTCGGTGAAGGAAGCGGTGGCCGAGGTCACGGCCGTCACCGGCCAGTCCCGCCGCGCCATCTATCAGCGGGCGCTGGAGCTCAGCCGCGAGCGCGACCATGGCCGATGAGCGGCCGCGCGCCCGACCACTGCAGGCGCTGCGTCCAGCTCGACGCCCAGACCCGCGCCAAAATCCGCCTGAAGATCCGCGTGAAGCTCCCAGCCCGGAGCGCCAGGTTGCGTTCCGAACCGGCATTTCGGCGGAGAGCCGCGCCGCCGTTTTTCTCATCGCCAAGGGCTTTCGCATCCTGGCGCGGCGCTGGCGCAGCCCGGTGGGCGAGATCGACATTATCGCCCGCCGCCGCACGCTGTTGATCTTCGTCGAGGTCAAGGCGCGCGAAAACCTGGACGATGCCGCCTGGTCAGTGACCCCGCGCCAGCGCCAGCGCATCGCGGCCGCCGCCGAGGTGTGGCTCGCGCACAACCCCGACGCCCGCATCCGCGACATGCGCTTCGACGCAATGCTGGTGGCGCCGGGCCGCATTCCGCGCCATATCACTGCGGCGTTCGACACCAGCGGCTAGTGTCCCGATTCCGAAGTTCGCCCATTGTGCGGCACGCTCGTTTGCGCACTTCGGAATCGAAGGACACTAGCAACTTATTGAATCTAGTGTGGCTTTGGTTCAGAAGTCCGCATTTCGGATTCGCCGCCAGAATGATGCGGACTTCTGAACCGCCACACTATGCAGCGCTTTCCGGGGGGATCGATGAGCCTGACTATCGCCGTGCAGATGGATCCGATCGAGCGGATCAATATCAGGGGCGATTCCACCTTCGCCCTGCTGCTGGAAGCGCAGAAGCGCGGCCACCGCATCGCCTATTACACCCCGGACCGGCTCGCGCTACGCGATGCGCGGGTGTTCGCGACGGTGCAGCCGCTCAAGGTGCGCGACCAGCTTGGCGACCACTTCACGCTGGGCGAGCCCGCGCGGGTGGAGCTTGCCACGTTCGACGTGGTGCTGCTGCGGCAGGACCCGCCGTTCGATCTCGCCTACATCACCAGCACGCATATGCTCGAGCGCGTCCATCCCAAGACGCTGGTCGTCAACGATCCGGCGCAGGTGCGCAACGCGCCGGAAAAGATCTTCGTGATGGAATTTCCCGAGCTGATGCCGCCGACGCTGATCACGCGCGACCTCGCCGAGATCAAGGCGTTCCGCGCCGAGCACGGCGACATCGTGATGAAGCCGCTCTACGGCAAGGGCGGCGAGGCGGTGTTCCGGCTGGCGCGGGAAGACCTCAACTTCGGCTCGCTCTACGATCTTTTCAGCGTGACCTTCCGCGAGCAGTGGGTGGTGCAGAAGTTCCTGCCGGCGGTGAAGGACGGCGACAAGCGCATCATCCTGGTCGACGGCGAGTTCGGCGGCGCGGTCAACCGCGTGCCGGCGCCCGACGATCTGCGCTCCAACATGGTGCGCGGCGGCACCCCCAAGGAGACCGATCTGACCACGCGCGAGCGTGCGATCTGCGCGCGCATCGGACCGGCGCTGCGCGAGCGCGGGCTCATCTTCGTCGGCATCGACGTGATCGACGGCTATCTCACCGAGATCAACGTGACCTCGCCGACCGGCATCCGCGCGGTGAAGGCGCTCGGCGGCCCCGACGTGGCGGCGATGATCTGGGACCGGATCGAGTCCAAGCGGCGCTGAGGGAACCGCTGCAACGCGACGTGCCATGTCCGTGCCACGTCATGCCCGGG
>Ga0207675_100001070_pt1 | contig 27182 bp, 19 predicted proteins | sample KBSSwiS42_FD_184305 | JGI IMG/M metagenome (GOLD analysis project Ga0207675, IMG submission 184305) | Switchgrass rhizosphere microbial communities from Kellogg Biological Station, Michigan, USA - KBS Switchgrass S4-2 (SPAdes) (version 2) | ecosystem: Host-associated > Plants > Roots >...
TCGACATCGTCCATCTTGAAGAAGCCGGTGTTGCCGGCGAGGATGCCCCACTTCTCCTTCATCGGCCCGCTCGAGAAGCCCTTGAGCGTTCGCTCGACGATGAAGGCGGTCATGCCGGAGGGATCGCCCTGTTTCTTCTTGTCGAGATCGGTCCACGCGATCACCACAAAGTGATCGGCGACGTCGGCGAGCGAGATCCAGCTCTTCTCGCCGTTGAGCACGTAGCGATCGCCTTTTTTCGTCGCCGTCGTCTGGATGCCGCGGGCGTCGCTGCCCGCGGCCGGCTCGGTCAGGCCATAGCCGGCGATCTTCGTTCCCTGCGCCTGCGGCACGAGGTATTTCTGCTTCTGCGCCTCGGTGCCCCATGCCAAGAGAGTCAGGCAGTTGAGCCCGGCGTGCACCGACATGATCACGCGCAGCGAGGTGTCGAGGTACTCGAGCTCTTCGCTGGCGATGCCGAGCGCGATGTAGTCCATGCCGGCGCCGCCGTACTCCTGCGGCACCGAGATGCCGAGCAGGCCGAGGCGCGCCATGCCGCCGAGAATGCGCTCGCGATCGAAATGATGCTTGCGGTCGTTGTCGCGGATGTAAGGGGCGACATCGCGCGCGCCCCACTCGCGGATCGACTGCTCGAGCAGCCGGTGCTCGTCGGAGAGAGAAAAATCAAGCATGGTGAATGAGTCTCGTGGGTACGCGACCCACACGACCTGTCGGAGCCGCAGATCGTATCACGACGCGCGGCGGGCGACCTGCACGGCGGCGCCGCGGGTGAGATCCAGCGCCGCAGCCGCGCTCGCGCCGCTGGCGGCGATCTCGAGGTGGTCGGTGCTGCCGAACAGCGCGCACACCTCGCCGGGCGAGGCGTCCGCGTAGGTCGAGACGACGCGAGGCACCTCGTGGCCGGCGACGCGGATCTCGATGGCGCCTCCGGCCAGCGTCTCGAACATCTTGCGGCGGATGTTGGTCACCAGGTTGCCGAAGTGATCGACGCGCACCACTTCGCCCTCGATCCGATCCGCTTCGACTACCGGCTGCGGCAGATCGACGCGGTGGATCGCGCCCGCGGGGCGGCCGAGCGCGGTCAGGTCGATGCCCTTGGCCAGCCACGCCGCGGCCGGCGCGAAGCGATCGCGCCCCTCGAAGGTGCGGCTCACCGTCGGCCGCGCGTACTTCCGCTCGGTCAGCTCGACCACGCGCTTGGCCGGCAGCTCCTCGAGCACTCCGGTCAGCACGCCGTTGTCAGGCGCCACGAACCGGTAGTCGCCTGCCTCAGCCGCAATGCCGCGCCGCGTCGAGCCGACGCCCGGATCGACGACGACGAGGAAGATCGTGCCGCTCGGGAAGTACCGATAGGCGGCGGCCAGCTCGAGCGCGGCCGCCACCACGTCGTGCGGCGGCAGGTCGTGCGACACGTCGACCAGCGTCGCGTCCGGGCAGATCCCGAGCGCGACCCCTTTCATCGTGCCGGCGTAATGGTCTCTCGTGCCGAAGTCGGTGAGCAGCGCAATGACCGGCCGGGACATGCGCTTAGCTTATCCAAACGCCGCGTGATCACGAAGACGAAGAACGCCCGCAGCCCGGCGTCAGTCGAACAATTCGGCGTGGACGCGATCGCGTTCGCGATCGAACTGCTCCGGCGTCGCGCCGAGCCGTTCGAGGATCGCCTGGCTCAGCGCGAGCGCGACCTCGCCTTCGCCCGAAAACGCGCGCTGCGCGCCGGCGTGGCGAAGCGGCTTCAGGTCGCGAAGATGCGCGGTCCGCGCCAGCACCTGGATGTCCGGGTTCATCGTGCGCGCCTGCCTGATCGCCTCTTCGGTGTTCGCCAGATCCGCCGTCAGGATCAGGCTCCCGGCCGTGTCGATCCCCGCCGCCTCGAGCGTGTCGCGATGGCTGGCATCGCCGTAGACCGCGGCGATCCCATCCTCGCGAAGCCGGCGCGCCGTGTCCATGTTCAACTCGATCACCGTGGCGTCGATGCCGTTCTCGCGCAGCAGCCGCGTCAGCGTGCGGCCCGTCGGGCCGTAGCCGACGACAATCGCACGGTGGGCGGTCGTTCCGCGCGCGTGCGGCCGCCGATCGCCCGAGCCGGCTCCCATGGCGGCGTCGGGCCTGCCGTTCAGCAGCCGCCAAAGCCGCGGCCGGCGCGACGCCCACCGTTCCACGGGCTTCAACGCACGGTAGAGCGGCGGGTTGGCGACGATCGAGAAGATCGAGACCGCGACAATGGCGTTCACCGCATCGTCGCCGAGGATCCCGAGCTGTTTCGCGAGCGCCGCGAGGATGAAGGAGAACTCGCCGATCTGCGCCAGGGCAACCGCAACCGCCAGCGCGACGCCAATCGGGTACTTCAGCAGCCGCACCACGACCGCCGCGGTCAACGGTTTACCGACGAGCACGACGGCGAGCGTCGCGCCAATCAGGCCGGGCGAGTCGATCAGGAAGCGTGGATTCAGCAGCATGCCGACCGACACGAAGAACAGCACGGCGAAGGCATCGCGCATCGGCAACGCGTCGGCCGCGGCGCGCGAGCTGTAGTCGGAGCGGCCGACGACCAGGCCGGCGAGAAACGCGCCGAGTGCCATCGACACGCCAAACACCGCGGCGGAGCCGACCGCGATTCCGAGCGCAAGGACGAGCACGGTCAGCGTGAACAGTTCCCGGGACCGGGTCGCCGCGACGCGGTCGAGCAGCCATGGCAGAACGCGGTTGCCGACGACGAGGGTGAACACCACGAGCGCCGTAACCTTGAACGCGGTGATCGTGAGCGCCAGCGCCAGCCCCGACCCCGACGAGCTGCCGCCGAACAACACCGGCAGCACGACGAGCACCACCACGGTGAACAGGTCCTCGACGACCAGCCATCCGACGGCGATGTGACCCGCCGGCGTGTGGAGGTCGTTGTTGTCGGCGAGAATCCGGATCAGCACGACCGTGCTGGCGACCGAGAGCGCGATCCCGAACACCAGGCCGGCCGCCCAACTCCACCCGAACATCGACGCCGCGGCCGCGCCGAGCAGCGTCGCGACGACGCTTTGCGCGATCGCGCCCGGCACGGCGACGCGCCGAACCGCGAGCAGCTCCTCGACGTGGAACTGCAGGCCGACGCCAAACATCAGAAGGATGATGCCGATCTCGGCCAGCTGCTCGGCGAGCCGCGGATCGGCGACGAAGCCGGGCGTATACGGTCCGATGAGCAGGCCGCCGACCAGATACCCGACGATCGGCGACAAGCCGAGACGCTGGGTGATGTAGCCGAACAGCAGCGCCGACGCGAGGCCGCCGGCGAGCGTCCCGATCAGATCGACGCCGTGCATGCAGCTAATTGTGACGTGGTGCGGCCGCGGTGACTCAGGCCGATTTGCGGAAGAGGATCTCGCGCAGGTTGTTCTGCAGCAGGAACGAGTCGGAGACGCGCAGCCCCGCGAACAGGCGGATGATGTCGCGGTTGAGGAACACCGCCTGCCGGACCCGCGCCGAGGGATAGGGACGGTGCTTCAGGTTGGTTTCGTCGGCGACGATGAACTTGGTGAAGACCGCGTCGTTGGGCTGCCCCTGCGCGGTCGCGCGAAAGAACGCGAGCAGCGCGCCGTCGGGCCGCAGCACGCGCGTCAGCTCGTTGGCCAGCTCCTGCGCCGCCGCCCGATCCAGGTAGTCGAAGAGGTCCCAGCAGAGGATACCGTCGATCGATCCGGTCTCCTGCGGAAAGCGCGCCTTGAGGAACGCCGGCAACGCCTCGAGCGTGCCAGCGCGGGCGTGTCGATCGACGTCGGCGAAGATGTCCTCGACGAAGATCTTGCAGCCAAGCTGTTCGCCGAAGAAGGCAACGTTGCTGCCGACGACCGGTCCGAGATCGAGCAGAACCGGAGTTTCGCGCGCGGTCAGGCTGGAGAGAAACTTGCGGAGCGCCTTGGTGCCGAAAACGGGATCGGCGACGGGGACCGGCGGTCCCGCGTCGGTCTCTTGCTTGCGCGTTCCGAGGCGATCTAAGAGGCCCACTTCGTCCGATGGAATCGAGCTCGGGGATCGGCCTCAGGAAATCGGGCCGCGGCCCGGTGCACGACCGGCCGCGTCCCCCACTCCCGATGCACGAATCGCCGCGAGACTAGGCCCCGACGCGCTGCTGAGCGCCGGCCGGCTGCGTCTGCTGCTGTGGCTGCTTCGACTCGTTCTGCGGCGACGACGGCTTCGAGCCCTGCGCCTGGCCGCCCTTGCGCTGCATGTCGACGCTGCCGCGGAAGTGCGCGCCTTCGGCAATCGCCACGCGCGGCGAGATGATGTCGCCGTCAACCGAGCCGTTGTCGCGGATATCGACCTTGTCGCTGGCGGTGACGTTGCCCGTCACCTCGCCGAGCACGATCACCGACTTGGCGAACACCTGCGCCTTGATCCGGCCGTTGGGGCCGATCGTCAGCACGTGATCGCGCAGCTGGATGGTGCCTTCGACGTGTCCCTCGATGGTCAGATCTTCGCTGCCGTTCAGCTCGCCTTTGATGACGACGGACTTGCCAATATTCACGATGTCCTTCTCCATGAGGTGGCCGCTATCGGCGGGACGATGAACGGGCGCCCCCGTCGAGACGGGCGTGGGAGGCTGGGGGGCAGCCGTCGGTTGCCCTGCCGGTCGGACTGCTTCATCGCGTTTCCACATGTAATCCTCCGCCTCTCGTACTGCCAAGGCGTTTTGGGGGTCTGACGCCGTGCGCCGGCCCGGAGTTGTCGCCAGTATAGGCAAGCCACCAAACCTTGTCTAGTCCTTTTGTTTCCGAGGGTTAGCGGCGATGGTACAATGAATGATTCACTATGCGTGTCTATTTTGACTACAACGCGACGACGCCGCTCGCGCCGGAAGTGATCGACGCGGTCGTCGCCGCGACGCGCGACACGTTCGGCAACGCGTCGAGCGTTCATCACTTCGGCCAGCGAGCAAAAGCGGTGATGGACGAAGCGCGCACGGCAATCGCGGCGCTGATCGCCGGCGATCCGTCGGAGGTCGTGTTCACGAGCGGCGGCACCGAGGCCGACAACTTCGCGATTCGCGGCGCGGCCGAGGCGCTCGAGCCGATGGGCCGGCGTCACCTCATCGCCACCGCGATCGAGCACGAAGCGGTCCTCAACACATTCAGGTCGCTGGCGCGCCGCGGGTGGCGCACGACCCTGCTCCCGGTCGATCACAGCGGCGTCGTCTCGCCCGATCGCCTGCGAGAGGCCATCACCGACGATACCGCGCTCGTCTCGGTGATGCACGCCAACAACGAGATCGGCACGATCCAGCCGGTGGCGGCGCTTTCGGCGATCGCGCATCAGCACGGCGCGCTCATGCATACCGACGCGGTGCAATCGGCCGGCAAGATCCCCACCGACGTGCGATCGCTCGGCGTCGATCTGCTGTCGCTGTCGGCGCACAAGTTCAACGGCCCGAAAGGCGCGGGCGTCTTGTGGATCAAGCGCGGCACGCGGATGCAGCCGATTCTCACCGGCGGCAAGCACGAGCGGAATCGCCGCGCCGGGACCGAGAACGTGCCGGCGATCGCGGGGTTGGGCGCGGCGGCGCGGCTGGCCGCCGGAAAACTGTCGAGCGATCAACCGCGCGTCGCGGCGCTGCGCGATCGGCTGGAGGCGGGGATTCTCGCCGCGGTACCCGGCACGGCGGTGAACGGTGACCGGCAGGCGCGGGTACCGAACACCACGAACATCAGCTTCGACCGTGTCGAAGCCGAGAGCCTGCTGATCGCGCTCGACCTCGAAGGGATCGCGGTCTCGACCGGGTCGGCCTGCTCGTCGGGCACGCTCGAGCCGTCGCACGTGCTGCGCGCGATGGGTCTCGCGGCGCACCGGACGCAGAACTCGCTGCGGTTCAGCCTGGGGATGTTCTCGACCGATGCAGAAGTCGATCGCGTGGTCGATGTGCTGCCAAGGCTGGTGGAAAAATTGAGAGGGCTGACACGCCGCGCGGCCGTCTAAACCACGAAAACACGAAACCGCGAAACACACGAAAAAGAAATGTTGGTTTTCAGTCGGGATGTTCAGCGGCGATGTGAGAACGCAGACATTTGGTAATTTTCGTGTCTTTCGTGTTTTCGTGTCTTTCGTGGTACTGGATCACGGCGCAAGAGTGAGCTGATGCGGATTGTTGTCGCGATGTCGGGCGGCGTGGACTCGTCGGTCGCCGCGGCGCTCCTCGCCGACGAGGGGCACGAGGTGATCGGCGTCTCGATGCAGCTCTACGATCAGAGCGAGGGCCAGACCTCGTTCGGCAGCTGCTGCTCGATCGACGATCTGCACGACGCCCGCCGCGTCGCCGCCGTCCTCGACATCCCCCACTACATCGTCAACTTCGAGCGCCAGTTCAACGAGCAGGTGATCTCGAACTTCATCGGCGAGTACGCCGCCGGCCGGACGCCGCTGCCCTGCGCCCGCTGCAACAGCGACCTGAAGTTCGCCACGCTCGCCGAGCGCGCGCACGCGTTCGGCGCCGATGCCGTGGCGACCGGGCATTACGCCCGCGTCAGGCGCGACGGCGACCGCTGCACGCTGCGGCGCGGCGTCGACGCGGCGCGCGATCAGTCGTACTTCCTCTTCTCGCTGACGCAGCCGCAGCTGATGCGGGCGGTCTTTCCGGTCGGGGATCGGCCGAAGGCCGAGGTGCGCGACTACGCGCGCCGCCGCCGGCTGCCGGTGGCGGACAAGCCGGACAGCCAGGAGATCTGCTTCATCCCTGATCACGACTACCGCTCGTTCGTGACGAGAAATCTGCCGGAGGCGGCGCGCGAGGGCGTGGTGGTCGACCAGGCAGGCCGGGTGCTGGGCAGCCACGACGGCGTCCATCGCTTCACCGTCGGACAGCGCAAGGGGCTCGGCATCCAGTCGACAACCGGCGCGCCGATGTACGTCGTGGCGCTTCGCCCTGCGGAGCAGCAGGTCGTCGTCGGCCCGAAGGCGTCACTCGAGCAGGCGCGGCTGACGGCGTCGGGCGTGAACTGGATTGTCGAGAAGCCGTCGCAGCCGAAGCGCGTCGCCGCGCAGATCCGGCATCGCCATCAGGCGGCGCCTGCCACGGTCCGCGCGGTCGACGCCGACGCATCCGGCCTTGAGCGCGCCGAGGTGATTTTCGAGACGCCGCAACTGGCCGTCACACCCGGCCAGGCCGTCGTCTTCTACGACGAGGACGAGGTGATCGGGGGCGGCTGGATTGAGTGACTAGACCGTCGCCAGGTGCTCGGGGATGTTGTCGATGTAGTGCTCGGCGTCGATTGCCGCCATGCACCCCGAGCCGGCGGCGGTGATCGCCTGGCGGTAGATGTGATCCTGGACGTCGCCGCACGCGAAGACGCCGGCGACGCTGGTCTTCGAGCCGTCGTGGGTAAGGATGTAGCCGTTCTGATCGAGCTCGAGCTGGCCGCGGAAGAGCGCGGTGTTCGGCGTGTGGCCGATGGCGACGAAGACGCCGTTGACCGGCACCTCGCGATGCTCGCCGGTCTTGTTCGACCGCACCATCATCGCGGTCACCTCGCCCTTGCCGGTGTCCCTGATCTCGTCGACTTCGTGATTCAGCAGCCACTCGATCTTCGGATTGGCCCGCGCCTTGTCCTGCATGATCTTCGACGCCCGCAGCGTGTCGCGCCGGTGAACAATCGTCACCTTCGACGCGAAGCGGGTGAGGAACACCGCCTCCTCCATCGCTGAGTCGCCGCCGCCGACGACCGCGATCGGCTGGCCGCGGAAGAAGTAGCCGTCGCAGGTTGCGCAGGTCGAGACGCCGTGGCCCATCAGGGTGCGCTCCGACGGCAGGCCGAGCAGCCGCGCCGACGCGCCGGTGGCAATGATCAGCGTCTTCGATCCGTATTCCGCCTCGGACGTCTTCACCGAGATCGGCTTGCTGCACACGTCGACGCTGGTGACGTTGCCCTGCACGAACTCGGTGCCGAACTTCGCCGCCTGCGCCCGCATCTCCGCCATCAGATCGGGGCCCATGATGCCGTCGCGATGGCCGGGAAAATTCTCGACCGCCGTCGTCAGCATCAACTGGCCGCCCGCTTCGAGGCCTTCGATCAGCAGCGGCTGCAGGTTGGCGCGCGCCGCGTAGAGCGCGGCGGTCAGCCCGGCCGGCCCCGAGCCGACGATGATCACGTTTCTGGTGGAGGGCAAGTGATTAGAGGTGCTTGTCGATGACCTTCTTCAGGTCGTCCTTCTGCGCGAGGCCGACGACCGACTCGACGACCTGTCCGCCCTTGAAGATGAGGATGGTCGGGATGCCGCGAATCTGGAACTTGAACGAGACGTTCGGGTTCTCGTCGACATTGAGCTTGCCGACCGTCACCTTGCCGGCATATTCCGCCGCCAGCGCGTCGACCGTCGGGCCAAGCCGTTTGCACGGGCCGCACCACTCAGCCCAAAAGTCCACGAGCACCGGCGAGCCGGACTTGAGGACGTCATTGTCGAAGTTGCCGTCGGTGAAGGTCTGGACGTTGTCTGCTGCCATCGTTTTCCCCTGTCTGTGCCCCGCGTCGCTCGTGGCCTCCGCGTGCTGCAAACCCTTACGGCACCGTCTGAAGCGCGCCGTCGCGGGCGGCCGCCCGCTTCATGATCGCACGCTCATATAGTTTGACGTACTCGCGCGCCGATCGGTCCCATGAAAAATCCTGCTGCATGCCGGCAACCTGGAGCGCGCGCCATTTTCGCGCGTCGCCGTACAGCGCGACCGCGCGCATCAGCGCCTCGAGCAGCGCCGCGGGTGAATATTCGCGGAAGACAAAGCCCGTCGGTTTCTCGCGCCGCGGTCCCGCTTTGCCTGCGGCCGGCGCGTAATCGCGCACCGTGTCCGCCAGCCCGCCGACGGCATGCACGACCGGCACCGTGCCGTAGCGCATGCTGTACATCTGGTTGAGCCCGCACGGCTCGAACCTCGACGGCATCAGGAAGATGTCCGCGCCGCCCTCGATGAGATGCGCAAGCGATTCGTCGAACCCGATCACCGCGGCGATGCGATCCGGATGCTGCGCCGCCAGCGACGTCCACATGTCCTGGTAGCGCGCCTCGCCGGTGCCGAGCACCGCGAACGTCGCGTCGAGCCGCGACAGCTCGCCGGCGAGCGCGGCGATGAGATCGAACCCTTTCTGATCGACCATCCGCGAGACCATGCCGACCACCGGCCGCTTCATCGCCGCCGCATCGTCGGGCAGGCGCAAGCGTCGCAGCAGCGCACGCTTCGCGTCTTTCTTGCCGGCGAGATCGTCGGCATCGTACGGGCACGGCAGATGCGAATCGTGCGCAGGATCCCAGTCGCGAATGTCGATCCCGTTGAGGATGCCGACGAGATCTGGGCGACGCGCCGCGAGGATGCCGTCGAAGCCGAACCCGAGCTCGCGCGTCTGAATTTCCTCGGCGTAGCGCGGGCTCACCGTGGTGATGAGATCGGCGGCCATGATGCCGCCCTTCAGAAAACTGATGTGATCCCAGTACTCGAGACGGTCGACGGTGAAGAGCTCCCATCCGAGATCGAGGCGCGGCAGCCAGTCGGGCGTGAACACGCCCTGATACGCGAGGTTGTGAATCGTCGTCACCGACGGCAAGCCGCCGAGCGACGGATGCGACGCGTAGAGGGTTCGCAGGTAGACCGGCACGAGCCCCGCCTGCCAGTCGTGCGCGTGGACGACGGCGGGCGGCGTGCCGTGACGGGCCGCGAACTCCAGCGCCGCGCGCACGAGAAACGCGAAGCGCCGCGGGTTGTCCGGGTAGTCGGCGCTGCCGTCGCCGTAGAGCGCGTCGCGATCGTAGAGATCCGGGCAGTCGACGAGGATCGCGCGCGCACCGTCGGCAAGCGGCGCCTCGTAGAACACGGCGTCGCGCGTGAACCCGCCGACGGTCAACGCGAAGCCGTCGACTTCGCTGCCGGCGGTGACGCCGCGGTACCGCGGGAGCACGACCGTGGCATCCCACCCGATGCGGGCGAGCGCTGACGGCAGCGCGCCCAGCACGTCGGCGAGGCCGCCGGTCTTCGCAAACGGCTGCGCCTCCGATCCGACAATCAACACCGACCGTCGCGGATCGGGCGGCGGATCGATTCGGACCGCCGGCCGCACGGCTCGTGGGGTTTTCGGTCGTGGACGCGCGGAGGCCGGGCGTGGCTTCTTCGTCGGCATCGCCTGGCGGCCAGACTAGCAGGTTGCAGAAACGCGCGGCAACATCGATCAATTGGTGCGCGGACGCGAACCGTGCCGTGTCCGCTACACCTCCTGCAGCTCGGAAACCGCCTTCGGCACCCGCAACTCCGGCATCGGCGGTGCGGCGAACAGCTTCTGACACGGTTTCGCGATCAGGCGCGCCCACGTCGCCGACCGGTTGATGCGCGCGCTGTCGGTGGCGATGCCGGTGTTCGCGTACATCTGGCGGTAGAGCTTCGAGATCATCACGAACGCGAGCCGCGCCCTGAGCGTCTTGACGCAAGACGAGCGCGCCCAGATGTTGGGCCAGCTGTAGAAGCGGTCCCACACGCTTTGCGTCAGCGCCCGGATGTCGTCGGGAGACATGACCGGGTGCGGCACGTAAACCTTCGGCTGCTTCCCTTTCGGGATCAGCCAGTGCCGCGTCAGCGGGATGCCGTCGATCCGCGTCGAGTCCGACTCCATGGCCTTCTCCCACGCGGCGAAGTCGACGGTGCCGGGAAACGGCGTCAGCATCACGAACTGCGCGAACGTGACGCCCGACCGCTCCGCCAGATCCGCCGTCAGCGCAAAGGTCTCGGGGCGATCGCTCGGCAGGCCGAAGATGAACGAACCCAGGACATGGATGCCGTGATGCTTGAACGCGCGCAGTCGATCGACCAGGTGCTCGCCGCTGTAGTTGAAATCCTTATAGACGTCCTTCAGGCCTTCGGCTGTCACCGATTCGACGCCGACCAGCGCCCCCTTGATCCGCGCCCGGTTCATCGCCGCGAGAAATTCGGGGTCCTCCGCCGCCTCCATGGTGATCTGGGTGTAGAACACCATGTCGTCGGGCAGCCCGGCGAGCGCGTCCATCAACTCGAAGCGCTCCGCCCGGATCGCTTTCAATTCCTCGAGGCGCCCCTTGTCGTGGCGGCGCGCCGCCATCGCCAGGTCCTCGAGCGTGACCGGATAGAAGTTGTCGTCGGCGAGCGCGACGAAGCGGAATCCACGCCGGCGCAGGTCGACGACTTCTTCGACCACCGCATCGACATGGCGCTGCCGCGGGCGCTGGCCATCGGTTTTCCACACCGAGCAGAACGAGCAGTGCTTGGGGCAGCCGCGCACCGTCTGCACCGAGGCCCACATGTATTTCTCGCGCGGCACCAGCGACCACCGCGCTGGCTTGAAGTCGCCGCCTTCGACCTTGCCGCCGTCGTAGACCGGCAGCGGCGCGCCGCGCTCGCAGTCGGCGATCACCCGCGCCCACACCAGATCGCCATCGCCCTTGACGACCGCGTGCGCAGCGCCGAGCGTCGCCGCCTCTTCGGGATAGAGCGTCGCGTGAATGCCGCCGAAGACGACCCACGCGCCGCGCGCCCGCGCCTTTACGCCAATTTCATAACCCTGCACCGCGTTGCCTGTATGAATGCCGATGCCGACGACGTCGCCGGATGAAACGGTTGCGGGATCCCAGGGATCGAGCGTTTCGTCGGTGATGAGCGGGTCGCCATAGGATGCGGGTGTCGCCGCCGCGAGCACGTACAGCCATCTCGGCGTTATCACCCCCACGCCGAAGCTCAGGGCGCTGGGGTTGATGAGGTGTACCTTCATTCGGTCTCCTGTCGTATATCGATACGCGGTCATTCCGCGGCCGTCATTCTGTCACGTCCCGGTGACATCCACCATAGGAGATCGGCACTGATCGACGCTGATGCCTTCTGGGCCGCTCGGCTTGCCAGTACAATCGCGTGTCGTGGCCGACCGACCACAGCGCCCACCGCGCGCCGAAACCCGCGAGATCGTCGAGCTGAAGCAGTTGAAGGAGGCGCAGCCGGAGCTCGCCTCGGCGATCGACATGCAGATCGCGCTGGTCGATATGCAGCGGCGGGTGCAGGGGCGGGTGCCGTTGCCCTGGATTCAGGTGGATCCGGAGTGGATGAAGAGTCAGCAGGCCGCCGGTCGGCCTCTGGTCCGCTTTCGGGATATTCCGCTCGAGTGGAGCGACTTCCGGCTCACCTTCCGCCAGACCGCCGACATCCTGCAGCGGTTCGATGCCCTCGAGCGCGCCGACTACAACAAGATCGTCGCCCTCGGCCGCGACGGCAACGCGCTCGAGCCGCTCGTCGGCTCGTGGTACGAGTCGACGTCGGGGGTCGAGGCCGGCAGCGATCCGCGCCAGCGCGCGCCTTCGGACGCGCCGGCAGGACTCGATCAGGTGCTGGTGCTGGCGCTGCGGCCGTTTCTCGCGCGCTGCGCCGAATCGCTCTCGCCGCACCTCGACCTGGCCAGCTGGAACCACGGCCACTGTCCGATCTGCGGGTGGGAACCCGACTTCGCGGTGATCACGCCGCACGGGGATCGGCGTCTCTTCTGCGGCCGCTGCGTGGCGCAGTGGAGTTTCGCGCCGCTCACCTGCCCGTACTGCGCCAACGACGACCGCGCGCTCATCACCTCGTTCGCGACCCGCGACGGCCGCTATCGCGTGTATGCCTGCGACGTCTGCCGGCGGTACCTGAAGGCGTACGACGGCCGCCATGCGACCCGGCCGGTGATGGTGGCCGTCGACACGATCGCCACGCTGCCGCTCGACGCCGCGGCGATGCAGCGCGGCTACGTCGGCTGACGGAAGGGATTGGGGACTAGGGATTAGGGACTAGTTCCGATCGGGATTAGGTGGTCAGCGTACAGAAAAAAAGGGATCAGAGCGGGCCCTGATCCCTTTTCACTAATCCCGGCGGAACTAATCCCTAATCCCGAGCCCCTAATCCCTACTACTGCTGCTGTTGCTGCTGCGCGGTCGCCGCAGTGGGCTTGGCGGCGAAGAGCGTCGACGCCTTCGAGGAAACCCAGTTCAGCAGATTGCGCGATTCCATGAAGCGGCCGGCGTTGGAGCGCGCGCCGAAGACCACGACGGCGACGTCCTGGCCGGTCTGCGGGAGGCGCAGCACGGTCGCGAGGCAGTAGCCGGCCTTGGTGATGAAGCCGGTCTTGCCCGCGCGAACATCGAGATCGCCGCGGCGCAGCAGGTGGTTCGTGCTGCGGAAGGTGATCGGGCCGCGGTTGCTGTACACCGTGTACTCGTTGAGGCGCATGATCGAGGAGATGCGCTCGTCCTGCGACGCATGCGTGATCAGCCGCGCCATGTCGTAGGCCGAGGAGACGTTCTCGGACAGGAGGCCCGACGGATCGGCGTAGTGCGTGCTCTCGAGGCCGAGCTCGGCGGCCTTCGCGTTCATCCGGTCGATGAACCCTTCGGAGCCCTGCGGCGACACGCGCGCGAGCGCGCGGGCGGCGGCGTTGTCGGATGCGATCAGCACCAGATGCAGCAGGTCGCCGGCCGTCACCTTGACGTTGCGCGCCAGATGCGTCGTCGAGGCCTGGTAGACGTCGCCGCGTTCGATGGTGACAACCTGGTCGAGGTCGGGATTGTTCTCGAGGAAGACGGTCGCGGTCATCACCTTGGTGATGCTGGCGATCGAACGCTGGCTGGTGCCGTTCTCTTCCCAGAGGACCTGATTGGTCGCGGGATCGTAGACGATAGCGGCAGCCGCGTGCACATCCGGCACGAGATCGCCGCTAGCGTCCACCTTGTAGCGCGGAAGGACCGTGTCGGCCATTTCGCGCGCCATCGCTGCAGCGCGGGCCCGGGCGAGCGTGAGTTTGCGCGACTGCGAGCGCGCCGCCGAATAGGCGCCGCGCGATTTGGTCGCGGATTTGGCGGTCTTTGCACGCGTCGCCGCGTCAGTCGTCGGAACCCCGATACTGACGAGTCCGACGAGCGCAAGCTGCCCGATCCAGAAAATCGATTTTCTGTTCACTAGAGCTGCCCCGGGTCCTGCTTGAAAAAGGTGACGAGCCAGTCTAGCAGATAATTGCTAGACTGCAAGGGAATTATCGCTCCGCATGAGCCAAATCCCGGGAATGGATGAGCCCGCACAATCTGAACCCTTCACAACTCCCGTGCCAGGAAGCGCCGCCCTGCATTCCTCTTATCGGCGGAGCGCCGGAAACCAGCAGGAGGAAAAGACATGACTTTCGAGACATCGCGTGCAACGCAGGAATACAAAGCGCTGCGCGCGACGATCCGGGAGCGTGGAACGGCACGCGTTTGCCTGTTTTGTGGAGGGTTTGTCGGTTGGGGCGCCCTGACGCTGGCGACTGCCGCGCTGGCGTCGACGCCGCTGGCCACATTTCTCCCCCTGCTGGTACTTTCGTCGCTCTTCGAGGGGATTTACGCCCTGCACATCGGCGTCGAGCGGATCGGCCGCTACGTGCAGGCGTTCCATGAAGCTGACGGCGCCGGCTGGGAGCATGCGGCAATGGCCTTCGGGCGCCCGAAGGGCGCCGCCTCGCTCGATGCGCTGTTCACCGTGCCTTTCCTGCTCGCGACGGCCGTGAACATCGCCCCCGCCGTCTATCTCGGCCCGACGCGGGAGGAGATCATCTTCGTCGCCGGCGGTCACGCCCTGTTCCTGGTGCGGCTGGTCTTTGCGCGGGCCACCGCGGCAAAACAACGGCAGGTCGATCTCGAGCGCTTCGCTGCGATCAAGCGCGCGGATTGATCGATCGGCTTACCGGCGCAGCATCGCTGCGACCTCGTTGAGATCCTTCTGATAGAACGCCGGCGGAGCGACGCGGAGAAACCGCTCGAGATACGGCCGCGCGTCATCGCGCTGGCCGCTGCGCGAGAGCGTGACGCCGAGGTTGTAGAGCGCATCGGCGTTGTTCGGATCGAGTTCGACGGCGCGCTTCCATTCAGCGATCGCCGCGTCGCGGTCGCCGCCGCGCACGGCGACGACACCGAGGTTGGCGTGCGCGCGAGACGAACGCGGATCGGCCTGCACGGCGTGCTCGAACCGGCCGCGGGCCGCCGCCAGGTCGCCTCGCTCGAGCGCGAGCATGCCGAGATTCTCGAGCGGCACGCTGCTCTCCGGGTCGAATGCGAGGACACGCTCGAACACCCGCTGCGCATCGTCGCGGCGGCCGGCGCGCACGTAGGCGATGCCGAGCGAGTTCAACGTATCCGGATCGGCATCGGCTGATTTCGCCAGCGGCTCGAGCAGCCGGATCGCGTCGGCCGCGCGATTGACGTCGGACAGATAACCGCCAAGCTGCGCGACGATGGCCGGCTGCGTGACGCCGGCGGCGAGCGCGCGCTGCAGCACGTCGACCGCCGCAGCCGGCTGGCCGCGCTGCCACTCGATGAAGGCGAGGTGGCGATAGGCGATCGCCATGTCGGGCCGGCGGCGGACGACGCCGCGATAGATCTCGAGCGCCTCGTCGACGCGCCGCGCGGCAAAGGCCTCGACGGCGCGGTGCATCGATGCGTCGATCTCGACCAGGCGCTTCGGATCGTCCTCGTCGGTGTAGCGATCTTTTCGCGCCGCCCGGCCCGATACGTATCCGAGCGCGCGCAGACGCGCCTCGGCTTCAGCAGACTCGGGACGCCGCTCACCTGCCGGGAGCGCGTTGAACTCGCGCAGCCTGGCGGCGAGCGCGCGATCGCGTTCCGGCGCGCGCCCGGCGAGGTTCGTACGCTCGGCCGCGTCAGCCGCAAGGTCGTAGCGTTCGGGAATTGGCAAATCGATGAACTTGTCGCGATCGATGGCGACGCCGGTGAGCGGCGCCCCGCCGCGGTTGAGCATCGCCGACATCGCTTCGAAGTACGACGGCCGCGGCGCCGCGCCCGGCGCACGCTCGGCCGCAGGCAGGAGCGAACGGCCCGGCAGATCCGGCGGCACCGGCTGGCCCACGGCGTCGAGGATCGTCGGCAGGATGTCGACGTGCCGCGCCGCAACGCTCGAGACCGATGTGCGGTCCGCGCCTCGCGTCTCGTGCGTCCCACCCATCTCCGCGATGATCAGCGGCACGCGCAGCGTCGACTCGTAGGCGAAGAGACCATGCGCCTCTTCGCCGTGCTCGCCAAGCGCTTCGCCATGATCCGCGGTGACGACGACCAGCGTCGGCCTCGCCAGCGCCCGCACATCGTTGAAGAGCGGCGCGAGCGCCGCATCGGTTGCCGCGACCTCGCCGTAATACGGCTTGCCCGAATACTGGGCATCGAACGGCGGCGGCGGTCGATACGGCGCGTGCGGGTCGAAGACGTGGACCCACACAAACCATCCGCCTTCGCGCGCCGCGATCCAGGCGCGCGCCAGCGGCACGACCGCCGCCGCTGGCCGCTCCGGCATGACGAACTCGGTCGGCGCACGCGTCTCGCCGAATCGATCGTCGTAGACATCGAAGCCGGCGTTCAGGCCGAATCGCGAGTGCAGCGGAAATGCGGACACGAACGCCGCCGTCGCGTAACCGCCGGCTTTGAGCAGCGTCGCCGCCGTCGGCATACCGGCCGGGAATCGGTACCCGAGGTTGTCGCGGATGCCGTGCTGAAACGGATAGCGTCCCGAGAGGAGGCTGGCGTGCGACGGCAGCGTCACCACCGCGTGCGCGTGCGCGAAATCGAAGCGGACGCCCTCCGCCGCCAGCCGATCGAGCGCCGGCGTCGCCGCCGGCCCGCCGTATGCGCCGAGCGCGTCGGCGCGCAGCGTGTCGATCGTGACGAGCAGGACGTTCTGTCCGGGAAGCGCGCGAAGCTCAGTCGTCGTCGCGCGGCCGCATGCGATCAGCACGCCGGCCGTCGCGACGGCGAAGACGAACGCGCGCGTCATGGCGCGCTCACTTTTGCGCGAGCGCGATCGTCACCAGCATGGCGTGTTGCGTGCCCATCCAGGAGTCGGTGGTGTCGAACGACTCACTGAGCGCGTGCGCCTCGCGGCCGCGGCCGCCGCCGCCGATGGTGATTGCCGGCACGTTCATGCTCATCGGGATGTTCGAGTCGGTCGATCCCTCGCCGAGGTTGGCGGAGAAGCCGAGCACGGTCGCCGCGGCCAGGCCGGCGCGCACGATCGGCGCGTTCTCGGGCGTGTTGCCCGCGGGCCGATCGCCGACCAGCTCTTTCACCGCCGTGATCATCCCTGGCTTGGACCATCGCTGGTTTTCTTCGGCCACCGCCGCGTCGACCGCCTTCTGGAACGCGCCGTCCACCGTGGCGAGCGACGCCGGGTCGGACGATCGCATGTCGACCTCCATCCAGCCTTCGAACGGGATCGAGTTCACCGAGGTGCCGCCGCCGACGCGGCCGACGTTGAAGGTCGTCTTCGGCGTCCGCGGCACCTGCAGCTCTTCGATCTTGGCGATCGCCCGGCCCATCGCGCCGATCGGATTGGCCAGCCCGAACGCCCCGAAGCTGTGGCCGCCTGGGCCCTTGAACGTGACGCGGTAGCGGTGGCTGCCGACGGCGACGTTGGTGACGTGGACGCCGGTGCCGTCGATCGAGACGAACCGATCGATCTGGTCCTTCAGCGTCACGCGGAACAGCTCCTTGACGCCGCGAAGATCGCCCAGCCCTTCTTCGCCGACATTGGCGACGAAGGTGATCGTCCCCGGCGTCTGCACGCGCGCCTTCTTCATCTCGCGCACAATCGCGACGAGCACGGCGAGGCCGCGGCAATCATCGCCGATTCCAGGACCGTGCAGCACCGTGCCCTGCCGCTTGACCTTCACGTCGGTCCCTTCCGGGAACACGGTGTCGAGATGTGCCGCGATGACGACGCGCGGCCGCGGCGCCGCGCCGGGATAATCGCCGAGCACGTTGCCGACCTTGTCGACGCGTACGTTCTGCAGGCCGAGCTGCTCGAACACGCGCTTCAGCTCCTGCCCGCGCACCTCTTCCTTAAATGGCGGCGCCGGAATCTCGCAGAACCGGATCTGATCGGCGATGGTCTGCGCCTCGCTCGCCTTCGCGCTGTCGAGCGCCGCTTTCACCGCCGCGTTCTTCAGCAGGTCGGCCGGCGTCGACGCCTCCTGCGCCGACGCGGGACCGGCGGCAAGACCGAACACGAGCGCACTCATCGCAGCGAATCGCAGCACACGCACCTCCGTCACCGATGACACAAAAATTCGCACCGGAAATGGTAGCGCAGGCGCGTGTGCGGCCAACCGGCTGACGTCAATCCAAATAGTCGTATCATTCGTCGGGAATTACGAAAAACGGGCTACTTTTCTGATCCCACAAACCGCCAACCGCCATATTCTGGCCGGCACAGATCTGTCGCAGTTTCATGCCTGAGGAGGTCACTTTGACACGCACGATTCTTCGCGCGTTCGCGGCTCTTGCCGTCGTGCTCACGTTCGGTCTCGCGCCGGCCGCGGCGCAGACCGGCCAGATGTTCGGCGAGCTGGTAGGAAAAGTCGTAGACGACCAGGGAGGCGTGCTTCCCGGCGTCACCGTCACGTTGTCGGGCCCCGCGGCAATGGGCACGCCGACGGCCGTGACCAACGAGCAGGGCCGGTACCGGTTCCCCGCCGTCAACTCGGGAACCTACACGCTCAGGTTCGAGCTCGGCGGCTTTTCCCCGATGGTGCGCAATGACGTCGTCGTGCCGGTGCGTCAGACGATCACCGTCGACGTCGCGTTGAAGCTGGCCTCGCTGCAGGAAACGGTCACCGTCAGCGGCTCCTCGCCGACCGTCGACGTCGAGAACACCAAGGTCGGCGCGCGCCTGTCGCAGGAGATCCTCACGGATGTCCCGACGTCGCGCACGATCTTCGGTTCGACGACCGTGCTGCCCGGCGTGACGATGGGACGGCAGGATCCGGGCGGGCTGAACGCCGCAACCTCCACCGGCATGACCGCGCACGGCGCGACCAATTACAACCTCAATTACTACGGCGTGACGGCTGACACGCCGCAGAACTACGGCTCGATGTACTACATGGACTTCGGATCGGCGGAAGAAATTTCGGTCGACACCGCGGCGATGGGCGCCGAGGTCGGCGGCGGCGGCGGCGCGAACATCAACGTCATCCCGAAGTCCGGTGGCAACACCGTGAAAGGCACCGCGTACTACGGCATCACCGGCAAAGGCTACTGGGATAAGTTCACCGGCAGCAACATCAATGACGATCTGCGCGCGCAGGGGATCACCGATCCCACGCTGCATCAGCTGAACGACTTCAACGCCGACGCCGGCGGCCCGTTCATCAAGGATCGCCTGTGGTGGTTCGGATCGTTCCGCAACTACAGCACGGTGGACGTCACCTCGGGCTATACCACCGTCAACAGCGACGGCAGCCTCACGAATCCGTTCGATTCGAACCTGCGCAACTACACCGCCAGCGGCAAGTATCAGCTGAACAAGAACAACACGCTGGCCGCATTCTGGACCTACAACAAGAAGTTCCAGCCGCACCGCAACGCCGGCGTCCTCCAGCCGCGCCCTGAGGGTACGCTGCGGCAGGAATCGCCCAAGAACCTGTTCAACGTGAACTGGACGTCGGTGATGGGCCAGAACACCTTCCTCGAGGTGTCGTCGACCTACTTCCACATGCACTGGCCGAGCACCTGGACCGAGGAGTTCAACGCGCTGCCGGAGAACCAGCAGTTCCCGTCGACCTTCAACATCACCACCGGCATCTACATCGACGGTCCCGAGCCGACCGGCGAGCGGTTCCGCGACGCCTACCGCCATCAGACGAACATCGGCCTCACTCGCTATATCGACGGCTTCCTCGGCGCCAGCCACCAGCTGAAGACCGGCTTCGAACAGTGGTGGACGCCGACCGGCACCGATGGGTTCGTGATCCAGGACGACACGCGCATCCGCTACACCGGTCCAGCCGCCACCTGCAACACGACGGTGCGAAGCGGCTGCGTGCCGAGCGAAGTGTTCCTCTACAACACGCCGCTGACCCAGGAAACGCAGATGCGGAACTTCGCGGGGTTCGTCCAGGATCGCGCCACCTATAACCGCATCACGTTGAATCTCGGGCTGCGCTGGTCCTACTTCGATGGCAACATCCCCGAGCAGACCGGCGGCGGCGGCAAGTGGTTCCCGGTGACGACCTACGCGGCGGTGGATCCGGGCTACAAGTGGAACACGATCGCGCCGCGCACCGGCATCGTCGTCAAGCTCACTGAGGACGGGAAGAACGTCGCCAAGGCGAGCTACAGCCGCTACTACGAGCCGATGTACACGACCGAGTACGCGGCCATCAACCCGAACTCGATCCAGACCGGCGGCGTGCAGACCTGGTCGTTCCTCGGCGACCTGAACAACAATGGCCGCGCCGAGCGCAACGAGCTCGGCGTGCTGCGCAGCCAGTTCGTGCCGCGCGACAACCGCATCGACCCGAACCTGAAGGATCCGAAGAACGACGAGATCATGTTCGCCTTCCAGCGCGAGCTGGCGTCGAACTGGTCGATGAACGTCGACTGGATCCAGCGCTGGTTCCGCGACATGACGACCGATCAGAACTGCTATGGTCTGCCCTGCAATACCGTGGCGAGCACGGTCTACCAGCAGACACGGGTAGTCACCGATCCGGGCCCGGACAACCTCGCGGGCGGCGCCGACGCGCGCGCGCTGACCTTCTGGGATGTCAAGCCGGAGTTCCTCGGCAAAGACACCTTCTTCCACACCAACTGCGGCAACAACGTGTCGATCGACTGCGTGCAGCGCTACAAGGCGCTGGAGATGTCGATTGCCAAACGCATGTCGAACCGGTGGCAGATGCAGGGCTCGTACGTGTGGTCGCGGCTCGACGGCGTCCAGCCCGGCCTCATCACCAGCACGACGACGCTGCGGCCCGCGGGCGTCTACGACTACACCAACCCGAACAACCTGATCGACTATGTCGGCTTCGGCCGCAGCACCAACGATCAGCCGCACGCGTTCAAGATCCTCGGCAGCTACCAGGCGCCGTGGGGCATCAACGTCGGCGCCAACTACCAGGCCTTGAGCGGCCTGCCGCGCGATCGCACGCTGACGGTTCCGCTGTCGCAGGGCTCGCGCAGCATCCCGGTCGAGGAGCGCGGCACCTACCGCTATAGCTTCCTCAACCTGCTGTCGCTGCGCGCCGACAAGGGCGTCCGCTTCAGCGGCCACCGGGCCGCGGTCATCTTCGAGCTGCACAACGCGCTCAACTCGAGCGCGGTGCAGAACAGCGTCGGCAACCTCACGCAGGCCTTCGCGAGCCAGGCGGCGTTCGACGCGGCGCGGCGGACGACGTCGTACTTCGGCCGGGCGCAGGAAATCGTCGCGCCGCGCGTGCTGAAGATCGGGTTCAGGCTGGACTTCTAAGGCCAGTCCGGAACGCGCGGCTCTCGTCTCCGGGGCCGGCACCTGACACCAGGTGCCGGCCCTTTTTGTTAGACTCGCGGAACTCGAATGGTCCCGGCGCGGCGCGTTTTCCTCCTCCTTTACGCAGCGTCGGGAGCCGCGGCTCTGGTCTACGAAGTCACCTGGACGCGCCTGCTCACCCTTCAACTCGGACATACTGTCGCCGCGGTGAGCACCGTGCTCGCCGCCTTCATGGGCGGCCTGGCGATCGGCGCGTGGCTGGCCGGGCGCCGCGGGACGTCGTCGCTGCGCGCGTATGCGCTCCTCGAGATCGCGATTGCCGCCGCGGCTCTGCTGCTGCCGCTCGGGCTCGCCGCCTCGCGTCCGCTGCTCGCATGGGCGTACGCCGACGGCGCGGCGCCGACGGCCTTCGCGACCGTGCGCGTCGCGCTCAGCGCGATGCTGGTCGGCGTGCCGGCGGCGGCCATGGGGGCGACCTACCCGGTCGCCGCAGGGTGGATCGCAGCCGGCGCGCGCGACGCCGCAGGTGCGGGTGCCCTCTACGCCGCCAACACGGCAGGAGCGGCCGCCGGCGCGATTGCCGCCGGGTTCTTTCTCATTCCCGCCATCGGCCTGCGGGGCAGCACGTGGATCGGCGTCGCGCTGAACGTGACGGCGGCGGCCGGCGCGTTCCTGCTGGCTTCGCGCCCGTTGCCGAACGCAGAGGCCCCCAAGCGCGCAAAGCTGGAAGGCTCGAAAACCACGAAATCCGAGAAGAAAGGTTCCAAAAAGGATTCTTTGCGGGCTTCGCGGGCCTTGCGTTCCGTCCCGGCGCCGGGGCTGGCTTGCGCAGCGGTGGCGATTTCGGGATTCGCGGCGCTGGTCTACGAGGTCGCGTGGACCCGGCTGCTCGCCCTGGTCATCGGACCGACCACCTACGCGTTTGCCACCATGGCGGCGTCGTTCATCAGCGGCCTCGCGGTCGGATCGGCGCTGGGGACGCGGCTCGTGAGGTGGACCGCGCGACCGGCCGTCTGGCTGTCGATGATGCTCGTCGTCGCGGCGATCGCGGCCACGACCGGCGCCTATTTCACCGCGACGCGGATGCCGCTGATTGTCGCGGCCGAGGTCGCCAGTCCGACCGCTGCCTTCGGCGACGTCGTCTGGCGGCAGGCGCTGGGTACGGCGCTGCTGCTGCTGCCGATGACGGTGGCGCTGGGCGCGGCCTTCCCCCTGGCGCTTGCCGTCGCGGCCGGGGCCACGTCCAGCGCGGGCGCTGATGCCGCCCGGGTCTACACCGCCAACACCGTCGGCGCGATTGCCGGATCGCTGGCCGCCGGCTTCGTCCTCATCCCCGCGCTGGGTCTGCAGTCGACCTTCAAGGCGGCCGCCCTCTTCGCCGCCGCCGGCGGCGTCGTCTGCCTCGCGGCGGCGCTGCGGCGAACCCCGGTGTCGCAGACCGTCTCGCAGACTGTCTCGGAGACGGTCTCGCAGACCGTCTCCGGCACCGCGCTCGTTGGGCCGGCACTGGTGGGGCTCGCAGCAGTGGCGGCGATTCTCCTGCTGCCGCCGTGGGACCGGCAGCTCCTCGCCAGCGGCGCCTACAAGTACGCCCCTTATGTGGGCTCGGACAACGTCGAGACGATCCTGCGCGCCGGCGAACTCGAGTATTACAAGGAGGGCGCCGCGTCGACCGTCAGCGTCCGGCGCCTCACCGGCACTTTGTCGATGGCCATCGACGGCAAGATCGACGCGTCGAACGCCGGCGACATGCTGACGCAGCGCCTGCTCGGCCTCCTGCCGGTGCTGGTGCACGGCAATGCGCAGGACATCGCGGTGATCGGCCTCGGCAGCGGCGTCACCGTCGGCTCGGCGCTCGCCGCCGGCACCGTCCGCCGAGCTGATGTGATCGAGATCTCTCCGGAAGTCGTGGCGGCGTCGCGCTTCTTCGACCGCGAGAACGGCAGCGTGCTGCAGCAGCGCGCCGTCCGCCTGATCGTCGGCGACGGCCGGTCGCACCTGCTGCTGACGCCGAGCCGCTACGACGTCATCGTCTCGGAACCGTCCAACCCCTGGATGGCCGGTGTCGCCGCGCTCTTCACCCGCGAGTTCTTCGAGGCGGCGCGCGCGCGGCTGAAACCCGGCGGCCTCCTCTGCCAGTGGGCGCACACCTACGACATCAGCGCGCCAGATTTGAAATCGATTGTCGCCACGTTCCGCTCGGTGTTTCCCGAAGGGACCATGTGGCTCGTTGGCGAGGGGGACCTGCTGCTGATCGGCGCCGCCGACGGCTCAATCAACGGACGTCTCGCCGCCATCGCCTCCGGCGTGAAGCATCCGGACACATCCGCGGCGCTGGCCTCGGTCCGAATCGATCCCGCCTCCGCGACGTTCGACCTCCTGTCGCTCTATGCGGGCGGCCCGCGAGAGCTGGAGCGGTACGCCGGCGACGCGCGGATCCAGACCGACGATCGCACCGCGCTCGAGTACTCGGCACCGCGTAGCATTTACGGCCGAACGACCACGGACAATGCACGGAGCATCCGCGAGCTGGGCGGCGACCGGCCGCCGGCGGTCCGCGCGGCGGTCGACAAGGCCACGGATGCGGAGTGGGCGTCGCGCGGCCGGATGCAGCTGCGCGCGGAAGCGCACACGCTGGCGTTCGACGCCTTCCGCCGCGCCATCGCCCTCAACAGCAAGAGCGTCGATGCGCTCGCCGGCCTGTCCGAAGCAGCGGCGGGGGCCCGACGTCAGGACGAAGCGCGCGATCTGCTGCGGGGCATCGCCGCGCGCGAGCCGGCCAACGCGCCGGCGCGGGTCGAGCTCTCGCACATCCTGGCGTCGGCCGGCGACTTCAACGGCGCGATCGACATGGCGACCGAGGCCCTCCGCCTGGCCCCCGAGGATCCCCGGGCCGGCGAGCAGCTGGCGTCGGTCGTCGCCGACGCCGGGGACGCGGATCGCCTGCAGCCGCTGGCCGAATCGCTCGCCGCGCGTTTCCCCGAACGCCCCGACCCGAAGTACTACGTGGCCACGGCGCTGTTCCTGCGTGGACGAACTGAAGACGCCCTGGCCGCCGTACGTCAGGTGACTGACGGTCATCCCGACCACGCCCGCGCGCAGAACCTGCTCGGCGCCGCCTGCGCGACGTTGAAGCGCCGCGACTGCGCGCAGGCCGCGTTCGAGGCGTCGCTGCGCGCCAGCCCGCGCGACCCGTCGACCTACGTCAACCTCGGACAGTTCTCGCTCGAGTCGGCCAATCCGGCGGCGGCCGCGCGCTATTTTTCCGAGGCGTTATCGATCGATCCGGCGCTCACCGCAGCGCGCGAAGGCCTGGCGCAGGCGCAGTCGTCACTCGGCAACACGTCTCGCTGACTCCAAAGTTTCGGAGATCGATTCAAAAAACATCGTCCCTCACGGCCGCTTGACTGCGGTCGATCCATCACTCTCTCTCGACGCGAAGCGCGATCCGCACGTGCTCTGCCGCGGCATGCGTATTGCTCTGCTTTTTGATGGAGGGCGTCATGAGTCTCGTCCGACTTCTCGGCTTCACCACCCTCGGCTGTGGGTGCGTCGTTGGCCGGTACCGCGAAGTGGCCAGCAGCCGGGAAGTTACTTACGTCGAGGAAAAGGGAAAGACCTGCGCCAGCCACGGCCATCGCCGCAATCACACGATCGCCGCCGAGCGCCTCTCGCTCTCCGCTCCGGTTGGCTTCCCGAACATCACCAGCAAAGCGTCCTAGCGCTGCCGTGACCGTGCGGCCACACCCTCTGTGGCGTGGCCGCGGACCCTTCCGCGTTCGAGCCCTTCGGCCTTCCAGCCCTTCAGCATTTCAGCCTTCCAGCGTTCCGACCGTCTTTCCACTAACGTTCTTGTCGTGTGGCACCGATAATTTGGTGTGTCAGTTCTCCTGAAGCCTCACGCCACGGTCCCGATTGGGGCGAATGCGAGCGCGAAGTTCCACCTGGCCGACTGCCTCGAGGTGTTCCGGCAGCTGCCGGCGCACAGCGTCGACGTCATCGTCACCTCGCCGCCCTACAACCTGGGCATCGCCTACAACCGGTACGAGGACAAGCTGTCGGCCCACGACTACCTCGAGTGGACCAACAGCTGGATTGGCGCGGCGGCGCGGGTGCTTCGACCCGAAGGGTCGTTGTTCCTGAACGTCGGCGCGCGCCCCAGCGATCCGTGGACGGCGCTCGACGTCGTCCAGGCCGCGCGCTCGCACCTGCGGCTGCAGAACATCATTCACTGGATCAAGTCGATCGCCATCGATCGCACCTCGGCCGGGGCGGCCGCGGGGTTGACGCGCGACCTCGCCGTCGGCCACTACAAGCCGATCAACAGCGATCGCTTCCTCAACGACTGCCACGAATTCATCTTTCACCTGACGACCGCCGGCTCGACCAGCCTGGATCGGCTCGCGCTCGGCGTGCCCTACCAGGACCAGTCGAACATCACGCGCTGGCGCGCGGCCGCCGACGGCGTCCGCTGCCGCGGCAATACGTGGTTCATCCCGTACGAGACGATTCAGCGGCGCGATCGCGACCGCCCGCACCCGGCCACGTTCCCGTCGAAGCTGCCGGAGCAGTGCCTCCGGCTGCACGGCTTGAGCCGCGTTCAGCTCGCGATGGATCCCTTCGTAGGCCTCGGCAGCACCGCGGTCGCGTGCGCGCGGCTCGGCGTCAACTTCATCGGCGCCGAGATCGACGAAACCTACCTGGAGGAAGCGATCGCGCGAACGCGCGACGCCAAGAACGTGCGCATGAGAAAAGCGACGCTGCGCACGCAGAAGGCGGGTGAGGCTGGTAGGGCTGGTGGGATCGGCCGGTAAAGCGGGTATGTTGATTTAGTGGAGAATCGCGGGACTCGGTGGAGCGAGCTTTTACCCGCCCCACCTGCCCTACCCGCCCCACCTGCCTACTTCTTCGACGATGACGTCGGCGCCGGCGGCGGCTTGAGCACGTACTCCTTGCGGAACCAGGTCGACGCGCCCTTCCTCGACACCTTCACTTCGACCTGACGCCGCCGCTTCGACGCGTCGGGATTCTTCGAGTAGTACCCGAGCACGTAGTAGTCGCTGGTCTCGGCGTCGATCCGCTTCAGGGCCTTCGAGAAATCGTTCTGGTTGACGACGGCGATGCCGCCCGTTTCCTCGGCGATCACCCGCAGGCTGTCCTGCGACTTGCGCACGTACTCGTTCCACTGCTGCGGATCGACCTGCTCGTCGATGTCGCCCATGCCGACGAGGCCGCGCGGATCGATCGTGTACATCGTCACGTTCGAGCGGTTCGCCTGGCGCGTCAGCTCGCCGAGCTCGCGCGCGAGATCGGCGTCGGCGAACACTTCGCTCTGCTTCTGCTGGTTGGTCAGCGGATCGTTGCCGTTCGAGCCGTCTTCGGTCGACTGCCGCTCGTTGCGGCGCATCTCGTTCATCGCGAACGGCGACGACGGATCCATCAGGCCGAGCCGTGCGTCCTGGAACGGATTGAAGTCGTAGCCATCGCTCACGTAGATCAACGCCTTGCGGCGGTTGGTCACCGAGTTCAGGTTGTTCAAGAGATCGTTGACCGTCGAGAACGCGACGTGCGCGCGATACCGCACTTCGCTCGGTCCCTCGGCGCCCGACGGCCCGTTGATGATGTCGGTCGGCTTCAGCTCGTTGCCGGCGATTTTCTTGATCGCTTCCTCGAGCCGCGCCTTGTCGTAGGTCATGTCGATCGCGATCGACGAGGGCCCGCTCGAGACGATGCCGAACATGTCGCCGTCGTGGACCAGTTCCTTCGAGATCTTCTTGAACAGCTCGCGCACGCGGCCGGTGTTGTGGAACTGCAGGTGCAGATCGTCGACGAAGAACAGGAAGATGCGCCCCGACACGTCGGTCTTCGGCCGGCTCGGCGGCAGGATGATCCCTTCCGG
>Ga0207675_100001071_pt1 | contig 27168 bp, 26 predicted proteins | sample KBSSwiS42_FD_184305 | JGI IMG/M metagenome (GOLD analysis project Ga0207675, IMG submission 184305) | Switchgrass rhizosphere microbial communities from Kellogg Biological Station, Michigan, USA - KBS Switchgrass S4-2 (SPAdes) (version 2) | ecosystem: Host-associated > Plants > Roots >...
GAAGACGATGCGGCCGACGAAGGTGCGCGCCAGTGTCGGGTCGAGCACGTCGGGGTCCTCGGCCAGCCCCACGCGCAGCGTCTGCGCCGATGCCGCACCCACCGCGACCGACCACGCCAGCATCCACAGCGATTTGCACACAGAGTTCATCGTCAGGCTCCGAAGAAAGAACGGTTGCATCACGGCACCACGCAAGACTCAGACCGCGCGGGCCGCGCGAAAGGCCTCGACGCGCGCCTCGATGCACGCGCGGTCGAGCTCACCCACCGGATCGTGCCGGCCCGGCAGGCAGGCCACGAAGGGCTGGAAGCGCTGCAGGCTCACGGTGTACAGGCGCCGCAGCTCGGCCATCGGCTCGGCATGATCGTCGACCCGGATGTCGAGCTGCGCATGGTCTTCGTCGGCGTGGATGCGCAGCGCCGCCGACTGCTTGCCGCGCTTGTCGCCGCCGGCCGCCTCGCCGGCACTCATCGCCTCGATCAGCCGCTCGGCCATCGGCAGCTTTGCGTTCGCGAAGAACGCGTCGATCGTCGCCTGCAGCACCTGCTGGCCGGCCAGCATGTTGCCGGCCACGCTGAGGTCGTCGAACACGAAGTGCCCGCACCACCCCACGCACTGCTCGCCGGTGTGCGCCGCCGCGGTGCCGTCGGCCCCGAGCAGGTGCAGCTGACGCTGCGCGCGCCCCGCATCGGCGGCGGTGAGCTCGGCCGCCACGTCGGACGCGGCCCGCCCGGCGGCCAGACGGTCGAGCGCGGCCGGACCATACAGCGGATTCATCAGCGCCTGCGTCGCCACCGCGCCGACGCCGCGCCGCGTGTGCACGCACAGCGCGCCCACCGCGAAGAAACGGCTCGCGATGGCCACGCCGAAATGGCCTTGGCCGTCGCGTGCAAGGATGGACCACGTCATGCGGGTGCGGATCTCGGTGGGCGCTGCCAGCGCGTCGACCCGATCGTATTGGAAGGGCCGGCGCACATCGCCGCATCGGGAAATGCCAGTGCGCTGCGGCGCCGATTCAGCGCACTGCGCGCAAGACAGCTTTCGCTGCCGACCGGTGCGCGTGCTCAGCGACGCGGCGGGTTGCGCCCGAGCACGCTGATGCCGGCATAGCGTGCGCGTGAGCCGAGACGCTCTTCGATGCGCAGCGCCTCGTTCCACTTGGCCATGCGCTCGCTGCGCGCGAACGAGCCGACCTTGAGCTGGCCGACGTGCCAGCCGATCGCCAGGTGCACGATCGTCGTGTCTTCGGTTTCGCCCGAACGCGCCGACACGATCGCCGCGTAGCCTGCAGTGCGCGCAGCCTGCCAGCACTGCAGCGTCTCGGTCAACGTACCGCGCTGGTTGGGTTTCAGCAGCACGCTGTTGGCGGCGCCTGCGCTCACCGCCTGACGCAGCAGCGCGGGATTCGACACCAGCAGATCGTCGCCCACCACCTGCAGCTTGCCGCCCACCGCGCGCGTGAATCGGGCGAAGGCCTCGAGGTCGTCTTCGGCCAGCGGGTCTTCGATGCTGACGATCGGGTACTTCTCGGTCCAGCGCACCAGCAGCTCGATCATGCCGTCGCTGTCGAGCTCGCGGCGCTCCAGCCCGAGCGTGTAGCGGCCCGCCTTGCCGAAGTCGCTGGCCGCGATATCGAGCGCGATCGCCACCTGCTCGCCGGGCACGAAGCGCGCACGCTCGATCGCCGCCACCAGCGCCTCGAGCGCCTGCTCGTTGGTGTTGAACACCGGCCACCAGCCGCCTTCGTCGGCCACGCCGAACGTGGCACCGCGCGCGCGCATCAGCAAGCCGGCGTGGCGATACACCTCGGCGGTCCACTCGATGGCCTGCGCGAAGCTCTTCGCGCCGGGGCACACCACCATGAAATCCTGGATGTCGGTGCGCCGCCCGGCGTGCGCGCCGCCCCCGAAGATCTGCACTTGCGGCGTCGGCAGCAGCGTGGCGTCGGGGCCGCCCAGGTACTGGTACAGCGGCACACCGTGCGCCGCCGCGGCCGCGTGGGCGGCGGCCATCGACACCGCCAGCGTCGCGTTGGCGCCGAGGCGCGACTTGTTGGGCGTGCCGTCGAGCTCGATCAGGCGCTCGTCGAGCGCGGCCTGGTCGTTGGCCGCCATGCCCATCACCGCGCGCGCGATCTCGCCGTTGACCTGAGCGACCGCGCGCTGCACGTCGAGGCCACCGTGCGGATGGCCGCCATCGCGCAATTCGAGCGCCTCGCGCGCGCCCTTGCTGGCGCCGGCAGGCACGATCGCGCGCCCCACCACGCCGCCGAGCAGGCGCACCTCGGCCTCGACCGTGGGATGGCCACGGCTGTCCCACACGCGTCGCGCGTGCACGAACCGGATCTCGCTCGGGTTTTGCGGACGGCTGCTCATTCAGGGCACCAGCGCGCGCCGCCAGGCGTCGCTCACCTGGTGCAGTCGCGCGGGCACATCATGCAGCAACGCGCCGGCGACGCGGCGCACGACGTCGCGCTGCGCGTCGTCGGTGAGGTACTCGACCGGCGACTTGCCGTCCACGCGCGCCAGCAGCAGCCCCGGCAGCAGCGCCGCGGCGCGCTGTTCGAGCGCAGCGGGCGGCTCCCAGTGCACGCGCGCCAGGTAGCTGGCCGCCAGCGCGGCGAAACCATGCACAAAGCCGTCGCGCGCGGCCGGTGTCCACAGGCACTTCAGCAGCAGGTGGTTCAGCACGAACGCGAGGTCGAACGCCGGGTCGCCCCAGCAGGCGCATTCGGCGTCGAGCAGCACCGGCCCCGCCGCGCCCACCAGGATGTTCTTCGGGCTGACGTCGCCGTGCACCAACGCGCACGCGTGCGCCTGCGTCTGCGCCACCAGGCCGCGCAACGCATCGGCATGCGCGGGATGCCGGGCCGCGGTGGCCAGCAGATAGGGCTCGAGCCGGATGTCGAAAAAGATCGCGCCGCTGTCGAACTGCGCGGCCAGTTCGGGGCGCGCGGCGGCGTGCGCATGGATGCGCCCGAGCGTGTCCCCGACCGCGCGCGCGGTGTCGACCCGCGCGACGCCGTCGCGCAACTGCTGCTTCCACAACGGGTGAGTGTCCGGCTCGAGGAAACCCATCACCAGCACGCCGAGCGCCGCGTGCTGGCCGAGCAGCGGCGGCGCGCTGCCCGGCACCGCGGCGTGCGCCACCTGCATCCAGCGCGCCTCGTAGCGGTTGCGTTCGATCGGCGCCCGCCACAACGCGGCCACGCGCAACTGCGGCAGCGCACGCTTGGCGCACAGCGGGCCGCGCGCGGTGTCGATGCGCCAGATGTCGGACGAGACCCCGCCGGCGAGCGGCTCGCCGAGCAGCGGCTCGTGCGCGCCGACCAGCCGCAGTTCGCTCAGCGCCTGCGCGAACTCGGGTGGGATCGGTCGGGCTGCGGACATGGCGCGCGCATTGTGCGCGGGGCTGCTTTCAGCGCGGCGCTCGCGCCGCTTCGATCAGCTTGACCAGTGCGTAGAGCGCCTGGTTCACCGGCACCGCGATGCCGTGGCGCGCGCCCAGTCGCACCACGGTGCCGTTGAGGTGATCGATCTCGCTGCTCTTGCCGCGTGCCATGTCCTGCGCGGTGGACGAGAACTGCGCCGGCATCGCGGCGGCGATGCGTTGCATCGCCTCCATCGAGTCGTCGAGCGACAGGGCCACGCCCTCGGCGCGCGCCACCGCCACCGTCTCGTGGACCAATGCGCGCTGCATCTGCACGATCTCGGGCTGCGCCGCCATCGTGCCGTAGGGCTGCTGGGCGAGCGCCGAGATCGCGTTGTAGGCGCAGTTCACCAGCAGCTTGCGCCACAGCTCGGCGCGCACGTCGGGCGACACGGTCACCGGCACGTCGGCGCTGGCCAGCACGGCGACCACGCGCTGCAGCTGCTGCGCCAGCTGCGCGGCGTCGGCCGGCGCCGGCGCCTCGATCGGGCCGATCACCAGATCGCCGCGCCCGTGATGCTGCACCACGCCGGGCTCCGGCAGCGCGGTGGCCACGTAGACCGCCACCGCCAGCACGCGCTGGCGCGGCAACGCGGCAGCCAACGTCGGCGCGTTGTCGACCCCGTTTTGCAGGCTCAGCACCAGCGCCTCGGCACGCAGGTGCGGCGCCAGTGCGCGGGCCACGCCGTCGGTGTCGGTGGACTTCACGCACACCAGCACCAGCTCGGCGCCGCGCACGGCATCGATCTCGGTGCTGGCGTCCAGGTGCACGGTCTCGACGCCGCCGCCCTTGTGCAGCAACAGGCCGCGTTCGCGGATCGCCGCCACGTGGGCGGCACGGCCGATCAGCGTCACCGCATGGCCGGCGCGCGCCAGCATGGCGCCGTAGTAGCTGCCCACCGCCCCGGCGCCCACCACCGCGACCGTGGTCTTGCTGGATTGCGTCATTCGCCCACCCTGTGCATGGCGCGGCATGGGCCGCGCGACGTGCAAGCGTAGCCGGCCGGCGGCGCGGCGTCAGGCAGCGGGCTGTTCAGGCACCACGCACAGCAGCGTCTCGCCGGTGGCCACCAGCTTCTCCTGCCCGTCCTCGAGCGCGTACAGCTCGCAGTGCGTGAACACCTGCTGCTTGCCCGCGCGCACCACGCGCGCCTTGGCCACGAAGCGCTCGCCCACCGCCGGGCGCAGGCAGTTGACCGCGAAGTGCGATGCCAGCACGCGCGCGCCCAGTTGCGTCGCCGCCGCGAAGCCGCAGGCCGTGTCGATCAAGGCGCCGACCACGCCGGCGTGCAGGAAGCCGTTGTACTGGCCGAGCTCGCTGCGCCAGGGCAGCGCGAGCTCCACTTCGCCGGCAGCCGCGCTCTGCACCTCGAAGCCGCACCAGCGATTGAAAGCCGCCCGGTCGTTGATGTTGCGCAGCAGGCTCAGCGGGTCGGCAGTCGCGCTCATCGCCACCTCCTTCGATGCACGCCACCCTAAGGCGATGGGACGCTGCGCGCTGTCAACGCTGCGACACCACGCTACAGTCGCTCACCCACCACTTCTGACGCGCGCATGAATCCCGTTGTGGTCGAATCCACCCGCGGCGGCATCGTCGAATCGGCGCATCGGGGCGCGCTGGCCATCGTCGACGCGCACGGCGCCACCGTGCATTCGCTGGGCGACGTCGCGCGGCCGGTGTTCGCGCGCTCGGCGGTCAAGGTGCTGCAGGCGCTGCCGTTGGTGGCCAGCGGCGCTGCCGACGCGTTCGCGCTGAGCGACGAGGAGCTGGCGCTGGCGTGCGCGTCGCACAACGGCCAGACGCAGCACGTGTCGATCGCCGCCGGCATGCTGGCCAAGGCCGGCCTCGACGAGAGCGCGCTCGAATGCGGTGCCCACTGGCCGCAGCACGAGGTGGCGCAACGCGAGCTGGCGGCCAGCGGTCGGCCCCTGAGCGCCTTGCACAACAACTGCTCGGGCAAGCACGCCGGGTTTCTCTGTGTCGGCTGCCTGATGGCGCGCGCCCAGGGGCGCGACACGCGCGAATTCGTGCGCGGCTACGTGCGGCCCGACCACCCGGTGATGCGCGAGATCACCGCGTCGCTGCAAGCGGCCACCGGCGCCGACCTCGCGCTTGCGCCGATGGGCACCGACGGCTGCTCGATCCCCACCTACGGCATCGCGCTGACCCAGCTGGCGCTGGCGTTCGCACGCGTGGCCACCGGGGAGGGCCTGAGCGACGAGCGAGCGCATGCCGCACGGCGCCTGCGCGCGGCGGTGGCCAAGGCGCCGTTCTACGCGGCGGGCAGCGGCCGCTTCGACACCAAGGTGATGCAGCGCCTGGGCGAGCGGGTGTTCTGCAAGGTCGGCGCCGAAGGCGTGTTCTGCGCCGCGCTGCCCGAGCAGGGGCTCGGCGTGGCGATCAAGGTCGACGACGGCAACACCGCGCGCGCGGCCGAAGTGGTGATGGCCGCCGTGATCGAGGCGCAGGTGCGCCTGGACGACGACGAGCGCACGTTCGTGCACGCCCTGAGCGACGTGACGTTGAAGAACTGGAACGGCATCGAGGTCGGCGCCTTGCGCGCCACCGCCGCGCTGCGCGCCGCGCTCGCCTGAAGGCGCGGCGTCCTCCATCGCGCAGACGCCGCGGCGCGCGAGGGCCGACACCGGGCACCCCCTTGCGGAGGATGCGTTGAACGGCCGGGCGAGGCCGCGCAACCCATGCTCGACCGCCACGCCGGCCACACGTCGGGGCACACGCCTCAGGCCGCCGCGCGGCGCGAGAGGAGCAAGGTCATGAGCAAGCATTCCAGGATCTCGGGCTCGATGTCTCCATTGCTGTGGCTGGCGCCGCTGCCGTTCGTGCTGGCGATGTGCCTGCCTGTCGACGCGCCGCGCGTCGACACGGGCAGTGCGCCGCTCGAACAGGTGGCCGCTGCGCCGGCGCAGCCGGTGGCAGAGGCGGCCTCCGCCGCCACCGCCGCGCGCTGACGCGATTCGCCAGCCGGCCGCTGCGCCCGTTTGAACCGCCGCCGCCCGGGCTGCAACTGAGCAGCGACACCCGGCTCTTCCGCTTCGCCGGGCGCAGGAGAAAACCATGAATCGCGCCAAGATGTTGATGTTCGCTGCCCTGCTGGCAGCCTTTGCCGGATTCCTGACGCTCAGCCAGTCGAGCCATGCCGGCCACGAGGAGATGCTGGCGCGGGCCGGCATGAACCTGGCTGTGAGCCGCTGAGAGGCGCACCGATGTACGCCCCCACCGCTGCCACCACGCCGACCCGGCTGCCCACGCTGATCTGGACCCTGACCGCCGCGCTGTTGCTATTGAGCGTGTTCGCGCCCGCCTTCGCGGCGCCGGCCGGCGCCACGCCGGTCACTGCAGCTTGTACTCGGTGAGCTCGAAGGTCGTCGACTCGCGCACGTTGCGACCGGCACGCGCCTCGACCTGATACTTGACGATGCGCCGCACGCTCGGCGCATACCAGACCAGATACACCGCTTCCAACGCGCCCCCGGTGCGTGCGCTGGTGGCCTGCCCGCGCAGCATCAGCCGTTGTGCGCGGAAGCGCCCGGCACCGACGATGACGTCCTCCTCGCCCTGCCACTGCGGCTTCAGCGTCATCGGCACCGCGTCGATCGTGCGCCGCTGCACGCCGATCGCGTCGGTGATGCCCGGCGGCGCATCCGCCGCCTGCAGGTAAGGCGCGAACTCCGGCGGCGCGATGCCCCAGTCGGGCAGCGGGTTGAAGCCCGGCTTCAGCGACACCAGGGTGGTGCGCACCTTGGCATCGGCGGTGGTGGTCCAGGTCTCCGCGATGCCGTCGCTGCCCACCGCATCGACGCGCGCGGTGACGAACAGGTCGCCGAAGCGAAACTGATCGGTCACGCGGTAGCGCCAGGTGTCGCCGACCTTCGGCATCAGCTGGGCGCGGCCGCTGGCCAGCGGCGCCGACAGTTCAGCGACGCGCGCGCGCGCCTCTGCGGCGAAGCGCCCGTTCGGATACTGGCGCAGGTAGGCGCGGAAGTCGTCGGCGCGCGTGCTGCCCTGGACGCTGCTCCACAACGCCATCTCGGCGTTGCCGTCGGCCTCGGCGGTCTCCGCGCTGGCGTTGACCCCCGGCACGAACGCAAACTCGCCGAGCAGCGAGGAGTGCTCCCACGGCACCTGCAGTTGGCGCGATTCGCGCACCACCGCCTCGCGCACGCGCTTGAACATGATCTCCACCGGCAGACCCGGCGTCAGCAGGTGCTGCGCGAGCTGCGCCGTGTAGATGCTGTTGCCCTTCTTGCCGATGCCGTCGGGCGCCGGCTTGCCCGGTGCGGTGGCATACGCCAGCAAAGTGCCGATCGGCGCGTCCATCTGGGCCAGGCCCTGCGTGGTGGCGGAGCCGCCGCGCTTGGCGAACGGGTTGTCGCGGCAGGCGTCGAGGATCACGACGTTGACGCGGCTCTTGGCGCGCGACATCTGGCCGAGGATGTAGGTGAGGTCCATCCCCTGCACCGCGATCTCGTCCTCGCTGCGGATCTCGGCGTCCACCGGGATCATGAAGTTCTGATCGCGCAGCTGCAGCGCATGGCCAGCGTAGTACAGCACCGCCACCGTGTTCTCGTTGAGACGACCGCCGAACTCGCGCAGCGCGCCGAACATCGCAGCGCGGTCGAGGTTCTCGCGCAGGGCGACCTTGAAGCCGGCCTGCTCGAGCGTGCGGCCGATCAGCCGCGCGTCGTTGACCGGGTTGTCGAGCGGATCGTGCTTGTAGGCCGCGTTGCCGATCACCAGCGCGATGCGCTCTTCTGTCAGCGACACGCCGCGCATCGCCTGCGCCAGCGCCGGCGGCGCCGTCGACCCGACGGCCAACGCACACAGCCAGCACAGCGCAGCCACGCCGCGCCACGCGCGCGCCCCGGCGCGCCACCTCGACCACCACAGGCACCCCACGGTGCGGATGGTAGCGGGGCCCGCGCGCCGCGGCGCCGCGCGCTCAGTCACCCTGCGCAGCGCTGTGCAACAGCGCGTCGAACGTTGCGCCGCTGGGCAACGCGGGCGCCAGCACGAACTCGTCGGCGCGCAAGGCGCCTTCGCACCACCAGGCACAGCGCAGAGCGGGTTGGATCTCGATCAGCTCGTGCGCGAGGCGGCTGCCCGCGTGCGCTTCGAAACGCCGCTCGCCGTGCAACGGCGGCAGCTCCCCGACGGCCTGCTCGAGCGCGGCCGTGTCGAACGCCGGGTCCAGCACCGCTCGCGCCAGCGCGTCGGCGGCGTCGAGCCAGTTGTCGTTGGCCAGTGCATCGATCAGGCCGTCGTGCCCAGGCGCCATCGCACAGGCGAGCGTGAACGGAAAGTGGCGCCCGACGCTGTCGACGCTCGGCATCAGCACGCCGAGCCAGGTCTGGGCGTCGAGCAGCCCCGGCGCGAGCCAGAAGCGGCGCACCGGCGCCACCAGGAACAGCGCGAGCCAGTCGTCATCGCCCAGCGCGCTGCGCGAGCGCACCAGCTCGCGCTGCAGCCAGCCGTCCCACGCCGCGATCCACTGCGCGCTCAGGCGGCGCGACGCGAAGTCGCCGAGCGCCGGCATCTTGCCGAACCAGCCGGCAGCGAGGCGACCCTGGCCGCTCACAAGCGACGCGGACATTGGAACTGCTCCAGCTCGGGCAGCGTGATCGCGAGCGGCCCATTCGGGTTGTGTGCCTCGATGCGCGCGCGCCGCCCCTCGACGTCGAACACCAGCACCACGCGCCCCGGGCTCGGCGCCGGCTCGATGCGCACGTGCTCGAACAAGCGCAGCAGCGCCCACTGCCCGTCGTACGCGAAGCGCGCGCCGCTCGGCGCACCCGGCGCGGTGGCCTGCAGCTGGATGCGGCCCAGGCCGCCCGGGCCGGGCCACTGCAGCGTCTGGACGCCGCGCGTGTCGCGCGCGAAGCGCACCGCCTGCCCGTCGACGTCGATCGTCAGCTGTCCGATGCCGGGGTCGAGCTCGAGCAGGCGCAGGTCCATGCGCACGCCGAATTGACGGCCGCCGTCGCCGAAGAAAGCGGCGCGGATCGCCTGTGCGCGCTGGAACGGCAACAGCGCATCGCCCCAGCGCGCCTGCGGCACCACGCGCATGCTCCACGGCCGCGTCGAGGTATCGACCCAGCCCGCCAGGTGGCGCTGGTAGAAGCCGTCGATCAAGCCGCCGCTGCCGAACGCACGCGCGAACTCCTCGCGCGAGACCTCCTGCGTGCCCTGGCGCACGAACGGATAGCGGCCATCGACCGCGCGCAGGCAGGGCGGCGTCACGTCGCTCGCCAGCTGCTGCCCCCACAGTTCGCGCAGCGCGTTGAGCGCCAACGCGGCGTCGGCTTCGCCGAGCTGCTGCCACAGCGTGCGCAGCGGCTCGGGCACGCGCGCCGCCGCGGCGCTCAGCTCCTGCCAGGCGTCGGCCGCGGGCGCCGCTGCCTTGCGCGCCGCCGCGTCGTCGATCGCCGCCAGCTGCGTCGCGACCTTTCCGACCGCCGCGTGCACCGGCTCGTACCCAGCCGGCGTGCCGAGGGTGTACGCGCGCAGCGCCTGCAAGCGGTCGGCCTCGGCCGACAGCGCATCGACCGGCGCGTCGCGCGCATTCGGCCCCATGTCGCGCAGCAGCGCGCTCAGCCAGGCGTTGAGCGGCGAATCGGTGCGCGACATCAGCCGCGCCTGCTCGGCGGCCGCGGTCAGCGACGAGACCGGCAGCAGGCGCAAGTCGAACACCAGCGCGTCCCACGCGCGCAGGCGCTCGATCGCCAGCTGCGACTCGATGGCATCGATCAGCCGCGCGCGCGCCGTCGCGTCGGTGCTGGTGGGCGGCGTGCCGAGCACCCAAGATGCTTCATCGTCGAGCTGGCGCACGCTGTCCTGCACGCGGGCGCGCAAGCCGGCCTGACCGGTGCGCGCATACAGCGGCGGCACGCCGGCATCCAGCGGCGCCCCGCTGGCGCGCGTGAGCACCTTGTGCGCCGTGGCGAGTGCGGCCGGCTCGATCGACAGCGGCACGCTGCCGGCGCTCGCGTCGCCCTGGCGCAGCCGCGCCAGCACGCGTTGCGCGGGCGCCGCGCTGGCCAACTGCTGGCGCATGCGTGTCACCAGCGTGTTGTCGGCCATCGACGGCGCGCCGACTTCGCCGCTGGCGAGCAGCCGGTCGAGGTGCTCGCGCAACGCCTTGCGCGCCGCGGCCGATCCCACTTGCCCCGCGTTCTGGTCCCAGTCGGCCACCAGGTAGCTGCGCAACGCACCGGCGTCGAAGTGGCTGCCGCCGAACAGCATCAAATAGGCCTTCAGCGCTTCGTAGCGCGCGAACAGCGCATCGGCCCCGTTGGCGTCGAGCCGCTGCTCGAGCCGCTTGGCCAGCCGCGGCACCAGGCTGTCGCGCAGGACGTGGTGGTACACGTCCTGCGCCGCACCGGCAACGCTGCCGCTCGGGTCGAGCCCCAATCTGGCAGCACCGCGGCCGAGCGCCGGCGCCCCCTCGCCCGCCAGCGACCACAGGCCATCGAGCAGCGGCACCATCGTCGACAGTTCGCTGCCCGGTGCGGCGGCCTTGGCCACCGCGGCCTGCGCCTGCAGACGTTCGATGGCCGGCGCGCTGGCTGCCAGCGCACCGGTGCTTGCGCTGTACTCGTGCCAGGCCCACGCCAGCGCCGCGACGGTCAGCAAGGTGCTGGCGGCCACCACGCCCCCATGCAGCCAGGTGCGCTGGCGCTCCCAGCGCCGGTTGGTGCCCGCCAGCCCGGCCTCGCCGAGCACCACCTCGCGCAGCAGGCGCGTCACGAAGTACGAGCGGCCGCTCGGGCGACCCGGCGGCAGCACACGGTGTGCGAGCCCGAGCGCACGCGACAACGCACCGAGCGCGCGGTCCATCGGCGAGCCTTCCTGCGTGGCGCTGGTGAAGTACACGCCGCGCAGCAGCGGCGCCGCGGCACCGCCCGACTCGAACGTCATGCGCAGCATCTCGTCGAGCGCGTCGCGCAGCACGCGCCACTGCTGCGGAAAGCCGAACAGCGCGGCGCGCCGCTCGCGATCGCGCTCGTCGTGCAGGCGCGCGATCAGGCAGTCGTGCAGCGACTTCTCGAGCGCCACCAGCTCGCCCGACAGCCGCGCCAGCCGCGCCGCCGTGTCGGCGTCCGGTGCGGCCGCCGCCCCCGACTGGCCGACGGCCCGCGGCGCACGCGTGGCCGCGGCATCGAGCGACAGCGTGGTGCCCCACACCTGCGCGCGTTCGTCCTTGTCGAAGTCGGAGAAGAACTCGGCGAAGCCGGCCAGCAGGTCGCACTTGGTGACCATCACGTAGATCGGGAAGCGGATGCCGAGCTGCGTGTGCAGCTCACCGAGGCGCTCGCGCATCTCGCGCGCCAGCGTGCGCCTGCGCTCGTTGTCTGGCTGCAGCAGATCGGTGGCGCTGAGCGTCAGGATCACGCCGTTGATCGGCTGGCGCGGCCGGTGCCGCACCAGCAGCTGCAGGAAGCCAAGCCAAGCGGCCCGGTCGGCCTCGCGGTAGCTGTCTTGCGTGGTGTAGCGGCCGGCGGTGTCGATCAGCACCGCGTCGGAGGTGAACCACCAATCGCAATTGCGGGTGCCGCCGGCGCCGCGCAACGCCTTGGGCCCGAGCTCGGAAGCGAACGGAAAGTCCAGCCCCGAGTTGACGATGGTGGTGGTCTTGCCGGCCCCAGGCGCGCCGATGATCATGTACCAGGGCAGCTCGTAGACGTAGGTGCGGCGCCGCAGCCAGCCGCGCGTCGACTTGCCCTGCACCCGGCGGCCACGCAGCACCTGCAGCGCCTGCGTGAAGCGCTGGCCGATCACTGCCACCTCGGGCGCGCCGGGGGCCGCCGACTCGACACCCCGCGGCGCGGGCGCGAGCCCGTCGAGCAGCTGGTGGTTGCGGCGCGCCGACGACCACGCGCGCCACGCCACGTGCAGCGCGAACAGCAGCAGCACGCCGGCGATCGCCAGCGCGCGCGCGCGGTCGCCGGCCAGCGGCACCGTGTCACCGATGCGGATCAGCGGGCCGACGAACCACACCAGCGCGCCGGCCGCGTACAGGCCGAGCGCGATCAGCAGCGCGCGCACGTGGGTGAGGAGCTCGGGGCGCATCGCGAACGCTTCGGCTCAGCCTTCGGGGCGCGGCAGCAGCAGCTGCACCTCGACCCGGCGGTTGCGCGCGCGCGCCGCCGGGGTGTCGTTGGGGGCGCGCGGCTCGGTCTCGGCGCGACCTTCGGCGCGCACGCGCGCAGCAGGCAGGCCGCTCTCGACCAGTGCCGCGGCGACCGCCTGCGCGCGCTCGCGCGACAGGTGCCAGTTGGACGGGAAGCGCAGCGACTCCAGCGCCTGATCGTCGGTGTGCCCGACCACCTCCACGCGCCCCGCCAGCCCGGCCATCGCCTGCGCAATGCGGCGTAGGCGCTCGCGCTGCGCCGCCTGCAGTTGCGCGCTGCCGGGCACGAACAGCGTGTCGGCGCTCAGCGTGACGATCGAGCGCTGAACTTCGTCGACGACCTCCAGCGCACCGGCGTTCAGATCGTCGGCCAGCAGCGGCGCCAGCCGCGGCTTGGCTGCGGCGGTGGCTGGCGCCGGCGACGCCACGGTGGTCTGCACCGCATGCAACTGCTGCAGCAGCGGCGCCGCCTGACGACTCAGGCGCGACGACATCCACAGCAGCGCGGCCAGCACCAGCGCGGCACCGATCACCAGCGTGATCCACAGCGGCACCTGCGTCAGCGTCGGCGCGCGCCGCGTCACGCCGGCCCAGTGTTGCGACAGCGTGCGCGCATCGCTCGACAGCTGCCCCGGGCGCACCTGCTCGAGCAGGCGCTCGCCCAGCGCGTCGAGCTCGGCGCGCCCGTTGGGTTGCCCGGCATAGTGCCCCTGCAACCCGAGTGCGATGCAGACGTAGAACAGCTCGAGCAGCGGCGCGTTGGCCTGCGGATCGGCGCTCAGCCGCTCGAGCAGCTCGAACACCTTGTCGGCGCCCGTCTCGTCGTCGTGAAACTCCTGCAGCAGGCCCTTGGTGCCCGGCGGCGGGTTGGCGCCCCACGGCGTGCCGGCGATCGCCTCGTCAATGAACGTGCACAGCAGGTAGCGCGCCGCGATCACCTGCGGCCGGCTCACGCCGCTGGCGCGCGCGCGTTCCTCGAACTCGCCGATCAGCCCGAGCAGCTGGCGCTGCAGGCCGGAGCGGTCGTTGTGCGCGCTGGTGGCGCGCAGCTGCGCCTGCAGCGCGAGCAGCGGTCCGGCCGCCACCAGCAGCGGATTGATGCCCGCCACCAAGTGCTGCAGCGTCGCACCGGGGCGGGCGGCCCCGGCGGGCGACTTGTTGCCGCGCGACGGGCTGGCGCGTCCGCCCGGGCGCGGGATCAGCAGGGTGCGCTCGGAGTCGATCAGTACGGTGCGGTCGTCGGCGCTCACGCGGGAGTCCTTCGCCTTGGCGCCGACAGCTGCGCCGCGGTCAGCCTGGGATCAAGAAGGCTACACCTCGACGAAGCCGGCCTCGCGCATGAAGCGCTCGCGCACGGCATCGTTGTCGAGACTGCCCGCCACCTTGGCGAAGAAGTCGCGCCGGCTCACGCCCTCGGTGGCCGCGCGCTTGGCAATCACCTTGCCGATCGGGCCGATGTAGCCGATCAGCACCTTGGTGGCACGCTCGAGGTCGGTCGCGCTCAGCAGGTCGCCCGGGCGGGTGCCAGGCGGGGCGGTGGACACCTCGGGCATCTTCGGCGTGATGCGCAACGGCGTGGTCATCGGCTTGCCGAGCACCGCGCGCGCAAAGGCCGAGCGTTCCTTCGGGTCGTCGATCGCCGGCATCAGCGCGCCCACCAGCGACTCGAGGTCTTTGTTCTCCTTGGCGGCACGGCGCACCAGCACCTTGGCGACCGGGCCGACGTACTTGGCGATCTCGACCTCCACGCCGGCCAGCACGACGCCGCTCCAGCCGGTGGGCGGCGGCGCGCTCGACCCGGCCACCGAAAACGTTTTGGGCGTCGACGGCGCGGCCCCGCCGCTGCCTGGACCCGGCTCCGCGAATGCCGACTTCGAGCGGTGCGTCACGATCGTCGCCTCGGAGATCGTGTTGGCCACCGGCTGCGCATAGGCGTCGAGGATCGCGCTGCGGAACTCGCCGGCGCTCTGGAAGCGATCGGACGGTGCCTTGGCGATCGCCTTGGACACGATCGCGTCGTATTGCGGCCAGCGGTGCGACGGGTCGGCCCGCGACGCTGCCTCGGGGTCGTGGTAGCAGACGTCGTGCATGATCGCCTCCGGCCCGCCGCGAAACGGCGACTTGCGCGCCAGCAGTTGATAGAACACCACGCCGGCAGCGAAGATGTCCATCCGATGGTCCACCTGACCGCCGAGGTAGAGCTCCGGCGCGATGTAGCCGGGCGTGCCCATGATCACGTTGGTGCGTGTGCGGTCGGCGCTTTCCAGCCGCGCGATGCCGAAGTCGGTGAGCTTGATGCGGCCGTTGCTCATCACCATGATGTTGGCCGGCTTGATGTCGCGGTGCCAGACCGTGGCGCTGTGCGCATAGTGCAGCGCATCGAGCAGCTGCGACATGATGCTGACGGTGTCCTGCTCGTCGAAGCTGGTGCCGTTGGCGATGTAGTCGCGCAGGTTGTTGCCCTCGACCAGCTCCATCGCGATGAACGCGTAGCTGGAGTCCTCGCCGTACTCGTAGACCGCCACGATGCCAGGGTGGTTGAGCGCCCCGGCGGCCTGCGCCTCGCGCTGGAAGCGGCTCGACAGCGTGTCGGACGCGTACTGGCTGCTGATGCCGGAGGCGGCGATGCCGGTGCCGGCATCGTCGTCTTCGAGCAGCTCCTTGCGAATGGTCTTGATCGCCACCGGCCGCTTGATGACCGGGTCGTAGCCCTTGAACACGATGCCCATGGCGCCGCGGCCGATCACGCCGGTGATCGGATACTTGCCGAGCTTCTCGGGGACTTTGAGCGTGGCCATCGTGTCGGGGAGCGGGCGCCTCGGACAGGGTCAGCTGTCGAGCATTTTCATCGCCTGGACCATGCTGGTGCGCATGCGGCCGATCGAACGCGCGAGCACGCCGATTTCATCACGCGACGTGCGCCTGAATTCGGGGATCTCGAGTTCGCCCAGGCTCACGCGATCGGCGAACTGCGACAGCTTGGTCACCGGGCGGATCACCAGCATCCACAGCATCAGGTTGAGCACCACGGCGATCACCGCGAACACGATGCCGGTGGAGGTCATGAACACCTTGAATGCCTGGTTGGCGCGATCGAGCGGCACCTGCGTCGGCACCGAGATGATCTGCGCGCCCACCACTTCGTTGAGCTGCCAGCCGAAGCCGTTGGCCGGGCCATAACGCTCGATCAGCGTCGGTGGCGCGGCGTCGACCGTGCTGTGGCACTGCAGACAGTTGGGGTTGCCGATGCGCAGCGGCCGTGCCACGTAGAACGAGCGCCCGGTGGGGGTGTCGCGGTCGCCCACGATCTCGATCGTGTCCTTGTTGTTGCGGAACTGGTTGACGATGTCGGTCTCCCACTCCACCGCGCGGTTGCGCGGGTTGGTCGGGTTCAGCACCGCCTCCTTGTAGGCGTACTCGGTGTGCTTCTGACGCAGCCCGTTGAACACCTCGGTGGCGGAGAACGCCGGTACTGTCTGCGGCAGGAAGGTGTATTTCATCTGCGTCTGCAGCAGCGGCGCCACCTGTCCCGAGGTGTAGGTGCGGGTGGCGATCGCCGCGTCCATCAGCAGGCGCGCGCTCTGCGCGATCTCGTCGCGCGCGTTGCGCTCCAGCAGCGACCACGAGACCTGGCTGATCGCGGCCAGGCCGGCGGCGAAGATCAGCAGAAAAATCAGGTTGAATTTGAGCAGCAGTCTCATCTCTCAGGTCTCCACAGTCGTCAGCGGGCCGCCGCGGTGGGCGTGGCACCGGAGGCTGCCGACGCCGGCTTGGCAGGGTCTTTCGGCAGGTATTTCTCGGGGAAAAGCACCGGGTCCCACTCGGGGTGGGACGACAGGTTGGCGATCAGCGCCGAACGAAACGCGGGCTCGCGCGCTTTCGCGCGCCAGCGCTCGATGAACTGGCGGCGAAACGGCAACTCCGACTTCAGCCACGGCTCGACGTCGGCATAGGCAAAGTCGGGCGCCGCCTTCGGCTGGACCTCGCGGTCCTTGTACTTGTCGCCGCGCAGCGGCAGCGAATCGCGGAATGGCCGCGGCAATTCGGCCAGGAACTGCGGCGGCGGGCTGCCGCCCACCGTGCCGCGCGTGGTGCCGGGCTGGCGGCGATAAGACTGTCCCTGGCGCAGGCCGATCGCGGCATTCGCCGGGCGCTCCACCAGCTTCAGGTCGCCACGTTCGGCGAACAGCGTGGCCTCGTTGGGCTTCAGTTGCATGACCACCACACCGGGCAGCAGCCCGATCTCGAGCAAGGGCGAGCGGAATTCGAATGCCCGCGCGTTGCCGTCCTTGCGTGCATTGGTCAGCTTGAACCAGCCGCCCAACGCATATAACGTCCTTTCGGCCTTCAACCGGACAGGCCCGCCGATCATGACGCGCGCGTTGGGCCCGACCGCGAGCACGGTCTGCTCGACCAATTCGACCTGCGCGAACGCGCCGTCGCCCATCTCGAGGATGTCGCCCTGCTGCAGGCGCACGCCTTCGGCCGCACGCCAGCGGCCGGCCGCCCGCGTGATGAGGGCGTCGCCATCGAGGATCGTGATCGTGCCGGCGACGTCGGCGGCCATGGCGCCGCCTGCGGCAAACAGCGCCGCACACAGCAGAAAGATCCCCCTCAGCATGCACGAACCTCCAGTCGAACGCACACGCAAAAACGCATGCGCGTTGTGACTCACAATCTAGGTGGTGCGTTCATCGAGTGTCAATCCTGCTAAAGGGAGAGGCAAACGGGGTTGCACGCACAGGGTCCCCCCTAGGTTGCACGGGTGCGGCTGCCAGCATCGCACGACGTTCACGCACGCACTCGCAGATCGACTCCAGCATCGCGATGATCGGCATTCAGGTCGTCTCTCGGCATGGCGCGGCACCCGCGACGCCCACCACCGTCTGGTTCGGAGCCTCCGGCGGCGACATCGGCCGCAGCGCCGAGTGCACGCTGTCGCTGCCCGACCCCGAGCGCCACATCTCGCGCCGACACGCGGTGGTCACGCTGCGCCAGGGGCGCCATTTCCTGCAGTCGTTGTCGGCCAACGTCGCGCTGGTGCTCGAAGGCGTGACGCTGGCGCCGGGCGACGAGGCGCCGCTGGCGGCCGGCATGCAGATCACGCTGGGCGCCTACACCTTGCAAGTGCTCGAGGAGCCGGAGACGCTCGGGCTGTCGCGGCAGCCGTTGGCCGCACCGGCCGCACCGGCCGCACCACCCGCACCTGTCGTGCCGGCCGCCCCGCCGGCAGTGGCCGCACCCCCTGAGCCGGTGCCCCCGCTGGCGCCGGCCGAGGTCGACTTCGTCGTCGGCGACACCGGCGAGATGATGCGTGCCGGGCTGGCCTCGTCGGCCCAGGCCGACTGGGCGCGCGCGCTGCAGCAAGGGGTCGGCGTGGCGGTGGGCACGCTGACGCCCGAACACGCGCAGCGCATGGGCGAATTGCTGCGTGCGATGACGCGCGGCACGCTCGAGCTGCTGACCGCGCGCATGGTCGCCAAGCGCGAGCTCGGTGCCGCCGCCACCCAGTTGCGCACGCGTGAGAACAACCCGCTGAAGTTCTCCCCCGACATCGACGCCGCGCTGACCCACCTGTTGGGCCCGACCGAGCGTGGCTTCCTGGACCCGCAGGCCGCGGTGGCCGAGGCCTTCGACGACCTGCGCGCGCACCAGGTGGCGCTGTTGGCCGGCATGCGGGCGGCGCTCGACAGCGTGATGTCGCGCTTCGACCCGTCGGTGCTCGAGCAGCGGTTGGCGCCCGGCAGTGCCCTGGAGAACCTGATCCCGACCAACCGGCGCGCCCGGCTGTGGAGCTCCTACGGAGAGGAATATGCACGCATCGTCAGCGAGATCGAGGACGACTTCGACGCCCTGCTCGGACGTGCCTTCCTGAAGGCCTACCAGGCGCAGTTGCAGGCGCTCGAAAGCGACCGCGGACGCGGCGCCGACAAGGGCTGACAACCCGTCCGAGGGCCACCCGCTCCCCTTGGATGAGCACCCGTTTCCGGTCTGGCCGGGCTAGGGTCGTCCGCCACTAGGGTTGGCCGCAAAACAAGTTGAACCGGCGGCTGGGGGCCGGCAACCCAAAGGGGACGACACCTTTGCCGCCCCGGAGGACCCACCATGCCCCGCCTGCTGTCCGTTGCCGCCCTGCTGATCGGTGCCGCCGCTTCGCTGGCGGCCTATGCCGGCGACGTGAAGGTGTTCCGCAACGCCGAGACGGTCGACCCCACCGAAGTGGCCCAGATCCTCGACCGCTCCGCCCCCATCAAGATGCGCTCGCTGCGCCTGCTCGACGACCGCTCCAGCGGGGCGCTGGCCGCCACGTCGGCCGCCGCCGCGGCAGCGGCCAGCAACGCGGCCCGCCCGTCGGCCCTGTCGCTGCCGGTGCCGTTCGCCTTCGACTCCGCCGACATCCTGCCGGCGGCCAAGCCGCAGCTCGACGCCATCGCCGCCGGCATCCGCATGCTGCCGGCCGAGCAGAAAGTGGTGATCGAAGGCCACACCGACTCGGTGGGCGCCGAGGAATACAACGACGAGTTGTCGCAGCGGCGCGCGCAATCGGTGCGCCGCTACCTGGTGGCCACGCACGGCATCGAGGCCGCCCGCCTGGAAGCGGTGGGCTTCGGCAAGCACCAGCCGCTGCCCGGCCGCAGCCCGCTGGCCGGCGAGAACCGCCGCGTGCAGTTCCGCGGCGAATGAGCCGAGCCCAGGGAAGACGAGCCCCCATCTGCGGCGCTGCCGATCCGTTCGAGGTGATTACCATGCGTTCACAGCAATCGACCCCCACGCGCTGCGGATGGACAACTCACAAGTGCTGCGGCTGCTCGGCCGCATCGAACAAGCCGACGAGGGCGCGTTTCGCGAGCTCTATTGCGCGTTCTCGCGCAAGCTCTACGCGTACGTGCTGAGGCAGCTGTCGGACCCCGCGCAAGCCGAGGAAATCGTGGCCGATACCCTGTACGAAGTGTGGAAGGCGCCCGCCAAGTTTCGCGGCGAGTCGCAGTTCTCCACCTGGCTGATCGGCATTGCGCGCAACAAGGTGCTGATGCACTGGCGCGGCCGCAAGCCCGATGCCGACCACGACGACGTGGCCGACCTGGCCGAGCAGCTGGCCAGCGACGCGCCCGGGGCGTTCGAGCAGATGGCGCAAAACCAGCGTGCCGACGGCGTGCGCACCTGCGTCGACAAGCTCAAGGCCGACTTCCGCGAGTGCGTGCACCTCGTGTTCTACGAGGGCATGGCGCTGGCCGAGGTGGCACGCATCCAGCAGATCCCCGAGGGCACCGTGAAGACCCGCTTGTTTCACGCGCGCCAGAAATTGAAGCAATGCCTGCAGCGCATGCTCGCCAGCGAAGGCGAGGCGCCGCTCGGAGAACTGTCATGAAAGAACGATTCGACGAACTGCTGCCGTTCTACGTGAACGAGACCCTCGACGACGCCGAGCGCGAGTGGGTCGACGATTACCTGCGCGAGCACCCCAAGTCGGTGGCCGAGCTGCAGTGGTACCGCACGCTGCAGGAGACGATGCGGCGCGACGCCCCCGCGGTGTCGGCCGAAGTCGGCCTCGACAAGGCGATGGCGCGCATCCGCGCCGAGAGCGCCCCCAGCCGCGCGCCCGCACAACAGGCGCCCGGTTTCGGCGAGCGCTTGCGCGCCTTCTTTTCGTCGATCACACCGCAGCCGTTGCTGCGTCCGGCGCTGGCCGGGGCGCTGGCGGTGGTGGTGGTGCAAGGCATCGTGATCGCCAACCTCTCGACCCAGCCCGGCGAGGGCAGCGAGATCCGTGCGCATCGGCCCACCGTGGTCGATCCGGGCCCGTTCCTGAAGGTCAACTTCAAGGCCGACGCACGCGAGGCCGATATCCGCATGCTGCTGGTCGAGATCGACGGCACGCTCGCCGGCGGCCCCGGCCAGCTGGGCGACTGGTACGTGCGCATTCCCGAGGCGCGCATCGCCGTCGCCGCCGACAAGATCAAGGCCAGTGCGATCGTCGACGGCGTGGCGCGCGTCGATGCGCTGCCGGCGCGCCCCTGAGGACGAGTCGATGGACGCGACGCGACGCCGCTTCGTCACCGCGCTGGGCTGGGCCGCTGCAGCGCCGCTGCTGGCAGCGGCCAGCCGCGGCGCGCGCGCGGCCGCGGGCTCGCGCGTCGCGCTGGTGATCGGCAACGCCGGCTACAAGGTGGGCGCGCTGAAGAACCCGATCAACGACGCACGCGCCATCGCCGGCTCGCTGCGCAACATGGGGTTCGAGGTCACGCAGCGCGAGGACACCTCGCTGCGCGACATGATCGAGAGCCTGCGCCAGTTCTCGGTGCAAGGGCAGAACGCCGAAGTGCGCGTCGTCTACTACGCGGGGCACGGCCTCCAGGTGAAGGGTCGCAACTACCTGCTGCCGGTGGACACCGAGATCCGCGCCGAGGACGACGTGCCGGGCAAGAGTGCCGACCTCAACGAGTTCCTGAACCGTCTGAGCTCGATCAAGAACGGCATCAACGTCGTGATCCTCGATGCCTGCCGCAACAACCCGTTCTCGGGCGTCGAGATCGTCGGTCCGGACGGCCGGCGCCTGAAGTTCCGCGGTGCCACGCCGTCGGGTCTGGCGCGCGTCGAGGCCCCGCTCGGCACGATGGTGGCGTTCTCGACCGCGCCCGATGGCGTCGCGCTCGACAACCCCCAGGAGAAGAACAGCCTGTTCGCCAAGCACCTGCTGGCGCAGATGCAGGAGCCCGGGCTGCCGGTGGAAATTCTGTTCAAGCGCGTGCGCCTGGCGGTGGCCAGCGAGACCAACCGGGTGCAGGTGCCTTGGGAGAGCTCCAGCCTGACGGGAGACTTCTGCTTCCGCACGATGGCCGGTGGCTCCTGCAGCTCCGGCCGCTGAACCGCTGTCCCGCGCGTTGCGCACCCTCGACGTTTGCGTGATGGCGGGGACCGGCGGGCCTACTCGGCGCGCGATCCGAAAGTCGGCCTGCGCGCCCAGCCGCGCGGCGAGCCGACTGCCGAAACGGACCGCACTGCGCTAGACGCAGCGCTTGGCGGCAAACGCCGCCAGATCCTTGGCGAACCGGTCGGCTTCCTGGCGATGCGGCGAATGCGCCGCTTTCCGGTACGTGCGCACGGTGCCGTCCGACAGCGTGTCGCGGTAGTACTGGCCAAGCGGCAGGCCGCCGTAATGGTTGCTGAGTCCGCCGAGCACGACCATCGTCGGCACCGACAACCGCGCGATCACCTCGCGGAAGTCGGCCTCGGCCAGGCTTTCGATCATCGACAGCACGCGATCGGCGCCGCTGCCGCGCGCCAGCTTGACAAGCATCCAGCGCACCAGGCGGCCGGCCAGTGCATCGGGTGCTGCGGCCTGTTTCTGCGGCAGCAGCCTGGTCAGGATCTCGGTGGCCACGGTTTCGGCAAAGTCGTCGCGCAGGCGGGCCAGCGTGTGCTGCACCTGGGCACGCGTCAGCGAACCGAACAGTCCGAGCTTCCAATGCTCGTCGGTGGTGATGCGAGGCGATTGATCGATCAGGCAGACGCCGGCGATGCGCGCTTCGCCGTGATCCTGCAGATAGCGCATCACGACCAGCGCGCCCATCGAGTGGCCCACCAGCAGCGGGCGCTCCAGCGCCAGGCTGTCGATCACCTGCGCCACGTCGTGCGCCATTTCCTGCAGCGACGGGTTGCGTTCGGTGCCGGCACGCTCGCCGTGGCCGAGCAGATCGAAGCGGTGGATCGCGTGGCGATGCGCCAAGCCCTCGACGGCGTCGTCCCAGTCGTGCAGGCTGCCGCCCAGGCCGTGAACCATCAGCACCGGCCGGCCGGCCCCGGCCACCTGCACGGCGATCGTCTCGCCGCTGGCCAGTTGCACTTCCAGGCGCCGCGCCGGCATCCGCCGCGGAACGAAGCGGCCGATCAGGCTGGCGGCGGCCAAGCCACTCAGATTGCCCAGGGCGCGCGCCACGTCGGCGACGTCCGAGACCAGCGCGAAGCCAGGTGACGGTGCGTCGGGATCTCGGGCGGAAGGCATGGTGGCGGAAGGGATTAGCTCTTGGCAATTGAGTTGCCTGGCCCGCGTGCCCGGTTCAGCGCCCCACCCTGGACGCTTCAGGGGCAACCCGCTGGCGGCGCCCGCGATCGAGGCACAGACTGCCCGTCCCCTTCAACCGAGGAGACGACGATGGCGAACTTCGTGCTCGTGCATGGCGCTTGGCATGGCGGCTGGTGCTACCGCGACACCGCGGCGGCGTTGCGCGCCGCCGGCCACGAAGTGTTCACGCCCACCCACACCGGAGTGGGTGAGCGCTTTCATCAGTCGGCCGAGAACATCACGCTGGAGACCCACGTCCGCGACGTCTGCGGGTGCATCGAATGGGAAGAGCTCGACGACGTGGTGCTGGTGGGCCACTCGTACGGCGGCATGGTGATCAGCGGCGTGGCCGACCGCATGGCCGAACGGGTGCGTGCGCTGGTGTTCCTCGATGCGTTCGTGCCCGAGCATGGCGACTCGCTGAACGGGCTGCTCAGCAAGGCGCTGCCGCCCGAGGTGGCGGCGCAGTTCCTCACCACCTTCCGCGGCGCCGCGGCCGAGGGTCACAGCGGGCTGATGCAGCCGATCCCAGCCGAGATGTTCAATGTGGTGGCCGACAAACGCGACTGGGTGAACCGACGCTGCCGCCCGCAAGCACTGGCGACCTTCGAGTCGCCGGTGCTGCTGAGCGGCAGGCACGAGAAGGTGGCGCAGCGGCTCTACATCCTGGCCGACGGCTGGGACCCGAGCCCGTTCCGTTACTTCGCCGCGCAAGCCGAAGGCAAGCCGGGCTGGCGCGTCGTCAAGATGCCGTGCGGGCACGACGTGATGGTCGACGCCCCTCGCGAGCTGGCTGCCGAGTTGCTGCGCCTGGTCTGAGCGCAGCCGATGGGTCGGCGCGTCGAACCTTGGGCGCGCGGGCGCGCTCCAACGGCGATGCGTCGGTTCTTGCTCTGGCCGTGGCTGGCGGCCTGGCTGCTCGCGATGCCTGCTTGGGGGTCGGAGGACGACATCCGCTCGCCGGCGTGCCGCGACGCTCTGGCAGCGTTGCAGGCGCACGAAGCCGCGATGACGGGCGCGGCGTCGGCGCCGGCCGGGCCCGACCGCGTGCCCGCGGCGCGCGCCGATGCCGCCTGGCGCGCGCTGCGCGCCCGGGCCGCGCACATTTGCTTGGGCGGCCAGCCCGATGCACCTCCGCCGCCGCCGCGCGGCGCCCCCGGGCCCGCCATCAGCGTGCCGCCGGTCGCCTCGAGCCCGTCGGCTGCACCCGCGCTGGCGCAGCCGATGCCCGCGCCCTTGCCGGCACGCCAGCTGCCGCCGTTCGTCACGCAGTGCGACGGGATCGGGTGCTGGACCAGCACCGGCGAGCGACTGCCGCAGCTGGGCCGCAGCCCCTACGACCCGCGCGTGCACTGCGCCGTGCAGGGTCGCTTCGTGGTGTGCCAGTAGCGCCGCGGCGCGCGGCATCAGGCCTCGGCCGCCAGCGCGGCACGCACTTCGCCGCGCACGGCCTCGGTGAGTTCAGCCTTCAGCGCCGCGAACGGCGGCGTGGTCTTCACCGAGTAGTGGCGCGGATGCGGCAGCGGCACCGTGCGGTCTAGCTTGATGCGACCCGGGCGCGCGCTCATGACCACCACCCGCGAGCCCATGAACACCGCTTCGTCGATGTCGTGCGTCACGAACAGCACCGTCTTCGCTTCGGCCTCCCAGATGCCGAGCAGCAGCTCCTGCATCTGCTCGCGCGTCTGGTGGTCGAGCGCGCCGAACGGCTCGTCCATCAGCAGCATGCGCGGGCCGTTGGCAAGTGCACGCGCCAGCGCCGTGCGCTGCTGCATGCCGCCCGACAGCTGCTTCGGATGGTGCGACTCGAAGCCGCGCAGCCCCACCTTGGCGATGAAATCGTGCGCCACCTCGAGCTGGCGCGAGCGCGGCCAGCCGCGCTCGCGCAGCCCGAAGCACACGTTGTCGAGCACGTTGAGCCACGGGAACAACGTGTAGCTCTGGAACACCATGCCGCGATCGGCCCCGGGCCCGGCGATGCGCTGGCCGTCGAGCAACACCTCGCCCGCACTCGGCTGGTCGAGCCCGGCGACGATGCGCAGCAGCGTGCTCTTGCCGCAGCCGCTCGGGCCCAGGATCGCGATGAAGTCGTTCTCCGCAACCTGCAGATCGGTGGACTGCAACGCCAACGTGTCACCGAACCGGCGCGCCACGCCGCGCACCGTCAGAACGCTCATTGCCTGCACTCCATGGGCGCTACCATCGCCCTCGTGACGCGCACCCACCGGCCGCTCGCATGAGCAGCAGTCCGCTCGGCTTCCTGTGGCGCAAGCTGCAGTCCGCGACCCTCGGCCTGCCGAAGGCGTCGCCCGACAGCGCCGAGCGCCAGCGCCTGGAGGCCGAGTTCGCGGCGCGCCACCAGCAGCAGGAAGCGGACATGCTGCGCCGCAGCGCCGCGCTCGCGCAGCGTGAAGACTTCTTGCAGCGGGTCACCGACACGCTGCCCGGCATGGTCGCCTACTGGAACCGCGACGACATCTGCGAATTCGCGAACGCGGCGTACTGCGCCTGGTTCGGCCGCAGCCGCGAGGAGATGCTCGGCCTGCATGCCCGCGAGATGGTCGGCGAAGCCGCCCATGACGCGGCGCGCCCGCTGATCCAGTCGGTGCTGAAGGGCCAGCCGCATCAAGTGGAGCGCACGCTGACCAACGCGCAAGGCGAGGTGCGCCACTTCTATTCGCATCTGGTGCCCAACTGGCGCGACGGCCAGGTGCACGGCTTTTTCATCATGCAGGCCGACGTCACGCCGATCAAGGAGGCCGAGCTGCGGCTGCGCCAGACCAACGCCGAGCTGATGCGCGCCGAGGAGTTCGCGCGCACGATTGCCGAGAACATGCCGGGCCGGGTGATCTACTGGGGCCGCGACCATCGCTGCCGCTACGCGAACCAGCACTTCTGCGACTGGTTTGGCAAGCGGCGCGACGAGGTGATCGGCCGCACGATCGAAGAGGTGCTCGGCAAGGAGCACCTGGCCAGGCGGCGCGAGCGCATCGAGGCGGTGCTGGCCGGCGAGCCGCAGGTGTTCGAGCGCGAGGAGCTCGGGCGCGACGGCCGCATCCATTTCACCTGGGTGCACTACCTGCCGGAGCGCCGCGACGGCGAGGTGGCCGGCTTCTTCGTGCTGGTGCACGAGATCACCGAGCTGAAGGAAGCCCAGCGCCAGCTGCAGGTGCTGAACACCTCGCTCGCACAGGCGCGCGACGCGGCCAACCGCGCCAGCCGCGCGAAAAGCGACTTCCTGGCCAACATGAGCCACGAGATCCGCACGCCGATGAACACCGTGCTGGGCATGACGCGGCTGCTGCAGCAAGGGGCGTTGAGCGCCGCGCAGCGCGACAGCGTCAGCAAGATCAGCGACGCGACGCGCCACCTGCTGGCCATCATCAACGACATCCTCGACCTCTCGAAGATCGAGGCCGGCCAGCTGCGGCTGGAGCACGTGAACTTCCCGCTGTCGGCGGTGCTCGACCAGGTGCGCGCCCTGATCGCCGAACAGGCGAACGCCAAGGGCCTGGCGCTCGAGCTCGACGCCACCGACACGCCGCAATGGCTGGTGGGCGACCCGACGCGGTTGCGCCAGGCGCTTTTGAACTACGCGGCCAACGCGGCCAAGTTCACCGAGCGCGGCCACATCCGCATCCGCGCCCAGCCCGTGCGCCACGACGGCCAGCAGCTGCGGGTGCGCTTCGAGGTCGAAGACAGCGGTCCGGGCGTCGATCCGGTGCACCTGCCACGGCTGTTCTCCAACTTCGAGCAGGGCGACTCGTCGACCACGCGCCGCTTCGGCGGCACCGGGCTCGGGCTGGCCGTCACGCGGCGCCTGGCCACGCTGATGGGCGGCGAGTCCGGCGCCGACAGCCAACTCGGCCTCGGCAGCACGTTCTGGTTCACCGCGCAGCTCGAGGTCGGCCGGGCCGACGCGCCGATGGCCGAGCCGCCGGCCGGCGAGGCGCGCGATGCCCTGCGCACGCGCCACAACGGCGTGCGCGTGCTGCTGGCCGAAGACCACCCGGTGAACTGCGAGATCGCCAAGGCCTTCCTCGAAGCAGTGGGCCTGTCGATCGACGTCGCCACCGACGGGCTGCAGGCGGTGCAGATGGCGGCGGCCACCGACTACGCGGCCGTGCTGATGGACGTGCAGATGCCCTCGCTCGACGGGCTCGACGCGACGCGCGAGATCCGCACGTTGCCCGGGCGCGCGCAGACGCCGATCCTGGCGATGACCGCCAACGCCTACGACGACGACCGCGCACGCTGCCTCGAGGCCGGCATGAACGACTTCCTGGCCAAGCCGGTGGAGCCGGTGCAGTTGTATGCGGTGCTGCTGCGCTGGCTCGACCGCGAAGCGCTGGCTGCCAAGGCAGCACCGCAGGCGCGCTGACCGCGGGCTCATCGCCCGAGCTGCGCCCACGGGAACAGCCTGCGGTTCAGCCACTTGAAGGCGAAGTCGCTGACCAGACCGATCAGGCCGATCACGATGATGCCGAAGATGATCTGGTCGGTGGCCAGCAGCGCCTGGCTGTCGGT
>Ga0207675_100001076_pt1 | contig 27124 bp, 22 predicted proteins | sample KBSSwiS42_FD_184305 | JGI IMG/M metagenome (GOLD analysis project Ga0207675, IMG submission 184305) | Switchgrass rhizosphere microbial communities from Kellogg Biological Station, Michigan, USA - KBS Switchgrass S4-2 (SPAdes) (version 2) | ecosystem: Host-associated > Plants > Roots >...
GAGCTCGAGGCACGGGTTGGTGCGTCGCGCGGCCTGGCCCACCTGCACAGGACCGCGGTCACCGCGCCGGGCCGGACTCACGTCGGGCTGGCGCGCGGCGGCTCCGACGGAAGCACCGGCGCGTTCGTCGTCTCGGAGAGTGAAGCGATCCCGGCCGATCTGCAGACGATTGCGACCACACTCGACACCCTCCTCGCTGCGCGTGTCGGCGCTGGCGACCACGCGCTGCTCAAGCTCGACATCGAAGGGCACGAGCTGCCCGCGCTCGAAGGCGCCGCCGACCTGCTCACCCGGGTGGAGGTCGTCGTCTCGGAGGTTCGCTTCTTCGACATCAACCGGCACGGCCGGCCGCAGTTCGGCGACGTGGCCGCGTTCCTCGACGCCAGGGACTTCGCGCTGTTCGACTTCGCCGCCCTCGCCAGCCGTGCGCGCGACCTGCGGCTGCGGATCGGCGACGCCGTCTTCGTGCGCCGCAGCAGCCCGCTGGCGAAGGACGTCTCCTGGGATTGACGCGCCGCCTGCCGACCGCGCCCGTGGTCCTGGCCGGCGCGGCCGCGTTCCTCAATCTCTACGCGACGCAGCCGCTGCTGCCGCTCCTGTCGCGCCGCTTCGGCGCCACCGCGTTCGACGTCGGGCTGACGATTACCGCGCCGACCGTCGCCATCGCCCTCACCGCGCCGCTCATCGGCCGCCTCGCCGACCGGGCAGGGCTGCGCCGGGTGATTGTCGGATCGGTGTGGGCGCTGATGATCGCGACCGCGCTCGCCGCCACCTCCAACAGCCTGCGCCAGCTGATTTTCTGGCGGTTCGTGCAGGGCCTGGCCACCCCCGGCATCTTCGCGAGCGCGATCGCCTACATCCACGAGGTGTGGCCGCCGACGCACGCCGGGCGCGCCACCGCCGCGTACATGAGCGGCACGGTGCTCGGCGGCTTCACCGGCCGCGCCGTCGGCGGCGTGGTGGCGCAGAACTTCAGCTGGCAGGCGTCGTTTGCCGCACTCGCCGTGATGACCGCTTGCGTGGCCGCGGCGCTCTCGATCTGGCTGCCGCCGGAGCCCGCGCCTGCGGCGCGTCACCACGCGCCGCAGTTGAGGCCGGCCGGGTCGCTCGGCGAGTTGCTGCGCAATCGGCGCCTGGTCGCGACGTGCGCCGTGGGCTTCTGCATCCTGTTCACGCAGGTCGCGATGTTCACCTACGTGACGTTCCACGTCGCCGCGCCGCCTTACAGCCTGAGCACGGTGGCGCTCGGCTGGCTGTTCGTCGTCTATCTCCTTGGCGCTGCCGTGATGCCGTTTTCCGGCATGTGGATCGACAGCTACGGCCATCGCGCCGGGCTGGCGCTGGCGATGGGCATCGGCGGGACGGGATCGCTGCTCACGCTGGCGCCGTCGCTGGCGGTGATCATCGTCGGCCTCGCGCTGTGCGCCACCGGCGTCTTCATCGCGCAGGGGACGACGAGCAGCTACATCGGCGCCGTGACGACGCAGGACCGCGCGCTCGCCGTCGGGCTGTATTCGACGTTTTACTATGCCGGCGGCAGCGCCGGCGCCGTGCTGCCGGCGGTGGTGTGGACGAGGAGCGGATGGGCAGGATGTGTGTTGCTGATCCTCGCCATCCAGGCGGTCGGCGTCGCGCTTGCGTTCGCGCAGTGGACGCCTGCGGCGGCGAGCGCGGAGTTGGGGCTCGGGACCGGGGACTAGGGACGGGCTACGGCGCCGTCGGCGGCAGCGGCACGTTCTCCGGCGACGCTTCACGCGGCGGCGCGCCCATCAATCCCCGCAGCTCATCACCCTCCATCACTTCGACCTCGAGCAGCCGGATGGTCACCGACTCCAGCTTGTCGCGGTTGTCGATCAGGATCTGCCGCGCCTTGTTGTGGGCGTCGGTGAGGATGCGCTTGATCTCGGCGTCGATTTTCTGCGCCGTGTCTTCGCCGTAGAGCCCGCGCTCCTGCGGCATCGGGATGTCGAGGAAGCGCTGCCGCTTGTTGCCGTCGTAGTTGATCGCGCCGAGCTCGTCGCTCATCCCGAACTCGGTGACCATCGCCCGCGCGATATCGGTCGCTCGCTGCAGGTCGTTCTGTGCGCCGGTGGAGATCTCGCCGAGCGCAATCTCCTCGGCCGTCCGCCCGCCGAGCAGCACCGCGAGCTGGCTGTGCAGATCGGTGCGGGTCATCAGATACCGATCCTCGAGCGGCAGCTGCATCGTGTAGCCGAGCGCGCCGAAGCCGCGCTGCACGATCGAAATCTTGTGGACCGGGTCGAGCCCGGGCAGGACGGTGGCGACAATCGCGTGCCCCGACTCGTGATAGGCGACGATCTGCCGCTCCTTGGTGCTCATCACGCGCTTCTTCTCGAGCCCGGCAATCAGCCGATCGATCGCCGACTCGAAGTCGAGGCGGTCGACCGCCGTCTTGTCGTTGCGCGCGGCGAGCAGCGCCGCTTCGTTCACCAGGTTGGCGAGGTCGGCCCCGGCGAAGCCGGCGGTCCGCTGCGCGATCACCTTCAGGTCGACGTCGGGGCCGATCTTCACGCCCTTGACGTGGATGCGCAGGATCTCCTCGCGCCCCTTGACGTCGGGCTTGTCGACCAGCACCTGCCGGTCGAAGCGCCCGGGGCGCAGCAGCGCCGGGTCGAGCACCTCGGGGCGGTTGGTCGCGCCCATGATGATCACGCCCTTGCGCGAGTCGAACCCGTCCATCTCGGCGAGCAGCTGGTTGAGCGTCTGCTCGCGCTCCTCGTGGCTGCCGAGCGGGCTCTGCACGCGCACCTTGCCGAGCGCGTCGAGCTCGTCGATGAAGACGATGCACGGCGCCTTGGCCTCTGCCTGCTGGAAGAGATCGCGGATGCGCGCCGCGCCGACGCCGACGAACATCTCGACGAATTCCGAGCCGCTCAGGCTGAAGAACGGCACGTGCGCTTCGCCCGCCACCGCCCGCGCGAGCAGCGTCTTGCCGGTTCCGGGCGGGCCGACGAGCAGCACGCCCTTGGGAATCCGGCCGCCGAGGTTGGTGTACTTCTTCGGGTTCTGCAGGAAGGCGACAATCTCTTTCAGTTCTTCCTTCGCCTCGTCGACCCCGGCGACGTCGGTGAACCGCACCTTCACCTCGTCGTCGGCGTAGATCTTCGCGCGGCTGCGCGCGAACGACATCACGCCGCCCTCGGCGCCCGACATGCGGCGGAAGAAAAAGCCCCAGATGCCGACGAGGAAGAGCAGCGGAATCACCCATCCGAGCAGATCGGGCAGCCAGCGGTTGACGATCTCGCCGGTGTATTTGACGCCGTGCGCCTCGAGCTCCTCGACGAGCTTCGGATCCTCGACCCGCGTGACGGTGAACTGCTTGCTCGTCTTGCCGTTGCCGGTGGGCACGTCCGACTTGAGCATCCCGCGGATCACCGGGTCGCCAATCGACACCTCGGCGACTTCGTTGTTCTTCACCAGTGACTTGAACTCGGAGTAGGGAATCATGCGGCCGGCGGGCGCCAGGTAGTACATCTGCGCGATCACCAGCACCGCGAGGAAGGCGAGCCCGTACCACAGCGGCGACGACGGCCGTGCGCCGAGCGCCTTCTGCCCGCGGCGATCGCCGCCGCGCGGGTTGAACCGTGGTGTCGGTTTCGGGTTCGACATGCCTACTGAGTCTGGTGGTCGAAGACGCGACCTACCCGACTCTCACCGTCTCCTTCTTGTCGAAGACGAGGCCGCCCTGCGTCGCATCGACGACGACGGTGTCGCCCTCGCGGAAATCACCCTCCAGCACGCGCAGCGCCAGCGGATCGAGCACCAGGCGCTGGATCGCCCGCTTCAACGGCCGCGCGCCATACGCCGGATCATACCCCTCCCGTACGAGGTAGTCGCGCGCCGCATCGTTGAGCTCGACGCTGATCTTTCGCTCCGCCAGCCGCCGCGTCAGGCCACCGAGCTGGATGTCGATGATCTGCTTCATGTGCTCGCGGCCGAGCGCGTGGAAGAAGATGATCTCGTCGATCCGGTTGAGGAACTCGGGCCGGAAGTGCTCGCGCAGCGCGTCCATGACGATGCGCCGCGTGCCTTCGTCGATCTCGCCGCCTTCGGCCATCGACCGCTCGGTGATCGAGGCGCTGCCGAGGTTCGAGGTCATGATCACGACGGTGTTCTTGAAGTCGACCGTCCGGCCCTTGCTGTCGGTGAGCCGCCCGTCGTCGAGCAGCTGCAGCATGACGTTCAAGACCTCGGGGTGCGCCTTCTCGATCTCGTCGAACAGCACCACCGTGTAGGGACGCCGCCGCACCGCCTCGGTCAGCTGTCCCGCTTCGTCGTAGCCGATGTAGCCGGGAGGCGCGCCGATCATCCGCGACACGGTGTGCTTCTCCTGGTACTCGGACATGTCGATCCGCACCATCGCATGCTCGTCGTCGAACAGGAACTCGGCGAGCGCGCGAGCCAGCTCGGTCTTGCCGACGCCGGTCGGGCCGAGGAAGAGAAAGCTGCCGAGCGGCCGGTTCGGATCCTGCAGGCCGGCGCGCGCGCGACGGATCGCGTTGGCGACCGCCCGGATCGCCTCGTCCTGGCCGATGACGCGCTTGTGCAGCCGCTCTTCCATCCGAATCAGCTTCTGGATTTCGCCCTCCATCAGCCGGCTGACCGGAATGTGCGTCCACTTGCTGACGACCTCGGCGATGTCTTCCTCGTCGACATCCTCTTTCAGCATGCGCTGGCCCTTCTGCAGGTCGGCCAGCTTGGTTTCCTGTTCCTTCAGCTTGCGCTCGAGCTCCGGCACCTTGCCGTACTGCAGCTCCGACGCTTTCTGGTAGTCGCCGCTGCGCTGCGCGCGCTCGATCTCCAGGCGCAGCGTCTCCTGCTGTTCCTTGAAGGTCCGCGACTCCTCAATCAGCTGCTTCTCCTGCTGCCAGTGCGCCGCCAGCTGGCCGCGCCGCTCCTTCAGATCGGCGAGCTCCTTCTCCAGCTTCTCCAGCCGCTCCTTCGAGGCCTTGTCGCGCTCCTTGCGCAGCGCCTCGCGCTCGATCTCGAGCTGCATGATGCGGCGCTCGAGCTCGTCGAGCTCCGCCGGCATCGAGTCGATCTCCATCCGCAGCCGCGACGCGGCCTCGTCGACCAGGTCGATCGCCTTGTCGGGCAGGAAGCGGTCGGAAATATAGCGGTGCGAGAGCACGGCGGCGGCCACGAGCGCGCCGTCCTTGATCCTCACGCCGTGGTGAAGCTCGTAGCGCTCACGCAGGCCGCGCAGGATGCTGATCGTGTCCTCGACCGTCGGCTCGTCGACCATCACGGTCTGGAACCGGCGTTCGAGCGCCGCATCCTTCTCGATGTACTTCCGGTACTCGTCGAGGGTCGTCGCGCCGACCGTATGCAGTTCGCCACGGGCGAGCATCGGCTTCAGCATGTTGGACGCGTCCATCGACCCTTCGGATGCGCCGGCGCCGACCACCGTATGCAGCTCGTCGATGAAGAGCACCACCTGCCCCTGCGCGTCGGTGATCTCCTTGAGCACCGCCTTGAGCCGTTCCTCGAACTCGCCGCGGTATTTCGCGCCGGCGACCAGCGCACCCATGTCGAGCGCGACGATGCGCTTGTTCTTGAGGCCTTCGGGGACGTCGCCGCGGATGATGCGGCTGGCGAGGCCCTCGACGATCGCGGTCTTGCCGACGCCCGGTTCGCCGATGAGCACCGGGTTGTTCTTGGTGCGCCGCGACAGCACCTGGATGACGCGGCGAATCTCCTCGTCGCGGCCGATCACCGGATCGAGCTTGCCCTTGCGCGCCAGCTCGGTGAGGTCGCGGCCGTAGCGCTCGAGCGCCTGGTACGTGCCCTCCGGGTTCTCGTTGGTGACGCGCTGCGACCCGCGCACGCTCGTGAGGCCCTGCAGAATCGAATCGCGCGTGACGCCAAGCTGCTTGAGGAGCTGCGCCGATGGCGAGCGCCCCCCTTCGTCGGCGATCGCGATGAAGAGGTGCTCGGTGCTGACGAACTCGTCCTTCAGGCGATCGGCTTCCGCCTGCGCCTGATCGGTGACCAGCTTCGAACGCGGCGACAGGCCGGGCTGCGCTCCGCCGTAGGCCTGCGGCAATTTCCCGGTGAGCTCGCGCGCCTGGCGCGCGACCGCCGCCGGGTCCTGATTCATCTTGCGCAGCAGCTCGGGGACGATGCCCTCGCGCTGCTGGGCGAGCGCGACCAGCAGATGCTCAGGTTCGAGCTGGGGGTTGTTGTTCTGCTGCGCGAGGTCGATGGCCGCGGCCACCGCTTCGCGCGCTTTTTCCGTGTACTTGTTGATGTTCATGACAGCATTCAGCTCCCGGCGCTCAGGCCGCGGAGTTCTTCGTTCCCGCCTGGAGTTTCTGCAGCGCCTCGAAATGACCCCGTTCCTCCGGCGTCAGGTGCTTCGGCAACTGCACGTCGACGGTGGCGTAGAGGTCGCCGTGCTCCCCCGACTGGTTGGCCACCGGCATGCCGTGACCCTTCAAGCGGAAGACCTGCGCGACCTGCGTACCCGCCGGGATCTTCAGCCGCAGCGACTTGCCGGCCAGCGTGCGCACCTCGCCCTCGCCGCCGAGCACCGCCGTCGTCAGCGGAATCGACACGCGCGTGTAGAGGTCGCGTCCCTTGCGCTCGAACTGCGGGTGCGGCGACTGCCTGATGCGCAGATAGAGGTCGCCTGCCTGGGCGCCGCCCGATCCCTGTTCGCCTTCGCCGGCGACGCGCACTCTGGCGCCGTCGTTCAGGCCGGCCGGAATCCGCACGTCGACGGTGCGCTGGTGGCCATCGTGCTGGATCGCGAAGCGGCGTGTTGCGCCGTGGTAGAGATCCTCGAGGCCGAGGTCGATCTCCTGCTCGACGTCGCGGCCGGCGCGGGCGCGCGTGCGCGCACGGCCCTGGCGGCCTCGCGTTTCGCCCGCGCCCGGACCAGCGCCGCCGAAGAAGGTCTGGAAGAAGTCGGAGAACGGGTTCTCGCCCCCGAACATCTCGTTCACTTCTTCCTGCGTCATCGTGCGGTAGCCGCCGCCGCCGCCGCCACCGCCGAAATTGACGTTCCAGCCGCCCGCGCCCTGGCGCGGATCGAAGCCCTGGCTCGCGGCCTGCTCGTACTGCCGCCAGTTCGCGCCGAGCTCGTCGTACTTCTTGCGCTTGTCGGCGTCGCCGAGGACCTCGTAGGCCTCGTTGATCTCCTTGAACTTCGTCTCGGCGGCCTTGTCGCCCGGATTGACGTCAGGGTGATGCTTGCGGGCCAGCTTGCGGAACGCCTGCTTGATCTCCTTCTGGCTCGCGGTCTTGGCCACGCCGAGCGTCGAGTAATAGTCCTTGAAATCCATTTTCACGAGCCAGTCGTCGTCAGTAGGCAGTCGTCAGTAGCCAGTAGCCAGTAGCCAGTCGCCAGGCTTAGTCGAGGCCGAGCATCCGGCTCAATTCATCCAGTTCCTGCGACACGCGGCGGCGCGCGTCGCGCGTCGTTAAGGCGTCGTCGCGCATCAGCGGCCGCAGCCGCTGGATCACCTCGGCAATCGACAGCAGCCGCTGCACGCCGGCGAGGTTGATGCCGGCGTCGTCGACCAACCGTTTGATTAGTTTCAGCCGATCGAGCTCGCCCCTCGAGTACAGGCGCATGCTGCCGATCGTCCGCGTCGGCTGGATCAGCCCGAGGCGTTCGTACTTCCGCAGCGTCTGAGGATGCATGCCGAGCATGCGCGCCGCGCTGCTGATGAAGAAGAGGTCGTGATCGAGCTGCATTCTCAACCTTGCGCCGATCCGAGTATAGGCCCTGATACGGGACGAGTCAACTTCAGCAGTAGTATTCTGGCGGCAATGATCGAAGCATCGGACTTCTTAACAATCGCTCTTCTCATCGCTCTCGAGGGACTGCTCAGCGCCGACAACGCGATGGTGCTGGCGGTTCTGGTGCTCGGTCTGCCCAAAGCTGATCAGAAGAAAGCTCTGCAGTACGGGATGATCGGGGCGTTCGTCTTCCGCACGATTGCCATCCTGCTCGCGGCGCTGCTCATCCGCGTTGCTTGGGTGAAGCTGGTCGGCGCGGGCTATCTGCTCTATCTCGTCTACCGCCATTTCTTCGGTCACGGCGACGGCGATCGCCGCGTCGCGCCGCAGGCGCAGGCCTGGTTCGGCCTCGCGCCGTTCTGGGCGACGGTGGTGAAGGTGGAGCTGACGGACATCGTCTTTGCGATCGACTCGATCCTCGTCGCGGTGGCGATGTCGCCGAAGACGTGGGTGATTCTGACCGGCGGCATCCTGGGGATTGTGATGATGCGGCTGGTCATCGGCCAGCTGCTCGCGCTGGTCGAGCGCTTCCCGACGCTGGTCGACGGCGCCTTCGTCATCATCGCCTGGGTAGGTTTCAAGCTCCTGATCGAGTACCTTCACCATGAGGGCCACATCGACTTCGTCGTGCCGAAGTGGCTCTCGCTCGGGCTGATCGTCCTCATCTTCGGCGCCGCGTTGATCTACGCGATGCTCCAGGAGAAGCGAGCGAAGGAGAAGATGCCCTGAAGATGTTGCGCCTGAACGTCGTGCGGCCCCGCCGCGCCTCCGACTGGATTGCGCTGGCGCTGGTGGCCGCATTGGCGGTGGCGACCGTCGTCTCGGGCATCTGGCTGTCGCGCTACGCGGTGGCGGTGCACCGCCTCACGCGCGGCATCGGCGACACGGTGTTCTTCGGCGCCGACGGCGAGCCGTGGTTCCGGCTGAACGGCCAGCGCCACGATGTTTCGCTGAACGAGATCGCGCCCGACCTGCAGCACGCGGTCGTCGCCATCGAAGATCATCGTTTCTATCATCATCCCGGGATCGATCCGATTGGCATCGGCCGCGCCGTCGTCCGCGATCTGCGCGGCGGCGGCCGCCGGGAAGGCGGCAGCACGCTGACGCAGCAGCTTGCGCGCACGCTCTTCCTCTCCAACGTGCGCACCTACGGTCGCAAGATCAAGGAAGCGGGCATCGCCATCCTGCTCGAGGCGCAGCTCACCAAGACCGAGATCCTCGAGTTCTATCTGAACCGCGTCTACCTGAGCGCCGGCGTCTACGGCGTGCAGACGATGTCGGAGCACCTGTTCCGGAAGCCGGCCAGCGCGCTGTCGCTCGCCGAGTCGGCGTTCATTGCCGGTCTCATCCGCGCGCCGTCGGCTCTCAGCCCGTGGTCGAATTACGACGGCGCGCTCGAGCGCAGCCGGGTCGTGCTCGCACGGATGCGCGACGAAGGATTCATCACGCCGGCGCAGGAGGAGGCGGCGCGGGCGGTCAGGCCGCGCGTGCAGCCATACCGGCAGCCGACCGATCCGCACGGCGGATGGGCCAAGGAATATCTGCGGCAGCAGTTCCGGAACGAATTCGGCGGTGACAACCCGCCGGACTGGCGGGTGAACACGACCTTCGTGCCGGCGCTGCAGGACGCCGCCGAGCGCGCCGTCGCCGCGGGCGTCGATCGGATCCATCGCGCGGGCCTGGAGGCCGCGCTGGTCGCGATCGATCCGGCGAGCGGCGACATCCTCGCGCTGGTCGGCGGCGCCGACTTCACGCGCAGCACGTTCAACCGCGCCGTTCGGAGCCGGCGCCAGCCGGGCTCGGCATTCAAGCCGTTCGTCTACGCCACTGCACTCGAGCGCGGCTTTTCGCCGGTCTCGGTGCTCCCGAACCTGCGCAACGTGTCGGCGCCGACCGATCCAGAATGGCGGCCGCACAGCGCGGAAGGAGAGGAGCCCGACGAGTTGACGCTTCGGGGCGCGCTTCTCGAATCGAACAACCCGGCGGCGGCAAGCCTGCAGCAGCGGGTCGGATCGCGAGCCGTTCTGCGCCTGGCGGGTGATGCGGGACTCCACGACTTGCCCGACGTCCCTTCGCTCGCGCTCGGCACCGGGCTCGTGTCGCCGCTCGATTTGACGGCGGCTTATACGATTTTTCCCGGCGGCGGGCGCGTCGTCCGGCCTCGCGCGATGGTGGCCGTCTTCGATTCGGGCGGGCGGCAGGTCTTCGACGCGCCGGTCGAGCGCGAGCAGCTGATCAGCCCGGAAACTGCGTTTCAGATGACCTCGATGCTCCGCGACGTCATCGACCGCGGCACTGGCGCCTCAGCCCGCGCCCTCGGCGTCCGAGGACCGGTCGCGGGGAAGACGGGGACCACCGATGACTATCGTGACGCATGGTTTGTCGGCTTTTCGACATCGGCGGTCGTTGGTGTATGGGTAGGCTTCGATCAGCCGGCGTCGATCGGACGCGACGCCTACGGCGCGCGCGTGGCGTTGCCGATTTGGGCCGACTTCATGAAGCGGTCGGCACGTCAGTTGCCTGCGCACGAGTTCAAGGTTGCGTCAGGGCTGCACGGTGAAGAGCTGTGCAGCATCTCGTACCTTCAACCGGTCGAAGGGTGCCCGACCTATACCGAGTACTTCAAGGAAGGGGACTCGGTCCCGTCTGCTCTGTGCCCGATCCATCGCGGCACCCTGAAGCAGCGGGCCACGCGCGCCATCGAGGGGTTCTTCCGTGGGCTCGGAAGCAGGATCGCCGGGATCTTCCGCCGCTGAGACCGTGTCACCTCCGATACGCCTGCTCGTCGTCGACGATGCCATCGAGCACGCGGAGATGGTGGTCGAGTTCATCCGTTCGGGCGACGCCTGGCCCGACGCGGAAGCGGAAACCGCCGTCTCCTACGAGCTGGCGCTCGATGCCTTCGACCGCCGCAGCTTCGACGTCGCGTTCTTCGACTACTCGCTCGGTGCCCGCGACGGCGTGAGCCTGCTGCGCGAGGTCCGGCAGCGTGGCATCCACACGCCGGTGATCGTCCTGACCGGCCGCGGCGCCGAAGAAGTGGCGGTCGAGGCGATGAAGGCGGGCGCCGCCGACTATCTCAGTAAGGCCAACCTCTCGGTCGAAGCGCTCGAAAGCGCAATTCGCCACGCGCTGGCGCTGCACGCCGGGGAACTGCAGCGCTGGCAGGCCGAGGCGGCGCTGCGCGCCAGCGAAGAGCGCTTCCGCGCGCTGGTCGAGAACAGCTCCGACGCGCTGCTGCTGATCGACGTCGAGGGGCGGGTCACGTATCTCACGCCATCGTCGGAACGTCACCTCGGCTGGAAGCGCGAGCAGATGATCAACCGCTCGATCTTCGACTTCGTCCACCCGGACGATCGCGATCTGGTGGGGCACCGGATGGCCGAGGCGATCGAGCATCCCCTGCGGCCGATCTCGCAGGAGGTTCGCTTCCAGCACGCCGACGGCGAGTGGCGGATCATGGAGGGGGTCGGCGTCAATCGCCTTGGCGATCCGTCGGTCGGCGCCATCGTCGTCAACGTCCGCGACGTGACCGACCGGCGCAGGCTGGAGGATCAGCTGCGGCAGTCGCAGAAGATGGAAGCGGTCGGCCAGCTGGCGGGGGGCGTCGCGCACGACTTCAACAACCTGCTGACCGCGATTCTCGGCTACTGCAGCCTGATGCTCGACGAAGTGCCGCAGGAAGATCCGCTGCGCCCGGACCTGATGGAGATTCAGGCCGCGGGCGAGCGCGCCGCGGCGCTGACGCGGCAACTGCTCGCGTTCAGCCGGCGGCAGATGCTGCAGCCGCAGGTGGTCGACATCAACACGCTCATCCGCCAGCTGGAAAAGCTGCTGCGCCGGCTGATCAGCGAGGATGTCGAGCTGGTGACGTCCCTCGCCGGCGATCTGCCGCCGGTGCGGGTCGATCCCGCGTCGATCGAACAGATCCTCGTCAACCTGGCGGTGAACGCGCGCGACGCAATGCCGGTGGGCGGACGGTTGACGATCGAAACGCAAAGCGTCGAGATCGACGAAGCCTACGCGCTGAAGCACGTCGCCATGCATTCAGGGACGTACGTGATGCTGGCCATCGGCGACACCGGGCGCGGGATGGACGCGGCCACCAGGGCGCGGGTGTTCGAGCCGTTCTTCACCACCAAAGAGCAGGGGAGAGGCAGTGGCCTCGGACTCGCAACGGTGTACGGCATCGTCAAGCAGAGCGGCGGCTTCATCTGGGTCTACAGCGAAGTCGGTCATGGCACGGTCTTCAAGGTGTATCTGCCGCCGGCGAAGACGCGCGCGATCCCGCGGCCGAGCGAAATGCGGCCGCGCGAGTCGGCACACGGATGGGAAACGGTGCTGCTGGTGGAGGATGAAGACGCAGTGCGGGCGCTTGCCCGAGAAGTGCTCCGCCGGCACGGCTACATCGTTCTCGAAGCACGCCACGGCGTCGACGCCTTACGCATCGCCGAACGACACCCCGACACGATTCACCTGATGGTCACCGACGTCGTCATGCCGCACATGAGCGGGCGTGAGCTGGCCGAGCGGCTGAGCACGGTGCGTCCGCACATGAAGGTGCTGTTCATGTCGGGATACACCGATCACGCGCTGATGCATCGCGAGCTCGCGCCCGGTTCGGCGTTCCTTCAGAAACCCTTTACGCCGGAAGTGTTCGCCCGCAAGGTGCGTCACGTGCTCGACTCGACGACTGTCTCCGGCTGAGGTGGCCGCGGTACCGTTCCTGCTTCTTTGCGGAACAACCCATGGCCGACTCTGCCGCATCCGCCTCCCTCGAATCCCCCGTCACGTCTGGCTTCCGCCGTCGGCTGCCGATCGGCGTCGAACCGGCGGGCGACCGCCGCGCACACGCGCGCCTGTGGGCCCCGTCGGCGTCGCGCGTCGAGGTCGTAATCGACTCCGGCGCCTGTCACGCTCTCGAACAGGAGAGCGGCGGCTACTTCGCCGGTTTCTTCGAAGCGGCCGCCGGCGATCGCTACCGCTTCAGACTCGATGGCCGCGAGAAGCTGTATCCCGATCCGGCGTCGCGCTTTCAGCCCGAAGGCCCGCACGGCCCGTCAGCCGTCATCGATCCAGGGACGTTCACCTGGAGCGATGCGGCGTGGCGCGGCGCGCAGATCGCCGGCCAGATCATCTACGAGCTGCACGTCGGCACGTTCACGCGCGAAGGCACGCTCGCCGCGGCCGCGCGAGAACTGCCGGAGCTGGCGCGGATCGGCATCACGATGATCGAGCTGATGCCGCTCGCCGAATTCGACGGACGCTTCGGCTGGGGTTACGACGGCGTCGGGCTGTACGCGCCGACGCATCTGTATGGCGAGCCCGACGACCTGCGCCGGTTCGTCGACGCCGCTCACAAGGCCGGCGTCGCAGTGATCCTCGACGTCGTCTACAACCACCTCGGGCCGGTGGGCAATTACCTGCGCGAATTCTCACCGGCCTACTTCACCGACAAGTACGAGAACGAGTGGGGCGATGCGCTCAACTTCGACGGCCCCGATTCCGCGCCGGTCCGCGAGTTCTTCATCGAGAACGCCGGCTACTGGATCGACGAGTTTCACCTGGACGGGTTACGGCTCGACGCGACGCAGCAGATCTTCGACGATTCCCCGGAATACGTCGTCGCGGCGATAGGACGGCGCGCGCGCACGGCAGCGGGCCGCCGATCGATCGTGCTCGTCGCCGAGAACGAGCCCCAGGAGACGAAGCTGTTGCGCCCGGTCGAGGACGGGGGCGATGGCCTCGACGCGGTGTGGAACGACGACTTTCATCACAGCGCGATGGTCGCGGCGACCGGCCGTGCCGAAGCGTATTACTCGGACACGCGCGGGGAGCCGCAGGAGTTCGTGTCCGCGGCGAAATACGGGTATCTCTTCCAGGGTCAGTACTACCACTGGCAGCGCAACCGCCGCGGCACGGCGGCGTGGGGGCTGCCGCCGGCGGCGTTCGTCACCTTCCTGCAGAATCACGATCAGGTGGCCAACTCGGCGCGCGGATTTCGCCTCGACCGGCTCACCAGCCCTGGACGCTGGCGCGCGCTGACGGCATTGTTGCTGTTGTCACCGGGCACGCCGATGCTTTTCCAGGGCCAGGAGTTCGCGGCCTCGGCGCCGTTCCTGTACTTCGCCGACTTCGAGCCGGAGCTCGCCCGAGCAGTACAGCGCGGGCGCGGCGAGTTTCTCAATCAATTCCCGAGCATTGCCGGATTGACGGATCGCAGCGTGCTGGCCGACCCCGGCGATCAGGCGACGTTTGAGCGCTGCAAGCTCGATCTGAACGAGCGCCGCACCCACGCCGGCGCCTACGCGCTGCACATCGATCTGATGCGTCTGCGCCGCGAGGAGTCGGCGTTTGTGCGCCAGGAGATCGGCGCCGTCGACGGTGCCGTGATCGGACCCGCCGCCTTTGCGCTGCGGTTCTTCACGCCCGATCACGCGGACGACCGCGTGCTCGTCGTCAACCTCGGTGCCGACCTGTCGCGGCCGTCGTTCGCCGAGCCGCTGCTCGCGCCGCCGCCCGGCACCGACTGGCAGTGCCGCTGGTCGAGCGACGACACGGCCTACGGCGGGATGGGCGTGCGTGAACTGTGGCCGGATGGATGCTGGGACGTTCCGAGCGAGAGCGCGCTCGTGCTCAGCCCCGGTCCACGCCGCAAGCGGCAGCCGCTGCCGCGGCGCACCGCATAGCGAGAGCCTGTATGAAAGAACCGATTCGGCGGCTGCCCTGGCCCCCGCCCGACGCGCACGATCCGTCGGACCTCGTGACGCGCGAATGGCTCGTGACCAACGCCCTCGGCGGATACGCGTCCGGGACGGTGCCCGGCGTGATCACGCGCCGGTATCACGGCATCCTCATCGCCGCGCTCGCCGCGCCGCTCGGCCGGACGGTCATGCTGAGCCACGTCGCCGAGCAGCTGACGATGCCCGGCGGCCGGCTGATCGAGATCGGCGGCCGCGAGCGCTCGGGCGACGCGCCCGACGCGCACGGCACCGGCTACCTCATCGAGTTCCGGCTCGAGGCGGGGCTTCCGGTGTGGCGCTACGACGTCGATGGCCTGGTGATCGAAAAGCGGATCTTCCTGCCGCACATGCAGAACACGGTGCACCTGATGTACACGCTGGTGTCCGGTGCGGACCGTGTCGAGCTCGCGCTGCGACCATCGGTGAACTTCCGGCCGCAGGAATCGCCAGTGAGCGAGCCGCTCGGCTGGCCTTACGAGGTGCGCGCGATCGGCGAGCAGTACGAGATCTCGCTCGCCGGCAGCCCGCTGCCGCCGCTGCGCGTCCGGCTGTGGGCTGGCGATCCGACCTTCACGCTGAAAAGCACCCGCATCGACAACGTCCTGTATCCGGTGGAGGAGAGCCGCGGGTATCAAGCGCGCGGCGATCTCTGGAGCCCGGGGGTCTTCCGGTTCACGCTGCGCGCGGGCATCCCGGCGACGCTGGTCGCCTCGACCGAATCGTTCGAGACGATGTGCGTGATGGAGCCGACCAGCGCGCTGGAGGCCGAACGCCGGCGCCGACAGCGGCTGCTGGCGCAGGCGCCCTCCGACGCGCAGGACGGCGTCGCCGCCGAACTGGTGCTCGCCGCCGACCAGTTCATCATCACGCCGGCGGGACGCACCGAAGAGGCTGCGCGCGCCCACGCCTACGGCGACGAGGTCCGCACGGTGATCGCCGGCTATCACTGGTTCACCGACTGGGGCCGCGACACCATGATCAGCCTCGAAGGCCTCACGCTGGTGACCGGGCGCCACGTCGAAGCCGGCTACATCCTGCGCACCTTCGCGCACTACGTGCGCGACGGCCTGATCCCGAACATGTTCCCGGAGCGCGAGAAAGAAGGGCTGTATCACACTGCCGACGCAACGATGTGGTTCTTTCACGCCGTGCAGCGCTACATCGACCACACGCACGACCGGCTGACGCTGTCGCTGCTCTATCCGACGCTCAAGGACATCATCACCAATCACGTGCGCGGCACGCGCTTCGGCATCCGCATGGACGAACGCGACGGCCTGCTGACGCAGGGCGCCGAGGGCTATCAGCTCACCTGGATGGACGCGAAGGTCGACGACTGGGTGGTGACGCCGCGCCGCGGCAAGGCGGTCGAGATCAACGCGCTCTGGTTCAACGCGCTGAAGCTGATGGAGCGATGGGCTGAAGAGCACGGCGACGTCACCACCGAGTACGCCGAGCGCGCCGAGCGCGCGCGCCGGTCGTTCAACGAGCGCTTCTGGAACGCCGATCTCGGATGCCTCTACGACATCGTCGACGTCGACAACTTCCCGGGCCGCACCGACGCGAAGATCAGGCCGAACCAGGTGTTCGCCATCGCGCTGCCGCACGCGGTGCTGGCGCGCGAGCGCTGGACCGCGGTGATGCGCGTCGTCCGCGAGCGCCTGCTCACGCCGGTCGGCCTGCGGTCGCTCGCGCCCGGCGACGCCGATTACAAGGCGCGCTACTTCGGCGACCTCCGCGCCCGCGACGCGGCGTATCACCAGGGAACGGTCTGGGGATGGCTCGTCGGCCCGTTCGTCGACGCCTGGCTGAAGGTCTACCCGAACGATCTCGACGGCGCGCGCCGCACCCTCGCGGGGTTCATCCCGCACCTCGACGATGGTGCGATCGGATCGATCAGCGAGGTCTTCGACGCGGAAGAGCCCTACACACAGCGCGGCTGTATTGCGCAGGCGTGGAGCGTCGCGGAGGTGTTACGCGTGTGGGTGAAGCTTTCACAGCAGGCACCGACGGTGCTCAGCACGCTCTCGGACGGCGTGCGCGCGTAGCGCGCATCGAGCCGTTTGCGGCGCCGCCGACCGCGGGGTCATCCGTTTCCGCTGGCATCACGCTTGCGATTGTCGCTGCCAGGAGGAAACCTTGGCTAAGGACAAAATACAGTCGGGCATTCTTGGGGATATCAATCCGCGTCCAGGTACTGAAGAGCGGGTGCAGTCGGGCAAGTCATCGGGCATGGAAGACAACGAATCGATGGTAGGCGGCTCGCAGCACGATCGAACCGAGCACTCCGGCTCGCGCGACGTCACCGAAGGCGTCACCGGCGGGCTCGGCACCGAAACCGGCGGCACGCGCAACTACCGCCAGGGCACGGGCCACACGGGCGGCGACATCGGCAACCGGCCGGAGTAAATCCTGCGACATTGCGGATTGCGGATTGCGGATTGCGGATTTATTGATTCAATTAATCCGCATTCCGCAATCCGCAATCCGCAATGTCTCTTTCTCTCACTCTCTCCCCTTCATCTTCCGCAATTCACGCCGCTGCCGCTTGTCTGGTGATCGCAGCGGCCTCGCCGCGCGAAACATCCGCTCGATTCGGCGCGCCTCGATCTCTTCGGCGCTTGGCGGCGGCGTCAGATCCTCGTAGAGCAGCCGCGCCTCGGCCCTGGCGATGTGGCGATCGGCCAGCGCGCGTACCTTGACGCGTTGTTTTCGGCCGAGCGGCCGGCCGATTTCGATGTCGTCGTCGACGCGGAGGTGGCGATTCGGCTTGGCCGGCTGACCGTTGACCGCGACCTTGCCGGCGCGGCACGCCTTCTGTGCTTCCGATCGCGTCCGGAACAGGCAGGCGACGTCCAGCCAGACGTCAAGCCGGACGCCCGCATCAGCGTCGTTGACCATTTGACGGCAACATTCTATTGTTCGCGGGCACAGTTGACCTGAATCCGGAGTCGCCCCGCATGACTGAATTATTCCACCAGGTTTACGAGCCCGTGGCCGGCAGCGTGCTGCTGTCGGCGCTGACCGCGTCGATTCCCCCGCTCCTGCTGGCGGTGCTGCTCGCGGTGCTGCGCGTCGCGCCGTGGCGTGCCGCGCTGGCGGCAGCAGCGACGGCGTTCGTCCTGGCCTGGCTGGTCTGGGGCATGCCGCTGTCGATGACGATCGCGGCCGCGACCCACGGGATGGCGTTTGGCTTGTGGCCAATCTGCTGGATCGTCGTCAGCGCCGTCTTCTTCTACAACCTGTCGGTGGAGAGCGGCGACTTCGACGTCATCCGGCGTTCGCTCGCCAGGCTGACCGGCGACCGGCGCATCCAGCTGCTGCTCGTGGCGTTCTGCTTCGGCGCGCTGATCGAAGGCATCGCCGGTTTTGGCGCGCCGGTGGCCATCACCGCCTCCATGCTCGCGGGTCTCGGGTTCGAACCGATCATGGCGGCGGCGCTGGCGCTGATTGCCAACACCGCCCCGGTCGCCTTCGGCTCGCTCGGCATCCCGGTGACGACGCTCGGCGGCCTCCTCGCCCCGATGCTGGGGCACGACGCGCAGACGACAACGCGCGCGCTCTCGGCGATGGTCGGGCGCCAGCTGCCGATCTTCTCGCTGATCATTCCCGCCTACCTCGTCGTCCTCTACGCCGGGTGGAAGCGGATGGTCGAAGTGTGGCCGGCCGTCCTCGTCGCCGGCGGCACGTTCGCGGTCGGCCAGTTCACGGTCTCGAATTTCGTCGGCCCCGAGTTGACCGATGCGTTGTCGGCGCTGATCTCCCTCACCGCCGTCGCCTGCCTGCTGCGCGTGTGGCAGCCGGCGGACGAATTCACCGAAGGCGCGAACCTTGTCGTGCCGCCGACGGTGATGTCCGCCGACGGCCACCGTCTTGTCGTCGCCACGACCGTGCCCGCCCCCGATACCTCGAAGCGTGTGTTTCGCGCCTACGCCACCTACGGAATCCTGATCGTCACGGTGCTGATTGGGCAAATCGGTAACTTCGCCGGGCTGTCGACGCTTCAGCCGCCGGCGAACGTCACCGCGCTGCTGAAATGCGGGCAGATCGGCAACCGCCTGTGCCCCGAGCCGTGGGTTGGCGCCAACGCCACGGTCGATCCGCAGGGGTTCCGGTTCCCGGTGTGGGAGTTCAACTGGCCGGGCGCGTATCAGATGAGCGGCGGCAAACCGGCCGCGCTGGTGCAGCGCGAGGCGCCGGTCGTGGCGTCGTCGAGCCCGTATCCGCTGACGTATCGTCTCGACTTCCTGGCAGCAGCCGGGACGCTGGTGCTGCTCGCCTCGCTGCTCGCGTTCATCCCGATGGCCGCCAACGGCGTGCCAGCGAGCGCGCTGGCGACGACGCTGAAGAAGACCGCGCGCCAGCTGCGGCTGCCGGTGATCACGATCGCGTTCATCCTCTCGATCGCCACGGTGATGAACTATTCGGGGATGACCTCGTCGATGGCGCTCGCCCTGGCCAAGACCGGCGTCGCGTTCCCGTTCTTCGCCGCGTGGCTCGGCATGATCGGCGTCTTCCTCACCGGCAGCGACACCTCGTCCAACACGCTCTTCGGTCCGCTGCAGGCGACCACGGCGAAGCTGTCGGGTCTCGACCCGGTGCTGATGGCGGCGACCAACAGTTCCGCCGGCGTGATGGGCAAGATGATCAGCCCGCAGAACCTGTCGGTTGGCGCGGCGGGCGTCGGCGCCGTGGGGCGCGAGGGCGAGATTCTCGCCAAGGTGATCGTGCACAGCCTGATCCTGACGGCGGCAATGGGCGTGGTGGCGCTCCTGCAGGCGTACGTGGTGCCGTGGATGGTGCCGGCGCTCTGAATGTCCGGGCGCTGGCGATGGCAGTGGGTGCTCTTCGGCGCCGCGGTCGGGACGCTGTATGTCGTCGAGCGCCTGCGGCCGCTGCGGTCGCGTAAGGAGCCCGGGCCCGCGCGCGTCGGACGCAACCTGGCGATCGGCCTCCTTGCCGGTGCGACGACGGCCGCGAGCGAATGGCCGGTCGTCGCGCCGGTGCAGCGTCTCGCGGAACGGAATCGGCTCGGGCTCCTGCGATGGCTGCCGCTGCCGCGCCCGTTGCGCGCGATCCTCGGGTTTCTGCTGCTCGATTACACGCTGTATGTCTGGCACCGCTGGAATCATCGCGCGCCGTTTCTCTGGAAGTTTCACGCCGTCCATCACCTCGACCTCGACCTCGACAGCACCACCGGGCTGCGGTTCCATTTCGGTGAGCTGACGCTCGCCGCGTGGTTCCGCGCGGCACAAATACTGCTGATTGGTGTCGATCGTGCGACCCTGCGCGCCTGGCAGCAGCTGCTGGTGCTCTCGGTGGTGTTTCACCACAGCAATCTCCAGCTGCCCATCGCAATCGAGCGGCGCCTCGTGAAGATCATCGTCACGCCCCGGATGCACGGCATTCACCACTCGACCCGCGGCGAGGAAGTCGACGCCAACTACTCGAGCCTGCTCTCGGCGTGGGACCGCCTGCACCGCAGCCTCAAGCTGAACGTGCCGCAGAAGTCGATCACTATAGGGGTCGAGGGGTTTCTGGACGCCACAGACGTCACGCTCGCGGAGTCGCTCACGCTGCCGTTCCGCGACGATGCACGGCTGCGGCTGCCTGGCGAGGCGCCCGCGGAGATCGAAAGGGAAGGATGAGCCCACCCGTCGTCGCCGTCTTCAACGGCAACGAGGACGTCGTCGAGATGTTGCGCGTCGCCCTCGAGCAGGCCGGCATGGTCGTGGTGTCCGGCCACATCGACGCCGTTCGCCGCGGCGAGCAGCGGTTGTCGGATTTCGTGCAGGAGCACAACCCGGCGGCGATTCTCTACGACCTGGTGCCGCCGTACGACCGGAGCTGGCGGTTCCTGGAGCACCTGCGCGACACCCCCAGCATGCGCGGACGCCGGTTCGTCATCACCAGCACGAACGCGCAACGTGCGAAGGACATCATCGGCACCGCCGAGCATGTATACGAGGTGGTCGGGAAACCGTACGACATCGACGCGATCGTCAGGGCGGTCGAGGCTGCAGCTCGCGGTGAGGCGGCGCTGCCCCCCGGCGCACGGCGCGTCTGAAACCCGCGTCTGACAGCCTTTACGGCCGGTGGACCCGGAAAGGGCGTGTTCGGAAGGCGTAAGTCTGACAGATGAATGTCACCCGGTAATACTCATTGGATACGGTGTATACGGAAAATTACAGTGGTGGAACGTTCGTATACAGACTGGTGTCACCTCAGGGATACCGATCTCGACGCTAAACATCCATCGATGTCGTTCGTGTTCCATGCGCCCGGAAGACATCTCGTGGTTTTCCTAGGAATTGGCGACATTACGAGAAGGGCTCAGCAATTGCATAAACGTGGGTCATGATTAATGATGTCCGGGTTGTTTCCTCTCCCGATGGCGGTTGGATGGTTGCCCTCGACGAACAGTCGCTGGCCGGGTTCTACGGGCCCGACGCCAGGCAGCTCGCCGAATCGCACCGCGAGGTGCTGGTGGAGCTCCTGAGCGCGTCCCCGGACATCCCGACCCTGACCGGCGGCGAAGCCCCCGCCGAGCTCTGGGTGCACTAAGACACGACAAGCCAGGAATCATCGCGGCGTCCGCCGCGCCGCGATGATTTCTGTTTCCTTTCCGAGGGGCTGGCGCCTGCCAGCCGGTACCCGATCGCGGGCGTTGGACAGGACGTCGTGATTTGGGTACAACACGCGGCATGCGCGTGGCGTTCCGCCCGGTCTTTTCCTTCACACTTCTTCTCACTGCTCTTGCCCTAGCCCTGCACGGCGCCGCCGCGGCCGCGCAGCGGCCCGCCCAGGATCATCCCGGTCAATACAGCCCCATCGACATCGAGACCGGGTCGCGTCTCTACGCGGGGCAGTGCGCGCTCTGCCACGGCGCGGCCGGCGATGCCGTGGCCGGCGCTGATCTGCGGCGCGGCGTCTTCCGCCGCTCGGTGTCGGACGAGGACCTCGCCAAGGTGATCACGATGGGGCTTCCCGACGCGGGCATGCCCGGCTTCAAGCTGCAGCCGTCGGAAATCGACGGCTTGATCGCGTTCATCCGTGCCGGGTTCGACGTCGGCGGCACCGCCGTGCGCGTCGGTCATGTCGGCCGCGGCCAGGCGCTCTTCGAGGGCAAGGGCGGGTGCACCGCCTGCCATCGCGTCAACGGCAGTGGCCCGCGCGTCGCTCCCGATCTCAGCGACATCGGCGCGATCCGCACGCCGTCGGCGCTGCAGCGCTCGCTGGTCGATCCGACCGGCGCGATGCTGCCGATCAACCGCCCGGTGCGCGCCGTCACGAAGGACGGAAAGACGATCCGCGGCCGGCGCCTGAACGAAGACACGTTCACGGTACAGCTGATCGACGACCAGGAGCGGCTCGTGTCGCTCGTCAAAGCCGACCTCAAGGAATACGAGCTCGCCAGGACGTCGCCGATGCCGTCGGTCGCGGGCAAGCTCACCGCCGACGAGCAGGCGGATCTGGTTGCCTATCTGCTGTCGCTGAAGGGGACGCGATGACCAAGCTGACGCGATACATGGTGCCGCTCGCGATCGTGCTCGCCTCGCTTGAACTGCACGCGCAGGTGACCGCCGACCGCATCCGCCGCTCCTCGTCGGAGCCGCGCAACTGGCTGACCTACGGCGGCAGCTACACCAGCCAGCGCTACAGCCTGCTGAACCAGATCACCCCTGCCAACGTCGGCCGCCTCGAATCGAAGTGGGTGCTGCAGAACCAGGTGTTCGGCGCGTGGCAGGCGACGCCGCTGGTGGTCGACGGCGTCATGTACGTGACCCAGCGGCCGAACGACGTGCTCGCGCTCGACGCGAAGACCGGCCGTGTGTTCTGGCTCTATCGCTACACGCCGTCACCCGACGCGCGCGTGTGCTGCGGCTCGAACAATCGCGGCGTGGCCATTCTCGGCGACACCCTCTTCATGGGCACGCTCGACGCGCACCTGGTGGCGATCGACGCGAAGACCGGCCGCCAGCTGTGGAACACGACGCTCGCCGATGTCAAGCTCGCCTACTCGGTCACGCTCGCGCCGCTGGTCGTCAAGGACAAGGTGATTGTCGGCGTCGGCGGCGGGGAATTCGGCATCCGCGGCTTCATCGCCGCGTTCGATGCGAAGACCGGCAAGGAAGCGTGGCGCTTCTACACCATCCCGGGGCCGGGCGAGAACGGGCACGACAGCTGGAAAGGCGAGGCGTGGAAGAACGGCGGCGGGTCGGTGTGGGTGACCGGCTCGTTCGACCCCGATCTCAACCTGACCTACTGGGGCGTCGGCAATCCCGGTCCCGACTGGAATCCCGATCAGCGGCCCGGCGACAACCTCTACACCGACTCGGTCGTCGCGCTCGACGCCGACACCGGCGCGTTGAAGTGGCACTTCCAGTTCACGCCCAACGACGCCTACGACTACGACTCGGTGCAGGTGCCGGTCCTGGTGGACATGAACTGGCGCGGGCCGGCGGCGAAGCTGATGCTGTGGGCGAACCGCAACGGGTTCTTCTACGTGCTCGATCGGGTCACCGGCCGTTTTCTCTCCGGCACGCCGTTCGTCAAGGTGAACTGGGCGAGCCACCTCGACGAGCGCGGGCGTCCGGTGCAGACGCCGCAGCCGCCGGGCAGCCCGACCTGGCCGGGCAATCAGGGCGGCACGAACTGGTATCCGCCGGCCTACAGCCCGCGCACCGAGTTGTTCTACTTCTCGGTGTGGGAGAACTACGCATCGATCTATCGCAAGGAGACGGTGGAATATCAGCCGGGGCGCAACTTCAGCGGCGGCGGCTTCACCGTGCTGACGCCGGTGCCCGGCGCGCCGGGCGTCGGCATCGGGCGGCGCACGCCGATCAACAACTGGACCAACGAAGTCGGCAGCGGCGCCGTGATTGCCGTCGATCCGCGGACCGGCGAGCGGAAATGGAAGTTCGATCAGTTCGACGTCACCGACAGCGGGCTGCTGACGACGGCATCGGATCTGTTGTTCACGGGCGGCCGGGAAGGGTACTTCTACGCGCTGGATGCGCGAAGCGGCGCGATGCTGTGGAAGGCGAGCCTTGGCGGCCAGGTCGTCGCCGCGCCGATCACCTTCGAGGTCGACGGCCGGCAGTACGTCTCGGTGATTTCCGGCCACACGCTGGTGACCTTCGGCCTGCGCGACGCGTCGTAGAGTCCGCCGAAAGGCGGACGGTCGCTAACTCAGCTCGCGGGCAGAAGACACGATCACCAGCCAGCGCTCCGCGTCCTCGTACTGCCTGAACACCCGGATGACGCGCACGCCGAGCGCGGCACACCGCGTCTCGTATTCCAGCAGCCGGCCGAACAACCCGTCGTCGTCGGCGACGAGCGCCACGTGCGCGCGCTGCTGATGCTGGTCGTTCACGACGCTGCGGACCACGTCGACCATCCGATCGACATCGGCCGGCGTCATCGAGGTGCGGCACGACCGGGCATCGAAGACGAGCGGCCACATCCGCATCTGAATCGGTGCGCGGACGGTTGTGATGAAGCTCAGGACGTCGTCGATCGACAGCGTTCCCGTCGCGCGGGCGCGGATCCAGCCGCGGGAGAGATCGCGATCGACCGCAATCGGCACGCCGGCATCTTGGCGGGATCGCCGCCGGCGCGCAAGCTGAACGGCCGGCGTCATCCGCCGTAATAGCCGCTGCGTGCCTTGACCCTCGCCGTCTTCCGCTTGACGCGAATGTCGAGCTTCCGCCATTCGTTGGCCGAAGCCGCTTCGATCGCGAGGACGTACTGCTGCCGCAGCTCCTGGACCAGCGTCGTCGCGGTGGAGACCGTTTCGACCACCGTGCTGGCGAAGACGAACTTGCCCCCTGTCCAGTCGGACAGATCGCGCAGGTCGGCCTCCGCGCTGGAGCGCTCGGAGGCTTCGAGCATCTGACGCTCGTCCACCGACGGCACGGTGGCGACGGTGAACACCGGCACGTCAATCGAGCTGGAGAACGCGGACACCTCGCTCGGCGTCAGCCGGCTGCTGGTGTCGAGGCCGTCAGTGAGGAGCAGGATCGCCTTGTGAGTGCCGGTCCGCTGTGACAGCTCGCGCGCGGTGGCGGCGGTCGCGTCGTAGAGCGAGGTCATGCCGAACGCGTCGAAGTCGTCGAGCGCGGTCCTGAGCCTGCCCAGGTCGCTCGTGAAGTCCTGACGAAGGCGCAGCTCGGAGTCGAAGATGTAGACCGCCGCCTCGTCCTGTCCCTGCCGCAGCTGCGAGACGATCGCGGCGTAGGCGAGGCGGGCGAGAGCGATCTTCGCCTCGGACCGCATGCTGCCGCTCATGTCGACCAGCACCGCGAGGCTCAGCGGGGAATCCTTGTCGGCGCGGAGCGACACGATCTGCCGCAGCTCGCCGTTGTCGCGGATCTCGAAATCGGCGGGGGTCAGGCCGTTGAGGACGCGGCCGCGACGGTCCTTGACCGACGCCTGAATGGTGACCACGTCCGCCGACGCGCGGAAGACCTGCACCGGCTGCGACGCGTCGAGCTCCTGCGCCGCCACGGGCGCCGCGGAGGCTGCCACGAGCAGCGCGGACACGAGTTTTGTAAGCGTAGACACCACCAGCGACACTCCTGATCGGAAGAGGGGGATTGCTTCTCTTATCGGCTCGACGAGGGGTGGGCCTTAGCCGTCCGGCGACGTGGGGCTCGGGGCAAAAATCGCCTGTTTTCAACGATGTACGAAAAAGGGCCATCCCCCTTTTCTTCGCAGGGGTTGGCCCTTTCGTTTGCTGATCGCGTGGCGCCTAGCGCGGCTCGCAGCCCTCGGCGACGACCTGCACCGTTTCCACCGTAAGGCGCCGGGACGTCGAATCGCCCGCCACCGCCGTGCTGTTCGCCCGCACATCGTCACGCTGGCTGGTGGCGCCGGCCGTCCCTGGCGCCGGGGTCGCGTTCTCACGCTGAGGTGACGGTTCACCAGCGGCTCCGCCCGTGGCAACCGGGCGCGCGTCGACCTTGCCGGTCACGCGGACGCGCTTGTTGACGTTCCCTTGGGCGTCGGCCGGAAGCCCGTCGAGCTCGAACGACGAACCAGCGGTGACCAGCGGACCCCCCGATGCGCCGGCGCCATTCGCGCCGACGCCGCCCGACTCGACTTGCGCGTTAGTCAGGATGAATCGGGCTCCGGCAGCGCCCCCGTGACGCTGCGTGTCGTCAACGGATCCGCCCGCCGCGCGCGAGCGCGCGCGGTCCGCCGCCGGCGACCCGGCGGTTCCGACCGGGCCGGCCATGCTGGGTCCCTGAAGACAACCGACGAGCGTGACGGTGCGATCGGACGCGTCCGATGCGGTCGAACCTGATGCGGTGGCGCCTGTCGCTCCGGCGCCGGCCGGCGGCGCCTTGTGGTCGGCACCCGATCCGTTGCAGGCGACCGAGAATGCGGCGATGGTGATGAGCAGAACCGTTTTCACGACGTCCCCCCTTTCCACAGTGGGAGTGCAAGGGGTATTCCTTCGAACGCGGAATCGACGGTGCAGGCGGCTGAGCGGACAGCGAGCGCGGTTCAGTTCACCTGGGCGATCACCGCGGTGTCGCCAACGTCACGCAGCACGAGGCGATCACGTTCTCTGATCAGCGCCGCTGCGGTCCGCTCGATCGGCTCGTTGAAGCCTTCCTGACTCAGGCGAAATGTCTTGTGATGGATGGGAGCGAACAGCCGCGCTCCGGCAGCATCGGCCATCGCGACCGACTGCTCAGGCGTGCAGTGATTGTAGATGTACGGATCGTAGGCGCCGATCGGCATGATCGCGGCTTCGTAGGGACCATGCCGTCTATGTTCCGCGAACGCCCGCGTGTGCGCGGTGTCGCCTCCAAACAGCAACGCGCGCCCCTCGCGCCGAAGCGCGTAGCCGTTGTACCCGCGATATCCGTCGTGATTGATCCGAGCGCCCCAGTGATTGACCTCGAGGGCTCGGACCTCCAGATCGCCTCGGCGCGTCTTCAGGTACGCCGACTGATTCCATCTGAGCTCATGAACGCCGATAACGCCGCGACGGGGCACCAGATCCGCGGTCTTCGCGGCCGCGACGACGACGGGGCGGCCGGGAAGCGCGCCCAACGATGCTGTGTCCAGGTGGTCGAAGTGCGCGTGCGAGATCAGCACGACGTCGATGTCCGGGAGCCGTGCGGCCGGTAGCGCACATTCGGTGAGTCGCAACGGACCCAATGTCGCCAGTCCAAGATCCACGCCGATTCGCGGGAACAACGCCGGGTCGGTAAGGATCCGCACGCCATAAAAGTTGATGAGCACGGTCGCGTGCCCGAGCCACGCGAGCGTGATGCCGTTGTCCGACCAGCTTTCGGGAGTCGGCGTGTGCGCGGAGGGCAACAGGTCTCCGGCCATCCTGGCCAGCATCTGAGAGGGCAGCGAGATCGCCGTCGCGCCAAGACCAGCCGCCGCGAGGAGGAATCCGCGTCGGTTCATGTGAAGTCAGCGACGTCAGAAACGCGAGCGCAAATGGCTGGCCATCCGAAGCTCGCGTACGTCTTCAGACGAGCGAGCGAAGGATGGTGGCGAGGGACAGAATCGAACTGTCGACACTACGATTTTCAGTCCCAACAAAGGAGGCAACCTGGGGCAGCGGAACGCCGCTGCCCCTGATTTCA
>Ga0207675_100001080_pt1 | contig 27005 bp, 27 predicted proteins | sample KBSSwiS42_FD_184305 | JGI IMG/M metagenome (GOLD analysis project Ga0207675, IMG submission 184305) | Switchgrass rhizosphere microbial communities from Kellogg Biological Station, Michigan, USA - KBS Switchgrass S4-2 (SPAdes) (version 2) | ecosystem: Host-associated > Plants > Roots >...
GGCCAGATCCTTGCGCGTCTCCACCAACACCAGCGGTCCGTCGTCGGGCAGCGCCACGGGTTTGCGTTCGCGCGGCACGTGCGTCGCAGGCGGCTCGGCGGCGATCGCCGCCTGCACGCTGCGCACCTTGTCGGCGTCGGAGTGCACCCATTGCAAGCCGGCGCCCCCGGCCAGTTGCTGCAGGTCGTCGGTGGGCAGTTCGAACGGCGGCACCGGCGGTGCGCTGCGCGCTGCCGCCGGCGCGACGGACTCGACGCTCGCGGACGCGCTGAACGCGCTGCCGTTCGACGAGGCGGGCGTCTGGCGTGGCGTGGATTCGGCGCGTTCGTCGCGACGGGTCCACTCGCGCTCGCGAGGCGCTTCGAGCTCGCGCGCCTCGCCGTGCTGCGCATCGGGGGACGTTGTCATCGACGGCATCGTCACGTCGACGATCGAGTCGCGGCCTTCGGAGGCTTGGAACGACGAATCGGCGGTCGATTCGTCGCGACGTCCGCCGCGACGGCGACGGCGGCGGCGCCCTTCGCGCTCGCCTTCGCCCGCCTCTGCGGACCCCTCGCTGACCGGAATGGTGTCGACGAACGAGGGCGGCGGCGTGGCCGACGCGCCCTCGGACAGCGGACGCGCTTCGCGCGGCGGCCGCTGGCCGCGACGCGCACCGGCCGTTTCATCGCGCCCCTCCGTGCGCGGCGCACCCGCTTCGGCGCCGGCCGAGTCGACACGGGCCTCGCGCGGTGCGCGCGGGTCGCGGCCCTCACGTCCTTCGCGGGCATCGCGTCCTTCACGGCCATCGCGTCCGTCACGACCTTCGCGTCCGTCACGACCATCGCGCCCACGGCGGCGGGCGTCTTCAGCACGCCCTTCGCTGCGCCCTTCGCCGCGAGCGTCGCGCTCGCTGCTGCGGTCGCCTGCGCGCGGCTCGCGCTCGGCATTGCGTCCCTCGCGGTTGCTGCCACGGCCATCGCGGTCACCGCCACGTCCGCCACGACCGCCACGGCCGCCGCGCTCGCCGCGGCGCCCATCGCGCGCCTGCGACGCGTCGCGCTCCTTGGGAGCTGCCGTCGCTGGCGCGGTGGGCGCCAACACCGCTGGCGCCGGCTCGGCGGCGCCGCCGAACAGCTTCTTCAGCCACGCCTTGAATCCGCTGTGCGCCGCTTCGGGGGCGACCGCTGCGCGCGTCGGTGCCGGCTGAACCACCGGCGGCGCTGCCGCCGGCTCGGGCGCACGCGGCGCGGCCACCGGGGCCGGCTGGTCGGGCAGCACGCCCTTGATCACCGGCTCCTGCTTAGCCTTGGCCTTCTCGCGGCGCGAGATCGCCACCTCTTCGTCGGGCTCTTCGATCATCGTGTAGCTGGCTTGCAGGTTCTCCAGCCGCGGATCGTCGTGTCGCAGGCGCTCGAGCTTGTAGTTCGGCGTCTCGAGGTGCTTGTTGGGCACCAGCAGCACGGTGACGCGCTGCTTCAGCTCGATCTTGGTGATCTCGGTGCGCTTCTCGTTGAGCAGGAAACTGGTCACCTCCACCGGCACCTGCACGTGCACGGCGGCGGTGTTGTCCTTCATCGACTCTTCCTGAATGATGCGCAGGATCTGCAGTGCGCTCGACTCGGTGTCGCGGATGTGGCCGGTGCCGTTGCAGCGCGGGCAGGTGATGTGGTTGCCCTCCGAGAGCGCCGGGCGCAGCCGCTGGCGGCTCAGCTCCAGCAGCCCGAACTTGGAGATCGAGCTGAACTGCACGCGGGCGCGGTCGTAGCGCAGCGCGTCGCGCAACCGCTGCTCGACCTCGCGGCGGTTCTTGCTCTCTTCCATGTCGATGAAGTCGACGACGATCAGGCCGCCCAGGTCGCGCAGCCTCATCTGGCGCGCGATCTCGTCGGCCGCCTCGAGGTTGGTGCGCGTCGCGGTCTCTTCGATGTCGCTGCCGCGCGTGGCGCGCGCCGAGTTGACGTCGATCGACACCAGCGCCTCGGTGTGGTCGATCACGATCGCGCCCCCCGAGGGCAGGTTGACGGTGCGCGAGAACGCCGTCTCGATCTGGTGCTCGATCTGGAAACGCGAGAACAGCGGGGCGTCGTCGCGGTAGCGCTTCACGCGTGAGGCCGACTCCGGCATCACGTGGTTCATGAACTGCTGCGCCTGATCGTAGATGTCGTCGGTGTCGATCAGGATCTCGCCGATGTCCGAGGTGAAGTAGTCGCGGATCGCGCGGATGACCAGCGAGCTCTCCTGGTAGATCAGGAAGGCGCCCTTGCCGGCCTTGCTCGCCTCGTCGATCGCCGTCCACAACTTGAGCATGTAGTTCAAGTCCCACTGCAACTCGGCGGCCGAGCGGCCGATGCCCGCGGTGCGCGCGATCAGGCTCATGCCCTTGGGGTAGTCGAGCTGGTCGAGGTTCTCCTTCAGCTCCTCGCGATCCTCGCCCTCGATGCGCCGGCTGACGCCGCCACCGCGCGGGTTGTTGGGCATCAGCACCAGGTAGCGGCCGGCCAGCGAGACGAAGGTGGTCAGCGCGGCGCCCTTGTTGCCGCGCTCTTCCTTCTCCACCTGCACCAGCAATTCCTGGCCTTCCTTGATCGCGTCCTTGATGGTCGCGCTCTTGACCTCCACGCCGTCACGGAAGAACTGGCGCGAGATCTCCTTGAACGGCAGGAAGCCGTGGCGGTCTTCGCCGTAGTCGACGAAGCAGGCCTCCAGCGACGGCTCGACGCGCGTCACCACGGCCTTGTAGATATTGCCTTTGCGCTGCTCGCGTCCTTCGAGCTCGGTCTCGAAGTCGAGCAGCTTCTGGCCGTCGACGATCGCCAGGCGGCGCTCTTCGGCCTGCGTGGCGTTGATCAGCATGCGTTTCATGTGCACTCCTCATCGGTGTGCGCGCGCCACGAAGGCGCGTGCACCCGTCTCGATCCGGCGGCCTCGCGACCGCAGGACCCACCGATGCACGAGCAACGCTGACTAGGAGCCCTGGCGAAGAAAACTGCCCGAGGCCGCGGGGGTCGCCGATCGGGCGACCATCACCACGGTGGGGCGGCATGCGGCGAAGCGAGAGAGGCGGCCGGCATGGAGATCACCCCAGGCGCCGCGCAACCCCGCGCGGCGTTCGGCGTGCCAGGCAGTCACGAGGCCTGCGGTGGCGGCCGACGATGGCCCGCACGCGCAGCGCGCCGGCATCGATGGATGAACCTGGGGGAGCGGCATGCGCGGACCGGTTCGCTTCGCAGCGAGGCAACAGCCGCCGCGATCGGACGTCTGCTGCGTTTGACCTTTTCTTTCCCGATTCACGGGAGGGCTGTTCGACGTTGTTCTTTCACCGCCGTCCATCCGGCAGCCGCCTCGCTGTGGGAGACGGCCCCTCCGTAGGGGCAGCGGCGCTGCATCACCTTGAACATCGCGCCCGAATTTCGGTGCGCCGCCACCGCCGTTGCCACGCAAGTGCCGAGTAAACTCAAAACAAATCAAGCACTTGCAGTACGACAGTGGTCCGCCGCATTATAGACGCGCCCGCCCACGATGGCGCGCCGCCGCCCGCGGCACGCGCCACGGTGCAGCGTGTCAATGTTGACGAGGGCGCCGCGGGGCAGCGGCTCGACAACTTCCTGCTGCGGCTGCTCAAAGGCGTGCCGAAGACGCACGTCTATCGCGTGATCCGCTCCGGCGAGGTGCGCGTGAACCGCGGTCGCGCGAGCGCCGACACCCGGCTGTCGCTCGGCGACGAAGTGCGCGTGCCGCCGGTGCGCGTGGCCACGCGCACGGCCGCGGCGCCCGCGCCGGCGCGCGAATTCCCGGTCCTGTACGAGGACGAGCACCTGATCGCGGTCGACAAGCCGTCCGGCGTGGCGGTGCACGGCGGCAGCGGTGTCAGCTTCGGCGTGATCGAGCAACTGCGCCGGGCGCGGCCGCAGGCGCGCTTTCTCGAGCTGGTGCACCGGCTCGACAAGCAGACCTCGGGCGTGCTGCTGCTGGCCAAGAAGCGCAGCGCGCTGACCGCGCTGCAGGAGCAGTTCCGTGCGCGCGACACCGACAAGACCTATGCCGCCCTGGTGATCGGCAACTGGCCTGCGGCGCGCAAGGTGATCGACGTGGCGCTGCACAGGTCCACCACGCCCGACGGCGTGCGGCGCGTGCATGCCGTGGCCGACGACGCGCAAGGCGGTCGGCGCTCGATCACCCTGGTGAAGGTGGCGCGGCGTTGCCAGGCCTACACGCTGCTCGACGTCACGATCAAGACCGGGCGCACGCATCAGATCCGCGTGCACCTGGCGCACGAGGGGCATGCGATCGTCGGTGACGATCAGTACGGCGACTTCGAGCTGAACCGCCAGCTCGCGCGCGGCGAGGGCCTGGCCGGCGCGCGCTTCCAGCGCATGTTCCTGCATGCCAGGCGACTGGCGTTCGACCATCCGGCCAGCGCCGAGCGCATCGTGCTCGAAGCAGCGCTGCCGGCCGAATGCGTCAGACTGCTGGGCGTGTTGTGCGAGCCGCATTGATGCCGATGGCCGAACCCCGCTTCGACCTGATCGCGTTCGACTGGGACGGCACGCTGTTCGATTCGACCGCGCTGATCGTGCGCTGCATCCAGCAGTCGTGCGCCGACCTCGGGGTTGCGGTGCCGAGCGACACGCAGGCCGCATTCGTGATCGGGCTCGGGCTCACCGACGCGCTGGCGCACGCGGCACCCGGCCTGCCGCCGGAGCGCTACCCCGAACTCGGCGCGCGCTACCGCCACCATTATTTCGAGCGCCAGCACGAGCTGACGCTGTTCCCGGGCGCGCTCGAGATGCTGCAGGCGCTGAAAGCGCGCCGCCAGCGCATCGCGGTGGCCACCGGCAAGGCGCGGCGTGGACTCGACGCGGCGCTGGAGACGGTGCAATTGAAGGCGCTGTTCGACGCCACGCGCACCGCCGACGAGACCGCCAGCAAGCCCGACCCGCGCATGCTGCTGGAGCTGATGCACGAGTGCGGCACCACGCCGCAGCGCACGCTGATGATCGGCGACACCACGCACGACCTGCGCCTTGCCGTCAACGCCGGCACGCCGTGCGTCGGCGTGAGCTACGGCGCGCACGACCATGCCGCTTTCGCGGAGTTCAACCCGCTGTTCGTCGCGCACTCGACGCGCGAGCTGCATGACTGGTTGTTGCAGCATGGCTGATTGGGTCACCGAGCCGCAGGCGTTGTGCGCCAGCAGCGCGCTGCTCGAGCGCGACAAGGCCATCGTGTTCGACGTGGTGCTGTGGCACGCGCCGGCGCGCGCGTTCGCGTTGCGCTTCGACGGCAAGGTGGTGGCCTACATGAACCGCTGCGCCCACGTGCCGTCCGAGATGGACTGGCAGGAAGGCCAGTTCCTCGACATGGACAGGCGCTGGATCCTGTGCTCGGTGCACGGCGCGGCCTACGAGCCGGCCGACGGCCAGTGCGTCGGCGGACCGTGCGGGCGCGGGCGCCTGATGCCGATCACGACCGAGGAGCGCGCAGGCACGGTGTATTGGTATCCTTCCCGCGACATTCAACCCGTCGTCTTCGACGATGCGGCGCCGCCCAACGACGACGCGGCCCCTGAAAGCACACCATGAACCCGCAAGAGCCGTACCTTTCGCCCACGCTGCCGCCCGACGGTCCGGCGCCCGTGCCTGCCGCGGCGCCGCTGCCACCGCGCGGACCGTCGAGCTTCGAGCGCGGCATGGCGCGCTTCACCGACGAGATGCTGCGCGAACGCCGCGCCGACCGGCGCTGGCGCGTGTTCTTCCGGCTGGCCTGGCTGATTCTGTTCATTTTCGTCGCCTGGGCGCTGTTCGTCGGGCGCGGCCACGGCGGTGCACCGAGTGGTCCGCACACCGCGCTGATCGAAGTGCGCGGCGAGATCGCCGTCGACACCGAGGCGAGCGCCGAGAACCTGGTCGCCGGGCTGAAGGGTGCATTCGAAGATGCCGAGTCGCAAGCCGTGGTGCTGCGCATCAACAGCCCCGGCGGCAGCCCCGTGCAGGCCGGCATCGTCAACGACGAGATCCGGCGCCTGAAGGCCAAACACAAGAAGCCGGTGTACGCGGTGGTCGAGGAGATGTGCGCATCCGGCGCCTACTACATCGCGGTGGCAGCCGACGAGATCTACGTCGACAAGGCGAGCCTCGTCGGCTCGATCGGCGTGCTGATGGACGGCTTCGGTTTTCCCGCCGCGATGGACAAGCTCGGCATCGAGCGCCGCCTGCTGACGGCTGGCGAGAACAAGGGCATGCTCGATCCGTTCTCGCCGCAGAACGAGAAGCACAAGGCCTATGCGCAGGCCATGATCGACCAGATCCACCAGCAGTTCATCAAGGTGGTGAAGGACGGCCGTGGCAAGCGGCTGCAGGAAGACGGCAACACGTTCTCGGGCCTGTTCTGGAACGGCGAGGAGGCGGTGCGTCAGGGGCTGGCCGACAAGTTCGGAAACCTCGACTACGTGGCGCGCGAGGTCGTCAAGGCCGAGGAGGTGATCGACTACACGCCGAAGGAAAACATCGCCGAACGGCTGGCCAAGCGCTTCGGCAGCTCGATCGGCGAGGGCGCCGTGCGCGCGCTGCGTGCCCTGACGCCGCTGCGTTGATCGCGGGAGGCCGCATGTCGGTGCTGACGCTCTACTACGCCCCAAACAGCTGCGCGCTGGCCTCGCACCTCGCGCTCGAGCACGCCGGCGCCGACTATGTGGCGGTGCGCCTCGATTTCGCGAGCCAGCAGCAGCGCTCGGCCGACTACTTGCGCATCAACCCGAAGGGCCGCGTGCCGGCCCTCGTCACCGAGCGCGGCATCCTGACCGAGACGCCGGCGATCCTGCAATACGTCGCGCAGCGCCATCCGGCCGCGCGCCTGGCGCCGCTGGACGACGCGTTTGCGCTGGCGCGCATGAACGCGTTCAACAGCTACCTGTGCTCGACCGTGCACGTCGCGCACGCGCACAACCGGCGCGGCTACCGCTGGGTCGACGATGCGGCCGCGATGGCCGCGATGCAGGCCAAAGTGCCGCAGAACATGGGCGAGTGCTTCGAGCTGATCGAGCGCGAGTTCTTCATCGGCCCGTGGGTGCTCGGCGAGGGCTTCAGCGTCAGCGACCTGTACCTGTTCACCATCGCGCAGTGGCTGGAGGGCGACGGCGTCGATGCGGCGCGCTTTCCGAAGGTGGCCGATCACCGGGCCCGCCTGCGCGCCGACCCGGTGGTGGCGCGCGTGATCGCCGCCGAGACGGCCGCCGCCTAGGTCGGCGGGATGCGCAGCAGCTGTCCCGGATAGATCTTGTCCGGGTGCGTCAGCATCGGCTTGTTGGCCTCGAAGATCTGCGGGTACTTGTTGGCGTTGCCGTAGAACTCCTTGGCGATCTTCGACAACGTGTCGCCCTTGACCACGGTGTAGTACTTCGATTCGTCGGCCGGCGTCGCGACGGTCATCATGTCGTTCACGTGCGCCACACGCTCGACGTTGCCGCAGCACAGCACCACCTTCTCCTTGGTGGCCTGGTCGGCCGCCACGCCGGACACGGTCACGGTGCCGCTGCCGCCGTCGAAGGCAACGTCCAGGCCATCGACTTTCAGGTTCATCGAGTTGATGTAGGTGGCGATCGCATCGCCCGCGGCGCGATTGAGCCGCTCGACGTTGGCTGCGCTCGCGTCACGGTCGGCCGCCTCCTGCGCGGCCTTGGCTTCGCCTTTGCCGAACAGTTTCTCGCCAGCCTCCTTGATGAACGAGATCAAACCCATGAAAACCTCCTGAGCGTGGTGGATGACGGGGAGCCGGACTGTACGCCGGTGCCGTGACCCTGCTGGTCAAGCGGCTTGCAGCAGCCCCTTGCGCTCGATGAATGCCACCACGTCGGCCACGCCCTGGCGCGTTCGCAGATTGGTCATCACGTACGGCCTGGTGGGCCGCATGCGCCGCGTGTCGGACTCCATCACCGACAAATCGGCGCCCACGTGCGGCGCGAGGTCGGTCTTGTTGATCACGAACAGGTCGCTCTTCGTGATGCCGGGACCGCCCTTGCGTGGGATCTTCTCGCCGCCGGCGACGTCGATCACGTAGATCGTCAGGTCGCTCAGCTCGGGGCTGAAGGTGGCCGCCAGGTTGTCGCCGCCCGATTCGATGAACACGATGTCGGCATTGGGAAACCGCTCGAGCATGCGGTCCACCGCCTCCAGGTTGATCGAGGCGTCTTCACGGATCGCGGTGTGCGGGCAGCCGCCGGTCTCCACGCCCATGATGCGCTCGGGCTCCAGCGCACCGGCCACCGTGAGCAGGCGCTGGTCTTCCTTGGTGTAGATGTCGTTGGTCACCACCACCAGGTCCCAGCGCTCGCGCATCGTCTTGCACAGCATCTCGACCAATGTGGTCTTGCCTGAACCCACCGGGCCGCCGACGCCCACCCGCAGCGGTGGCAGCTTCTTGCTGCGGCCGGCGATCGCATGCAATCTGTTCATGCGGCGATTATCGATGCGCGGCGCGCCGGGCAGCTCGCGCGCCTTCGGCGACGCATGCGCGCGCCCGATCGCACGCCGGTGGCTCACGAACGGAACAGCCGCGAATACTGCGTCTCGTGCAGCGCCGAGCGGATCGCCAGCATCGGCGCAAACGCCTGGCGCTCATCGTCGGGCAGCGCGCCGGCCGGGTCGATGAGCGCCGCGATCTGTGGCGACAGCGCATCGAGCAGCCGCTGGCCGGCCGTCTGCCCGAGCGGCACCGCCTTGATTGCGGCGGCCACCTGGTTTTCGGCCCAGCCCGCCGCGAAGGCCACCAGCGCGGCGCGCCGCGGCGCGCCGCTGCGCGCGGCCGCCAAAGCGAACGCTATCGGCCACGTCGGCGCCGGCGCCAGGGCCGCGGCAACTTCGATCGCGGCGTCGCGGTCATCCGCGCGCTGTCGCAGCCACTCGATCAACGACCGGCCCATCTGCTGCGTCTGCAGCAGCAGCTCGTGCGTCTCGCGCGTGCAGGTCACCCAATCGTTGAGGCCGCGCACGCGCGGGCGATCGTCGGCGCGCCAGGCGACGAACGCCTGGGCCGCCGCGGGCAGGTCGCAGCGCGCCAGGCTCAGCTGCAACTGGTCGAGCAGCCACGTGCGGGCGCTGGCTTCATCGTGCACCAGCGCCGCCTCGACCGCCGCCTCGAGGCCCTCGCTATAGCTGAAGCCGCCCACCGGCAACGCCGGCGACGCCAGCCGCATCAGCTCGATCAGGGCCGTCGGCGTCAGCGGCGTGGCGCCCGCGCCATCGCTCATCGATGCCGGTGTCCGGGTGACTCCCCATGGGCTTGCTCCGGCTCGTGATGGCCGTGGTCATGGCCATGCCCGTGGTGATCGGCGTCGGGATGGCTGTGACGGTGCCCGTCGTCTCCCTGGGGGTCATGCGCATGGTCGTGCCCAGCGTGCGCATGGCCCGGCGCCGCATAGGCACCGCCCTCCGGCTCGAACGGCAGCTGCGCCTCGCTGACGAGCAGGTGCATCTGCTTCAGCAGGTCGGCCAGCACGTGATCGGGCTCGAGCAGCAGCTGGTCGGGTTGCAGCTCGAGCTGCACATGGCGGTTGCCGAGGTGATAGGCCGCTCGCAACAGATCGAACGGCGCGCCGTGGTCGGCGCAGTGGCGCACCACCAGCACCGGCTGCCGCGCGGCGCGCACCGCGATCAGCGAGCCGTCCTCGGCCACCAGCACGTCGCCGCCGCGCACCACGGTACCGCGCGGCAGGAATACGCCGAACGGACGGCCGCTCGAGTCGGTGGCATCGAAGCGGCTCTTGCAGCGCACGTCCCAATCGAGCTCGACGGCGCTGGCGCGCTTGAGCAGCACCTTGGCCAGGCCGCGGCCTTGCGGAATCAGTTTGTTGACGCTCAGCATGTCAGGGTCCCGGACAGTCGGGCGCACAGTGTGACACCGTTGCAAAACAGCCTTGCGCGCCGATGGGTGCAAGCCCGCATCCCATGGCCGCGGGTGCTGCGCTAGCGTCGCGACATCGCGGCCCAGGAGACTGCCATGCGCATCGCATCGACCGTTGGACGGATCTTGTGTGGCCTGCTCGTCGCGGTGTCGGCGGTTGCGGCTGGCGCCGCCGAGTTCCCGCCGCCCAAGCAGGGCAGCTGGGTGGCGCGCGACTTCAAGTTCCACACCGGCGAGGTGATGCCCGAGCTGAAGATCACCTACACCACGGTCGGTGCGCCGAGCGGCGAGCCGGTGCTGATGTTGCACGGCACCACCGGCTCGGGCGCCGGCATGCTGACACCGGCGTTCGCCGGCGAGTTGTTCGGCGCTGGACAGCCGCTCGATGCGACCAAGTACTTCATCATCTTGCCCGACGCGATCGGCCACGGCCAGTCGGCCAAGCCGTCGGACGGGCTGCGCGCGAAGTTCCCGCGCTACAACTACGACGACATGGTGCTGGCGCAGTACCGCCTGGTGACCGAAGGCCTGGGCCTCAAGCATTTGCGGCTGGTGATGGGCAACTCGATGGGCGGCATGCACACCTGGATCTGGGGCGTCGTCTATCCCGACTTCATGGACGCGCTGGTGCCGATGGCGTCGCAGCCCACCGAGATGTCGAGCCGCAACTGGATGATGCGACGTCTGATCACCGACTCGATCCGCAACGACCCCGAATGGAACGGCGGCAACTACACGACGCAGCCGAAGTCCGCGCAGGTGGCCAGCGTGTTCTACGGCATCGCCACCAACGGCGGCACGCTGGCCTACCAGAGGAATGCGCCGACCCGCGAGCGCGCCGACAAGCTGCTCGACGATCGGCTCGCGGCGCCGTTTCGCGCGGACGCCAACGACGTGCTCTATCAGTGGGACAGCTCACGCGACTACAACCCGGCGCCGGGGCTCGAGCGCATCGAGGCGGCGCTGCTGGCGATCAACGCGGCCGACGACGAACGCAACCCGCCCGAGACCGGCCTCATGGAGCGCGAGCTCAAGCGCGTGAAGAACGGCAAGCTGCACCTGATTCCGGCCAGCGAGCAGACCAGCGGGCACGGCACCACGGCGCAAGCCAAGTTCTACATCGAGCCACTGCGCCAGTTGATGCAGACGGCGCCCAAGCGCGCGATGTAGCGACGCTTCAGAAGAGGAAGTAGCGCTGCGCCATCGGCAACGCCTTGGCCGGCTCGCAGGTCAGCAGCTGGCCGTCGGCGCGCACCGTGTAAGTCTGCGGGTCGATCTCCATCGCCGGCAGCCACGCGTTGTGAACCATCTGCCGCTTGGTCACGCTGCGGCAGCCTTTGACCGCGGCCAGCTGCTTGCGCAGCGCGTAGCTTTCGGCGATGCCCTGCTGCAGCGACGCCTGGCTGACGAAGCTCAAGGAGGTGCGCCCGATCGCGCCGCCGAACGAGCCGAACATGGGCCGCATGTGCACCGGTTGCGGCGTCGGGATGCTGGCGTTGGGGTCGCCCATCGCAGCCGCGGCGATGAAGCCGCCCTTCAGGAGCAGGCTTGGCTTGACGCCGAAGAAGGCCGGCTTCCACAGCACCAGGTCGGCCCACTTGCCGAGTTCGATGGAGCCGACCTCGTGCGCGATGCCGTTGGCAAGCGCCGGGTTGATCGTGTATTTGGCGACGTAGCGCTTGACGCGTGCGTTGTCGTGTCTCGACGGGTCGCCTTGCAACGAGCCGCGCTGCACTTTCATCTTGTGCGCGGTCTGCCAGGTGCGGATGATGACCTCGCCGACGCGGCCCATCGCCTGGCTGTCGCTGCTCATCATGCTGATCGCGCCGAGGTCGTGCAGCACGTCTTCGGCGGCGATGGTCTCCTTGCGGATGCGGCTCTCGGCGAACGCCAGGTCTTCGGCGATCGCCGAATCGAGGTGGTGGCACACCATCAGCATGTCGAGGTGCTCGTCGACCGTGTTGACGGTGTAGGGCATCGTCGGGTTGGTCGAGCTCGGCAGGAAATTGGGCTCGCCGACCACGCGCAGGATGTCGGGCGCGTGGCCGCCACCGGCGCCTTCGGTGTGGAATGCGCACAGCGAGCGGCCTTTGGTGGCGGCGATGGTGTCCTCGACGAAACCGCTCTCGTTGAGCGTGTCGCTGTGGATGGACACCTGCGTGTCGGTGGCGTCGGCCACGCCCAGGCAGCAATCGATCGCGCTCGGCGTGGTGCCCCAGTCTTCGTGCAGCTTCAGCCCGATCGCGCCGGCGCCGATCTGCTGACGCAGTGCCTCGGGCCGGCTGGCGTTGCCTTTGCCGAGGAAGCCGAGGTTCATCGCGAAACCGTCGGCCGCCTGCAGCATCAGGCGCACGTGTTCGGGTCCGGGCGTGCAGGTGGTCGCAAACGTGCCGGTCGCCGGGCCGGTGCCGCCGCCCAGCATGGTGGTGACACCCGAGGCGAGCGCCTCTTCGATCTGCTGCGGGCAAATGAAATGGATGTGGCTGTCGATGCCGCCCGCGGTGACGATCATCCCCTCGCCGGCGATGATCTCGGTGCCCGGACCGATCACGATGTCGACGCCGTTCATCACGTCGGGATTGCCCGCCTTGCCGATGCCGCTGATGCGCGAGCGCTTGATGCCGATGTCGGCCTTGACGATGCCCCAGTGGTCGACGATCAGCGCGTTGGTGATCACGCAGTCGGCCGCCTCGTGTGCCGCGGGGCCGTTGACCGCCTGGCCCTGGCCCATGCCGTCGCGGATCGTCTTGCCGCCGCCGAACTTCACCTCTTCGCCGTAGCCGCCGGCGCGCAACGTGTGGTCGTGCTCGACCTCGATCACGAGTTCGGTGTCGGCGAGGCGAACCCGGTCGCCCACCGTGGGGCCGAACATCTCGGCGTACGCCCGTCGGCCGATCTGCGCCATCAGTGCCTGCCGGGCCGCCCCACGGGCGCTGAGCGCTCCCTCGGGGGGCAGTGAATGCAGTGAGCGTGGGGGCTCATGTCTAGATCTTCCCCTGCACCAGGCCACGAAAGCCCTGCACGATGCGCGCGCCGGCATAGTCGACCAGCTCCACGGTGCGCTGCTGGCCGGGCTCGAAGCGCACCGCGGTGCCTGACGCGATGTTCAAGCGCATCCCGCGCGCCGCCTGGCGATCGAACTTCAGCGCGGCGTTGGTCTCGGCGAAGTGATAGTGCGAGCCGACCTGGATCGGCCGATCGCCGGTGTTCTCCACCACCAGCGTGATCGTGCGGCGGCCCGCGTTCAGCGCGTGCTCGCCTGCGTCGGTGAACAGTTCGCCGGGGACCATGTCGATCACTTGCGCCGGCCGGCCCAGAACGCGCCGGCCACCACCGCACCGAGCACGATGAAGCCGAGCGTGTCGGTGGCGTGCCCATGCGGCCACGCTTGTCCGTGACCTTCATGGGCGAGCGCCAGCGGTACGTAGCCGATAGCCAAAAAACTCCACAGCACCTTCATCGCAGTCTCCCTCGCATCGATTGTCAAGCGAACGCCGCGGGTCCGGCTTTGCCGGGTCGCCGGTGTTGCTCCCTGGGGGAGGCGGCCGCCAGGCCGCTTCGGGGGTCTCATGAAATGGGTTGGTGCACGGTCACCAGTTTCGTGCCATCGGGGAAGGTGGCTTCGACCTGGATCTCCGGAATCATCTCGGGCACGCCGTCCATCACGTCGGCGCGCGACAGCACGCGCTGGCCCTCGCTCATCAACTGCGCCACGGTTTTGCCATCGCGCGCGCCCTCGACGATCGCCGAAGTGATCAGCGCCACCGCTTCGGGGTGATTGAGCTTGAGGCCGCGCGAGCGACGCCGTTCGGCCAGCAGCGATGCGGTGAACATCAGCAGCTTGTCTTTTTCGCGTGGCGTCAGGTCCATCGGCGGTCGGGCGCTTGTGTGTTGGCATCGTTCGCGCCGCCCTTCGGAAGGCAGCGGCGGACTGTGCGAGCAATGACTATGCCACGCACTTCAGCGGGGCTCGCGGGCTGAGCTGGCGCAACGCCGCACCAGTTTCGAGCGCACGCGGGCGAATCTGGTGCCGCCATTTCGGTGCGCCGATGTCGCGCGGGCGATCGCCGGCGCGTCGATGCTCGACGCGACGTGCCATCGCCCGAGTGCACGACAGCCCGGCGCGCTGGCACGGGGCTTGCGATCAATCGGCCGAGGACCAAACGCCCCTGCCTCGGGGTCAACCAGGAGAAGCCACAATGAAACGTCGTTTCGCGCTCAAGACATTGAGCGCCGCAGTCGCACTGTCCGGTGCGATGTCGTTGCCCGTGTTCGCACAGGAAACCATCAAGGTCGGCGTGCTGCACTCGTTGTCGGGCACGATGGCGATCTCCGAGACGGTGCTCAAGGACACCGTCCTGATGGCAATCGACGAGATCAATGCCAAGGGCGGCGTGTTGGGAAAGAAGCTCGAGCCGGTGGTGGTCGACCCGGCATCCAATTGGCCGCTGTTCGCAGAGAAGGCACGCCAGCTGATCAGCAAGGACAAGGTGGTCGTCACCTTCGGCTGCTGGACCAGCGTGTCGCGCAAGAGCGTGCTGCCGGTGTACGAGGAGCTGAATTCGCTGTTGTTCTACCCGGTGCAGTACGAGGGTGAAGAGCTCAGCAAGAACGTGTTCTACACGGGTGCGGCGCCCAACCAGCAGGCGATTCCGGCGGTCGAGTACCTGATGAGCAAGGACGGCGGCTCGGCCAAGCGCTGGGTGCTGCTGGGCACCGACTACGTGTACCCGCGCACCACCAACAAGATCCTGCGCTCGTTCCTGCACAGCAAGGGCGTCGCCGACGCCGACATCATGGAGGAATACACCCCGTTCGGGCACGCCGACTACCAGAGCATCATCGCCAAGATCAAAAAGTTCGCCTCCGAGGGCAAGAAGACCGCGGTGGTGTCGACCATCAACGGCGACTCCAACGTGCCGTTCTACAAGGAACTCGGCAACCAGGGCCTGAAGGCCACCGACGTGCCGGTGGTGGCGTTCTCGGTCGGCGAAGAAGAGCTGCGCGGCGTCGACACCAAGCCATTGGTGGGTCACCTGGCGGCGTGGAACTACTTCCAGTCGATCAAGGCGCCGGCCAACGACGAGTTCATCAAGAAGTGGAGCGCGTACGCCAAGGCCAAGGGCATCGCGGGCCACAAGGACAAGCCGCTGACCAACGACCCGATGGAGGCGAGCTACATCGGCATCATGATGTGGAAGCAGGCGGTCGAGAAGGCCAAGAGCACCGACACCGACAAGGTGATCGCCGCGATGGCCGGCCAGACCTTCACGGCGCCGTCGGGCATCACGTCCAAGATGGACGAGAAGAACCATCACCTGCACAAGAGCGTGTTCATCGGTGAAGTCAAGGCCGATGGTCAGTTCAACGTGGTGTGGAAGACGCCCGGCCCCGTGAAGGCGCAGCCGTGGAGCCCGTTCATTCCCGAGAACAAGGGCAAGAAGGACGAGCCGGAGAAAAAGTAGTTCCACCCCCGATGCGCCCTAGCGGGCGCCTCCCCCTCCAGGGGGCGACGCCAGTGGACCGGCAAAGCCGGATCCACGGCGTCCGCTTGAATGGGCGGGCTGTCGCCGCCCTTGGATGACGGTCTCACTAGGGCGCGACGCGTGCTGCTGCGTTTGGTCTTCCTTTGTCTGTCGTTGCTCGGTGTCGTGTCCGCTTGGGCGTTGACACCCGAGCAGGCGGCGCGCATCGCAGCCGGCGACAGCGACGATCGCATTGCCGCGCTCAACGAAACCGTCGCTGCAGGCGACGCGGCATTGGGGCCGTTTCTGCAGGCCGTGCTGGCCGATGAGGTGAAGGTCGCGGCCGGCAAGGCGTACATCGTGCGGGACGGCAAGACCACCGAGGCCGGCAGCGGCGCGGCGGCTGCGCTGCCCGCCGGCGCCGAGGACGTGGTCAACAACAACCGCATGCGCCGCGAGATGGAGTCGGCGCTGGCCGCGCTGGCGTTGTTCGCGCCCGAACGCGAAGTGCGGGCCAAGGCGCTCAACGACTTGAAGGATCAGGTCGACGAAGGCAAGCTCGGCTTGCTGGAGAAGGCCGAAGCGCAGGAGACCGATGCAGCGCTGAAAGCGCAACTCGGCGTGCTGAAGTCGGCGGTGTTGATCTCGTCGACCGACAAGGACAAACGCATGGCCGCGGCCAAGGCGCTGGCCGCCAGCCACGAGCCGGCCACCCGCTCGCTGCTGCTGGAGCGTTTGGGCGTGGAGGCTGACGCGCAGGTCAAGCTGACCATTCAGGCGTCGCTGGACGCCGTGCAATCGCGCCTGGCGTGGGGCGAGCGGCTGGGGCTTCTGTTCACCGGCGCGAGCCTGGGCAGCATCCTGCTGCTGGTGGCGCTCGGGCTGGCGATCACCTACGGCCTGATGGGCGTCATCAACATGGCGCACGGCGAGCTGATGATGATCGGCGCCTACGCCACCTACGTGGTGCAGAACCTCTTCCGGGCCTACCTGCCCGGCGCGTTCGATGCCTACGTGGTGGTGGCGATCCCGGTGGCGTTCCTGACCTCGGCGCTGGTGGGCGTGCTGCTCGAACGCACCGTGATCCGCTGGCTCTACGGCAGGCCGCTGGAGACCTTGCTGGCCACCTGGGGCATCAGCCTGGTGCTCATGCAGACGGTGCGCTCGATCTTCGGCGCGCAGAACGTCGGCGTCGAGAACCCGTCGTGGCTGTCGGGCGGCGTGCAGGTGCTGCCGAACCTGACGCTGCCATACAACCGCATCGCGATCCTGATCTTCGCGGCGCTGGTGCTGAGCGGCATGGCGCTGCTGATCGCGCGCACGCGGCTCGGCCTGTTCGTGCGCGGCGTGACGCAGAACCGCCGCATGGCCGCCTGCGTCGGCGTCAACACCGCGCGCGTCGACATGGCGGCGTTTGCGCTGGGCGCCGGCATCGCCGGCCTGGCCGGCTGTGCGTTGAGCCAGATCGGCAACGTCGGCCCGGACCTCGGCCAGAGCTACATCGTCGACTCGTTCATGGTGGTGGTGCTGGGCGGCGTCGGTCAACTCACCGGCGCCGTGGTCGCGGGCCTCGGCCTGGGCGTGCTCAACAAGGTGCTCGAAGGCTTCGCCGGGGCCGTGCTGGCCAAGATCATGGTGCTGGTATTCATCGTGGTGTTCATCCAGAAGCGGCCGCAGGGATTGTTCGCCTTGAAAGGCCGGAGCGCTGAAGCGTGAGTGCGGGTTTGTCTCTTTGCGAGAGAGCCCGCGGGTCGCGCCCCGCCGGCGGTCACTTTCATTTGCTGGCCCAAATGAAAGTAACCAAAGCAAAGGGCCTGAATCCCCATTTGGCTGGTGCAACTGGCAGCAACCCACGAAAGAGATCAGTTCAACTCAAGCGCTCGCTGGCCGCGGATGCGGTGCTGCCGCGCAAGTCAGTGCGGCGAACCGACCCGACCTCTTTCGTGGTTTGTTGCCACGGCAGACAGCCAAATCGTATTGAGCCCCTTTGCTTGGGCTACTTTCATTTGGGGCCGCAAATGAAAGTAGCTCGGCCGCCGGCCGAGACCGGCGGGCTCTCACGCAGTGAGCAAACATGGATATGAGCGCTGTGGCTTCCGCCCCGCTGGAACTGCAGCAGCGACGCGGCCTCCTGCTGGGTGCGGCCGGTTGGACCGCAGTGATCGCGGTCGTGCTGATCATCACCGTCGGCATTCCGGTGCTGAATTTGGTCGTGCCGGCCGACAGCGTGTTCCACGTCAGCGACTACACCGTGAGCCTGGCCGGCAAGATCCTGTGCTACGCGATCTGTGCTCTGGCGATGGACCTGATCTGGGGCTACACCGGCATCCTGTCGCTCGGGCACGGCCTGTTCTTCGCGCTCGGCGGCTATGCGATGGGCATGTACCTGATGCGCCAGATCGGGCGCGACGGCCAGTACAAGGCCGACATGCCCGATTTCATGGTGTTCCTCAACTGGAAGCAGTACCCCTGGCACTGGACCTTCAGCGACAGCTTCGTGTTCCAGGTGCTGATGGTGGTGCTGGTGCCCGGGCTGTTGGCGTTCGTGTTCGGCTGGTTCGCGTTCCGCTCGCGCATCAAGGGCGTGTACTTCTCGATCATCACGCAGGCGATGACGTTCGCCGCGATGCTGCTGTTCTTCCGCAACGAGACCGGCTTCGGCGGCAACAACGGCTTCACCGACTTCAAGCGCATCCTCGGCATTCCGGTCACGACACCGCAGATGCGGGTGACGCTGTTCGCGATCAGCGGCTGCGTGCTGGTGGCCTTCTACCTGATGGCGCGCGCGATCGTGCACAGCAAGTACGGCCGCGTGCTGCAGGCGATCCGCGACGCCGAGAGCCGCGTCATGTTCACCGGCTACGACCCGGTGGCCTACAAGCTCAGCATCTGGACGCTGTCGGCAGTGATGTGCGCGATCGCCGGCGCGCTCTACGTGCCGCAGGTGGGCATCATCAACCCGAGCGAGATGAGCCCGGCAGCGTCGATCGAGATCGCGATCTGGACTGCGGTGGGTGGCCGGGCGACGCTGATCGGCCCGATCGTCGGCGCCTTCTTCGTCAACGGCGCGAAGAGCTGGTTCACTGCGGCGTTCCCGGAGTTCTGGCTGTACTTCCTCGGCGCGCTGTTCATCGCAGTGACGCTGTTCCTGCCCAACGGCATCATCGGCCTGCTGCGCAAGAAGAGGGAGGCGCGCCTTTGACGGCCGACCCGAATCGACGAGGAAGGTCGCGCGTGACGCCCGACCCGAATCGGCCAGGAGGTCGTGCATGACGCCCGACCTCATGGAAGAAGGCGCGCGCCGCATGCAGGCCTATGCGCAGCGCCAGGCCGAGCGCACCGCCTCGGGAGGCCGCAGCGCGTCGTTCCGGCGCCTGGTGAAGGTGGGCGAGCCCGACTTCGCACACGGCGTCGCGCTGTACCTCGAGGACATCACGGTCAGCTTCGATGGCTTCAAGGCGCTCAACAACCTGTCGCTCACCGTCAATGTCGGCGAGCTGCGCTGCATCATCGGCCCCAACGGCGCCGGCAAGACGACGATGATGGACTGCATCACCGGCAAGACGCGGCCCGATGCCGGCAAGGCGTTCTTCGGCTCGACGATCGATCTGCTGCGCCTCGCGGAGGCCGACATCGCGCAGATCGGCATCGGACGCAAGTTTCAGAAGCCGACGGTGTACGAGGACTTGAGCGTGTTCGAGAACCTCGAGCTGGCGCTGGCCGACGATCGGCGCGCCCGCGCGTCGCTGTGGTCGCGTCTGTCCGGCGCGCAGCTCGACCGCATCGGCGAGGTGCTGACGCTGATCCACCTGCGCGACGATGCGCAGCGCACCGCCGGGCTGCTCAGCCACGGCCAGAAGCAGTGGCTCGAGATCGGCATGCTGCTGATGCAGGACCCGAAGCTGCTGCTGCTCGACGAGCCGGTGGCCGGCATGACCGACGAGGAAACCGAGCGCACGGCCGAGCTGTTTTTGTCGCTCGAAGGCAAGCACTCGCTGGTGGTGGTCGAGCACGACATGAAGTTCGTCGAGCTTCTGACGCAGGGCCACAAGACCGTCACCGTGTTGCACGAAGGCAGCGTATTGGCTGAAGGCAAGCTCGCCGACGTGCAGGCCAACGACAAGGTGGTCGAGGTGTATCTGGGGCGCTAGCCCCAGGTACATCTGCGGTGGCATTTACTGCTCCCCCGAGCCCCCTCCGGGAGGGGCTCCAGAATGAGGCACGAGATGGACATGCTCAGCTCTGAAGGATTGAACCAGCACCGCGTAGGCCGCTGAGCGATGTTGCAGCTGCTCGGCATCAACCAGTACTACGGCGGCTCGCACATCCTGCGCGGCGTCGGCTTCGAGGCGCGCGTCGGCGAGGTCACCGTCGTCCTCGGTCGCAACGGCGTGGGCAAGACCACGCTGCTGAAGAGCCTGATGGGCGTGGTGCCGGTGAAGACCGGCACCATCCTGCTCGACGGAGCCGACATCACCGCGGCCACGCCCTACGAGCGCGTGCGCCAGGGCGTCGGCTATGTGCCGCAGGGGCGCGAGATCTTCGCTCGCCTCACCGTCGAAGAGAACCTGCGCATGGGCATGGCGTCGCAGGCCAACGGCGCCTCGGTGCCGGGCGAGCTGTTCGAGCTGTTCCCCGTGCTCAAGCAGATGCTCCAGCGGCGCGGCGGCGACCTGTCGGGCGGTCAGCAGCAGCAGCTGGCGATCGCGCGCGCGCTGGCGGCGGGCCCGAAGCTGCTGCTGCTCGACGAGCCCACCGAAGGCATCCAGCCCAGCATCATCAAGGACATCGGACGCGTGATCCGCATGCTGGCAGGGCGCAAGACAATGGCGATCGTGCTGGTCGAGCAGTACTACGACTTCGCGGCCGAGCTGGCCGACCAGTACCTGGTGATGGAGCGCGGCGAGATCGTCGCGCGCGGCGCCGGCGGCCGCATGGCGGCCGACGGCGTGCGCGAACGGATGTCGATCTGAGGCCTTATGGCGCGTTGGTCAGCTCGGTGGCCGGGCCGGCATCTGAGCGGATCACCAGCACGTGCATGTCGTTGGGCGTGATGCTCGCGGGCACCGGCATCAGCAGCCAGTCGGCGTTCTTGTCGATCGTCACCGGGGCCGAGAACAACACGGTCTTGGTGCCGGTGGCCGTCACGCTGAGCACGTAGTTGCCACCTTCGAGTTCCATCGAGTTGCCACCCGAGCCCGGCACCGCTTGCTTGAAGTTCACGCCGACGAACGGTGCCGCGACGTTGGCGAGCGGGGTGCCCGGCGCCGTCAGGTAGACGTCGATGCCGGTGGTGTTGAACGCTGCATTGAACACGCGCACGCGCGCGTTGTCGGTGGTCAGGCCCTTCTCGAATGGGTCGTCGATCGCCACCACCTCGGTGAGCGAGCCGGCGTTCGGCACGGCGACCAGCGTGTACTTGTTGCCGCGATGGTGGTCGAACGACACCGCGCCCACCGACACCGCCGGCGTCGTGGCGGTCTTCACTTCCCACTTGTGCGTGTTGGCCGAGACGTCGAAGTACGCCGACGCGCCCTTGTAGGCGATGTTGGTCACGTTGGTGTTTTCCGGATTCACCGCATCGTCGCGGAACAGCGAGACGTTGGGCGCCGCGGGGACCGCGTGCACGAGGCGCACTTTCGGGTCGGCGGTGCCAAGGCGGTCGTCGATGCCGTCGTTGCCGCCGCAGGCGGCCAGCAACACGGCCGGGAGTACAGCGAGGGCGAGCAAGTTGCGTCGGGTGTTCATGTTGGGAGTCCTTTGCTGAGAGGGTCGGGGATGCGTTGGACTCTAGGCAAGCAGCGCTGATCGTCCCGTCGGTGAGCAGGGAGTCGCCGCGTCGGCTCGCACCGATGCTGCTGTAGGACAACGCCGCACCGTGGTGCTCCTGCGCGCGGCGTTAGCATCGCGAGCCCCGGAGTCACGCCACACGACCCATGATCACCGTCCATCACCTCAACAATTCGCGCTCGCAGCGCGTGCTGTGGCTGCTCGAGGAGCTTCAGCTGCCGTACGAGATCCGGCACTACCAACGCCATCCCGCCACCAGCCTCGCGCCGCCCGAACTGCTGAAGGTGCACCCGCTCGGCAAGTCCCCGGTGATCACGGACGGCGACGTCACGCTGGCCGAGACCGGCGCAATCCTCGAGTACCTGGTCGAGCGCGCCGGCGGTGCGCTGCGCCCGCCGGCGGGCACGCCCGAGCATCGGCGCTACGTCTACTGGCTGCATTTCGCCGAAGGCTCGGCGATGCCGCCCCTGGTGATGAGCCTGGTGCTCAATCGCATCCGCAAGGCGGGGCCGTTCTTCGCGCGGCCGATCACCCGCCGCATTGCCGACACGGTGCTGAGCAGTTTCGTGACGCCCAACATCCAGCGCCAGCTCGTCTTCATCGAAAGCGAGCTCGCAGAGCGCCCCTGGTTTGCCGGCGCTGCGTTCAGCGCAGCCGACGTGCAGATGAGCTTTCCGCTCGAAGTGGCCGCGGTGCGCGCCGGGCTCGACGCGCGCTTTGCTCGCATCGCCGACTTCCTGACGCGCGTCCACGCGCGCCCCGCCTACCAGGCCGCGTTGCAGCGCGGCGGGCCGTACGACATCGTGCGCTGACGCTGTGGCGGCCGGGCCGCATCCCCAGTTTGAACGAGCGGCATCCCTAACAGCGCGATGGCGCGTGCGCGGCACGCGCTCGATACTGGCGCGGTCCGCAATCGACGAGGTACACAATGGCCGACGCAAAGCCCACCAAGGCGCTCGAGACCAACGGCGTGGTCAAGAAGGGCCACTTCAAGCTCGGACTGTGGGGCGCGCAGCGCGGCACCCCCGCGCAGATGGTGCACGACGGCGACACCGTCGGCCTGAACACCGCGCTCAACTTCTCCAGCCGCTTCCTCGGCATCGATGCGCCCGAGATCAGCTTCACGATCCGCACCAAAGACACCTTCGTCGGCGTCGGCAACGAGAAGTGGACCACCTTCTGGACTTCCGGCGAGTGGAAGAACCTGCCGATCGGCGCCGCGCTGATGCAGCACCTGGAATCGCGCATCGGTGACGGCACGCGTGTGGCTGCCAATCACGAGCGGCTGGCCAAGCAGGCCGAGGCCACCCTCACGCAGCTGATCGAGGCCGACATCACCGCGTCGGGCAAGACGCGCGAGCAGTTCGAGTTCTTCCTGTCGTTCGGCTACGAGTTCCTCGACCAGTACGGTCGCATGCTGTGCTATCTGAACGCCGAACGCACGATGTTCACCGCACCGGCGGCGGCCGATCCGCTCAGCTACAACGAGCGGCTGCTCGGCACCGGCGCCGTTGTGCCGTACTTCATATTCCCCAACCTGCAGCCGTTCATGGCCGGCCAGCCGTTCGATGCGGCATCGATCGCGCCGGGCGGATTCTGGCCGCGCGTGCAGGCCGCCGGCAAGCTCAGCGCGGCGCGCCAGGCGGTGGCGGCGGCGCGTCAGGCCGCCAAGGGCGTGTTCGCGCTCAACGGCCAGGGGTTGCTGCTGCTGCCCTACGAGCTGCGCTTCATTGCCAGGTTGGGCTCCAAAGGCCCGGACCGTTACGTGGTCGACCTCGGCAAGCCCGGCGGCAACAAGATCCTGAAGCCCGAGAAGTATTTTTCGATCGCCAAGCTCGAGGACCGCTTGTTCATCGCCAAGGAGTTCGTCCCGCTGTTCACCCTCAACGGCTGGCAGATCTCCTAGCGCACGCTAAGTGCGCCACACCCGCGGCGCGGTGGCCGGCAGCTGCCACGCGACGCCGCGCCACGCTGCGCGCACCGCCTGCGCCAGCGCCATCGCCGGCTCGACGCGGTGCGCGAGCGCGCGCAGCACGATCACCCGCTGCTGCAGCGCCGTCACGCCCGCCAGCACCGGCTGCGCCGCGTGCGCCTGCACGCACTCGCGCGCGGCATCGACCAGCGCGTCGACGCGTCGCGCCGGCAGCGCCCGGCCGGCGGCGAGCCACAGCGTCAGCAGCGCGCTGCGGTCGGCCAACCCGAGTGGCGAGCGCAGCAGCGCGCTGTCGGCGCTGTCGATCACGCCGCGCTCGAGCCACACACCGGGCAGCTCCAGGTGTTGCGTGAAGCGGCCGGCCGCGAACGGCTCGCCGGCTGCCGGCAGCCCGAGGGCCAGCAGGTCCCAGCCGATCATCTCGGCGCTGGCGGCCAGTTCGAAGCGCGCCTGGTTCTCGGCCAGACAGCCGCTGTGCGCGATCGACTCGAGCGGCAACCACTCGAGCCGCGCGCCGTCGGCCACGCGCGCGTGCACCTGCTGCACGCCGGCGCCGCCGGCGCTGCGATAGAAGCGGGTGGCACCCGGAGTGGTGATCACGGCGTGCGCACCGGCCTGCAGGTCGAGCGCGATCTCGAGCCGGTCGCCGCCGACGATGCCGCCCGGCGGATGCACCAGCACCTGGTGCGCAATGGCAGGCCCTTCCGGGTGCAGCGTCTTGAGCGCGCGCAGCGGGCCCACGTGCGTCGCCTGCACGACGCAGCGGCCATCGTCGTCGCGACGCACCGACAGCTCGAGCCGGGAGTGCCAGGTCGTGGTGGCGGCGTCGGCCGAACTCAACGCGACTTCCAGAACGCGCGATGCACGGCAGCGATCTCGTCGGCCACCTCGGCCACCGGTCCGATCACCTGCACCGCCTTCTGGCCGCGCGCGAACACGTCGCGGCACGGCAGGTCGAGCGTCGGGTTCTCGGCGTGCGCGCCGGTATGCTCGAGCAACGCGCGTTCGCTCAGGCCATAGACGACGCGCCCGATGTGGGCCCAGTAGATCGTGCCGGCGCACATCGCGCACGGTTCGACGGTGGTGACCAGCGTGCAATCCCACAGCAGCGCGCTGCCGTGCAGCCGCGCGGCCTCGCGTGCCAGCACCGCCTCGGCGTGATTGACGCTGTCGACGTTGCCCTGCTGCTGCAGCACCGTGTCGCCGTCGGGGGCGACCAGCAGCGCACCGAACGGATGGTGGCCGGCCCGCAGCGCCGCGATCGCCACCGCGTTGGCCTGGCGCAGGTGGCGCAGTTGCTGCTGCGGCGTCATCGAGGGGTGGCCGCCGCGTCAGCCGCCGAGCGCGATGATGATCGCCTCGACCGCGACGCCCAGCACCACCAGCGCGGCGCCGGCCTTCCACGGGCGAATGCCGGCGTAGCGGCCCCACACGACGCCGCAGTAGAACATCATCGCCACCGCGATGGCCGCCGACGCGCGCATCGCGAACTTCAGGTCGGTGCCGAAGAAGAACGGCAGCACGACCGGAAGGGTCGACGCGAACACCAGCAGGAAGACGCCGAACGCCGCCTTGAGGTCGCGCGCGCCGATCGTCATCGCCGGCGCTGCCTGGACCGGCTGCGCGAGCAGCCAGCGCCGCATGCGCTCGAGCGCCTCGGTGTCGAGGCCACCGGCCACGGGCCCGATGTGACGGGCGATCGCCTGCTGCGCGTGCGCCGCGTCGCCCGCGCTGCGCAGCGCGCGCAACAGCGTGGCGGAGCGTCCGCGCGTCACCAGCGTGCGCAGGACGTACATCACGCCGTCGACGAAGCCCCACGCGGTGTTGCAGCCGATCGCGGCAATCAGCATCGTGCGCACGTCCTCGCGGCCGGCGGTGGCCACGCTCAACGTGCCGGTGAAGGTGAGCACCATGAACAGGCCGAACAGAATCTCCGAGATGCGGTCGATCGGGTCGAGGATGCGGCCGTCGTCCTCGACCAGCGCAGGCGCGGCGCCGGGTTCACCCACGGTCGGTGTGTTCACGTCAGGCTCCTGGTGGTGCGAGGTCGAGCGTCAGGTGCACCACGCCGCTCTCGCTGCGGCGGCGCATCGGCATGCCGCAACGCTGGAACACCGCCAGCATCGGCGCGTTGGACGACAGCACCTCGGCCTCGAAGCGCGCAATGCCGTGGCGTCGCGCCAGCGTGGTCAGCGCGCCGAGCAGCTGGCGCGCCAGCCCCTGGCCCTGGTAGTCCTCTTCGACAGTGAAGGCCACCTCGGCGACCTTGGCGCCGTCGGCGGCCGTGCTGCCGACGTAGGTGGCACTGGCGATCACGGTCTCTTCGCCGTCGCTGCTCACCGTCACCACCAGGCCGGCCAGGTGCTCGAAATCGATCTCGGCGATGCGCTCGAGCGCGCGCTCGGGGATCTCGCGGCGCGGCGAGAAGAAGCGCGTGTAGATCGTCTCGCTGTCGAGCTTGCCGAACGCTGCGACCAGGCGCTCACGGTCGTCCGGGCGCATCGCACGGATCGTCACCGGTGTGCCGTCGCGCAGCGTGCCGGACTGGCTGAACTCGCGGTCGTCGCCAGCGTGGTCGCTCACCGTGCCCTCCTGCCGTCGTCTGGCGGGGCATGATAGCCGGCCCTCGCCGCCGCGCGCGCCGGTGCTAGCATGGCCCGCAACCCGATGTCCGAAGCTGTCCGATCTCCGTTGACGATGGGCGTGCCCTTCGTGGTGGCAGCGCTCGTGCTCGGTGCGGCCTGTGCGGCACGCGCGGCGGAGTGTCGCGCGCTCGACCTGCCGGCGTTCGACGCCTCCCCGGCCTGGGTTCACGTGCCGCTGTCCAAGCTCAAGCACGACACCGCCTACAGCGTGGTCCGCGAAGACGGCCAGCCCGTGCTGCGCGCGATCGCGAAGGGCTCGGCGTCGGCGTGGGCGTACATGAAGCGCACCGACATCGCCGCCGCGCCGGTGCTGCAATGGCGCTGGCGCGTGCCGGCACTGATCGCTGGTGCCGCCAACGAAGACCCGAAGCGGGAGGACGCGCCGGTGCGCGTGATGATCGGCTTCGACGGCGACAAGACCAAGCTGCCGGATCAGGAGCAGCGCTACTTCTCGCGCATCAAGCGGCTCACCGGTCGCGACATGCCGTATGCGATGCTGATGTACATCTGGGACAACCACAACCCGGTGGACACGGTGGTGCCGAGCGCGCACACCTCGCGCGTCAAGATGATCGTGGTCGAGAGCGGCAGCGCCGGGGTCGGTGCCTGGCGCAGCTACCAGCGCGACGTGGCGCGCGACTTCGAGCGCGCGTTCAACGAGAAGCCCGGCCCCGTGCTCGGCTTCGCGCTGATGACCGACACCGACAACACCGGCGAGACCACCGAGGGCTTCTACGGCGCGCTGCGCCTGGGCTGCGCCACCCCCTGAGCGGGGCGGCCGTCAAGCCAGCAGGTCGTGCAGCGTGCGCGCCACCACCTTGGTGGCGCGGCGCAAGTCCTCCAGCACCAGATGCTCGTCGGCGCGCTTGGCGTTGGATTCCAGCACCGTGCGCGGCCCGGCGCCATAGATGACGCACGGGATGCCGAGCGCGCCGTACAGCCGCACGTCGGTGTACAGCGGCGTGCCGGAGACTTCGATCGCCTCGCCGAACACCGTCAGCGCGTGGCGCTGCAGCGCCGCCACCAGCGCGTGGTTGTTGGGCGAAGCCTTCAGCGACTGCGCCAGCAGCAGCCGCTTGATCTCCAGCCGGATGCCGGGGCAGCGTGCGACGGTCGAGGTGATCAGTTCGCGTACCTCGACCTCCACCTGGCCCGAGTCTTCCTCGGGGATCATGCGGCGATCGAGCTTGAGCACCACCTTGCCGGGGATCACGTTGGTGTTGGTGCCGCCTTCGATGCGGCCGACGTTGAGGTACGGGTGCTGGATGCCCGCCACCTTGGAGCGGCGCGTGA
>Ga0207675_100001083_pt1 | contig 26980 bp, 29 predicted proteins | sample KBSSwiS42_FD_184305 | JGI IMG/M metagenome (GOLD analysis project Ga0207675, IMG submission 184305) | Switchgrass rhizosphere microbial communities from Kellogg Biological Station, Michigan, USA - KBS Switchgrass S4-2 (SPAdes) (version 2) | ecosystem: Host-associated > Plants > Roots >...
CTGCGCGACATCGAGCTCGCCGGCGAGAGGAACCGCGGCATCTACGTGCTCAAGTCGCGCGGCATGAAGCACTCCAACCAGATCCGCGAGTTCCTGATCACGCCCGAGGGCATCCGGCTCGAGGAGGTATACGTCGGTCCGGAAGGCGTGCTCACCGGCTCGATGCGCGCTGCGCAGGAGGATCGCGAGAAGGCCGCGGCCCAGGCGCGCGGACAGGAGATCGAGCGCAAGCAGCGCGAGCTCGCCCGCAAGCGCGCCGCGCTCGAGGCGCAGATCGCGGCGCTGCGGACCGAGTTCGAGGCGGTCGAGGACGAATCGAAGGTCGTGGCCGAGCAGGACCGGGCACGGGAGCAGCAACTCAGCGAGAACCGAAGCGCCGCCGCGATCCGCCGCGGTGCCGATGCAGCCAAAAGGAATCGGAAATGAGCACGCGCAAGAACGGCAGCTCCCAGAACCCAGGCAACTCGGACAAGTGGGAGCTTCGCCTCTACACCGCCGGTCAGACGCCGAAGTCGCTGGCGGCGATCAAGAACCTGAAGAAGGTGTGCGAGGAGCACCTCGCCGGTCGCTACGAGATCGAGGTGATCGATCTCCTGAAGAACCCGCGCCTCGCGAAGGACGACCAGATCGTGGCGATCCCGACCTTGGTGCGCAAGCTTCCCGACCCGGTACGCAAGATCATCGGCGACCTCTCCGACACCGAGCGCGCGCTGGTCGGCCTGCAGCTGCGGCAACAGAGCTAGGAGCGAACATGAACATGGACCAGCGCATCGAATCGCGCATCGAATCGATAGACCTCGAGCTTCAGATCGAGTCGCTGCGCGCGCAGCTCCACGAGGCTGAAGAGCTGCGCCACGCCATCAGCCATGGGCAGGTCGACGCCTTCATCGTCGGCCCCACCGACGACAGCAAGCGCGTGCTGATGCTATCCGGCGCGTACGCGCGCTACCGCCAGCTCGTCGAGGAGATGCAGCAGGGTGCGGTCACCGTGAGCCGCTCGGGCGAGATCATGTTCGCGAACCAGGCGTTCGCCGCCATGGTGGGCCTCGCGCCGATCGACATCTTCCGCGTGCCGCTCACGCGCTACCTCGCGCCCGCCGACGCCGGCGAGGCCGCGATCCTGCTGCAGCCGCATTCCGGCAAGGCCGAGATCAAGGCGACGCTGCGCGGGGTAAACGGAAAGCAACGCCCTGTGCGCATCGCGCTCATCACCGCGAGCGACGAGTTCAACACGCTGCTTGTCACGGGGCGCGACGAGAAGGAAGACGAGGCGGGGGCCACGGTCGACGCGATCCGCAGCGGCTCGGTCGACGCGCTGGTCGTCGGCGGCGAGCAGGTGGTGATGCTCGATTCCGCGCAGCGCTTCTACCAGGCGGCGGTCGACCGGATGCAGCAGGGCGTGGTCATCGTCGACGCTCAAGGCAACATCAGCTATGCGAACCAGCGCATGGCCGCCCTTCTCGGGACGCCTCGCGAGCGTCTGCTCGGAACGTCGCTTCGCAGCCGCGCGCGCAACGGTGACGCCGAGAGCCTCGCGTCGCTGCTCCGCACCGGCGCGGAGCAGGGCTCGAGCGCCCAGGCCGAGGTGCGCTTGCGCCGTGCCGACAACGAATACGTCACCACCCTGATCACCGTGACCGCGATCGCCGATTCGCAGAAGATGTGCCTGGTGAGCGACTTGAGCCTGCAGAAGCGCCACGAGGCGACCGACGAGCGCACGCGCAAGTTCCTCGCCATGATGGCGCACGAGTTCCGCAACATCCTCGGCCCGATCCGCAATTCGGTCGAGGTGCTCAAGCTGCGCGAGGGCCTCGACGACGAGTGCCGCAAGCTGGTCGACGTGGTCGACCGCCAGAGCGCGCGCCTGCTCGCCCTGGTCGAGGACCTGCGCAGCGTCAATCCGAAGGAATAGCCTTTCCGAGCAGGCTTTCGAGGAAGGGCACGTCCACGGGCTTCAGCAGGTAGTAGTCGATACCTGCTTGCTGCGAGCGCTCGCGATCCTCTTGCTCGCCGCGTCCCGTGACGGCGATGATCTTGAGCGCAGCCAAACCGGGCTCGCGCCTGAGCGCCTCGGCGACCTGGAAGCCGTCGGATCCGGGCAACCCGATATCCAGAACAACGATGTCCGGCCTCACGCTGCGCGCGATGAAGAGCGCCGAGTTGCCGTCTCTGGCGACTTTCACATCGTGTCCCAGCAATGCAATCAACCTCGATAGCGAAACCGCCGCGTCGAGGTTGTCGTCGACAACCAATATCCGACGTTTCGTTGCGGGTACCGGCATGACACCTCCATGCCGGTACAGGTAACAATCGAGGTGCCCGAGTCACCGATCGGCCACAGCGAACCTGACAAACCGGTTTTTCCCGGTCGAATTAAGGACCTGCGCGTGTAGCGGCGATCAATCCATCGGCCGTAAGCCGATAGATCCTGTCGCATCCGGACGCCGCTTCGACGGAATGCGTGGCGAGGATCGCCGCGGCGCCGTTCGACTTCACTTCCTTCCTGAAGAGATCGAGCACCTGGCGCGCGTTCTCCGGATCGAGATTTCCGGTCGGCTCGTCGGCGAGCACGAGCTTCGGACCGCCGACCAGCGCGCGCGCAATCGCCACGCGCTGCAGCTCGCCGCCGGAAAGCTCGCGCGGCGGGCTCGCCTCGCGTCCTGCAAGCCCCACGGCCGCAATCATCTCTCGGGGTTTGGTTTTCGAACTAATTCCTCTCAACAGCAACGGCAAAGCGACGTTCTCCTCGACGGTGAGGTGGGGGAGAACGTGGAAGGCCTGGAACACGAAACCGAAGCGCTCGCGTCTTAGCAGCGACAAATCGTCGTCGTTCAGCTTTTCAATTTCACGGCCAAGGAAGCTGATGCTTCCAGAATCGATTGGTTCGAGGCCCGCGATCACGTTGAGCAGCGTCGACTTGCCGATGCCCGAATCACCGAGGACCGCTACATACTCGCCTGCGGCGACTTCGAGCGAGACGGCGTTCAGGACCGTGCGCGCGCCGAAGCGCTTGGTCACGCCTTCGAGCCTTAGCACTTAATTTGAACCCGCCAAGCGTTCGATCCCCGCGAGCATCTTGTCGATCGCTTCACGCGAGTAGAGCTTGCCGTTGGCCACCACCGCGGCGATGCGCCGTGTGTTGCCGATGTCCTGGAGTGGGTCGGCGTCGAGTAGCACGAGGTCGGCGAGCTTGCCCGGCTCCACCGTCCCGGATTCTTGGGCGCGACCCAGGAACAGCGCCGGGCCGCGGGTCGCGGCCTGCAGCGCGGCCATCGGCGGCAGGCCGGCCTTGACCAGCCACTCGAGCTCGTCGTGCAGGCTGAAGCCCGGAAAGCAGTACGGATTCAGCACGTCCGAGCCAGCGAGGATGCCGACGCCGGCGCGGTGCATTTCGCCGACGAGCTCCAGGCGCCGCTGGAACAGGCGCATCTGGCTCGCGGCCTGAGCAGCGGTACGCTCGCGCTTGCGGAAGTCCTCGTTCCACATTTTCCGCACCCAGAGCGGCATGTAGCGCAGGCGCGGGTCGTTCGCGTATTCCGGCGCGAGCGGGTCGGCGCCATAGCGCAGCACGGTGAAGGTCGGCACCTGCCAGGTGCCGTTCGCCTTGAGCTTCGCGTAGAGCGCCGCGGCGGTGGCGGCGTCGTAGCTCTCCAGGATGCGCTTACCGACTGCGCGCAGGCGCTCGCCGCGCTCGCCCGCCGGCAGCTTCGCCGCCGCGGCGAGCTCGCGGCGCAGCTCGGTTTCCGTGCCCGACACCGCGAGCGCCATTCCGGTGAGGTGCTCGATGCTCTTCATGCTGGCGTCGGAGGCTTCGGCGACGCGCACCGGGTCCGGCACGTGGCCGACGAAGGGAATGCCGAGCTTCTTCGCCTCGTCGGCGATGGCGAAGAACACTTCGCGCGGCAGGCCGCTGTATACCTTGACGTAATCGTAGCCGTCCTTCTGCGTGCGGCGGACCGCCTCCCGCCCCTCCTCCGGGGTGCCCGCCGCGATCGAACCCGGCCACCACGGCTTTGGCCCGTCGATGATCGTGCCGGCGATGGCCATGCGCGGGCCGACCAGGCTGCCCTGGGCGATTCTCCTGCGCTGGTCGAGCTGGCGCGGGTAGCCCCACATCACGCGGATGCCGGTCACGCCGTTGGCGATGAAGAGCGCCAGGTAGCGCTCCTCGTCCCAGTGGACGTGCATGTCCCAGAGGCCAGGGATCAGAAACTTGCCAGCGCCTTGGACAACCGTGGCTTTTTCGGGGATCGGTACTTCGCGGCCAACCGCCGCCACGCGCCCGTCGCTTACGAGCACGGTTACGTCCGGCCGCGGTGCCCCGCCGGTGGCGTCGATCACGGTGACGTGGGTGACCGCGAGCGGCGCAGTCTGGGCAAGCGCAGCCGCCGACACCAGCAGGAAGGCGACGAGCGCGATGGGGCTTGCCATGGTATCTCGCGCGGGTAGAGTACCAACATGGATACCGCCGCGCTCGGCCCGCTCGCTTCCCGCTACATCAACGTCTCCGACCTGCCCTGGAAACCGACCGGTCATGCCGGCGTGGAGATGAAGGTGCTCCTCGAGGACAAGGAGTCGGGGCTGCTCACCGCGCTCTTCCGCTGGCAGCCGGGCGCCGTGCTGCCGCTGCACGAGCACGTCGAGATCGAGCAAACCTACGTGCTCGAAGGCAGCATCGTGGACGACGAAGGCGAAGTGAAGAAAGGCGACTTCGTGTGGCGGCCAAAAGGGAACCGGCACGTGGCGCGCTCGCCGAACGGCGCGCTCGTGCTCGGCTTCTTCCTGAAGCCGAACCGCTTCCTTGCGTAGATGTGCGCTGCACTTTAGTCTAGACTGCGTAAACCCAGGTTTTGATTCAAATTTAATTTCTGGAGGAGGACGCAGTGATTAAACCCATTCTCGCCGCCGCGCTCGCGGCGAGCGTCGCTTTCTCGCTGCCGGCGGCAGCGCAGCAGCAGAAGCTGAAGATCGGCTTCATCAGCACGATGAGCGGTCCGCCCGCGATCATCGGCAAGCACATGAAGGACTCGGTCGAGATCGCGCTCGACCAGCTCAACCGGCGCGTCGGCGGCCTCGAGACCGAGGTCATCTATGGCGACGACCAGTTCAAGCCGGAAGTCGGCGTGCAGCTCGCCGAGGAGATGCTGAAGAAGAACCAGGTCGACTTCGTGGCCGGGATCATCTGGTCGAACGTGATGATGGCGGTCGTGCCGGTCGTCACCGGCGCGGGCAAGATCATGGTCGGCGCCAACGCCGGCGCGAGCCCGCTGGCGGGTGCGCAATGCAACGAGCTGTACTTCTCCGCCTCCTGGAACAACGACCAGTCTCCCGAGGCGATGGGCAAGTACCTGCAGGACAAGGGCATCAACGACCTTTACGTGCTCGCGCCGAACTACCAGGCGGGCAAGGACATGGTGGCGGGCCTCAAGCGCTACTACAAGGGCCGCATCGTCGAGGAGGTCTACACCAAGTTCCAGCAGCAGGACTACCAGGCCGAGATCAGCCAGCTGCGCGCGAAGAACCCCAAGGCGGTGTTTGCGTTCTATCCGGGGGGCATGGGCATCCAGTTCGTCAAGCAGTACACCCAGGCCGGCCTGCGCGACCAGATCCCGCTCTACACGGTGTTCACCGTGGACGAGACCACCCTGCCAGCGCTCAAGGAAGCCGCCATCGGCCAGTACGAGGCGCGCTTCTGGAGCCCCGACCTCAACGTGCCGGCGAGCAAGAAGTACGTCGCCGACTTCGAGAAGAAGTTCGGCTACACGCCTTCGTTCTACGGCGCGCAGAGCTACGACGCGATCATGCTGATCGACTCCGCCGTGCGCGGCACCAAGGGCAACCTGAAGGACACCCAGGCGCTGGTCAGGGAAATGCGCAAGGCGAACTACAACTCGGTGCGCGGCAAGTTCCAGTTCAACAACAACCAGCACCCGATCCAGGACTTCTACCTGCTGCAGGCGGTGAAGGCGGACAACAAGGACGGCGTCGCCATGAAGATCCTGCAGAAGGCGTTCGAGAAGCACCAGGACGCCTACCATCAAGACTGCAAGATGAAATGGTAGGCAATAAATGGGGACAGACCCCATTTATTTTCTAATATCAACCTAACGGGAAAAATAAATGGGGTCTGTCCCCATTTATTGAGGGCGCGCAGGCGCCCTTATTTTTTGGGGCCATGACCTGGGGATTGGTCTTCGAGCAGCTGCTGAACGGGCTGCAATACGGCGTGATGCTGTTCCTGATGGCGGCCGGGCTGACGCTCGTGCTCGGCATCATGAACATGGTCAACCTGGCGCACGGCTCGCTCTACATGGTCGGCGCCTACCTCGCCGTAGCGCTCACCGGCTGGACCGGCAACTACTTCGCGGGCGTCGCGCTGGCTCTCCTCGGCACGCTGCTCGTCGGCATGGCGATCGAAGTCGTCACGCTGCGCACGCTGTACAACCGCGATCACCTCGACCAGGTGCTCGCCACGTTCGGGCTGATCCTGTTCTTCAACGAGCTCGTCTCGATGATCTGGGGCCGCGGTGCGCAGTACGCGTCACTGCCAGGCTGGCTGCAAGGGCACATCGATCTCTTCACCGGCTCTCGCTATCCCGTTTACCGCGTGGCAATTCTTGTTGTCGGGTTATTGGTAGCGATTCTTTTGTGGTACGTCGTCACGCGCACACGCCTGGGCATGCTGGTGCGCGCTGGCGCGTCCAACCGCACGATGGTCGGCGCGCTGGGCGTCAACATCAAGCTCCTCTACACCGTGGTGTTCGGGGTAGGCGCTGCGCTCGCCGGGCTCGCCGGGCTGATGGCCGGCCCGATCTACGCGGTGCAGCCGGGCATGGGCGAGCTCATCCTGATCCAGGTGTTCGTGGTGATCGTGATCGGCGGCATCGGCTCGGTGCGCGGCGCGCTCGTCGGCGCGATCGTCGTCGGGGTTGTCGACACGCTGGGGCGCGCCTTCCTGAAGCCGCTTCTCGCCAGCGTGATCTCGCCGCCGGCCGCGGAGGCGGCAGGCCCCGCGCTCGCCTCGATGCTCATCTACCTGCTGATGGCGCTGGTCCTCGCCGTCAAGCCGGCGGGCTTGTTCGCCAACCGATGAAGCCTCGGCTCCTCCTCTGGATGGTAGCCGTGGCGGTCCTCGTTGCGCTGCCGCCGCTCGCGATCGCCCTCGGGCAGACGTACTACATCGACCTCGTGCGGCGCGTGCTGATCCTGTCGCTCGCCGCCATCAGCCTCAACCTCATCCTCGGCTACGGCGGGCTGGTGTCCTTCGGCCATGCCGCGTACCTCGGCATCGGCGCCTACAGCGTCGGCATCATGGCCTTCTACGGCGTCGCGAGCGGCTGGCTGCAATGGCCGCTTGCGATCGGCGCCTCTGCGCTCGTCGCGCTCGCCATCGGCGCGGTCTCGATCCGCACCAGCGGCATCTACTTCATCATGATCACCCTCGCCTTCACGCAGATGCTGTACTACCTCGGCATCTCGCTCGCCGAGTTCGGCGGCGACGACGGCATGCGCCTGAAGGCGAGGAGCCAGTTCTCCGGGCTCATCGACCTGAGCGACCCGGTAGCGTTCTATTACCTCGCCCTGGCCCTGATGCTTCTTGCGGTTTTCATCACCTACAAGATAGTGAATTCCCGGTTCGGCATGGTCTTGCGCGCGGCAAAGTCCAACGATGCGCGCACCCGCGCGGTCGGCTTTTCGCCCTACCCCTACCGCCTGGCCGCCTTCGTCATCGCCGGCGCGATGTGCGGCCTCGCCGGCGCGCTCTACGCCAATCACACCAACTACATCACGCCCGGCCTGATGAGCTGGCAGCAGTCGGGCGACCTCATGTTCATGGTGATCCTCGGCGGCATGGCGAGCACCGCCGGTCCGGTGCTCGGCACCTTCGCGTTGATTCTGATCGAGGAGCTGCTTAAGGGCTGGACCGAGTACTGGCAGGTCGTGCTCGGCCCGCTGCTCGTGCTCTCGGTGATCTTCTTCAAGCGCGGCCTCGCCGGCATGTTCTACAAGCCCGATGCTTGAGGTCCGCGCCCTGACGAAGCAGTTCGGCGCGCTGCGCGCGAGCGACGGCATCGACTTCGACGTCGCCGAGGGCGAGACGCACGCGGTGATCGGCCCGAACGGCGCCGGCAAGACCACCTTCATCAGCCAGCTCGCGGGAAACCTGCGGCCCGACTCGGGCAGGGTGCGCTTCGCCGGCGCCGACATCACCGCGCTGCCCGCGCCCCGCCGCGCGCGCCTCGGGCTCGCGCGCTCGTTCCAGATCACGAGCGTCTATCCCGACTTCAGCGTGCTGCACAACGTGGCGCTCGCGATCCAGGCGCACTCCGGGCACAGCTTCCGCTTCTGGCGCGACGCGCGCAGCGATCCTGCCTTGATCGAACCGGCAAGGAAAGTCCTCGACAACCTCGGTTTGGGAGGAAGAAGCGATGTCCTTGCGGTAAACCTCTCGCACGGCGAGCAGCGGCAGCTCGAGGTGGCGATCGCGCTCGCCACGGCGCCACGCCTCCTCCTGCTCGACGAGCCGATGGCCGGCATGGGCATCGAGGAATCGCAGCGCATGATCGCGCTGCTCGCCTCGCTCAAGCGCAGGCATACCATCATCCTGGTCGAGCACGACATGGATGCCGTGTTCAGGCTCGCCGACCGCATCTCGGTGCTGGTCTACGGGCGCGTCATCGCGACCGACACGCCGGAGAGGATCCGCGCGAACGAGGAAGTGCGGCGCGCGTACCTGGGAACGGAGGCCTGATGCTCGAGGTGCGCGGCCTGGAGACTGCCTATGGACGCAGCCAGGTCCTTTTCGGCATCGACTTTTCCGTCCCGGAAAAAAAGCTAGTCACCCTCCTGGGCCGTAACGGCATGGGGAAGACCACCACCGTGCGCTCGGTGATGGGCATCGCGCGGCCACGGTCGGGAACCATCTCCTTCGACGGAAAGGAGATCCGGGGCCTGCCCTCCTACCGCATCGCCCAGGCGGGGATCGGCCTGGTGCCCGAAGGCCGGCAGGTGTTCCCGAACCTCACGGTTCGCGAAAACCTCGTCGCAACCGCTCGAAGCGGACCATGGAACGAGCAGCGCATCTACGCCCTCTTCCCCAACCTCGCGGAAAGGCGAGGCCACTTCGGCAACCAGCTCTCCGGCGGCGAGCAGCAGATGCTGGCGATCGGCCGCGCCCTCATGACCAACCCGCATCTGCTCATCCTCGACGAGGCCACCGAGGGGCTCGCGCCGCTCGTGCGCATCGAGATCTACCGCTCGATCGAGCGGCTCAAGGGCGAAGGTCTCTCGATCTTGCTCATCGACAAGGACGTCGCCGCGCTGGCGCGCGTCGCCGACCGCCACTACGTGCTCGAGAAGGGGCGCGTGGTGTGGAGCGGAACCACGGCGGAGCTCACCGCCAACGCCGAGGTCCAGCACCGTTATCTCGGGGTATAGAATCGATCCATGAAGCGCGAGAACGTCATCGGGCGCGCCAACGTCGCGGACACGCCCGAGCTCGAAGCGTATTACGCGAGCCTCGAGGGCGAGGCGCTCGGCGCGCTGTGGAACGTCGCCAACGACATCGAGCCCTGGTTCCCGCAGCCGAAGTCGGTGCCGGCTCTCTGGCCCTGGAAGCGAATCGAAGCCCATGTAAGAAAAGCTGCGACCCTTGTCTCCGCGGAAAAGGCGGCGCGCCGCGTCGTCATGCTGGTGAACCCGGGCCGCAAGGAGTGGAGCGCCGCGGCCGGCCTGCTCTACACCGGCGTGCAGATCATGAACCCCGGTGAATTCACTTCTGCCCACCGCCACCAGGCCTCGGCGCTGCGCTTCATCATGGAGGGCCGCGGCGCCTACACCGTGGTCGACGGCGAGCGCCTCGAGCTCGGCGCGCGCGACCTCGTGCTCACGCCGAACGGCACCTGGCACGACCACGGCATCGACCCCGGCGGCACGCAGTGCATCTGGCAGGACGGCCTCGACATCCCGCTCATGAATTCGCTCGATGCGAACTTCTACGAGGTCCATCCCGACGTGGTGCAGAAGCCCGCGCCGCTCTCGCGCGAGAACTGGTCGAAGCCGTATTCACCGGTTTTCAGGTATGGCTGGGAAGAGTCTTATTCCACCCTGAAAAAAAGCAGCCATCATTCGTCCTTCGACGGCATGGTGTGCGAATACAAAAATCCGCTGACCGGCGGGCCGATCATGCCGACCATCGGCGCGCAGCTCCAGCTCCTGAAGCCGAAGGAGGAAACAAGGCCACACCGCCATACGGGCAGCGTGATCTACCAGGTCGCCAGGGGCCGCGGCTGGTCGATGATCGCGGGGAAGCGCTTCGACTGGGAGGAGAAGGACATCTTCGCCCTGCCCTCCTGGGCGCCGCATTCGCACGCCAACGCGTCGAGCACGGAAGACGCGGTGCTCTTCTCGTTCAACGATATCCCGGCGATGAGGGCCCTTGCCCTTTACCGGGAAGAAGCAGGATGATCAGCGCCGAGCAGAACGAGCTCATGACCCGCATCGGGCCGGGCACGCCGGCCGGAGCGCTGCTGCGCAACTACTGGCAGCCGGTCGCCCTCGCCGAAGAGCTGCAGGGACCGAGGCCGGTGAAGGCGGTGCGGCTGCTTGGCGAAGACCTGGTCTTGTTCAAAGAGAAAAACAGGTACGGGCTGCTTGAAAGGCATTGCCCGCATCGCGGCGCCGACCTCGCCTACGGCAGGCTCGAGGACGGCGGGCTGCGCTGCAGCTTCCACGGTTGGCTGTTCGACGTAAGCGGCAAGTGCCTCGCCACGCCGGCCGAGCCCGAGGGCAGCCGCATGTGCGAGCACATCCGGCAGAAGGCCTATCCCGTCACCGAGAAGAGCGGCATCCTGTTCGCCTACCTCGGCGCCGGCGAGCCGCCGGCGTTCCCGCACTTCGACTGCTTCGTCGCGCCGGACGAGTACACGTTCGCCTTCAAGGGCTACTGGGACTGCAACTGGCTGCAGGCGCTCGAGGTCGGCATCGATCCGGCGCATGCCTCGTGGCTGCACAAGTTCTTCGAGGACGAGGATCCGGCGGCGAGCTACGGCCGACAGTTCCGCGCCACGCCCGCTGGCGCCGAGATCCCGATGAGCAAGGTGCTGCGCGAGTTCGACCGCCCCGAGATCCGCGTCGAGCGCACGACTTACGGGATGCGGCTCCAAACCTTGAGAAAGATCGACGAAGCGAAGACGCATCTGCGAGTCACCAACATCCTTTTTCCGCAGGCGTTCGTCATCCCGATGAGCCCCGAGATGACGATCTCCCAGTGGCACGTGCCGGTCGACGACTACGGCTGCTACTGGTATTCGATCTTCACCAGCTTCGGTGCTCCGGTCGACAAGGCGACGATGCGCAACCAGCGCCTCCGGACCTATCCCGCGCCCGATTACAAGCCGATTTTCGGCCGTGAAAACGGCTGGGGCTTCAACATCGAAGAACAAAGGAAGTCGACCTTCACCGGCATGGGCTTCGACATCAATATCCACGACCAGTGGGCCTGCGAGTCGCAGGGTCGCATCCAGGACCGCACCAGGGAGCACCTCGGCAGCACCGACAAGGGGATCGTGCTCTACCGGCGCATCCTGCTCGATGCGATCCGCAAGAACCAGGCGGGCGAGAAGCCGCCGATGGTGCTCGACGCGCAAGCCGCGCGCGAGATAACCGGGCCTCCCGCGGTGGACGGCATCGGCCCCAGCGACCGGCTGGAGCAGTACTGGAAGGACTTCGACGCGAATCGCAGAAGGAAATCGGCCTGGGGATGAACAAGAAGGAAGCCCTGAAGGAGATCGAAGCGCACGACCTGAAGGCCGTGCGCTTTTCGTTTGCCGACCAGCACGGCGTGCTGCGCGGCAAGACGCTCGCCCCCGCCGAGGTGCCGGCGGCCCTCGAGCGCGGCGTCACGGTGGCGGGCACGCTGCTCCTCAAGGACACCTCCCACCGCACGGTGTTCCCCGCGTTCACGCCGGGCGCGGGTGTCGGCATTCCCGAGATGCAGGGCGCCGCGGACATCGTGCTGCACGCCGATCCGTCGACCTTCCGCATCCTGCCATGGGCGCCCGAGACCGGCTGGTTCCTGTGCGATTCGCGCTTCGCGGACGGTCGCCCGGCGCCGTTCTGCACCCGCAGCCTCCTTGGCACCGCGCTGCAGAAGCTCTCGGCCTCGGGCCATGAATTCGTCGCCGGGCTCGAGGTCGAGTTCCACGTCTTCAAGATCGTCGACGAGCGTCTGCAGCCCCAGGACGCCGGCCAGCCGGGCGCGCCGCCCGAGGTCGCGCTCCTCACCACCGGCTACCAGCTCCTCAGCGAGCATCGCTACGACCTGATCGATCCGGTTGTCGAGCTCCTGCGCAAGGCGCTCGCGAAGCTCGGCTTGCCGCTTCGCTCCTATGAGGTCGAATTCGGTCCGAGCCAGTTCGAGATCACGCTCGGCGCGATGCCGGGAATGGGCTCGGCCGACGCGATGCTGCTCTTCCGGAGCGCGGTCAAGCAGATCGCCCGCCGGCACGGCTACCACGCCACCTTCATGTGCCGGCCGAAGCTGCCGAACGTGATGTCGAGCGGCTGGCACCTGCACCAGTCGCTCACGCGCGGCGGCAGGAACGCCTTCGTCCCGGAATCGGAGAAGGAGGCTCTTTCTCCAATCGGACAGAGCTACCTCGCGGGGCTGCTCGCGCACGCGCGCGGCGCCGCGGCGCTCGCGACGCCGACCATCAACGGCTACAAGCGCTACCGGCCGTACTCGCTCGCCCCGGACCGGGTGATCTGGGGCCGCGACAACCGCGGCGCGCTGATCCGCGCGATCGGCGGCGCCAACGACCCCGCGACGCGGCTCGAGAACCGCGCCGGCGAGCCCGCCGCCAATCCCTATCTCTATTTCGCCTCGCAGATCTACTCGGGGCTCGACGGCATGAGCCGCAAGCTCTCGCCGCCGCCGCCCGCCGACACGCCTTACGAGGCCAAGGCCGAGCTCCTTCCGCGCACCCTCGCCGAGGCGCTCGAGTGCCTGCGCAGGGACGAAGCCCTGTGCCAGGGCCTCGGCAGGCAGTTCGTCGACTACTACTGCACCATCAAGGAAGCCGAGATCGCGCGCTACAACCTCGAGGTAAGCGAATGGGAGCAGCGGGAATACTTCGATCTGTTCTGACGCAAAAATGGGGTCGGAACAAGTTCGGCCCGATCCTGAAGGCCGCCGGGGTCGAGCCCGAGTAAACTTCGCCCGTGCTGACGCTGGAAGAATACGAAGGGCTGAATCCGACCTGCGAGGTGAGCCACGAAGGCACGCAGGTGCGCTACCTGACGCCCTCCAGGCACATCAAGTGGCGCGTCGACTCGCTGTTCGACAAGGAGCCCTGCACCATCGAGTGGATCGCGGGTTTCGCGCCCGGCGAAATCCTGGTCGACGTCGGCGCGAACGTCGGCATGTACACGATCTGGGCGGCGAAGACCCGCGGCGCGCAGGTGTTCGCCTTCGAGCCCGAGGCGCAGAATTACGCGCTGCTCAACCGCAACATCGTCCTCAACGGCCTCGCCGACCGGGTCAAGGCCTACTGCCTCGCGCTTTCGGACGTCGAGGGCTTCAGCGAGCTGCACCTTTCGGACCTGAGGGCCGGCGGCTCCTGCCACTCGCTCGGCGAGCGCGTCGACTTCGCCCACCGCCCGATGCAGCCCGAGTACTCGCAGGGCTGCATCTCGGCGCGCCTCGACGACCTCCTGCGCCGCGGGGTCGTGCTCGAGCCGCACTACGTCAAGATCGACGTCGACGGCTTCGAGCCCAAAGTCGTCGCCGGCGCCGCCGCCGCGCTGCGCGGCAAGCGGCTGAAATCGCTGCTGGTCGAGATCAACCAGAACCTGCCCGACCACATGGAGCTGGTCGCGCATCTGCACGCGTGCGGATACCGCCACGATCCCGCCCAGGTGGAGCGCGCGCTGCGCAAGTCGGGAACCTTCAAAGGATGCGCGGAATATGTCTTCGAACGACGTTGATCTCTACGTGCAGTACCGCATCGCGAATGCGCCGATGCTCGAGTTCCCCTACCCGCACATCTATGTGCGCGACATCTTCCCCGAGGATTTCTACGTCCGGCTGCGCGCGAATCTTCCCTCCCAGGCGCACCTGCGGACGCTGCCATCGCTCGGCCGCGTAGCGGACGACTATCCCGACTCGCGCCTCGTCATGCCAATGCGGCGGGAGCACATCGCCGACCTCGAGCCCCAGCAGCGCGCATTCTGGGAGGAGCTCATGGGCTGGATGCTCGGCCCGACTTTCGGCCAGCTGATGATCGCGAAGTTCGCCGCCTACCTGCAGCACCGTTTTGGCGATATTGCCGCGCAGAGCTACGCCGACGAAGCGTTGGTGGTCCGCGACCGGACGACGTACACCCTGCCACCGCACACCGATGCCCCGGACAAGGTGCTTTCGTTCCTCTTCTACCTGCCGCCCGACGCTTCGATGGCGCAGCTCGGCACTTCGCTCTACGTCCCCAAAGACCGGCAGTTGACCTGCAGGGGCGGCATGCGCTATCCGTTCGACCAGTTCCGCCGCGTGCGCACCATGGAATACCTCCCGAACACGCTGTTCGCGTTCATGAAAACGCCCGACTCGTTCCACGGCGTCGAGCCGATCACGCAGCCGGACGTGCAACGCGATCTGCTGCTCTACGACATCAAGGTGATCAAGCAGCAGCAACAGCCCGCCCAGCCCGGCGCGGCTGCCGCCAGCCCCAAAGTCAAATTCTCGTTCTAAGGACCAACGCAATGGAAAAGCGCAAGCTCGGCCGCTCGCCGATCGACGTCTCCGCGGTCGGCCTCGGCCTGATGTCGATGTCGGGCATCTACGGAAACGCCAACGACGAGGAGTCCATCGGCGTCATCCATCACGCCCTCGAGCGCGGCGTGAACCACCTCGATTCGTCCGACATGTACGGCTGGGGCCACAACGAGACGCTGCTCGGGCGGGCGCTCAAGGACGGCTGGCGCGAGAAGGCGCTGGTGGTGACGAAGTTCGGGCAGGTGAAAGGCACCGACGGCAAGCAGGGCGTCGACGGCCGGCCGGAATACGTAGAGCAGGCCTGCAATGCCAGCCTCAAGCGCCTCGGCGTCGACGTGATCGACCTCTATTACCAGCACCGCGTCGATCCGAACGTGCCGATCGAGGAGACCGTCGGCGCGATGAAGAAGCTGGTCGAGCAGGGCAAGGTGCGCGCGCTCGGCCTGTCCGAGGCGCGTCCCGAGACCATCCGCCGCGCGCACAAGGTGCATCCGATCGCCGCGGTGCAGAATGAATTTTCCCTGATGTATCGGAGCGAGGGAGAGGAAACGCTGCGCGCCACGCGCGAGCTCGGCATCACGCTCGTCGCCTACGCGCCGCTCGGCCGCAGCATGCTCACCGGCTCGGTGCACGGGAAGCAGGACCTGCCCGAAGGCGACCGGCGCCTCGCGCATCCACGCTTTCAGGGCGAGAACCTGGACAAGAACGTGGCGCTAGCCGCCCGGCTCGAGGCGATCGCGAAGGAAAAGAAGTGCACCCCGGCGCAGCTCGCCCTCGCCTGGGTGCTGGCGCAGGGCAAGGACGTGGTCGCCATCGCGGGCACCAAGCGCAAGCAGCGCTTCGAAGAGAATCTCGGGGCTTTGAGCGTCAAGCTCTCGGAATCCGATCTGAAGAGGATCTCCGACGCCGCGCCGGTCGGCGCCGGCGCCGGCGCGCGCTACCCGGTCGACAACATGAAGCGCGTGTACCTCTAGAAGAGGTGCAGGCCTACGACGCGGGCCGGTGGCTGCTGCTCGCCACCCTCTGGTCGCTGCAGTTCATTTTCCTTCGCCTCGCGGTGCCGGTTTTCGGCACCGCGCCGGTCGCCGAGTCGCGCGCGTTCTTCGCGATGCTGTTCCTCGTACCCTGGGTGGTGTGGTTCGCACGCGAGCGCATCGCGCCGCTCGAAAACTGGAAGGACTACCTCACCATCGGCCTCGCGAACAACGTGCTGCCGTTCTTCTGCTTCAACTTCGCGGCGACCGTGCTCCCAGCCGGGTATCTCGCGATCATCAACGGCCTGGTCGCGCCGTGGACCGCGGTCTTCGCCGCGTGGATCCTCGGCGAGCCGCTCGGTGCGCGCCGCGCCATCGGCTTCGCGCTCGGCATCGCCGGCGTGGCGCTCATCGTCAACCTCGGCCCGGTCGAGCTGAGCCCGGGCGTCTTCCTCGCCGCGCTCGCCAGCGTCGCCGGCGCCGCCCTGTGGGGCTGGGCCGGCGTGCTGATCAAGCAGCGCACGGGACGCCTCCCGCCGATGAGCATCGCCGCGGGATCGGTGGCCTTCTCCGCGGTGATGATGGCGCCGCTCTGGACTCTGACCCCGCCGCCCTCGACCTGGACCCTCGAAGCGACCGCCGCGGCGGTCGCGGTCGGCCTTTTCTGCACCGGTCTCGCCTACCTGCCGTTCTTCACGCTGATCCGCGACATCGGCCCCGCGCGCACGCTTACCGTGGGCCTCGCGGTCCCGGTGCTCGGCGTCCTGTGGGGCTGGCTCTTCCTCGGCGAGGCCGTCACTGCGGCGATGCTCACCGGAGCCGCTTTGGTGCTCGCCGCGCTCGCGCTGGTGCTGAAACGTTAGGCAAAATGGATTCCATGAAGGACGAGAAAATGAATCGGCTTTCCTTGAAGCGTCGTGCCTTTCTTGCGGCAGCTGCAACGGCGTTGATCGCTGCTGGCCTGCCACGTCCAGCTCTGGCGCAAAAGGGACGGAAGATGAAGATCGGCATCGTCGGCTCCGGGCAGGTCGGTGGAACGCTGGGAGCCGTGTGGGTCGGGGCCGGGCACGAAGTGATGTTTTCGTCGCAAGACCTCGGGCACGACAAAGCGCTCGCCGCGAAGCTCGGGGCCGGCGCACGCGCCGGAACGCCGCGGGAAGCCGCGGCGTTCGGCGAGGTGGTCATGATCTCGGTGCCCTACCGGGCGCTTCCGGAAGTCGGCAAGACGGTCGGTGATTTGATCCGCGGCAAGGTGGTCATCGACACCTGCAACCCATTCGTCGGGCGCGACGGCGAGATCGCCAACTGGGCGCGCGAAAAGGGCGCGGGGCTTGCTTCGGCGGAGCTGCTTCCCGGGGCCCGGCTGGTCCGCGCCTTCAACGCGATCGGCGCCGCGCGCATGGGCGAGGCGCACAAGGAGCCCGGGCGCGTCGGCATGCCGATCGCGGCCGATGATGCCGGGGCGATCGCGGTGGCCTCGACGCTGATCCGCGACATCGGCTACGAGCCGGTGCCGATCGGCGGGCTCGCGAGGGGGAAATTCCTCGTGCCCGGAGAGCTGCTCTCGGGCGAGCGCTCGCCGGCCGAAGTCCGCCGCATCGCCGCCACGCTGAAGTAATCCGCGCGAGTCGGAGACGATCAACCTGCGGGCTCTATCCTGATGTGAGTAAAAAACTGCCCGAGCCGCTTTGAGAGCAAATCGTCGATCTGTCGCGCCCTCGGCTGATAGGCGAAGGGGCGGCGCGGATGGATGCGGTCGTTCACCCAGTGCTCCGACCAGTCGGCCGTGGTCGCGAGGCACTGCTCCGAAAACCCGGCACGGCCAAGGCGCTGCTCCTGCTCCAGGCAGCCCGAGACGAAGATATCGACATACGATTGAACGATGGGGTACTGCGCGCTCGGGGTCGCGACATTCTCGGGCTTGCTGACGTAGATCCAGGCCTGCGCGCTCGGCGCCGACACAAAGTCCTGCTCGAGCAGCTTGACCTCGGTCCAAGCGACGGCAGCGCGGCAATAGAGGGCTTCGCGCCGGTCCGTCGCGCCGAGCTCGGCCAGGTCGACCTCGTAGATCACCGCGTTGAGGCCGCTTTCCCGGTCCTCCACGACGCTCAGGTAGGTCGTGCCAAAGCTGAATACTGCGCTTCTTGCAAACCAGCCCCGCTTGTAGCCCCTCAGCTCCACCGGATGCGCCGGGCCCGCCTGCGGCGAGGTGCGCTTCCGCGACTCGTCCTGCATCAGGCTGCCGTAGCCCACGATGTATTGCGGCCGGCCAGGCTCCGGAGCAGGGTTGCACTCCATGCCGGCGCTGGCCGACGAAGCGACTGCCAGCCAGCCGGCGACGAAAAGAGCCGCGAAGTATCGCGCGCGCATACGTTCCGAAATTGTCGAACGGCGCAACGCTCGGGTGTTACGAATGTAGCGAGCCTAGCTTCAGAACCCGGGTTGCGGCGCGGCGGATGGCGAGATCCAGCGCGAGCACAGCGCGCACCAGCATGTCGCTCCGGTAGGCGGCGCGCAGGTGACGCGCTTCGTGCTCGTGGCGCTGCAGCAGTTGTGCGTGGCTCATGGTGTTCTCCTTGAGCTGGTTGGTTGACGGCGCCACTCTAGACCCCCACAATGCATTCGCCAAGAGAATTGTTTATATAGCACCCATTCAAGACGTTCATGGATCGCGCCGTCACCCGGAACCTCGACATCGACCTGCTGCGCAGCTTCGCCGCTGTGGCCGACAGCGGCAGCTTCACCGCCGCGGCGGAGCTCGTGGCGCGAACCCAGTCGGCGGTGAGCGTGCAGATCAGGCGCCTCGAGGAAATCCTCGGCCACAAGGTGTTCGAGCGCACCAGCCGCTCGCTTGCCCTCACCCGCGCGGGCGACACCCTGCTCGCCTACGCGCGCCGCATCCTCGAGCTGAACGACGAGTCGGTGCGGCGCATCGCCGAGCCGCCGGTCGCCGGCGTGATTCGCCTGGGCATCACCGAGTACTTCGTGCCCACCGAGCTGCCGCGCATCCTGTCGCGCTTCGCGGCGGCGTATCCCGGCGTGCAGCTCGAGGTGCGCATGGGCATCAGCCGAGACCTGCGCCAGGACATGGCCGCGGGCGCGCTCGACGCCGCGCTCGTGCGCCTCGCGGCGCGCGAGCGCGCCAAGGCGATCTGGAGCGAGGCGCTGAACTGGATGGCGCGGGAAGGCGACCCGCCGGAGCGCGGCAGCGTCGTGCCGCTCGCCCTGTTGCCCGCGCCCTGCTGGCTGCGCGACCACGCGATCGATTCCATGAAACGGCTCAAGCGGCCGTGGAAGCTCGTCTTTACCGGATCGAGCATGGCGAGCGTCCAGGCCGCGGTCGGCGCCGGGCTGGGGGTGTCGATCATGCCGCGATCTTCTTTCCTGCCGGGCATGCAGATCCTGCCCCGCGGCCGGGAGTATCCCGATCCTGGACGGCTCGACATCGGCGTGTTGCGAGGTCCCCGGGCACCCAAGGACATCGTCCAGGCCCTCGAGCGGGTCATACGGCAGACGCTGGACGTGCTCGCGGTTAGCCGGGCGGCCGCGTAGTCAGTCGCGCTCGAGGCCCTTCGCTTTGAACACCGGGAGCACGGCTGGCGAGATCAGGAATTTTTGCAGCGCCCGCGCCGCCCCCGGCGTTTTGGACGCGCTGCTCACGCCGATCGAGAACTTGACGTAGTTCTGCAGCTCGGGCGGCAGGCCGCCGAGCAGCTCGGCCCCCGGCATCTCCATCATCGGCCCCATCCCGCTCGCGGCGATGTCGATTTCGCCATTCTGCAAAGCGATCGCCTGGTCCTGCAGCTCGTAGGTCCTGATCCTGGGCCGCATCTCCTCCTCGATGCCGAGGCGCTTGAGCGCCTCGACGAAAGCGACGCCGCTTTGGCCTTCCCTGGAATGGCCCACCGCCTTGGCGGCCAGCAGCGCCCGCTTGAGGTTCTCCGGCGTGCTGATGTCGGGCCTGGGCGCGCCTTTCCTGACGCCGAGGCCGACGCCCGCCTTGCCGAAGGGCGCACGCGTATCGGCGGCGACCTTGCCCTGGCCGACGAGCTCGTCGATCAGCTCGGGGCTCGGAATGACCACGTCGAACGTCTCGCCGGCGACGATCCTGCGCTTCAGCACCGCGATGACCGCGAAGTCCATCGCGATCTTGTGCCCGGTCGCCTGTTCGAACTGCGGCGCGAGATCCAGGAGCGCCGCGCGCGTGCCGGGGCTCGCAATGAGCTTGAGAGTCGTGATGGTTCCTCCTCTTGTGGGCGTGAAGGCAGACTAGCGCGCAACCAGCGTGGTCAGGAAGGCGGCATCAAGTCGCGCACGATCTTCACGATATCCGTTAACTCGAAGGGCTTCTTGACCGTCCTGACGGCCCCGATCTCGCGGGCCACTTTGAGATAGTCGGACCCCTGCCGCGAGTCCCATCCCGACATGGCGACGATCTGGACGGCGGGATATTTCTCGCGAATCTCGAGGATGGTCTCGATGCCGTCCTTGTCCGGCATGAAAAGATCCGTGATGATGAGATCGGTCCGCTGGCGCCCAAGCAGCGCGAGCGCGCGGGCGCCGTCGGGCGCGGTGGCGACCTCGAAGCCCTCCATCTCCAGCTGCGCCTGGAGCATCCCCCGGATGTCGGCGCTGTCGTCAACCACCAGAACGCGTGGAATGGCGGTCCCCACTCTCAAGTAACGCTGGGCCGGTCCGCGCGGTGCGCGGCAGTCACCCGCGCGATCATCCGCCGAAGCGCCTGCACCTCGAAAGGCTTCGCGAGATGGCCCTGGAACCCGGCGGCTCGGGCCCGGGTCTGATCCGATTCGGATGCAAAGCCGGTGATGGCGATCGCAGGCAGCGCTCCCTGCGGAACGCCGGCATCACCGCGCATGCGAGCAAGCAGGTCGTAGCCGTCCATGCCCGGCATCGCGATATCCAGCATCAGCACTTCCGGCTTCCAGCTCTTCGCCGCGAGCAGCGCGTCCGCGGCGTTGGCGGCAGTCATTACGCTCATGCCCTCGAGCCGCAGCATCTCGGTCATCATTTCCACCTGATCGGCGTTATCGTCGACCACCAGCACGCGGATACCGCGCAACGAGGGCGCGTCCTCCGCGGAGCTCGCGACCTCGCGCAGCGTATCGGCGAGCTCCGCCGGGACCAGCGGCAGCGTAACGATGAACGTGGCCCCGTGGCCCTGGCCGCGGCTTTCGGCCGCGATGGTGCCGCCATGCAAGGCGACCAGAGAGGAGACGATCGCGAGCCCCAGCCCCAGACCGCCGTGGCGGCGCCGCGCGGAGCTGTCGGCCTGGCGAAAGACATCGAATACCCGCGGCAGCAGGCCCGGCGCGATGCCTTCGCCCTCGTCCATGACGCTGATGGCGACCTTGTCCTCGCGGCGCTCCATCCGGATGAATACGCGGCCCGCGTCGCGGGAGAACTTGATGGCGTTGGAAAGCAGATTGGTGAAAACCTGCTCCAGGCGACTCACGCTGCCTCTCACGGCCAGGTTCCTGCCGCCCTCGTGCATCACGAGCTCGATGCCACGCGCCCCGGCGGCGAGGCGGGCGCTGTCGACGGCATTGCGCAGGACGCTCTCGATGCCGACCACCGCGCTCTCGAGCTCGAGCTTTCCGGTGACGATGCGCGATACGTCCAGGAGATCGTTGACCACCTGGACCTGCAGCCTGGCGTTGCGCTCGACCGTGTCGAGCGCCTTGTCGCGCTGCTCGGGCGTCAGGGCGCCGTGGCGCGCGAGGTGAAGCCAGCCGAGCACCGCGCTCATCGGCGTGCGCAGCTCGTGGCTCAGGATCGCCAGGAACTCGTCCTTCATGCGTGCGGCTTCCTCGGCTGCCTGCTGCTGGGCGCGTGCGCGCTCCAGCGAGAGCTCGCGCTCCGCTTCGGCCCGCTTGCGGGCCGTCACGTCCATCGCCACCCCGATGAGGCGCCTGGGTTGCCCGCCGTCGTCGACCTGCATGGTGCCGAACGCGGCGATGCAGCGTTCCTCGCCGCTGTCGGCGGCGACGATCCAGTGCTCGAGGGCGAAGGAACCCGTGCGTTTCAGCGCCGCCCCGAGCGCCGCAGCCACCACCTCGCGCTCGTCGCTGCGCGCCCGTGCGACCCAGGAGTCGAGCGAGGGCGGCGTCGCCTCGGCGTCGCAGCCCAGCAGCGCGTAGAACTGCGGGCTCCAGACCGAGTTGCCCGGGCTCACTACGATCTCCCAGGTCGCGATGCCCGCGCCCTGCGTCGCGAGCCGCATGCGCTCTTCGCTCTCGGCAAGCGTGCGCTCGGTCTCGCGCAGCCGCATCACGGTCCTGACCGTGCTCGTGAGCTCGTGCGGGCCGACCGGCTCGGCGAGGTAGACCTCCGCGCCGGACTCCATGCTCACGCTCTTGGCCTCCTCGCTGACGAAGGTGGCGGAGATGTGCACGATCGGGATGTGCTCGGTCTTGGGATCGCTCTTGAGCACCCGGCACACCTCCAGTCCGCTCATGTCGGGAAGCTTGATGTCGAGCAGGACCAGATCGGGACGCTCTTCGAGCACTAGCGCCAGCGCGGACTGTCCCGTACCGGCCTCGATTACGCGGAACCCCGCCTGGCGCAGCGCGCGTGACTTGAGATACCGGTTGGCGGCGGTGTCGTCGACGTTCAGCACGGTGCGCATCATGGCGTCTGGCTCCCGGCGGTTGCGGCACGCAGGGGGGCGAGGAGCCTGCCGAAAGTTTCGCGATCCAGGTCCCGCTTCGAGAATACCGCCGCGGCGCTGGAGCGCAGGTCGTCCCGCCTCTTCGGCGAAAGCTCCTCGGAGGTCGCCACCACGACCGGAATGAATTGCGTAGCCTCGTCCGTCGCGAGCTGGCGCAGGACTTCCTCGCCGCGCCGGTCGGGCAGATTCAGGTCGAGCACGATCAGCTTCGGGCTCATCGCGGTCGCCGCGCGCAGCCCTTCGCGCGCGTCGGTGGCTTCGAGCACCTGGAATCCGCCCTCGCCGCAGAACTTGCGGATCGCGTAGCGCGCCGCCGGATCGTCGTCGATCACCAGGATCTTCGCGCCCGTAAGGCGGTTGAGCGCTTCCATCAGCGCGGTCCGGCTGATCGGTTTTTCCAGGTAGGCGTCGGCGCCCAGCGCGAAGCCTTTGCGCGGGTCGGCCACGCTGGTGGCGACGATGACCGGAGGCGCGGGCTTCGGGGCGCTTTTCAGGTCCCCGAGCCAGCGCCAGCTCTCCTCGGCGCCGACGCGGATGTCGAGGATGATCGCGGCGGGCCGGGCCCGGGCGAGCGCATCGGTCGCCTGCCACAGGGTGCGCGCCTGGACCGCCGCGTAGGCGGTCCCCCGCAGGATCTTCTCGTAGTAGAGCTGCGTCTCCGGCTCGTCCTCCACGATCAGCACCGGCAGGCGCGACGGCTCGAAGCGCAGCTGCTCGTCCGGGATCGGGGCCTCGGGAACGAGCTTGCCATAGCGCAGGGGCAGCCTGACCGAAAACGTCGAGCCCTCGCCGAGCTCGCTCTGCAGCTCGATCGTGCCGCCGAGCAGCGTCGCCAGGCGCCGGCACAGCGGCAGGCCCAGGCCCGTGCCTTTCACCCGGCTCTGGAGCGCGCTGCGGATCTGCTCGAACTCCTCGAACACCAGCTCCCGGTCTTCCTTTGCGATGCCGATGCCCGTATCGGCGACTGCGAATACGACCTCGTCGGTATCGTCCAGGAGCCGCGCGCTGACCCGGATTTCGCCCTGTTCGGTGAATTTCAGCGCATTGGAGATGAAGTTGCGCAGGATCTGCGAAACCTTGCCCTCGTCGGTATGCAGGCGCGGCAGGTCCGGATCGGCCTCGAAGGAAAGCGCGACCCGGTCGCTCACCAAGAGCGGCCGCAGCATGCCGCGCAGCGCGCTGAAGAGATCCTGCACCGAGAACTCGGCCGGGCGCACCTCGATCTTGCCCGCCTCGATCTTCGCCAGATCCAGCAGGTCGTCCACCAGCTCGGCCAGCTCTTCGGCACCCTTGCGGATGAACTGGAGCTGGACCTCCTGCTCTTCGGCCAGGGGGCCGTCGGAGCGCGCCAGCAGGATCCCGGTGAGCGCGCGGATCGAGTTCAGCGGGGTGCGGAACTCGTGGCTCATGTTGGAGAGGAAACGCGACTTCGTCTCGTCGGCGCGGCGCAGGAAGTCCGCGCGCTCCTCGAGCTCGGCGTAGAGGGCCACCACGCCGCGGTTGGTGTCTTCCAGCTCGCGGTTCACGCTGAGGATCTCTTCCTGGCGTTCGCGCAGCTCGCCCAGGGTGCGGATCAGCTCCAGATTCTGCTGCTGCACCTCTTCCAGCGGCGTGGAAGGCGTGGCCGTGGTCAGCGCCTTGGCGACGCGCCTGACCTCCTCGGTGCCGATGAGCGCCGCCGCGGCGGGCAGCACTTTCTTCATGACCACCGAGGTGTCGCCCGGCACCGACTTGATGACGCAATGGTCCATCAGCCGGCGGGCGCCCATGATCCCCAGCCCCATGCCCGTGGCCGAGCGGTAGCGCCCGCTCAGTATCGCGTCGAGATCGGCGATGCCCGGGCCGGAGTCCTGGACGCTGATCACGAGAAGCTGCGGCGCGCGCTCGCCCTCGACGCCGAATTCGATCTTGCCGCCGGCGGCATAGCGGAACGCGTTGCGGGCGATTTCCGACACCGCGGTGGCGATGCGCGCCTGGTCCTGCGCCTCGAAGCCGATCAGTGCGGAAATCTGGCGCGCGCGCTGCCGGGCGCCGACCACATCCTGCTCGTTGCGGATCGCGATCGTGAGCAGGCGGACCGTCATGCGGGCGGCGAGCCTTCGGCGCGCAAAGCAACCACGGTGACGTCGTCGCGTCCGCGGAGGTAATCGCGGTACAGCATCGCTGCAAGCAGCGTGGGATGGCGGTTTTCCAATCCGGGGTAGCTTTCGAGGTCCCAACGCGTCGCCAGCCCGTCGGAATGCGCCACCAGAATGGCGTCCGGCGGGAATGGATACTGGAACTCCTGCATTTTCCTCACCTGGTGGCCCAGGATGCCGTTGTGGGATACCAGGTTGCGGGCATCTCCATTGACTCGAATGGATGCAGCGATGTTTCCGACGCCGCAGAATGTGCAGAGCCCATCCGCCCCCTGCACGATGGCCACGGCCGCGGCTGCGCCGCGCGTGGGTCGCAGCGCGGCGTGCGCCGCCTCCATGATTTCCGCAGCCTTCAAGCCGGCATGCCGGGTGACGGCCGCCACGGCGGCGCGTGAAGCGGAAGCGGCATCCGGCCCGTGCCCGAGCCCGTCAGCCACGAACAGGATCAGCCTGTCGCGGTGGGCGAGCACGGCCCAGTCGTCGCCGCAGACCGTTTCCCTGGGCTTGGGCAGGCAGATCGCTCCCGCAGTGTAGACGCCCGGTTGCCGCGCGCCCGGCTGCCACACTTCGAAACGCAGGACCGTGCCCTTCCCCGCCTGGCTGTAGATATCGAGGCCGGTGGTCATGCGCTGGAGGGTGCCGAGCCCGTTGCCCGCCGTTCCGGCAGTCGAGTGCCCGTCGCGCATGCTTGCGCGCAGGTTCGGAATGCCGCGACCGTGGTCCAGCGCAACCACTTCCACGCCGCGCAGGTCGCCGGCCTCCAGGCTCCGGGCGACGATGCTGCCGCGCGTGGCGTGCTTCACGATGTTCGTGGCCGCCTCGGTGACGGCGATGGCAAGCGCGCCCGCGGTGGTGCCATCGAATCCGAGCGGCGCGGCGAGCGCGGCCACGCGGCGCCGCGCCTCGGCGATGCCGCTTGTTTCTTCGACGGGGATCACGATCTGCAGCGAATTGCCGCGCGTCACCGGCTCATTTCCAGCGCGCGATCGTCACGCGCGTCCCGCTCCCCGGCCGCGAATCGATGGAAAATTCATTGCACAAGCGCTTGGCGCCCCCCAGCCCCAAGCCGAGCCCGCCGCCGGTCGTAAAGCCGTCCTTCAACGCGAGCTCGACGTCTGCGATGCCCGGGCCCTGGTCGATGAACGTCAGGCGCAGGCCCCTGCGCGCGCCCTCGGCGAGCGTCTGGATCTCGACCTCGCCGCCGCCGCCGTAGATCATGGTGTTGCGCGCGAGCTCGCTCGCGGCCGTGACGATCTTGGTCTGGTCCACCAGGCTGAACCCGATGGCCTTCGCCTGCTCGCGCAGGAACTGCCGTGTCCGCACGATGTCCTCAGGCGTGCGCACAGGGAGCTTGACGCTGCCGGCGGCGGGGCGCTGCGTGGCCCCTCGCGGGATCACCGCGACGTTCAGGCGCGCACCTCTTCGAGCCGACGGTTCAGCAGCGCCATGCCCTTCTCGACGTTCAGCGCCGTGTGCACGCCTTCGAGCGGGAGGCCGAGCTCCACCAGCGTGATCGCCACCGACGGCTGCATCCCCACGACGACCGTTTGCGCGTCCAGCACGCGCGCCATCGCCGAGATGTTCGCGATCATGCGCCCGATGAACGAATCCACCACGTCCAGCGCCGAGATGTCGATCAGGACCCCGCGCGAGCGCTCTTTCGAGATCTTTGCCGTCAGGTCATCCTGCAGCGTGAGGGCGAGCTGGTCGTGCATGTCGACCTGGATCGTCACCAGCAGAAACGGCCCCATCTTCAGGATCGGGATGCGTTCCATCAGCCGCGCTCCCCGGCCTTTTTCTCGATCTTCCAGCCGGTGCGCTGGAGCGCGACGCGAAAAGCGTCGGCGAGCGTCGCCTTGGTGATCACCTCGCCGAGATTCACGCCCAGGTGCACGATGGTCTGCGCGATCTGCGGCCGGATGCCGCTGATGATGCAGTCGGCGCCCATCAGGCGCGTCGCCGCCACGGTCTTGAGCAGGTGCTGCGCCACCAGCGTGTCCACCGTCGGCACCCCCGTGATGTCGATGATCGCGATCGAGGCGCCGGTGCTGACGATCTTTTCCAGCAGCGACTCCATCACGATCTGCGTGCGCGCGCTGTCCAGCGTCCCGACCAGGGGCACCGCCAGCACGTCGTCCCATAACTCCACCACCGGCGTCGACAGCTCGAGCAGCTCGTCCTTCTGGCGCGAGATGACGTCCTCGCGGGTCGCCTGGTAGGCCTCGGTGGTGAAAAGGCCGAGCTTGTCGAGCAGCACCGAGGTGCCCCACATTTCCTTGACCAGGCCCTCGGCGTCGCCTTTCATCTCCCTGCGCAGCATCGAGAAGAGCGGCTGCTTGAGCGAGAACACGAAGGTGGCCGTCTCCGAGGGCGTGAAGCCCGCCTGCGCGCGCGAGCGCGACAGGTCCGA
>Ga0207675_100001084_pt1 | contig 26977 bp, 23 predicted proteins | sample KBSSwiS42_FD_184305 | JGI IMG/M metagenome (GOLD analysis project Ga0207675, IMG submission 184305) | Switchgrass rhizosphere microbial communities from Kellogg Biological Station, Michigan, USA - KBS Switchgrass S4-2 (SPAdes) (version 2) | ecosystem: Host-associated > Plants > Roots >...
AACGTTCATAAACCTCGCATCCCGTAGTGAAACGGTTGGCGCCATGATGCGTTCCAGGGGGTGAACTCCACGTGAACAGCCTTGACGCGGGTCACAACCTGCGCAGATTCCTGGACTTGCCTACGGCCGGTTCGGCTGCGAGGACCGGCAGTGTGAGATCGGTCCCCCTCTGCCCGTGAGCGGCTGCCTATACTGCCGCTCTCGCAGATAAAAAGACCGGGTGCATGGAGTTATCAGCAAGTCCTTCGGATCTGGCGCTGCTGCGGCGGTTTTCGCCGTTCGACGCCATGAAGCCGGAAAACCTCGCCGCGCTGGCCAAGCGGACCAGCCGGTTGCAGGCGCCGAAGGGTCGTCTGCTGTTCACGGAAGGCGATGAGGAAAAGCAGACCTACTACCTGCTGAGCGGCACCGTCGACCTGATGGCCGAGGGCGAGGTGATCGGCCAGGTCCGCAGCGGCACGCCGAAGGCGAAAAACCCGCTGGCGCATGCGCTGCCGCGGCCGTACTCGGCCGTCGTCACTTCCGACCGCATCGAATACCTGCACATCGACAGCGAATTTCTCGACGTCGTCGTCACCTGGGACCAGACCGGCAGCTACAAGGTCATCGAGCTGCGCGAGTCGGAGGAGGGCGGCAGCCCTGCCGACGACTGGATGACGGCACTGCTGCAGACCAAGGCATTCCACAAGGTGCCGCCGTCGAACATCCAGGCGGTCTTCATGCGCATGCAGCGCGTCGACTATCGCGCCGGCGAAGTCGTCATCAAGCAAGGCGATGCCGGCGACTATTTCTACGTCGTCGTAAAGGGCTCGTGCTCGGTCGCGCGCGAGACGCCACTCAACAAGGAAGGGGTGAAGCTCGCCGAGCTGAAGATGGGCGAGACCTTCGGCGAGGAAGCGCTCATCTCCGAAGCGAAGCGCAACGCGACGATCACGATGCTCAGCGACGGCGCACTGATGCGGCTGTCGAAACAGGATTTCCGCACGCTGCTGCACGAGCCGCTGCTGCAATGGGTCGAGTGGGCCGAGGCGAAGCGCATCGTCGCAGGCGGCGGGCAATGGCTCGACGTGCGGCTGCCGTCGGAGTACGAGCACTATCGCGCGGAGGGCGCGCTCAACATTCCGGCGCAATCGCTGCGCCTGAAGATGAAGGCGCTGGACCGCAACGTTCACTACGTCGTGTGCTGCGACACCGGCCGGCGGAGTTCCGCGTGCGGGTATCTGCTGTCGGAGCGCGGGTTCCAGGCGAGCGTCCTGCGCAATGGTTTGCCGGCGGCCGAGCTGAGCAAATAGATAGTCAGGCTAAAGCCTGACTACAATTGGGCCCCTACAAGAACAGGGGGCCTTCCATGCGTCGATTCCTGCTTTGTGCCGCGCTTGCGGCGATTCCCTTCTTCGCCCACGCGGACACACCCGCCGCCCTCGACTCCAAGGCCCTCGGCCCGCCCGACCGCGTGCTGTTCTGGACGCCGGAGCAGCAGCAGGCCAGCTACCCGAACATGGATCGGATCTTCCTGACGCGCGAGATCAGCCGCGGCGATCCGAAGACGCATCCGGCCTATCCGCTGCCCGTCGCGCTCGAGGATCTGTCGAAGGTTTCGTTCGAAGTCGCGGGCAAGCGCTACACGATCGGCGAGTATCTCGAGCACAATCACGTCGCGGGCCTGCTCGTGATTCACAACGGCAAGATTGCGTACGAGCGCTATGCGCTCGGTCACACGGCGACGAGCAAGTGGACATCGTTCTCGGTCGCGAAGTCGCTGACCTCGATGCTGGTCGGCGCTGCGATCAAAGATGGCTACATCAAAGATGTGAACGACCCGGTCACGTCGTACCTGCCAGTGCTCAAGGGCACCTCGTACGAAGGCGTGACGATTCGCCAGGTGCTGCAGATGTCCTCCGGCGTCGGCTGGAACGAGGACTACACCGATCCCAAGTCGGATGTGGCACGCATCGGCGCCGTCGCGGCGCAAGGCGGCTCGCTGGGTCTCGTGACGTACATGGGCGCGTTGCCGCGCGTCGCGCCGCCGGGCTCGAAGTTCAACTACAACACCGGCGAGACGCATCTGGTCGGCGCGATCGTGCGCGCCGCCGTCGGTAACAATCTGTCGAGCTATGCGAGCCAGAAGATCTGGTCGAAGTTCGCGATGGAGTCGAACGCCTTCTGGATGCTCGCCGACGAATACGGTGCGGAACATGCCGGCTGCTGCCTGAGCGCGACGCTGCGCGACTACGGCCGCATCGGCTTGCTCGCGCTGCGCAAGGGTGTGCTTGCGGACGGCACTTCACTCCTGCCGGAGAACTGGATCAAGGATTCGACCACGCCGTCGCCGTCCATGCCGGGCTATGGATATCAGTGGTGGCTCGTCGGGCCGGGTGACTTCGGCGCACGCGGCATCTTCGGTCAGTCGATCGAGATCTACGAGCCGCAGAACATCGTCATCGTCACGCACGGGCTGTGGCCGAGCGCGCAGAGCAAGGAGCTCTCGGCGTTCCGCACTGCCTTCCACGAAGCCGTGCGCGATGCGCTGAGCCACTGATCATGCGCAAGATCCGTGCATGGTCCGCCTTGTCGCTCCTGCTCGTGACTGTGACGGCCGGAGCGCAAACGGCGGAAAGCTCGCTGCAACAGATCGTCGCTGACTACGAGACCTTCATTCGAGAGGTCGATCCGATCTCCGCCGGGCAGGAGGGCGATCGCGCAGCTCTGCGTCGCTTGCCGGACGTGCGTCCGGAGGCGGAGGACACGCAGCGCCAGCGGCTGACTGCATTCTCTCAACGTCTCGCGAAGATCGATGCGAGTCAGCTGGCAGGCGAGTCCCTGGTGAACCATCAGCTCCTGACCCGCATCGTCAAGGAGTCGATCGAAGAGCTGCGGTTCGACTTCGGCCGCATCCCGTTCGAGAACGACAGCGGGTTCCATACGATCGCGGACTATCTCGCACGAACCACGACCATTGCTTCGCGCGAAGATGCCGATGCCTGGCTCGCGCGACTCGAAGCAGTGCCGGCGTTCTATCAGCAGAACGTCGCGAACCTGAAGCGCGGCATCAAGACGCGCTACACGCAGCCGCGCATCGTCGTGGATCGCGTTCTCGAAACCGCGCGCAAGCAGGTGGAAGTGAAACCGGAGGACAGCTCGTTGTTGCTGCCGTTCGGGCGCATGCCGGCGAGCATTCCCGCAGCAGCGCAAGCCGAATATCGCGGCAAGGCGCTCGCGATCGTCCGCGACAAGATCTATCCGGCGCAGCGCGCGTTCAACGACTTCATGGCGCGCGAGTACGTTCCTGCGGCGCGGCCAGCGCTCGCGTGGCGCACGACACCGCACGGCGAGGAGAGCTATCGCTTCCTCGTTCGCCAACACACCACGACCGACCTCACTCCCGATCAGATCCACAAGCTCGGCGAGGACGAAGTCGCACGCATTCGCGGGTTGATGGAGAAGGCGATCGCGCAAACCGGTTTCAAAGGCAGCTTCGCCGAGTTCCTGAAGATGCTGCGGACCGATCCGCGCTTCTATGCGCATACGGCCACCGAGTTGCTGGAGAAGGCGAGCGAGATTGCGAAGCGCTCTGATGACCAGCTGCCGCGCTTGTTCGGCACGTTGCCCCGCCTGACGTACGGCGTACGGCCCGTGCCCGCCGAAATGGCTGAGGGCTACACGACCGGCCGCTACTGGCAGGGCAGCATGCAGATGGGCCAGGCCGGCGGCTACATGGTCAACACGACGCACCTCGATCAGCGAGGTCTATACGAGCTGCCGGCGCTGACGCTGCACGAGGCGGTGCCGGGTCATCACTTGCAGATTGCGCTCTCGCAGGAGCTCAGCGGCCTGCCGTACTTCCGCCGCAACATCAGCGTCACGGCCTTCACCGAGGGCTGGGGCTTGTACTCGGAGTTCCTGGGCGAAGAGATGGGGATCTATCGCGATCCCTACGAGCTGTTCGGGCGCTACTCATACGAAATGTGGCGCGCCTGTCGGCTGGTCGCCGACACCGGCATTCACTGGCTCGGTTGGGACATCGAGCAGGCGCGGCGCTGCTTCACGGAGAACTCGGCGCTCGCTCCCCACAACATCCAGACGGAGCTGGAGCGCTATATCTCCTGGCCCGGCCAGGCGCTCGCCTACAAGGTCGGCGAGTTGCGCTTCCGCCAGCTGCGGCGGGAGGCCGAGCAGACGCTCGGCGAGCGCTTCGACATCCGCCAATTCCACGACACGTTGCTGCTCGGCGGGCCGCTGCCGCTCGATATCGTCGAGGTGCGGGTGCGGGATTGGATCAAGAAGAGTCAACGTTAACCGTTACTAACGGTGAATAACTGGCTGCGGCATGGGCGCTGAATAGAGTTCTCCCTCCACCGCGGTGTTGGGAGAAGGACGTTGCAGCCAGTCAGGGCTCTTTGCTTTTGCGCGCCGGCATTGCTGGCCTGCACCTCGGCGCTGGCCGGGGACGTGCTCGAGGAAGTCGTGGTATTCGCGCGCGGCGAGGCGCTCATCGGCAAGGCTGATGCGGCCAGCGAGGGTGCCGTCGGCGGCGCCGACCTGTCGGTCCGACCCTTGCTGCGAGTCGCCGAGCTGCTGGAAGCCGTGCCCGGCCTGATCGCCGTCCAGCATTCCGGTTCCGGCAAGGCCAACCAGTACTTTCTGCGCGGCTTCAATCTCGATCATGGGACCGACTTCACGACCGTGATCGACGACGTGCCGATGAACATGCGCACGCATGGGCATGGCCAGGGCTATCTCGACGTCAACGGCCTGATTCCCGAGGTCATCGACCGCATCGACTACCGCAAGGGCACCTATCGCGCCGACATCGGCGACTTCTCGATGGCCGGCTCGTCGTTCATGACGACGAGCCGCGACGTCGCCCCGTTCATTGCGCTCGAAGACGGCGATTACGGTTGGCGCCGCGCCGCGGCCGGCACCTCGGTGGACGTCGGGGAAGGCAAGCTGATGGGAATCGCGCAATGGAAGACCTACGACGGCCCGTGGCAGCTGCCGGAAGACCTGCAGCATCAATCGATGTGGGCCAAGTACGTGCGGCCGCTCGGTTCGAACACGCTCGAATTCAGCCTGTCGGGCTATCACGCGCAGTGGCGTCCGACCGAGCAGATTCCGGAGCGGGCGATCGGCACGAGCGTGTGCAAAGACGCGTTCTGCGCGCTGGACCCGACTGCGACCGGCGAAACGCTACGCTGGATCGGCGCGGCTCGTCTGCTCGGCGATGGTTGGCGTGCGTCGCTGTGGGCGCAGTACTACGACTGGAGCATGCTCTCGAATGCGACGTATGACTTTCAGATCAATCAATTCGATCGCAGGTGGATCGGCGGCGGACGCTATCAGCGCCAGCTGCAGCTGAGCGACACGCTCGCACTGACTGCCGGCGTCGAGACTCGCTATGACGACATCGGCAACGTCGGATTGCAGCACACCGATGCGGGCCGCGCGCTCGAGGACATCAGCCGAGTCGCAGTGAACGAAAGCTCGGTTGGTGCGTACTCGGAGGCGCAGTGGGAGCCGCTCGACAGTCTGCGAGTGACGGCCGGCTTGCGTGCCGATTACTTCGACTTCGACGTTCGCGCACGCATGCCGGGTCTCGACCAGGGCTCGGCGAACGACAGCGCCGTATCGCCGAAGCTCGCCGCTGCGTATCGCATCAATCCGCACGTCGAGCTGTACGCGAACTGGGGCCGCGGCTTTCATTCGAACGACGCGCGCGGCGTCGTGAACACAGTGACGCCGGTGCAAGGACTGAGCAAGGGCGAAGGCGAGGAGGTCGGTGCGCGCTTCGAGCTTGGCGCGTTCAACATCACTACGACCTACTGGTGGCTGTCGCTGGACAGCGAGCTGAAGTTCGTCGGCGACTCGAATTCCGTCGAGCCCGGTCCGGCGACGGACCGTCGCGGCTATGAAGTGGTGGCATTCTGGCGGCCGCTCTCCTGGGTCGCGATCGATGCTGTGTGGACGGGTAGCCGCGCGCGTTACGTCGACAGTCCGGACGGCAGCTACGTTGCCGGCGCAGTGGAAAACGCGGGCGAGCTCGGTGTGTCGCTGGTGCGCAATGTCTGGGAGGCCAGCGTGCGCGTGCGCTATCTCGGCAAGTACCCGCTGATCGAAGACAACTCGCTGCGCGCCGATGCCGAGACCGGCGTGAATCTGCGCGCCGCGTGGAAGCCGGGCCGCGTTACGGTGTACGCCGAGGCGCTCAACATCCTCGATGAGGACGGCAAGGACATCGTCTATTTCTACGGTGCAAACGTAGCGGGTCTCGATCCGCCAGGCGAGCAGGTCGAAGGGCGAGTGAGCCGTGCGGAGGAGCCGCGCACGATAAGAGTGGGTGTAAAGTACGCGTTCTAATGAGAACGCCGATCGTCCTCCTTTGCGTCTTCGTATGTGCGAGCGCCTTCGCTCAGCAGCCGCAATGGCGCGCGCCGCGCACTGCCGACGGTCAGCCGGATCTGCAGGGAATGTGGACGAGCGCGACGATCACTCCCCTCGAGCGGCCCGATGAGTTCGGCGATCGCCGTGCACTGACGCCGGAGGAGGCCGCGCGCCTCGAAGGCGCCGAGGCTACGCTCGTCAGCGATTCCGCGAAGGCGACGGATCTGAAGAAGCAGCTGCCGGGCGATTGCAAGGACTTCGGCCGCGGCTGCGGTTATAACAATTTCTGGCTCGATCGCGGCTCGCAGGTCGTGGCGATCGACGGCGAGAAGCGCACTTCGCTGCTGATCGACCCGCCGAACGGCAAGATTCCGCCGCTCACTGCCGAGCGTCAGAAGTACCTGGCTGCGCGCCCGCGCCTGAGTTTCGATGGACCCGAAGCGCGGCCACTCGGCGAGCGTTGTCTGCTGGCGTTCGGTTCGAGCTCAGGCCCGCCGATGCTGCCGGTGCTGTACAACAACCATTACCAGATCGTGCAGAGCAAGGATGCGGTCATGATCCTGGTCGAGATGGTGCACGACGCACGTGTCGTGCGGCTCGGCGGTACGCACGTCGCGAGCAACGTCCGCAAGTGGATGGGCGATTCCATCGGACGCTGGGAAGGCGAGACGCTGGTCGTGGAGACCACGAACTTCACCGATCACGAGAGCTTTCGCGGCGCGACCCGCGAGGCGCGCGTCATCGAGCGGTTCACGCGCGTCGCGCCGGACAAGATCCACTATCGCTTCACGGTGGAGGATTCGCAGGCCTTCACCCGGCCGTTCACCGGCGAGATGCCGTTCTATCGCACGGACGATGCGATCTACGAATACGCCTGCCACGAAGGCAACTACGCGCTGAGAGGAATTCTCGGCGGCGCGCGGGAGCAGGAGAAAGCCAGCCGCTAGTGGCGCGCTTGTGATGCCGCCGCGTTGTCGCGCGGCCGTCTTCCGGTTTCGATGAACGTCTTGAAGCGCGACAGATCGCTATCGATCTGCCGCTGCGGATCCTTGCCGAAGACCTTGGCGACCGTGTGACCCACGCGGTTCACCGGCGGGCGATACGACAAGCGTACGTGAACGCGCGCACTACCATAACGCTGGCCGCCACGATTCGATGGCTCGAATTGCACTACGCCCACGCTCTGGACAGCCGAATCCTCCATCGTGCGCCATGCGATCAGCTCGCCGGGGACATCCGCGGTGATCACTGCGTCCCACTCGACCGGCACTCCGGCCGGGCCGTCCACCTTCCAGTGATAGTGCGTGTCATCGATTTTCGTGACTTCGCGCACGTGGCTCATGAAGCGCGGGAATTCCTCGAGCTTGCGCCAGCAGGCATAGGCTTCATCGACGTCTGCATAGACGTGGATCGTCTTCTGCACGAGCACGCCGTCGCTCACGTCGCCACCGATGCCGATCAGCTGCGGCCACGAGAGGTTGGAGATGCTGCGTCCGAACTTGCCTGCCAACTCGCGTCCGCGCTGGCCAGCGCGGACTGCCTGATCGCGCAGCAAGGCCCGACGACGCCGACCAGACTCGGGGTCGAGGAAGTAGACAGCCGTGGCGGCTGCTACTGCGCCTACAGCCGCCAAGCCGGCAGCTGCGCCGATGCTGTATCGCGTACGCCGCCGACTCCAGAAAAACGGGCCTCGCCGGGATAGGAACATTGCGTGCCTCCTTCGAACAGAAATCAATGGTGTATTGATTCAAGGCACGAGAGCTGCGGTTGTTCCCCGCGTGTCGGGGCATTGCCGCGGGGCATACGGCAGAGTTGCTACGGACCCAGCAGCTCGGAGACCGTGACCGAGCTCAGCCCGCGTTCGCGCAGACCTCGCAAGATCAGCGGCAGCGCAGCCGCAGCGAGCCTTCGATGCTTCCCTTCGCGGTCGTGGCCGTCGTGCATAAGCACAATATCGCCCGCTGTGATGCGCGACAGCACACGAGCAGCAGTCGCATCGACATCGCGCGCCAGCGTGTCGCGACTGTGCAGCGACCACGCGATAACTTTCAACTTGCGTGCGTGCGCGACGCGGGCGAGCGGCGGACTCTTCAATCCGACCGGCGGTCGATACAGCGGCTCCGCGTCCGAGCCCGATAATTCCTGGATCAATCGCGTGCTGCGCTCGACGTCCGACTGCTGCTGGTCGGTGCGATAGAAATTCTGGAAGTACGAGTGCATCCAGGAGTGATTGCCGAGCTCGTGGCCCTCGCGCAGTGCGCGAGTCGCGATGTGCCGATGTCTCTGCAGGTGGCGACCGATGACGAAGAAGGTCGCGCGCGCACCAGCCGCATCGAGCGTGTCGAGAATCGAAGGCGTGACCTCGGGATCGGGGCCGTCGTCGAACGTCAACGCCACGCGCGGTCGATCGCGCGGACCGTGAGAAATGGTCGGATAGAGGACGCTGGAGGATGGCCGGAAGATGCCGTCCGTCAGCACTGCCAGGAACGCTGCGGAGGCGCCAACTGCAAGCGGCGTCGCGGTCAGCAGCGCCGACGAACCCAGCACGGCGGCACCGCCAGCAAGCAGGACTTTATCGGCACGGCACAGGCTCACCGAGGGACTCTAGCACCATCGACAGTTTCGATGGACCTCATCGCGAAGTTCGATTGCCGATTGCGCCTAATGAGCGCAGCTTTGTAGCCGTTGCAAACCCGGAGGGTTCGATGAGCGAAAGCAAGCCCGAGAGCAAACTGGTTCCCGTGACCGACGCGACCTTCGCCGAGCAGGTGCTCGGCTCCGCCACGCCTGTGCTGGTGAAGTTCGAGGCGGACTGGTGCGGCCCGTGCAAGGCGATGAAGCCGATGGTCGACGAGCTCGCCAACGAGTACTCGGGCCGGCTGACCGTGGCGACGGTCGACATCGAAGAGAACCAGCAAACGGTGTACCGCCTGGCTGTCCGCGCCGTACCGACGGTGGTTTTGTTCAAGAACGGCGAAGTTTTCGCCCAGAAGGTCGGCCTGCCGCGCAAAGCGGACCTCGTCGCGCTGATCGACAAGGCGCTGGAGAAGGCCGCCGCGTAAGCTTTTGAGATAGAGTGCGCGCTCCAACCCGAAGACGCTGAGCGAAAGGGGGAAGAGTGCGCACTGGTTTCCTGCCGCCGCATGCGCGGCTGTTTTGTCTTGCATTGCTGGCGACGTTCGCCTGCGGCATCGATGCCGCCGAGCGAGTCGATCTCATCATCCGCAACGGCGTGATCTACGACGGCAGCGGCGGCGCGCCGGTTCGCGGCGACGTGGCCGTGAAAGCCGGGCGCGTGGTCGCCACCGGCAAGTTGCAGGACTACAGCGCCGATAAGGAAGTGAACGTGAATGGGCTCGCGGTCGCACCGGGCTTCATCAACACGCTGTCCTGGTCCGTAGAATCGCTGATCTACGACGGCCGCGGTATGAGCGAAATCAAGCAGGGCGTCACGCTCGAGATCTTCGGCGAAGGCAACTCCATGGGCCCGGTCAACGACCGCGTCCGCGAGGAGATGATCAAGACCCAGGGCGACATCCGCTACGACGTTACCTGGAAGACGCTCGGCGAGTATCTGGACTTCCTGACCAAGAAGGGCGTTTCGCCCAACGTCGCGTCGTTCGTCGGTGCCACCACGGTGCGCGAGAACGTGGTCGGGTTCGATGACGTTGCGCCGACGCCGGCACAGCTCAAGCAGATGCAGGACCTGGTGCGCCAGGCCATGCGCGAAGGCGCGCTCGGCGTCGGCAGCTCGCTGATCTACGCACCTGCGTCCTACGCCAAGACCGATGAGCTCATCGCGCTGTGCAAGGCCGCGAGTGAGTTCGGCGGCGGCTACATCTCGCACATGCGCAGCGAGGGCGATCGCTTCCTCGAAGCGCTCGACGAGCTGATCCGGATTTCTCGTGAAGCCAAAGTGCACGCGCAGGCCTATCACTTGAAGGCCGCGGGCCAGAAGAACTGGCCGAAGATGGCCCAGGCGATCGCGAAGATCGACGCCGCGCGCAAGGAGGGTCTGCCGATCACTGCCGACATGTATGCGTACACGGCCGGCGCAACCGGTCTCGACGCGGCCATGCCGACGTGGGTGCAGCAGGGCGGGATCGACGGTTGGGTCGCCCAACTGCAGAAACCCGACGTGCGCAAGAAAGTCATTGCCGAGATGCGCGACCCCAATGCGAAGTGGGAAAGCCTGCTGCTCGCGGCGGGCTCGCCGGATCGCGTGCTGCTGATCGGCTTCAAGACCGACAAGCTCAAGCCGCTCACCGGCAAGACGCTCGCCGAGGTCGCGAAGATGCGCGGCGTATCGCCCGAAGACGCGGCGATCGACCTGGTGATCGAAGATCACACGCGCGTCGGCACGGCGTACTTCCTGATGTCGGAAGAGAACGTGAAGCTCGGCTTGTCGCAGCCGTGGGTGAACATCGGTTCGGACGCCGAGGCTTCGGCGCCGGAAGGTCCGTTCCTCCTCAGCAATCCGCATCCGCGCGCCTACGGCACGTTTGCGCGCTTTCTCGGCCGCTACGTGCGCGATCAGAAGGTGACGACGCTGCAGGACGCCATTCGCCGCCTGACGCGACTGCCGGCCGAGAGCTTCAAGCTGAAGGATCGCGGCTGCCTGGACAAGGGCTGTTTCGCCGACATCGCGGTGTTCGATCCGGCGAAGATCAACGACCTCGCGACCTTCGACAAACCGCACCAATACGCCGTCGGCATGGTGCACGTGTTCGTGAACGGCACCCAGGTCCTGCGCGACGGCGAGCACACCGGCGCGAAGCCGGGCCAGGTCGTGCACGGCCCAGGTTGGACAGGTTGGAAGAAGAGCTAGGTCACCAATTCGGTCTCTCGTCCATCTTCAACCCCGCGGCCTTCTCGGCAATCCAGGCCGCCAGCGCCGGCACATCGATGCCCGCTGGCGGCTTTGCCTTATTCGCTTCCACCCATGCATTCATCGCCTGCAGCAGTTTAGCGGCGTGATCGGGCGCCACTGCATAGAGCCGCAGGAAGTTGAATTGCGCTTCGGCGATTCGATTCAGTGCGAGGAACGCCTCACCCTGATACTCGATTGCATACGGCGTATTGGGATTGATCTTCAACGCCTGGCCGTACGCCTGCAGCGATTCTTCGTAGCGGCCCAGCTTGCGATTCGCGTAGCCGAGGTACGTGTAGGCCTCGTGCATCTCACCGTCGAGACGCGTCGCTGTCGTGAAGTGCGGCAGCGACGCGCGATACGCTTCCTGTGCGGCCTGTAGCGCAGCCTTGCGCTCAGCCTCGTTCGACGAAGCCGCAGCCAGATTCTCCGCATGCTCGGCGCGCAGAATGGATGCGTAACCAGCCGTGTAGGCGTCGATCGCACCCTGCTCGGAGACGGCCGCCGCGCCGCGCTCCTTGGGTCGATAGCCGCCCGGGCCATCGGCGTGAGCGGCCGTAACCGCGCCGAGCAGCGCGATCACGGCCAGCCAATGACGCGGGCGTTGCATCAGAACCGCGACGCGGTCAGCTGCACGTCGGCATCCGCCCAAGCCTTCTTGAAGTCGGCTTCGATGAGCTTCGCCTCGTTGGTCTTGTTCTGCGCGCGCAGCGCCTGCGCAAGACCGAACAGTGCCCAGCCGTTCTTCGGATGGCGGCGCAGATCGTCCCAGTACACGCTCTCGGCTTCGACGGGCCGACCCGCCTGCAGCAGCACCGCGCCGAGGTTGTGGCGCACGGGCTGATGCCAATCGTCCGGCTCCGTATAGATCAGCGCGTCTTCGTAGCGCACCGCGCGGTCGAGATGCGCGATAGCCGTGTCGAAGTTGCCTTGCGCCGCTGCGAGCTCGCCATCGAGCACTTCGATGCCGACGCGCAACACCGAGTCCGCAAGGTTCAGCGACATCGAGGTCGGAGCGGCGACCAGCTTCGGATCCCCCGCGATTTTCCTGACCGTATCGATTTCCTTGGCCGCGCCCGCGAAATCCTTCTTGCGAATGAGCGCCATGCCCCGCGCATAGCTGCGCGTGGCGCGCGTGAACATCGTATCGGCGCGCGGCGCCGGCAGCGCGAGGATTTCATCCCATTTGCCGAAGCGCACCAGCGAGTAGTCGTGCGCCAGCAGGAACGTCTGCAGGAGCGGCACATCCTTCAACGCTTCCACCGGGATCGACTTGGTGGTCTTGTCGGCGGCATCGATCGCCAGCTTGCTCTCGCCGGCCATGGTCGCAGCGAACCACAGGAAGTGGATGTTGTGCGGGTAGTAGGCCATCGGGTACAGGCCCTGCGCGCGACACTGCGAGATGTAGTCCTCGTCAGCGACGACGGCCAGCTGATTGGCCTTCACCGCATCGTTGTAGCGGCCGACGCGCTGGAACAAGTGTCCGGGCATATGCACCAGGTGGCCAGCCGCGGGCGCAAGCGGCAGCAAGCGATCTGCGGCAGCCTCAGCGCGCTCCGGCGTGTTACTCGCTTCCCACAAGTGGATCCACAGGTGCAGCGCGCCGGTGTGATCGGGCTCTTCCTTCAGCGCCTTTTCGAGCGCAGCGGTGATGTCGGCGGTGCGCTCATACGGCACGCCGGCACGCGACCAGTAGTTCCACGGGCTGAGGTCCATGAGCGACTCGGCATACAGCGTCGCCGCGTCCTCATCGTCCGGATACTTCTGGAACAGCGCGCGCATCGCGCCCGCGTAGGCCTGATCGGCCGCGACGCGATCGTCGGCCTTGCCGGTGTAGCGCGCGGCGAGGGCGTCGATGTAGTCGCGCTCGCGCTGCGACGCCTTCGCCTTCAGCGCCTGCGCCTGCTTCAGGTGGGCCAGCGCCTTCGGCTCTTCCTCGGGTGCCATCGGCGCATTGATGTTCGGGCCGAGCACCAGCGCCATGCCCCAGTGGGCCATGGCGAGATTCGGATCCAGGCGGGCCGCCTCCGCGAACGCACGGCCGGCCTCCGCATGATTGAAGCCGTAGGCCAGGTTCAGGCCCTGGTTCATGAACAGCTGGGCCTGCTGGGACTGGGTGGTGACCGGAAACACGTGCTTGCCGACCTTCTGCAGGCGCGGCGCGCGCGCCCCGGATTCGGAGGCCGTGTCGAACTGATCGGTCGTGGGTTGATAGTGTTTGTGGACGGGAACTTGGGCGTGCAACGGGGCCGTTGCCAGACCCAGCACGAGTGCAGCGAGGCACAACGGGCGGTGGCGCATAGACGTTCTCCCTGGGGCTTGAGAATTGAAACCCGGGGGTGTTGTACGACCGGGTCGTGAGCCTGAGGTTTGGGCCGTCGTGAATAATGCGTGAATCGGGCGAACGGCGACATTGTCCAGGCGTCGGGTCCGCAATGCTGACTTTCGTAAGCCACGCCAGCCTCGTGTATCGTTCCGGGCCATGCAAGGACCCGAGCCCATCGTGATCGTGACCACCGGCGGCACGATCGACAAAGCCTACTTCGACGCGTTGAGCACGTACCAGATCGGCGAGCCGATCGTGAAGAGGGTGCTGGACGCCGCCAACGTCACGCATCCCTACCGGATCGTCGAATTGCTGCGCAAGGACAGCCTCGAGCTCACCGACGAGGACCGCCAACGGCTGAAGGAAACCGTCGCGGCCCTCGACTCGCGGCGCATCGTGATCACGCACGGCACGGATACGATGACCGCTTCGGCGGTCGTGCTCGCCGCGATCCCGGACAAGACCATCGTCCTGACCGGTGCACTGTCGCCGGCCCGCTTCAGCGACAGCGATGCACCTTTCAATATCGGCATGGCGTTCGCTGCGGCGCAGAGCCTGCCGCCGGGTGTTTACGTTGCGATGAATGGCCGCGTATTCCGCGGCGACAAAGTCATCAAGGATCGCGAGCAACGCAGTTTCGTCGCGAAGAATGAATGAAGTGACCTCAGCCGGCACCGTTCGACACCTGCAGCAGCTCGACGAGCTGATCAACCGGGTCGTGCGCGAGGCGGAGCTGATTCACGACTACGTTCGGCTGAGATTCCACGGCGGTCTGGTGCTGACGCTGAACAACCCCGTCGAGCTCGATGCGCAGCCGCTGTCTAACTCGGCAGCGGGGCGAACACTGCTCGCCTGCTTGATCGGCCGCGCAGTGAGCGACGTAGCGCGCGCCGCCGACCAGCTGGTGCTGAACTTTCGAGGCGGATCGACGCTGACGATGACTTTGCAGCTGCCGACGTGGCTTGCGCCCGAAGCCCTGACGTTGACCCGTGCGGCTTGATCCTCAGTGCACGTCCCGCCGCTGCTGCGCAGCCTTGCTCTGCAGGCTGAACCGCGGCTCGATGTTCTGGTTCGTGCCCATCACCAGCTGCGCCGTGTAGCTTCCGACCGCCGGGCCATGCTTGAACCCGTGGCCTGAGCCGGCGCCGAGCAGCACTACGTTCTCCCACTGCGGATGGCGATCGATCAGCAGATCGCCGTTCGAGCTGTTCTCGTACTGGCACACGCGCGCTTCGACCAGCGGCCGGTCCGCCATCGCTGGAAAGCGCCGCTGCATGTATTCGCGCACCTTGGCGATGACTGCGGGAGTCGGCGTGCGATCGCCGATGTCGGGATCGATCGGCGGGCCATGCCGATCGTGGGCGACTTTGAGGCCGCGCGACTCGAGGTCCGGTATCCCATAGAAGATGTCGCCGTCGTTGAAGTCGGCCCAGCCGGGCAGGTGGGCGGGCAGGTACCGCGCGTCGCCCGCCGGGGGCGCGAAGAAGAACACTTCCTGGCGCGTCGGGAAAATCCGCTGAGCGAGTATTTCGGGAAAAATCTTCGGCAGCCACGGGCCGCAGGCGAACACGAAGCGCGACGCGCTCAGCGATTCGCCATCGGTCGTGCGGACGGAATCGAACGACGCATCCGGCTTTGGCGGCAGGATCGCCGCCTGGCGATACTCGCCGCCGGCTGCGACGAACTCCTGCAGCAGGGTTTGCACCGCGCGCCGTGCCATCAGGACGCCGCGGTCCGGCTCGTGCAGGCCGAACTCGATGCCGTCCCACGCGATCTGCGGAAAGCGTTTGGCCAGCGCCGCGCGGTCGAGTACTTCGAGCGGGATGCCGATGCGTTGATGCACTTCGATGCTCTGCGTGGCGTACGGCTCGTGGCGGCCGAAGAAAAACACAACCCCCGTAGGGTGGAAGATCGGCAGGCCGGAGCGGCCCGACAGCCACCGCCATTGGTCCAATGATTCCCAGGCGAGGCGCGTGTAGATTTCATCGCGGCCGTACACCGTGCGGGTCATGCGCGATTCGCCGCCCGAGGAAGCGCGGGCGTGGGCCGGGCCCCAGGCATCGAGCAGCAGCACTTTGCGGCCGAGCTTGAGCAGATGCCATGCGGTCCAGGTGCCGAGCACGCCGGCGCCGATGACGATCACGTCGCGACGGCCGGCTTGCACTGCGGACCCGCCCTGTTGGTCGCGCTCCGCAGCCAGCGACTTCACCGTCGAAGCTCCGGCCGCAGCGGCGATGCCCGCGAGCACCGTACGGCGGGAGAAGTGCGAATAGTTCGGCATACTGTCGTTCTCGTTAGCCGGGATTCGATACTCATACGGGCGGCGGCAATCATTGACCGAGGAGCTGAGTAACGCAATGACGAACCTGAGCTATGTGTGCGGCGTCGGCACCGAGCCGCTGCTGTATAAGACGGTCGGCGCGGTGCTGGAGGACGCAGCGGCGCGTTGGGGCGAGCGCGAAGCGCTCATCGTCCGGCATCAGAACATCCGCTGGACCTATCGCGAGCTCGACGAGGCGGCGGACCGGCTGGCAGCCGGGTTACTGCAGCTGGGCTTCGTGCCCGGCGACCGCATCGGGATCTGGGCGCCGAACCGCTACGAGTGGGTCGTCACGCAATTCGCCAGCGCGAAAGCCGGCCTGATTCTCGTCACGATCAATCCGGCGTATCGAACCTCCGAGCTGGAATACGCGCTCAACAAAGTCGGCTGCAAGGCGCTGGTGCTCGCGCCGAGCTTCAAGACCAGCGATTACGCCGCGATGCTCGACCAGATCCGCTCGAAGGTGCCGCTGCTGCGCGCAGCGATCCTCACCGACGATGCGCCGCGCCCGGGCTTCCTGCGCTATGCCGATGTGGCATCGTCCGGCACGGCGCAGGATCTCGCTCGGGTGCGCGAGCTGCGCTCGCAGCTGCAGCCTGAAGACGCGATCAATATCCAGTTCACCAGCGGCACGACCGGCTTGCCGAAGGGCGCGACGCTGTCTCATCACAACATCGTCAACAACGGCTACTTCGTGGCGAAGCGCATGACGTTCACCGAGAACGATCGTCTGTGCATTCCGGTCCCGCTGTATCACTGCTTCGGCATGGTGATGGGCGTGCTTGGCTGCGCCACGCACGGCGCCGCGATGGTTTTCGCCGGCGAGGCTTTCGAGCCGAAGAGTCTGCTGGAGGCTGTCGAAGCGGAGCGCTGCACGGCGTTGTACGGCGTGCCGACGATGTTCATCGCCGAGCTGGAGCATGCCGAGTTCAAGCGCTACGACCTGCGCACGCTGCGTACTGGCGTGATGGCGGGCGCGCCGTGTCCGGTGGAAGTCATGAAGCGCGTGATCTCCGACATGCACATGAAGGAAGTCACGATCTGCTACGGCATGACCGAAACGAGCCCGGTCAGCTTCCAAAGCTGCCGCGACGACACGTTGGAGCAGCGGGTCACGACGGTAGGCACGATTCACCCGCATCTCGAAGTGAAGATCGTGGACCCCGAAGGCCGTGTCACGCCGCGCGGCGAGCGCGGCGAGCTGCTGACGCGCGGTTACAGCGTGATGCACGGCTACTGGGACGACGAAGACAAGACGAGGCAGGCCATCGACGCGCAAGGCTGGATGCACACCGGCGACCTGGCGACGCTCGACGCATCGGGCTACTGCAACATTGTCGGCCGCGTGAAAGATCTGATCATCCGCGGCGGCGAGAACATCTCGCCGCGCGAGATCGAGGAGTTCCTGTATCGCCACCCGAAGGTCCAGGACGTGCAAGTTTTTGGCGTGCCGGACCGCCGCTACGGCGAAGTGGTGTGTGCGTGGATCAAGCTGAAGGCGGGCGAGCGCAGCGATGCCGAGGCGATCCGCACGTTCTGTCGCGAGCAGATTGCGCACTACAAGGTGCCGCAGCACATCCGCTTCGTGGAGCAGTTCCCGATGACGGTCACGGGGAAGATACAGAAGTATCTGATGCGGCAGGAGATGAGCCGGGAGCTCGCGGTGAGCGAGGAGAAGACAGCGTAGCTCGGAGTCGGGCTAAAGCCCGACCTACAGCGCGCTACTGAACGTGGCTCATCAATTCCTGGCGTACGACAGCGGGCGTCATTCCCAGGATCTTGCGCATGTGCCGGGCCAGGTGGCTCTGGTGGGCGAAGCCCGCCGCGAACGCGACCTGCGCGATCGACAAGCTCCGATCCTGCAGTAGCAGCTTCGCGCGCTCGACGCGCCGACGCAGCACGTACTGATGGACCGGCATGCCGGTCGATTGCCGGAACAGCGTCTTCAGGTGCGACACGCTGACCCCGGCGACCGAGGCAATCTCCGCGAGCGACAGCTCGCTCTCGAGGTTGTCCTCGATATACGAGATCACCTGCTTCAACTTCCACGAGCCGAACCCGCCAGGGACTTCGCGCATCGGCAGCGAGCGCTGGTTGTGTCGCTGTAGCAGCCGCGCGGCGAGCGCTTTGCCGAGGCTCTCGCGAAACAGTCGTCCGCTGATGCTGCCGGCGTCGATGTCGGCCTTCAGCGCCCACGCGATGTGCTCGATCACCGGATCGCGCAGCTGAAAGCGATCGGCAATCTCGATGCTGCCGGGATTGACCTCGAGCTCGCTGGCGACTGACTTCAGCAGCGTGTCGGGCACTCGCATGATTAATGTGGTGCCGCCCTGCTTGGTCTCCCACGCCGACGGAGTGCGCGCCGGAATGATGTCGAGGTCGCCCGCGACTTCACGGCCGTGGCGCAGCCGTCCGCCGCGCGAGCACGTGACTTCCACCGACGGCCCGAGGTGCATGCAGACGATTGCATAGGGCAACGCAGGGATCTGCGTGAGGCCGGGCTGAAACGAATTGATCGCGACGGTGACGGTGGTGTGACCGTCCGATGCGGTGGCGTTTTTGAGGACGGGTTCGCTTACGGAACTCATGTTGTTGCCTCCACGCATTCAGCAGCTGCTGTGCCGAGAATACAACGAATCACCCCATCCTGTGCCAGCAATGCTTTCGGTCTGCCCGTCCATTCATGCTCAGACCGATCTGAACGTGACGCGGGGAGCCATATTCGGCGCGGTTCATGTGCCATTCAGCTACCGGATTCTTCTCGTCCGATTGGGCTGATCACGTCTTTACGGGTGCGCAACGAAACGTCGGCAACGATTAACTATTTCGCAACACTCGATCGGGGAGCGTTCTGATGCTGAATTCCAACAACGTTGCACGTGCAACGGCATCGGGCGCCGTTTTTCGGGTGGATTGCACCCAGGCGCTGCGCGCGAGTGCGGCGCTTTCTCCAGGAGGCTGACAATGGCAACTCAGAATCGTTCCTTGCAACGTGCCGTCCGGCACGTGCTACTGGTCAGCGCCGCCGGCGCTGCCGTGGCTGCGCTGCCAGCGCAGGCACAAGACTCGACCATCCAGGAAGTGATCGTCACCGGCTCGCGCATCAGCACGCCGAATATGACGAGCATCAGTCCCGTCACCGCGATCGCGGCCGAGGACATCGCGGCCAGCGGCAAGGTGCGCGTCGAGGACATCCTCAACCAACTGCCGCAGGCAATGGCGGCGCAGGGTTCCACGATCTCCAACGGTGCCAGCGGTATCGCGACGGTCGATCTGCGCGGTCTCAACGCCAAGCGCACGCTGGTCCTGATCAACGGTCGTCGGCTGAGCCCCGGCAATCCCGACAGCGGCCCGGGCCCGAACTCCGGTGCGCCCGACCTCAACCAGGTTCCGCGCGCGCTGATCGAGCGCGTCGAAGTTCTGACGGGCGGCGCTTCGTCCGTTTACGGCGCCGACGCGGTCGCGGGCGTCGTGAACTTCATCATGAACACGCGCTTCGAAGGCGTGAAGGTGGAAGCGAACTACACGTTCAACAACCACAAGAACGACAATTCGGCCGCGGACGTCGTGCGCAACGCGGGCTATGCGCTGCCCGATTCCAGCGTCAACACCGGCTACTCGCGCGACTTCTCGTTCGTGATGGGCTCCAACTTCGCCGATGACAAGGGCAACGCGACTTTCTACGCGACGTATCGCGACGTGGAGGCGGTGCTGCAAGGTGAGTACGACTACAGCGCATGCACGCTGAACTCCGGTGATGAATTCACCTGCGGCGGCTCCGGCACGACGTTCCCGACGCGGCTGCGGGCACGCGATCCGCTGACCGGCGACCTCGCGACCAACTACATCATCGATCGCAACTCCGGTGCGCTGCGTCCTTTCAGTCCGGCGACCGACACCTACAACTTCGGACCGTTGAACTTCTACCAGCGTCCTGACGAGCGCTACACCGCCGGCGTGTTCACCGACCTCGAGGTGAGCGACGGCCTGACGGCGTACGGCGAGTTCATGTTCATGAAGGATCGCTCGATCAGCCAGATCGCGCCGAGCGGCTCGTTCGGGCAAGGGTTTACCGTACCGTGCAGCAATCCGCTGTTCACGGCGCAGCAGCGGCAGCTGTTCTGCGAGCAATACGGCCTCTCGACCGCGGCCAACTCCACTGACACCGCGCTCATCTACGTCGGACGCCGCAACATCGAAGGCGGCGGCCGCACGAACGATCTGGGTCACGAGTCGTACCGGGCTGTGATCGGCATGCGGGGCGACTTCAACGACACGTGGTCGTACGACGCTTATGGGCAGTACGGCGAGACCAACTTCACCTCGCTCCAGGAAGCCGACTTTTCGATCACGCGACTCGGTCGCGCGATGGACGTGGTGCGCGACGCGAACGGCAATCCAGCCTGTCGCTCGGCGCTGGCCGTCGGGGACAATCCCCCGGTCGACCCGGGCTGCGTTCCCTACAACGTGTGGCAACTGGGTGGCGTGACGCAGAACCAGCTCGACTACCTGCAGATCCCGCTGGTGCAGCAGGGTGTGACCACGGAGCGGATCGCCAACGCATCGGTGACCGGCGACCTCACCAACTACGGTATCAAGTCGCCCGCGGCGAACACCGGCCTGATGGTGAACTTCGGCGTCGAATGGCGTGAAGAGAAATCCGAGCTGACGCCTGACCTCGCGCTGCTGTCCGGCGACGGCGCCGGCCAGGGTGGAGCGACGACGGCGATCGACGGCAGCTACATCGCGAAGGACATCTTCGCCGAGGCGCGCATGGCGCTGGTCGAAGATAAGCCGATGGTGCGCAGCCTGTCGGTGGAAGCAGGCTATCGCTACTCCGATTACAGCCTCGACTTCACCACCGACACGTACAAGCTGGGCATGGAGTGGACGCCGATCGAAGCCATCCGCGCTCGCGCCAGCTACCAGCGCTCGGTCCGTGTGCCGAATATTGCCGAGCTGTTCGGCGTGCAAGCGGTTGGCCTCGACGGCACTGTCGACGTCTGCGCCGGCACGCCGGTGTTGACGTTCGAGCAGTGCGCGCGCACCGGTGTAACTGCGTCCCAGTACGGCAACATCGATCCCAACCCGGCGTCGCAGTACAACGGCTTCGTCGGCGGCAATCCGGACCTGCAGCCGGAGACGGCCGATACGTTCTCGTTCGGTCTGGCTTTCCAGCCGACCTTCGCGCCCGGCCTGCGTCTGCAACTGGACTACTTCGACATCAAGATCAAGGACGCGATCCAGAACCCGAACGCGGACTTCACGCAGCTGCTGTGCGCGCTGAACGGCGATCCCACCATCTGCGCGCGCATCGTGCGTGACCGGGACGGCTCGCTGACGAATACCGCCAACGGCTTCGTCTTCGACACGTTCGAAAACATCGGTGAAATCCACACGTCGGGCATCGACATCGACGCCTCGTATGCGTTCGACATCGGCTCCGCGGGCCGGCTCGGCTTCGACTTCGTCGGCACGTGGATGAAGGCGCTGGAGACCACGCCGCAGCCCGGCGTGTCGTACGACTGCGTTGGCCTCTACGGCAGCGTATGCGGCGTGCCCGCGCCGGAGTGGCGGAGCAAGCTCGACACCACCTGGCGCACGCCTTGGGCTGGCATCGACGTGACGTTGAGCTGGCGCTACTTCGACGAAGTGGGGCGCGATGCCGAGACCTCGGTGAGCGACAACCCGTTCCTGTCGCAGCTCGGGCAGTTCACCGGCATGCGGCCGACGGACTCCGTGCTCGGCAGCCGCAGCTATCTCGATCTGACCGGGGCGGTGACCATCCAGGACAAGTACACGTTCCGCCTGGGCGTGAACAACCTGCTCGACAAGGATCCGCCGCTGACCGGCAACCTGACCTGCCCGACCGGACCGTGCAACGGCAACACCTGGCCACAGGTGTACGACACGCTCGGCCGACAGATCTTCGGTATGGTCACGATCGACTTCTGAGAATGAGGATGTCGGGCTGAAGCCCGACCTACAGCGCCGCTACGCTGCGAACGTAGCGGCGCCTTTTTTTCGCCTACAATCGGCGGGTCATGCTCACGCCTGCCGACCGCGAACGCTACAGCCGCCACCTCGTGCTGCGGGAGATCGGCGTCGCGGGACAAGAAAAGCTCAAGGCAGCGCGCGTGCTGGTGATCGGCGCAGGCGGGCTCGGCTCGCCCTCGGCGCTGTATCTCGCTGCCTCCGGGGTCGGCACGATCGGCGTGATCGACTGCGACAACGTCGACATGTCGAATCTCCAGCGCCAGGTCATCTACGACACCGCGAGCGTCGGCACACCCAAAGCGACAGCAGCGCGCCATCGTCTGCTTGCGCTCAATCCGCAGATCGAGCTCGTCGCGCATCAGGTCGAGCTGCGCGCCGACAACGTCCTGCAGCTGTTCGAAGGTTACGACATCGTGCTCGACGGCACTGATCGCTTCGGGACACGTTATCTTGCGAACGACGCGTGCGTGATTCTGCGCAAGCCGCTCGTCTCGGCCGCCATTCATCGCTTCGAAGGACAGGCGATGACATACGTGCCGGAACGCGGTCCGTGTTATCGCTGCCTCTTCCCCGCGCCGCCGGGCGAGGGCCTCGTGCCGAATTGCGCGGAGGCCGGCGTGCTCGGCGTCCTGCCCGGTGTGATGGGCACGATCCAGGCGACCGAAGCCATCAAGCTGATCGTCGGTGCGGGCGAGCCGCTGATCGGCCGGCTGCTCACGTACGACGCACTCGCGATGCGCTTCGACGAGTTCAGTTTCAAGCGCCGCGCCGACTGCGCGGTGTGCGGCGATCATCCGACGATCACAGCGCCGCAGGATGCGCCGCAGATATGTACCGCAGAGGCACTCGAGAATATCCGCACACTTGCTGCCAATGAGTTGCGCACACTATTGAAGGAGAGGGGAGCAGCAGTCTCGATCGTCGACGTGCGCGAGCCGCGCGAGTTCTCCGCTTCGCACCTGCCGGGGGCAACGAACATTCCGGTGGGTGAGCTGCACTCGCGCATGGGCTCGCTGCCGAAAGGCCTCGTCGTGTTCGTTTGTCGCAGCGGCGCGCGCAGCCTCACTGCCGCCGCGCTTGCCAGTCGAGCCGGTGTCGAAGATATCGCGCACCTCGAAGGTGGATTACTTGCCTGGGCGCGTGATGTGGATACGGGCTTCGAAGTCGCCCCCGTGTGACTCAGTGACTCATCAACGGTGAACCGCGGTCAATCACCGGTGAAATCAGTTGTTAGGCGCGGATCCAGCGCAGACAATGATCGTCACGCAGCGCTGGGCTGCGACCACCCTCGGGGGCCGCAATGAACGAAGTTTCGGCAGAACGCACCGGCAATCCGGACATGGCGAAGATCGTCTATGTCCTGTACCTGATCGGCCTGCTGACCGGCGTCACCATCATCATCGGCGTGGTCATGGCGTACATCTACAAGGACGACTCGCCGGAGTGGCTGCGCACGCACTACGAAGCGCAGATCCGCGTCTTCTGGATCGGCATCCTGTACTGCATCATCGCGGGCCTGCTGATCTTCCTGCTGATCGGCTTCCTGCTGTACCTGGTCATTGCAGTGTGGTGGATCGTCCGCTGCATCAAAGGCCTCAAGTACCTCGATCAGCGCCAGCCTTACCCGGATTGCCAAAGCTGGACCTTCTGAACCCCCTCTGACAGACCTTCTGTCGGACCTTGTGGGCCCCTTCGGGGGCCCAATCTTTGCTGCAGGTCGGAATGGACTATCATGCGCGTCCGGCCCAACGGAGTGCCTGCAGTTGAACGTCAGCGTTTTCGACCTCTTCAAGATCGGTATCGGGCCGTCGAGCTCCCACACGATGGGGCCGATGACTGGCGCGTACCGGTTCATCCGCGAAGTCGAGGAACGCGGTCAGCTTGCTAAGGTCGCGCGCGTGACGGTCGATCTCTACGGCTCCCTCGCGCTGACAGGTAAGGGTCACTGCACCGATACCGCTGTGACGCTGGGTCTCGCTGGCTGGGTGCCGGCGCAGGTCGATCCGGACGCCGCCGCGAAACTCATCGAGGGCGTCCGGCAACAGGGCAAGCTGGCGCTGGCCGGCTCGCAATCCGTCGACTTCCGGATCGATCGCGATATTCACTGGCACTACAAAGAAAGCCTGCCGTATCACCCGAACGCACTGACGCTGCGCGCGTACGACGCGCAGAACGGTCTGGTGCACGAGGGTACGTTCTATTCCGTTGGCGGCGGGTTCGTCGTGACGGAAGCAGAAGCGCAGTCGCCGGCAACGCTCACTACTGGTCCTGCCGTTCCGTTCCCGTTCGAGAACGCCGCCGAGCTGCTCGCGATCGCCGAGCGCGAGAAGCTGCGCATCGCCGACATCATGATGCGCAACGAGTGCGCAGTGCGCAGCGAGCAGGAAGTACGCAGCGGGCTCGATCGCATCTGGGCTGCGATGAGCGCGTGCATCGATCGTGGGCTCCGCGAGGAAGGAATTCTGCCCGGGGGTCTGAACGTCAAGCGGCGCGCGGCGAAGGTGCGCGAGACGCTCGAAGAGCGCGAACGGAACAAGGTTGCCGATCCGCTGATCGCGATGGACTGGATCAGCGCGTGGGCGCTCGCCGTCAACGAGGAGAATGCGGCAGGCGGCAAAGTTGTCACTGCGCCTACGAATGGCGCTGCGGGCGTCGTCCCTGCGGTGCTGCGGTTCTACGATCGTTATTGCAACGGCACGGCGGAAGGCCGGCATACGTTCCTGTTGACGGCGGCGGCGATCGGCACGCTGTACAAGCGCAACGCGAGCATTTCCGCGGCGGAAGTTGGCTGTCAGGGCGAGATCGGCGTCGCGTGCTCGATTGCGGCGGCAGGGCTGGCGGCGGCGCAAGGCGGCACGAACGAGCAGATCGAGAACGCTGCCGAGATCGGCATGGAGCACAATCTTGGCCTGACGTGCGATCCCATTCGGGGTCTCGTGCAGATCCCGTGCATCGAGCGGAACACGGCCGGCGCTGTGAAAGCAGTGGGCGCGGTGCGGCTGGCACTGATGGGCGACGGCACGCATCACGTGACGCTCGATCAAGTGATCGAGACAATGCGCCGCACCGGTGCCGATATGCGCGATTCTTATAAAGAGACCTCGCTCGGCGGTCTCGCCGTGAACGTTCCGGAGTGCTGACTTGAATCGCATCCGCTCCGTGGTGGCGCTCGTCGCCATCCTTCTCTGCGCGCCGCTGTTCGCGAACGACACGCCGCCTGCCAGTCCGCCGCGCTACACGTTCTCGTGGCCGCTCGATGGCAGCGGCCTCATGCCACGCGGTGGCACGACCAAGGGTCCTGCAGTCACGCTCGACAAGAGCGAATCCCCAGCCTGGCAAAAGCTGCAGGAGAAGGGCATCAGCGATCTGGAGCGCGATCGCCGGGCAATTCTCGCAATGGCCGGCACGTATCGCGTGACGTTCGATTTCCTGGAAGTCACGCCGTTCGCCGCGGACGACAAACCGAAGGCGCCCTACCAGTCGTGGGGCACGGAAAAGGTTTACGTCGACAGCGACAACGGCGAGTCCATCAGCCTCGTGCACATTCTCGAAATGCGCGTCGTGCAGGCCGACGGCAAGCTGAGCGAGCCGATGGTGACCAAGCACTGGCGACAGGATTGGTCGTACCAGCCGACGCACATCGTCAGATACCAGGGCAACGATCGCTGGGAGCGCCGCATGTTGGCGCAGTCGCAGTCAGCGCAGCGCTGGATGCAGACCGTGTATCAAGTGGACGAGTCGCCGCGCTATGCGAGCCTCGGCAAGTGGACGCACACCGGCAGTTTCTCGAGCTGGCTGAGCGAGGAGACGTCGCGACCGCTGCCGCGGCGCGAATGGAGCGTCCGCGACGACTATCAAGCGCTCGCAGGCACGAATCGCCACACGATTCTCAGCAACGGCTGGGTGCAGGAAGAGAACAATCTCAAGGCGGTGCTGACGCAGTCACGCGAGCCCGATCCGTCGCATCCGTATGTCGGGCGCGAGTATGGCGTCGCGCGGTACGAGCGCATCCGCGATGCGGACTTCGCTGCGGCGGATCAGTACTACGAGCGCACGAAAGAATTCTGGGATCAGGTGCGTGATCGCTGGAGCAAGGTGTTCGCAGAGCGCGGGAGCGTGACGCTGCTCGGTCCGGTGGACAAGCTCGGGCTGTTCAAGCCGCTGTTCGAGCACGCCGATGCGATCGCGGAGCAGGGGAAGCCGGCGTCGAAGAAGAATGCAGAAGTGATCGAGTCGGCGTTGAAGGGAATGGGTGCGCTCTAAACGCTTGCCAGAACTCGCGCGTTCGCCTTGGGCTGCTGGAACATTCCCTGCCGGCCATACACCTTCGGTTGGTTCGCCCGACCGGTCAGCACATCGAGCATCCCTTCGACCTTCTTCAAGCGCGCCGTGACCAGCGCACCGTTGCGTTCGTTGAGCTCGCGGCAGCGGGCTGCACGCTGATGGCACTCGCCCAGGCGGCGCTGCATCGTGTTCGAGGGATCGCACCAGCGCAGCAGTCTCTCCAGTCCCTGCGCATCGGTGGGAACGTTCATCATCCGGCACAGCGAGCGGCGCTCGTCCTCGATGCGCAGCAACTCGCCGACGCAGGCCTGGCGCGATTCGCTCGCGCGGTCCAGCCCGTCGACATCATTGGCGATGAGAAACCCGTGCTCGCGATCGAGCAGCGTGTCCAGCTGCGTCAGTGCGTTGAATTCTTCGGCGAGCAGCTTCTGCAGATGCTCGCGACAGACTCCGGGATCCACTTCCTTACTTCTCCGTCGCTCTCAGCTCGTGTTCCATGCGCAGCAGCTTGTCGGCGATGCGCTCCGGCACGACTTCGTAGCGGCCTTCCTCGACCGCGAGCCGAACCGCAGCGACGCGCGCTTCGTCGACCACCGGCGCGTCCTGCACGGCACGCTCGAGCGCCGCCAGCTGGCGGGCCTGGTCCGTGATCTGCACCGGAGTCGTGGCCTTGCTGCCCTCGGCGGACTGCGACGCCGACGTGCCTGCATCGCGCTCGCGCGATACCGACTTGCCGGTGCCGTTGTGCACCGGGCGATTGCCATAGCCACCGATCTTGTTCGTCACGGCCCAATCTCCTGTG
>Ga0207675_100001085_pt1 | contig 26957 bp, 19 predicted proteins | sample KBSSwiS42_FD_184305 | JGI IMG/M metagenome (GOLD analysis project Ga0207675, IMG submission 184305) | Switchgrass rhizosphere microbial communities from Kellogg Biological Station, Michigan, USA - KBS Switchgrass S4-2 (SPAdes) (version 2) | ecosystem: Host-associated > Plants > Roots >...
CTGGAAATGGATACTCCTACGTCAGTTCAATTGCGAGTAGGCGAACTTGCTCTCCCCCACTTCTTCACCGATCAGACTCCAAGCGTTGCGGCACACCTGCGCAGGGGTGGCCGATTCGAATCTCTCTGCGGCATCGTGATTGCCCTCGACAGAGCGATTGCTCTTCATAGGAGGAAGAAAATCGGATGCGCAAATCAATTTTCGCCACGATTCTCGGGCTTTTGTTTTGCTCTGTGCTGTTTGCCCAATCGACGCCAACGGCTGACACCGCCGCAAATAATGTCCAACCGTCGCCAGCCGCCGCGGCTGATTCATCGGTAGAACGTGCTTTTGACGACGTCAAAATTCCCGCGGGAACGCCCATCGACATTCAGATTACTGACATCATCAGCTCGATGGATACCAAGGTCGGGGATCTGATCAGCTTTCGAGTGCTGGTTCCGGTGAAGGTGAATGACACGATCGTCATTGGCAACAATGCGCTGGTCACAGCGCGAATCGTCAAAGCCAAACGCGCGGGCCATTGGGGAAAGGCGGGGAAGCTCGCCTGGACGATGCAGGACGTCGTCGCTGTTGATTTGACGAGGGTCTCGCTAACCGCCAATCCGGACTTTCCGGGCGGGCAACAGGGAGTTACCGGACAGAGTCACGGCGCCGAAGTCGCGACCAAGACGGCGGTCATGGGTGCATTGCTGGCGCCGACGATTGTTCTCGCGCCATTAGCTTTGATGCAGGGATTCAAACGCGGTGAGCAAGCGGTGATTCCCGAGGGTAGGCGCTTCGTTGTTTACGTTCAGAAAGATACGATCGTCAGAGTCCCAACCGAAATCAGGACGATCCGCATTGATCGTTGATAAAGCTCGTCACAGCCGACGCGCAGCAAGAACACTGGGCGGCTCGGCGCCGGGCATGCGGATAAAGGTCGAGCAGTAATTGTTCGTTGCCGAAAAAGGAAAGACCTGCAGGTCCTTACCCCGTTGTTTTTCAAAAAAAGGCGCGATCCCGACAAGTCGGGACCGCGCCGAAACACTTCAGCAGAAGGAACCTTATTCTTGCGGTATGGGTGCCGGCGCGCCTTGCGGCACGATCCACAATTCCGTCAGCCAACCATCTCGCGCCGCGCCAATCTTCACGGTGAAACGACTAGGGTCGATGCCGCGCGAGTTGATCAGATAATCTGAGATTCGTTGCGCGCGTTGCTGCGCATCGTTGGACTTAGCCTTGCGGGCCGGGTAAACGATGATATAGCCCTGCCGACCCGGTTCGCTTTGCAATTCGATCGCGTAGTTGTCCAGCCGAGCCTTCTCATCGTTGCGGGCGATATCGTAGTACTCATCAAATTTTTTGGAGATCTCTTCGATCGGCAATGACACAGAACAGCTACCCGGGCACGGAATTCCGTAACCACCTACGTCGACAGTTGCGGAAATCGTTTGGCCGGCCAAACCAGCAGTGTCAACGGTGATGCTGGATGTGCCTTGGCCACTGACGATATGACCAATGTTGACTGTCCAATTATAAGTTGGGACAACACCGGGCGTGCCGCCGCTGAGGCTGGCGGTGAAAGTGACCGGCGCTTTTTCAGTTGCATGATCTGGACACGAAAGTTTTACTTCAGGACATACTGGAGGTGCGGGCGGTGGACACTCGAGCACGATCACGGCCACCGAAGCGAACGCCGCGCAATCATCATCACCTTCGTCAACGTCCGATACGGCGTGATAAGTCCCGGGTCGCGCGCCCGTCAGATCCCAGGTCGTCGTTGCATCTTTGCCCGTCAGCGTGCCGCCATCGACGGTCCAGCGATAACGGATAGCGTTGCCACTGGAGGAAGTCGCTTTAGCCCGAAGCTGCACAGTTCCGGGTTGCGTTTCGCACGCGCGAATCACATTCGGCTCTGCCGCGAGTGAAAGCGTGGGCGGGCCGGTCAGGGTCGTACGAGGAGCTCTCTGCGCTTGGGTTGAGCTCGTCGCGATCAAAAGAGTGACCACTGCCAGAATTAGGACGCGCCACACGTTATTCCCAGTCTTCAATCGATTACCTCTTCGGATGGCTGCCTTCAGCGGCAACCTTAATCACAAAACTATAGATACGCGAGGTTCTGAAACCACAAGCAATGAAAGGCAGAATCGCAGGCCTTTTCCATTGTAAATACTGGCATTTCGTTACCTTCGGCTGACCTTTTTCTGCTCGATTCAACTGACATTTCTGTTAGAGTCTTCGTCATGCCGAAGCTTACAGTGCGCGTGCCGGCGCGGTCGCAAAGTTACGACATCAAAATCGGCAGCCGACTGTTAGAAAGGCTGGGGAACGAAGTGCGTACCGCGGTTGGATCGGGAGCGCGCCGGGCCGCGCTGATCACAAACAAAACCGTCTTCAAACTGTATGGGGACCGCGTGACCGAGAGTCTGAAACGGACTGGGTTCTCTGTCAACCATTGGTTGATGCGCGACGGCGAGCAGCACAAATCGTTTAGCAGTTTGGAACGCGCCGTCGAATTTTTCAGCAAAGCCGGATTGGAGCGTAACGATGTTGTTGTGGCTCTCGGAGGAGGCGTGGTCGGCGACCTCGCCGGCTTTGCCGCCAGTGTTTACCTGCGCGGCATTGCGTTGGTACAAGTGCCGACGACGCTGCTTGCGCAGATCGATTCCTCTGTCGGCGGCAAGACGGGAATAAATCTAGCGTCGGGAAAGAACCGGGTCGGCGCATTTCATCAGCCGCGTTTGGTCGTAATCGACATCGACACGCTTAAGACGCTGCCCGCGCGCGAGGTGACTTCCGGCTTTTGTGAAATGGTCAAACAGGGGGCCGTCGGCGATCGCAAACTCTTCAACCGGACGGTCCGTTTGCTGTCACGTCGCGGGTCGGATTTGGCTGCCAGTCCGGCACAGGGTCCGTCTCTGCCGGACCTCGCCGCCACCATCGCCGCACACTGCCGTTTCAAAGCCGGGATTGTCGCGAACGACGAGCGTGAGGCGATCGACCGCACCGACGCTCGCTCCCGCCGCATACTAAATTTTGGTCATACCACTGCTCACGCACTCGAAAAAGTCACGAAGTATCAGCATTTTAGGCATGGTGAGGCCGTCGGCTATGGAATGCTGGTCGCAGGCCACCTTTCAAAAAGTCTAGGCAGCCTGCCCGCCGACGCGCTAGAATCGTTACGCGAGGCGGTCAAGCTTTGTGGACCGCTCCCACGCGCCGACGGTCTCTCCGCCGCCAAGCTGATTGCGGCAATGACCGCCGACAAAAAAGCGGTCGAAGGTAAGCTTAAATGGGTTTTGCTCGATGACATCGGTCGGCCGCGAATTGTCGATTCAGATAGGATCAAACCTAAGATTCTCTGCGAAGCATTAACAGCAGGTCTTGCAAATTTGTTATGAACAACCGAAGACTCCTCCGACATCGATCTGAACGGGGCGGCGCCCAACTGAAGCTGATCATCTTCTTAGCAGTCGTAGTAGCTGTCGGCTATACCGGCTACATGTACATTCCGGTGGCTGTCGATGCGTACTACTTTAAAGACGCGATGCAGAACAAGGTTAACCTCGCGGCCGCGCAGGGCTACGACACCGCCTGGCTCGCTGATCAAGTTTCAAAGAGCAAGGGCGAATTTCATGTTCCGGACGATGCCGTGATCACGCCTTCACAAAACGAAGGCCGGATACAATGCCACGTGCAATTCAGTCGTCCCATTTCATTTCCCGGCTTCACCTACAACTACGACTTCGATTACACGGCCCAGAGCACCAGTTTTATCACCGTCAAATAGCTCGCCGGGCGCACAGATAAACCTTTACTTGTTCGCGCGGAGTTGATAAAAAGCGCGACCATGACGGACACCGCTGCGCCCAAACTGGTTCGCGGCCTCACTCTCGTCGACGGCACGATGATCGTGATTGGCTCGATGATTGGATCGGGCATCTTCATCACGTCAGCCGAAAGCTCGCGATTGATCGGGTCACCTGGTTGGTTGCTCGTCGCGTGGGCTTTGGCCGGCGTGATGACAATCACGGGGGCCCTGTGCTGCGCGGAACTGGCAGCGATGATGCCGCGCGCGGGTGGCCCTTACGTTTTTCTACGACAGGCCTACAGTCCCGGCACGGGTTTTTTATTTGGATGGTCACTTTTCCTGGTGGTGCAGACGGGAACGATCGCTGCTGTCGCGGTAGCGTTCGCCAACTTCACCGGCGTTTTGATCCATAGTATCGACGGCAAAAACTATCTGATCGAGCCGCATCGCCTGCCATCATTTTTGAGCGGTTACGCGATCAGTCTCTCGACCGCGCAGCTTCTGGCGATCATTATGATCGTCTTGCTCACGCTCACGAACATGCGGGGCTTGAAGACTGGCAAGTTCATCCAGAACACCTTTACCTTCACCAAGACGGCCGCCTTGATCGGATTGATTGTGGTGGGATTGCTGCTCGGTTGGAACCATGCGAGCGCCGCCTACACTTCATCGTGGTGGAGTCCCTGGGCGAACGCATGGAATCCGCAAGAAGCGCAGCCTGGTCTGGCTTTGGCTGGGGGCGTAGCTTTGGCAATCATCCTTGGACGAGCGATGACCGGTCCGCTGTTTGCGCAGTCAGCCTGGAACAACGTCACATTCACCGCGGGAGAAGTTGAGAATCCCGGACGCAACTTGCCGCTCGCGCTGCTGATTGGTTGCGGCGTAGTGGTTGGTCTGTATTTGCTGGCGAACCTGGCCTATGTAGTCACACTGCCGCTCGCGGGAATTCAGAAAGCTGATCAAGGCCGCGTTGCCAGCGCGACGATGCAAGCGATCTTCGGACCGAAGGGCGCGATCATCATGGCGGTTGCGATCATGATTTCGACTTTCGGCTGCAATAACGGATTGATTCTTGCCGGCGCGCGGGTGTACTACGCAATGGCGCGCGACGGTTTGTTTTTCAAGGGCGTGAGCAAACTGAACCGGCAACATGTGCCGGCGATTGCCTTGATTGCGCAGGGAATCTGGGCCTGCCTCTTAACACTGCCACGCACCGTCATAACCGATCCAAAGACCGGCGCGGTCACATTTGGCAACGTGTACACGCAATTGCTCGAATATCTGATCCCGGCGGATCTAATCTTTTACGCATTAATGGTCGGCGCGGTGATTATTATGCGGCGCAAAGCGCCGGAAATGACGCGGCCTTATCGTACCTGGGGTTATCCCATCGTGCCGATCATTTACATCGCCATGGCCGTTGCAGTGATTGTCGATCTTGCTTATCTCGCCCCATACACCGCGGGCATTGGATCGCTCCTGGTACTAACGGGCATTCCTGCATACCTGATTTGGCGGAAGAGCGCAGCAGCACAATCAGTCAACGAATCTGCGTCGAGTTTGCAGGTTGAAGAGGCTTGAAACGCGCTGCGGGATCAGGCGTTCACCGCCGTTGAGGCGGACGTAGCAAACGCTTTCAATTGAACCAGTGCCGGCGGCGCTTCGGCCAGCCAGGTTGTTGGGCACACGCCGCAGCGCGTGCATTGATTAACGGAAGGACAGGGCGCAGTTGAACGGGCTTCGTGAGCGCGTTCGTGTTCACGTTCCATAAACGGTCGGCCCAGACCGGCATCGACAATCTCCCAGGGCAGAATCTCTTCATGTGAACGGGTGCGACTGGTATGAAACGTCGGATCGATTCCAGTTTCGCGCAGCGCCGCTTTCAAATCCCCATTCAGACGCGCCATCGCTTCGATCGCCGGCGCGACTCGCCGATCGCCTGAAGAAAAGAGCGCCTGCTCGTGAGCGATGCGCGCAGACATCGCGCGTACTTCCACATTCGGAATGCGCGCGAGGTTCTTGCAAACCAATTTTAAGCGCCGCTTCAACTCTTTTTCTTCACAAAGCGCTTCCCATTGAAACGGCGTGTTTGGCTTTGGCACGAAACCGTTCAAGGAAGGGATGATTTTCCCGGCGCGACCAAACCGTTTGCCGGCTTCGAGCATTCGGTCTTTAATGCGCGCAACGAGCTTCACCATTTCTTCCAGGTCTTCGTCGGTTTCCGTTGGCAAGCCGACCATCAGATAAAGCTTGATTGTCAGCATGCCGCGATCGAAAACTGCTCCGCAGATATCGACGATCTCGTCATTGGTCAGATTCTTGTTAATAACGTGACGCAGACGATCCGAACCGGTTTCCGGCGCGACGGCGATCTGCTGGTCACGCGACTCAACCAGGGCGTCGAGCAGCTCTTCCGAAATCTGATCGAGACGCAAAGACGAAACCGAAATTCGATAGTCCATCGCGCGCAGACCCTGCAGAATTTCACTGATCTCCGGATGGTCGCAGACAGCGGTTGAGACGAGCCCGATCTTATCTGTCCTGGCGCGCCACGCCCTGGCTTTCGCAAGAATGTCGCGCGCCGGCACAACGCGCGGTGGCCAGTAGTTGTACCCGGCCCAGCAGAAGCGGCAGCCCTGCGAACAGCCGCGCGAAATTTCGATAAGAAACCGATCGCCCATTTCGGCTTGCGGCGCAAAGATGCTCGTCGACGGCGCGAACACCTTATCGCGTTTGAGCTGTTCGACAATCTCTGTCTGTCCGCGACGAATCGCGCGACGAAGCGAACCTTCTTTGGGGTTCTCTGCTGAGATGGCGCGGCCGACACGCGCCGGCACGCCTTGTTCCGTTGGCGTGTACGCGTTCACAGTGTCGTCGTCGTTGTAACTGACGAAGTAGAGTGACGGCACGTAGAAACCGCGGCCTTGTCGCGCCAGCTTCAACAGTAACTCTTCCTTGGAATCGTTTTCGAGAATCGCGTCCACCAACTTTGGTCCGAGAATCTCGCCTTCGCCCACGCCAATCACATCGGTGAACTCAGCGATCGGTTCAGGATTAAGAAACGAAGCTGCGCCACCCATTACGATCAGCGGATCGCGTTCGGTGCGATCTTTCGACCAAACGGGTACGCCACTCATTTGCAGCATACGCACCATGTTGACGTAGTCGGTCTCGAATGAGATCGAGAATGCGATCACATCAAATTTGCGTACGGGGGTTTGTGATTCGAGTGAGAGAAGCGGAGTTCCGGTGCGTTCGTACTCGATGAGCTCGTTGACTATTGAGAAAGGCTTAGCGTGTCGTACTTCGTATCCGGAGCTGTTCCGCGAAAACTCCGTGTCAGAAGCCCGACCGTTAGGGAGGGCAACTTTGCGCATCGAGCCCTTGCTGACGCGCGGGCTTCTGACACGCTCATTCGCGGATGAGCCCTCGTCAACGTGCATGCCCCGCGCGCCACTGTCCGGCAGGAAGACTCTTTCGCAAGAAACCTCAGGAATATTGTTGAAGAGTTCATACATCGCCTGAAAGCCTAAGTTCGCCATGCCAATCGAGTAGACGTTCGGATAACACAGCGCGATGCGGAGCCGGGTCCCGCGCTTCAGCACCCAGCCGTCTTCGCTGGCTAGCTTTCGTTTGTAGCTTTCGACGATGCTTCGCATGTCAGTTGTCAGTCGTCAGTTATCAGTCGTCAGTCGCAGTTGTTCTTGTTTGGCGAGGGAACAACTGACAACGCAATTAGTTATGCTGGACCGTTTCGAGGAACGCCTTCAACTTCCGCGAGCGCGACGGATGTCGCAGCTTGCGCAGCGCCTTCGCTTCAATCTGGCGAATGCGTTCGCGCGTGACCGCGAAGTGCTGGCCCACTTCTTCGAGCGTGTGCTCTGAGCCAGTCGTACCAAGGCCGAAACGCATCTTGATCACTTTCTCTTCGCGCGGCGTTAGGGTCGCGAGCACTTCGTCGGTAATCTCGCGCAGATTCGACGCGACGACGGCGTCCGAAGGATTGAGAATCGACTTGTCTTCAATGAAGTCGCCGAGGTGCGAATCTTCCTCTTCGCCAATCGGCGTTTCGAGAGAAATCGGCTCCTGGGCAATCTTCAAGACTTTGCGCACCTTCGAAACCGGAATGTCCATCTTCTTCGCGATCTCTTCGCTGGTTGGCTCGCGACCAAGTTCCTGCACGAGCGCGCGCGAAGTGCGAATCAGTTTGTTGATGGTTTCGATCATGTGCACCGGAATACGAATCGTTCGGGCTTGATCAGCAATCGCGCGGGTGATTGCCTGCCTGATCCACCAGGTTGCGTAGGTCGAGAACTTGTAGCCGCGTCGCCACTCGAACTTGTCCACGGCCTTCATCAAACCGATATTGCCTTCCTGAATCAGATCGAGGAACTGCAAGCCGCGGTTCGTGTACTTCTTCGCAATCGAAACGACTAGACGAAGGTTTGCTTCGACCAATTCGCGCTTGGCCTGGCCCGTCTGTTGTTCGCCGGTCACGATACTTTGCAGCGAGCGTTTTACTTCCACCGGCGAAATGTGAAATTCCTCTTCGACCGTGCGCAGGCGCTTTTTGGCGTTGGCGACATGGGCTTTGTAGGCTTTCTGATCGTCCGCCTTCAGGCGCTTCTTTACATTGAGTTTTTCGGTGTAGGTGGAAAGCTCACGCTCGGCCGAACGCACTTCCTTCTGCACGTTGCGAATCGCGTTTATGAGGCGCTGGCGCGAACGCTCGGTCATGTTCAGCCTGCCGATTTCGTCGGCAATTTCAACTCGGAGGCGCGCGACGCGGCCGCGGAGCCGCAATACTTTCTTAGTCTTCTTGCCGCGCTGGGCTTTCGTTTCCTTTTTTAGCTTTTCGTATTCTTTCAGCGCGTTCTTGAAGATCTTGCGAATGTTCTCGATGCCTTCAATCGTCCACTCGCGATACTCATCGGCCTTGTCATCCTCGCCGGCCAGTTCAGCCTGTTCGGAAAAAAGAACGACTTCACGAATGTTGATTCGCAGGGCCTGAAGTTCTTCGCCGACCTTCAACAGCTCCATCACCGCGATCGGAGATCGGGCGATGGCTTTGTGGGTCTTCATCAACCCGCGCTCGATGCGCTTGGCGATGGCGACTTCTCCCTCGCGCGTCAGCAAAGGCACCACACCCATTTCGCGCAGGTATAAACGGACCGGATCGTTCGTTTTCTCGAGCGCGCCCGCCGAAAGATCCAGCTCCAGGTCCTCGTCGCTTTCTTCTTCTTCAGTCGAAATCGCCGCCGCCTGTTCGATTAGTCGCTCATCCGAATCCGCTACATGAATATTCGAAGCGTCCAGCTTCTGGAGCACGTCTTCAATATCGTCCGGAGAAACAACATTTTCCGGCAACTCTCGATTGAGGTCGTCGTAAGATAGGAATTTCTTGTCGCCGCCTAACTGAAGCAGGCGGTCCATCACATCGTCTCGATCTTTTTCTTCACTCGCCACTTTTATCTTTATCCTTTAATCAAACCGATTTTCATCGGCATTACCTTAGATGCCGCACGAGGCGGTATTCGCTCAATTTACCTGTTTGCTCACTTGCGCCGCGGGCAAAAAGCCCGCGCGCTGTTTCGATAACTTTAAGATTTGGGCCAACAGCGTATCGCGCCGCTCGGCTTCACCGGCCCGATCTGCCTCGGCCGCTGCCGACCGCATCTCTTCAATCTCGCGATCCAGCTTCATCAGGCGCAGCGCGTCCACGCAACTGTCAGCCCGTGCCAGCGCTTCATCAAAGTTTTCAATCGAGTCAGCGAGCATCAATCGCGCCAGCAACTCGCCAACCGCGGGATTGTCCGCGGTTTCCGCGCTCAGCGAATCAAAACTGATTTCGCTCTCGTCCTCGTTCAGCTTCGCAACTGCACGAAACAGCGGCGCCGTTGCCAGGCCTTCGTAATCGCTCGTTTCGAGTCGCGGCAAAACGATCTTTCGCAGCTCTTCACTTCCCAGAAGCAGCTCCAGAATCTGTTCTTCTGCCACGGTCGGCTTCAGCGGTCTAATGACCACTTGGTGGACCGCCCCAACGTCAGCACTTGCGGCGCCACGCGTCCGTTGCCAAAGCTCGCGGCGCTGATCCGCCTGCACGCGCAAAGCATCCATGGCAATGTCAAAGTACTCGCGGCGCTGAATCCGGCCACGCACAGCACGCACAAACGGGAGCGTCTCCTCGACTGCCGCAGCTTTATCAGCCGGGTTGTGAAGGTTACGATCCCGCAAAGCCTGATCGATCACAAATTGTATTTGGGGCTGTGCTTTTGATCGCCGCTGCTGATACTCCGTTACGCCGTATTTTCTGATGAAATCGTCCGGATCGGCGTTGTCCGGGAGCACCAACACCTTGACTTCAATGTCTTCTGCCAGAAGGGTTTCGATTGCCCGCTTTGCCGCCTGCACGCCCGCTCGATCACCATCATAGTTCACCACTACTTTAGGCGCAAACCGAGCTATCAGTTTCACTTGCTCAGGTGTGAGCGCCGTGCCCAGACTGGCGGCCATGTTCTTCACCCCATGTTGATACGGCACAATCAGATCGAGGTAGCCTTCCACCAAAATGGCGAAGCCCTGCCGGCGGATTTCATCCCGGGTCAAGTTTAAGCCGAAGAGATGACGCCCCTTTGTGTAGGCGGGCGTTTCAGGGGAATTGAGATACTTCGGTTCGCCCTCAGGATCGAGCGTTCGGCCGCCAAACGCGATCGGTTTCCCCTGTGCGTCGAACACCGGAAAGATCAGCCGTCCGCGGAAACGGTCGTAGGAGCCGCCTTCTTCCTTTTTTACTACCAAGCCGCTCCGTTCGAGTTGCTCCTGCGCTGCGCCTTTTTGCCGCAAATGAGTCGAAAGAGCTTCCCAACTGTCGGGGGCAAACCCAAGACGAAACGTCTCTGCTGTCTCATCCGTCAGGCCGCGTTGCTTCAAGTACTGACGAACAGATGTCGCGGCTTTGCTTTGTAGTTGATCCTGCCACCATTGCAGCGCCCACTGATTCAGTTCGATGACTTGATCCGACTCACGCTTGTGCGCTTCGAAGCGGGTGTCGTCAATCATCTTTGGCAGCGGCACGCCGGCTTTCTCGGCGACGATTTTGATAGCTTCGGGAAAAGTGACCCGCTCGATCTCCATCACGAAATTGAAGATTGAGCCACCTTTCTGACAGCCGAAGCAATAGAAGATGTCTTTGGCGGGGTTTACTGAGAATGAAGGCTTCGTCTCTTTATGAAAAGGGCAGCGCGCCACCCAGTTCGCGCCGGCCTTCTTCAGCGTCACATAGTCCTGGATGATGCGGACAATGTCCGCCTGCCGACGAAGATCATCAATGAAGGTTTGGGGAAAACGCATTTAGGATTTCAATTCAACTTGCGTTGCGCCGGCACCACCCTTGTCCTGTGGCGCCGACGCAAAGCGCGCGACGTGCGGATGGTCGCTCAGAAATTCAGTAATTGCTTTGCGCAGCGCGCCGGTACCGTGGCCGTGAATTATGCGCACTTCGCTCAGACCGTTCAAGAAAGCTGCATCGAGGAATTTGTCAGTCAGGTCGACTGCTTCGTCAGTGGTTTTGCCGATGAGATTCAGTTCGTTGCTGGTTTTGAATTTGGAATCTGGTTCTTTGGAATGCAGATGAAGTTCGGTGGTTGCGGCTTGCTTCCTCAATTCCTCAAGTGAACCTTTGACCCTCCCGCTAACGCGGGAGGTACTGACTTCCTGCCCTTTGTTCCTCGCTCCACCGGCGAGTTCGAGATTCGACAGTCTTTCACGCATGTGGAGAGAGCCGACCCGAACTTCGGCTTCGTCGCCTTTAATGCGATCGACGACACCGATCGATCCGAATGACAACAGCCGCACTCGATCGCCAACTTGAATCTCCCGGCCGGGCAATTCGCTGGGAGCGCGGGCATCGTCCACGCTTGCTTCTGCAGATTGAGTCTCCGTAGGACCTGCCTCGGACGATGCAGGGGCGGCGCTGACTACCTGGCCATCCCGAATCACGCGCACGCCGCGAAGCTTCGGAGGCAAGCCCCCTTCCTTACCATCAGGTTGCGTAGCTTGAGCACGCGTCCGGCGTTGCGCCCCTTCAGACATTTCCTGCGCCATCCGTTGTGCTTCACGCTTAAGTTCCGCTCCGCGTTTTTGTGCTTCGCGTTCGACCTTCACGCGATCCGCACGTTCCTCAACCTTCGCGACAAGTTCGCGGGACAGTCTATCGAATTCAGAAACAGTCGCCGTTAGCCGCTTCTCAAATTCGGTTTGCCGCTCACGCTCCCGTTTGCGAAAATCAAGATCAAGCTTCGCGAATTTGTCAGCGACCGCAGCGCGCTCCTCATCCAGCGCCCGGCGCAGGGCCTCTGCTTCTTCGGCTTCGCGTTTGATGCGCCGCAAATACTCAGTTGCCTCGCGCGATGATTCCTGCACATGCTGATTCGCGTAGGTAATGATCTCACCGGGAATCCCGAAACGCTGCGCGATATCCAACCCGGACGATGAGCCAGCAACGCCGACGAGCAGACGGTAGGTCGGCTGCAAAGTTCTTTCGTCAAACTCTACGCTGGCATTCAACACACCCGGTTCGTTCGCCGCGTACATTTTCAAACCGGAATAATGGGTTGTCGCCAGCACGTGAGCGCTGCTTTTTTTGAAATGATCAACCACGGCGACACCCAGCGCCGAACCCTCTTCCGGATCAGTGCCGGTCCCAACCTCGTCAAGCATGACGAGTGCGGGCGGCTCGCAAGCGTCGATCATCTTCGCGATGTTTGCGACATGCGAGGTGAAGGTCGAGAGGTTCGCGGCGAGCGATTGATGGTCACCAATGTCTGCGAGAATAGACCGATAGAAGGGAACTCGCGCCTCGCGTGCGGGCACAGGCAATCCTGACAGCGCCATCAGCGAGAGCAACCCGGCGGTCTTAAGAACGACTGTTTTACCGCCCGCGTTTGCGCCGGAGATCACCATCGTGGTGCGTTCGTGGTCGAGAGTAAACGAAACGGGAACCACGTGCCCGCCCGACGAACGCAGATTCTCTTCGAGCAGCGGATGCCGCGCATTGATGAGTTCAAGCATTATAGAACCGCGAGCGGTAGCGAGCGGGTCCTGCGACTCAACTTGAGCATTTAACCCGCTTCCTACCGGTCGCGGTTCTGTAACGGTCGGGACGACACAATCAAAACGCTCGGCAAAGGCAGCCTTTGCGTTAATTACATCGAGTACCGCCACTGCTTCCGCCGCCGCTTCGATCTCCGGTAAATGAGCGCGCAAGTCTTCTGACAAACGAAATAAGATCGCCGCGATCTCACGCTGCTCAGCTTCGCGCAGAGTCTGCAACTCGTTGTTCGCTTCGATCGTTTCCATTGGCTCGACGAATATCGTCTGGGCCGATGAAGACGATCCGTGCGCGACGCCGTTGATGCGGCCGCGATGATCTGCACGCACCGGAATCACAAAGCGATCATTGCGGACGGTCACCAGTTCTTCCTGAATTGCTTCAGCAGATCGCCGCATCAACTTTTCGAGAGAGCGCGTGATCGACGAACGCAAACGGCTGATGTCGTGACGAATGCGCGCCAGTTCAGGGCTGGCACGGTCGTCGAGTTCGCCATTCGGTAGGATCTTCCCGGCAATCGCTCCTGACAACTTCTTCAGATCAGGAGAGAGCGCGCCGACAATTTCGAAGAGTGTCGGACAATTTTCACGCTCGGCAAGAATTGCGCTGCGAGCATCGAGTGCGGCATTCGTCAAACGTAGCAGCTCCAGAATAGTGAGCGGCTCAAGCGCGGCGCCTTCGATCTTCAATCGGGCGATCGATTCGGTTGTATCGGTTACGTCCGAGAACGAAAATCTCACGCCGCGCGAACGCAATTCAATCGCTTCCGAAGTCTCAGCCAGTGCGTCCGACAAATCCTCAAACTGCGCGAACGGTTCAAGAGCGTCGACACGCGCGCCACCCATTTCTGTCTGCACTTGTCGCCGCACCAGTTGTCGTAACTGGTCGAATTCCAGGATCGAGAAAGCTTGAGAGTTCATGAAAGTGTCAATCTTACCACTCGAAGATATATCCGCAGATTACGCAGATTACATAGATTCAAACAATTAGAAGCGCGAGATGTGAGCATCGTCACACCGGTTCATTTTTTGTTCTGCGTAATCTGCGTAATCTGCGGATTATTCCGTTTCCTCGCTTTGCTCGCTTTTCGCTTTAGGCGTATATTCCCTAACTTCCAATTCCGCAGAGAAAGGCATTCATTTCATGCCCACAGTTCCAATTACAGTCGCGCATGGTGACGGCATCGGGCCGGAAATCATGGACGCGACACTGTTCATTCTGAAAGAAGCAGGCGCGAAACTCGACATTGAAAGAATCGAAATCGGTGAGAAAGTTTATCTCGCGGGAAACACTTCAGGCATCGAACCCAGTTCCTGGGACTCACTTCGCAGCACCAAAGTTTTCCTGAAAGCGCCCATTACTACACCGCAAGGTGGCGGGTTCAAGAGTTTGAACGTGACCGTGCGAAAGACGCTCGGCCTGTACGCCAACGTCCGGCCGTGTGTTTCTTATCACCCTTTTATCGAGACGAAGCATCCCGGAATGGATGTCGTCATCGTGCGGGAGAATGAAGAAGATCTCTACGCCGGCATCGAGCACCGTCAGACAGATCAAGTGATCCAATGTCTAAAGCTTATCTCGCGTCCTGGTTCCGAAAAGATTGTGCGGTACGCGTTTGAATACGCGCGCCGTCACAGCCGCAAAAAGGTGACGTGCTTCACCAAAGACAACATCATGAAACTGACCGATGGTCTGTTTCATAAAGTCTTCAACGAAATCGCGGCTGAGTATCCGGATATCGAGAACGAACACTGGATTGTGGACATCGGCGCGGCTAAACTCGCGGATACGCCCACAGTCTTCGATGTCCTCGTCATGCCGAATCTATACGGTGACGTGTTGTCAGACGTGGCGGCACAAATCGCCGGTTCGGTCGGTCTCGCGGGTTCGGCAAACATTGGCGAGAACATCGCGATGTTCGAAGCGATTCATGGCTCAGCTCCGCGCCGTGCCGGCCAGAACCTCGCTAACCCTTCGGGCCTGTTGCTGGGAGCGATCATGATGCTCGTACACATTGGCCAGGCCGCGATTGCTGAGCGCGTGCATAACGCTTGGCTGCGCACGATTGAAGACGGCGTACACACCTACGACATCTTCGACGAGTCGGTCAGCAAAGAAAAAGTGGGAACGAAGGAATTCGGGCAGGCGGTTGTGCAGCGTCTCGGCAAGAAGCCTCACACGCTGAAAGCGGTCGCGTACAAGCAGAACGGCGGCGAAGGAACGCTGGCCGAAGAGACGATCATTAAAGAACGTTCAGACACCCGCAAGGAATTGGTTGGCGTGGATGTTTTCCTGGATTGGATGAAGGGTTCGCCGGACAATCTCGGAGCTGCGATGACTGGGATCACGCCGGACGATCTGAAGCTAACGATGATCAGCAATCGCGGCGTGAAAGTTTGGCCGGGCGGCAAATCAGAAACATTCTGTTCTGATCACTGGCGCTGCCGCTTTATGCCTGAGAATGGCTCGACAATCAATCACGAGCAGATCATCAAACTGTTGTCGAACGTTGCCGGTGCTGGATTCGATTTCATTAAGACTGAGAACCTCTGCAACTTTGACGGCGAGCGGGGGTATTCGCTCGATCAGGGCGAATAAAAACCGCGACAAGGAGACACGGTGATGGGGAGACACGGAGAAAATGTCTATGGCTAAGTCAGAATCCAAAACCAAGGTCTCCGCGTCTCTTGTCGCTATCCTCATGGGCAGCAAATCCGACTGGGATGTGATGCGCGCGGCGTCGCAGACCTTGAAGGATTTCGGCGTACCACACGAATGTCATGTGATGTCAGCACATCGCACGCCAAACGACGCGGCGGAATTTGCCGCCAACGCCGATGCGCGCGGGATGGAAGTGATGATCGGCGCCGCCGGTGGTGCAGCACACCTCGCTGGTGTGCTGGCCGCGCATACGACTTTGCCTGTGCTGGGCGTGCCGATGACAAGTGCGCTCAACGGACTTGATTCTTTGTTGTCGACGGTGCAGATGCCGGGCGGGATTCCGGTGGGCACGTTGGCCATCGGCAAAGCCGGCGCAACGAACGCCGCATTGTTGGCGATCGCAATCCTCGCGAACAGCCGTCCTGAACTGAAGAAGAAACTCCGCGATTTTCGGGCGGAGCAGGAAAAGAAGATTCGCGCGACGACACTGGACTAATTACAGAACCGCGAACGGTAGTGAGCGGGTGATGAACTCAATGTTTGAGTCTATGATCCGCTCACTACCGTTCGCGGTTCTCTAAAGACTCCAATTGCCCATCCAAATGCTTGAGTGCCCGCTCAAGCTGTTTCCGGTAATTCTCGTTTGTCGCTGAAGCAAGCCGCGCGCGAATCTGTGCTCTCGACAGAAGAAGAGAGCGCTTCCGTTCCAGCGCTTCACGTTCCTCCGCGGAAAGATGCGGTTTCGCGCGCGCTTCCCTGGCGGCTTCGGCCGCGGCGACTTGATCTTCGACGGACTTACTCTCCCAACCGCGGGCCATGACTCCGATCACGAAACACTGAAGCTAGCTGATTTCTGGTCCTTCTGTTCGCCCTTATCGTTGAGCATGATGACTTCGATTTTGTATTTGCCAACGGGCCAGCCGCTGGGCGGCGGTGTGAACGAGAAGGTTGCAGACCCGCTGCCATCCAAATCCAAAGTCTTTTCGAGGTTGGGCACTGGTCCGGGTTTTTCGCCGGCCACGTCTTCGACTACCAATTGGCCTTTTACTTTGGTTTTGCCCGGCGCGTTCGAGACCGTGGCGACCGCGTAAAAAGCATCATTCGGAGCGAAACTATTCGTCTCCTGACTGACCGCACGGTCCTTGCCGACCTTCAGCGAACTGAGGTGGGCGGTTGAGAAATTACAAGCGAACAAGAGCGCTAAAAAGACCACAAAGGCCGATGCCGATGCGAGATAATTCGATTTCATACCGTCTCCTTTCGGAAGAAGTGAATTAGTAATTAGAACGTTTTCAATTAAACCGTGACAAGCCCATTCTAAAACAATCCGCGCGTCCAGCCGCCATCAACTTGCAGCGTGACACCGGTGATGTACGACGCCCGCTCGGAAGCAAGGAATGCGATCGCCGCCGCAATCTCTGCCGGCTCAGCGCAGCGATGCGCGGGTGTTTGCGACGCCCACATTGCGATCATTTCTTCTTTCGATTTGCCGAGCGCTTTGCCGCGAGCAATAGCCAATTCATCCTGGCGTTCTGTCAGCGTGTAGCCCGGCCCTACGTTGTTGATGGTCACGCCATCGGCGGCAACCTCGTTCGAGACGGTCTTGGCCCAACTCGTTAGTCCCGCGCGGACCGTGTTCGAAAGCAACAAGCCATCCACCGGCTGTTTTACTGAAATCGACGTAACGTTGACAATGCGGCCCCATTTGCGTTCGCGCATCCCTGGCAGCACAAGCTTCGCCAGCCGAATTGCCGACAAGGCGTTCAATTCAAATGCGTCGCGAAACATCTCAATGTCCGTGGTGTCGAAAGTCGTCGCCGGCGGACCGCCGGCGTTCGTCACGCAGATATCAACTCGGCCCGCGCGCTCAAGGGCCAGGCGCACAAATCGTTCGACGTCCGTGCCGTTCGTTACGTCGGCGGCGATGCCTCCGACATCAGCGCCGGTTTCTTGGTGTATTTTCTCGGCGGCGTCAGACGCGCGACCTCCATCGCGCGAACACAGAAAAACCCGCGCGCCCTCGCGGGCCAGTTCAAGCGCAGCCGCGTAACCGATGCCGCGGCTCGCGGCCGCGACGAGCGCAACTCGATCTTTGATTCCCAAGTCCATGGATCACCTCAGTCAGCCGCTCGGGGCGTCAGCAACAATTGAAACGCCCTTACTTACGCGCGGGCTACTGCCCCGCTTTGGTCCCGCAAGCACTTCTCAATCAGGCGCACCGGATCGTCGTCATAAAAAATCTGCGACTTCGTGCGTTTCGATAAGACCTGCGTCAACCGCTCAATTTCATCCGCCACGCCGCCGGTGCCTGTCAGCGCGCCAATGAACTTTCCCTCGTCATACGCGATGGTGAATTCGTTTAGCGAACCGGTCGAGCCGGCAATGAATATCACGATGTCGCACGAACGCACCAGAACAACGTTGCGTCCTTTCAAGCCGAAGCCGGTGTAAATGATTGTGTCACAGGCATCGAGTGGCAGCGCGTATCGCTCGACGTGCTCGCCGGCATTGTGCGCTGGCGAAATGCCAATATGGGTTGCACCTGCGTCGCGCGCTGCTCTGCCGACAATGTTAATGACACCGGTCGTCGCGCCTGTCAGGATAATCGCATCACGAGCAGCGATGGCGCGACCCAGCGTGACGCCTCTGTCGATGATGTCCGTTCTGTCTTCCGCCGAACCCATCACGCCGATTTTGAGTTTCATAAATCCAATGACGTCGTTTAGAGACAGGCTACTGTCCGCCGCCTTCCGCGCCTTCAACAACTGGCGGGCGGTAGCCCGCCTCTGAACTGGAAGACTGAAATTTGATGTCCCACCACTTTTGTGTCACAAACCACACCAAACCCGGCAACAGAAAAAAACCGCCAACCGACACCGTCACAACGCGCGGCGAGTAGCCGAATCGATCGATGAGTTCTCCAACCACGTAATTCGAGGCGGCCATCGTTAAGGTCACCAAAGCCATTTCGGCTGCGAATACTCGGCCGCGAAATTGATCTTCGACAGATCGCTGCAACAGCACTGTCGAAAATACCCAGAGGATGCTGCCACCCATGTGCGCAAGCAGCAGAAATACCAATGCCGCAATGAAGCTTCGTGTAACGCCGAACGCCATGTAGAACGCGCCGCCGATTAGGAACGCAATGCCGATGGAGGTCTGCATTTGCTTACGTGTTTCCCCGGACCAGCGTCGCGCCATCAAAGGCCCGATCGCTGTGCCGATGCCGCGGGCAGTAAATAGTACGCCGATACCCGTGGCGGTCTTCCCTGCGACGGGAAAGATTCGTTCGCCGAAGACCGCAAGCAGCGTCATGATGCCGCCACCCATTCCCCACGATGTCTTGACCATCAGGTACGCAAACACGCGCGGGCGATCCTTTACATAGCGTGCGCCTTCAATGGTGTCGCCTACGCCCAGTGCTTTCCCGATCGACAGCTTCGACTTCTGCCTTTCAGGACGACGCGGAAAATGGACCTGACTGATGAGAATTGCGGAAGCAATGAAGGTCAGCGAATCCAGCACGAATGCCACGTTAGTGCCGAACCAGCCGGTGACAAATCCTCCGATAGCTGCGCCGAGCGTCAGCATGACCGACCATGTCACTGAAGCGATAGCATTTGCGGGAAGCAGCTCGCGATCAGAAACAATCGACGGAATCGCCGCCGTTTTGGCCGGCTCGAAGAACGACGAAAATCCCAACTGCAAGACCGTAATGACGTAGACCAACCACATTTGGTCAGGGCGTCGGACGAGCAAAAACCCGAGTACCACGAGCGCGCGCATGATGTCTGACAGAATCATGATCGAGCGGCGGCTGAACCTGTCGGCGACGACGCCAGAGAGCGGACCCATGATGACGCTCGGCAAAAATCGGGCGACCATGATTAGCGCCACTGAGCGGCTTGAGCCAGTCAATTGCAGCGCCAGCGTGTAGACCGCAATCGTGTCGAACCAATCACCCATCTGGCTCACGACCTGACCCAGCCACAGCATGCGAAATCCGCGATTCGACCGTAGTAATTCAACGTAGCCAACACTCGGCGCGCGTTCAATCGTCTTCTCGGTTGATCGTTTTTTCACAACTTTAGAAAGAGAGTGAAAGGTGCACTGGGCGACGGGACTTGTCAACAATCCACCCTTCATTCTGACGAGTCAGTTTGAAAAACTTTGACCGAAGCGTGACCTATCACTTCAAAATCTGTTTGACTTTCCGGCCATTTCATCAGCTTCGTCTGCGGCACGCGCGTTGTAATTAGTCGTGGCGCGGCTAGAAAGCTTAACCGCGACGGGGCCCACCGCACTGGGTCCCCCTAGCCGCGTAGAAATTGTGTAGTGCGCGAATTGTTGCCCTGTCTCAAAACCCCCAGCCGGTCGGTGCCGAGTGTCTGCATCGCCGACTTGCCCAGTCCCGCGCCGAAACACCAGAACCGAGTTGCTCCGGCTCAGTAGTTTTCGGCGCGGACTTTTTTTGAAGGATTGATGTGGAGAAATTCAGGTTGTGAACGCGAAGTCTGAAAGCAGTTCGACGTGAACAGCGATGAAAGTAATCCCGACGAGCGAATCAAACGAATTAGAAAGACCGTACTGGTACGTGATTGCCGTGGCCGGCGTCTCGGTGTTCCTGTGGATATTGCAAGGCGGAGCGGCCTACGCGCTCTTGAGCGTGCCGGTTGTCGCGGTCACTTTCTGGACCTATAGAGTTTATTACGAGCGGCTGAATTCCAAGACGCGTGAAGCAGAGGACATCAGCCGGCTTCACTTGGCGACGGTTGAAGCACTCGCGACGGCGATCGACGCGAAAGATCAGACATCGGATTGCCACGTACGCCGCGTTGAGATCTACGCGGCGGGAATGGGTCGCCTGCTTTGCTTGCCGCAAATTGAGTTGCGGGCACTACGCGCGGGCGCTTTGCTCCACGACATTGGCAAGCTAGCAGTGCCCGATCACATTCTGAATAAGCCTGGAAATCTCAGCACGGCCGAATTCGAAAAGACAAAAATCCATACCACCGTGGGCGCCGAGATCCTGAGTCGCGTGAACTTTCCGTATCCGGTGATTCCGATCGTTAAGTACCATCACGAGCGATGGGACGGCTGCGGCTATCCTGAAGGTTTGAGAGGCGAGCAGATTCCGATCACCGCGCGCATTATGTCGGTCGTCGATTGTTTCGATTCGGTTCGGGAAGACCGTCCGTTTCGCCCCGGAATGACACGCGAAGAGGCCATCGCCCTACTGCGCAAAGGTGCGGGTACACACTTTGATCCGAATCTCGTTGAATTGTTTGTCCAGAGCCTCGCGCAATTCGAACGCGAAATCGCGAACCGCGGACTGGACAAACATATCCACGCGAGTTCGGGTTCTTCTATCACTCCGGCGGATGATGAAGTCGCACGCGTGCGTGAGAACAGTGCCGCGTATGATCAGATTCGCAACGCTCACCGTGAGGGTTATGCGTTGTACGAAATTGCCCGCAAGTTCAGTTCGTCGCTTGAAATTGAAAAGACCCTGTCGGTGCTGATGGACAAAGTTGGACAGCTCGTGCCGTACGATACATGCGCCGTCTTCCTCTACGACGACGTCAAGGGTTACGCATCGACAGCGCTCGCGGTTGGAGTTGACGCAGAGAATCTGCGCGACCGATGTATCGCGCCAGGTGAGGGTGTCACGGGGTTCGCGTTAGCGAATCGACGCCCGGTAAATCGCTTGCAACCAAGTTTGGAATTGGAGCGTGTCGGCGTGAAAACCGACGTGACGTATCGTTCGATGGTCGCATTGCCGCTATTCAAAGACGATGTGCTCCTGGGCGCTCTGTCGCTGTATTCAACAACGCTGCGTGAATATACAAACAATCACATTCGCCTCCTGGAAACAGTGACGCGCCTCGCTTCCGATGCGCTCGCGAACGCGATGCATCACGCGCAAACTCAGTCCAATGCTTTGACCGATTCGTTGACAGGCTTTCCAAATGCGCGGGCGCTTCATCTACGCTTTGAAGAAGAAGTCTCTCGTGCGCGCCGCAACAACAAGCCATTTCAGGTCGTGATGCTGGACCTGGACGATTTTAAAAAGGTCAACGATACCTTCGGTCACAAGATTGGCGATTGCATGTTGCGGGAAGTCGGGAATCTTATTCAGAGCCAGCTGCGCGAATATGATTTCCTCGCGCGCTATGCTGGTGACGAGTTCGTCGCCTTGCTGCCGGATTTGACAGTCCAGCAAGTTGACGAGCTGCGCACGCGAATTGAAACAGTTGTCCGCGGATTCTCGCTCAATGTGCGGGCGCAAACACGTACCAGCGTGGGTGTTTCAATCGGTGCTTCGGTATTCGGCGCGGACGGCGAGACGCTCGACCAATTGTTAATCGCCGCGGATCAGGCGATGTATCAAGCGAAAAATGCTCATAAGACGGCCGGATTGGCTCCATTGCCCCCGGAACGTTTGATCGAGACTTCAGCCAAACTCCCTTCCGGTTTACCCGCCGACGACTTCATAACCTCAGCAATTAACTAAATATTCTTGACAATTCCAGCGTCGATCTTTCAATCTGGAAACAGGTTGCGGACTACTGTCCCTTCCGCGTGACCTGTGCAACGGTCCACGCCCACACAATATCCGGCTAGTCTCATGCCGGCCGCCCTGCTCGTCCTCTCAAAAATTGCATTGGTGCGATCTGACTGAATTCTCCCTAATAAACTTAATGCCTGTTTCTGCCGCCTTTGAAACTCAACCTGCGACCCTGCTCCTAATCGACGATGATTCGTCGGCGCGTGAGAGCCTGCGCGGGATCTTTGAGAGCGCGGGCCATCGCACGATAGCTGTCTCGGACGCGCCGGCTGCGCTCCGTGTGCTGAAAAAGGATCGGTGCGATCTAGTGATGCTCGACCTCGAGCTACCCGAGGTCGATGGCGTGTCGCTGTGCCGTTTGCTGCGCGCGCAACCGTCGCTCAGGCAATTGCCGGTGCTCGTCTTCTCAGCGACCGACAACGAGCAGCGCAAAGTCGAAGCTTTCAGTGCCGGCGCCGACGATTACATCGTTAAGCCGTCCACGCCGGGAGAACTAATCTCTCGCGTTAACTCCCATCTCGAGTTTGCCCAGCGCGAGTCGCAACTGACTGATTCAAATCAAGAGCTTCGCTTCCTCGCAGATCTCGGTCGCGGTTTGCTGAAAACGCTCGAGCCTGACCAGGTTGCGCGGCGTGTTGCTGGCGCAACTTTCGAAGGTGTGAATGCCGCCCTGTGCGCGTGCGCGATCAAGAACAATGGTTATGGTTTCAATGTCTGCGCTTTTGATCGTGAAGGAAACGCTGAGGGAAATACGCACGTTAATATGACCCGGTTAGAAGCGTGGCTTAGCTTGCCGAATTCGTCGGCGCCGGCGTTGTTAACGAACAAACGTGAGTTCGTGCTCATCGACGAAGAGCGCACGACTGAGTATGTCAGCCCCATTCGATTCGGAGGTAAGACTCTCGGCGCGCTGGTTGTCGCATTTGATCATCGCGACGACTATGCAACGAATCAATGCCGTTTGATCGATGCCGCGGCGCAGCAGGGTGCGCTCGCCGCGCACATATCGCTTTTGTATCTGCACGCGCGCGAGTCTGCAGCCACGCTGGCAGTCGAAGTCGATCGGCGCGCGGGTGAAGCCGAAATGCATCAACGCTTCACGGAAGCAATCGTCGATTCCCTGCCCGTATCGCTATACGCGATCGATCGCGAACATCGAATCGTCGCGTGGAACCGCAACCGCGAGTTGGGTGAACTGGGTGTTCCACGCGGACAGGTGCTCGGCAAGAGCATCTACGATGTACTTACCAAGCAAAAGCGCGAAATGCTCGAAAACGAATTCAGGACGGTCTTCTCTACGGGCGACATTCAACGAATTGAGCAGGAAACGGTTACGAAATCAGGCGACACGAACCATTGGCTGATCAGCAAGATCCCGATGCGCGCTGCGGAGACAAACGATGTGTCGCACGTCATCACGGTTGGTGAGAACATCACAGCGCGCGTGAAGTCGGAACGCGCCGTCGCGCGCGCCGAAAAACTTGCCGCGGTCGGTCGTCTTGCCGCCGGCGTCGTGCATGAAATCAACAATCCGTTGGCGACGATCGCCGCTTGTGCCGAGTCGCTCGAGAAAAGAATTGCCGAAGGTGCATATGGCGAATCAACAGACGTTGCAGACTTGAAAGAGTATTTGGGGCTTATTCGCGACGAAGCTTTTCGCTGCAAGCAGATTACGAATGGCTTGCTCGACTTCAGCCGGCTGCGCGCTGGTAACCGCATACCGGTGAATTTGGCCGACACGATTAAGATGACTGCGCGGCTCGTCACACATCAGCACCGCGGCGACAACATTCAAATCGAAATTGAGACGGTAAACGATCTGCCTTGCGTGCTTGGCGACGAGGGACAACTGCAACAGGCGGTCATCGCCTTGGCAACCAACGCGATTGACGCAATGCCTGAGGGCGGAACGCTCACGCTGCGCGCTCATCGGAGCGGGCCGCACGTACTTGTTGAAATCAAAGACACCGGCATCGGAATTCCTCAAGAGAACCTCGCAAAGATTTTTGATCCTTTCTTTACGACTAAAGACGTCGGCCGCGGAACTGGGCTCGGGCTGGCTGTCTGTTATGGTATTGTATCTGAGCACGGTGGCCGCCTTGATGTGCGGTCCGCCGTCGGGGTCGGAACAACCTTCACCATCTCGCTGCCCAAAGCGAGCGATTCATAAGGGCGCCAGCCGTCGATTCAGTGCGGGAGTCGAATGTGAACGAACAACGCGACGCAAGATTACTGATAGCCGAAGACGAGGCGAACCTCCGCCTGGTGTTGCAGAAAGAACTGCAGCGACTTGGTTATCGTGTGCACGTCGCGCCTGACGGTGAAGCCGCGTTGCGGAAATTGGAAGAGAGCAACGTAGATGTGTTGCTGTGCGACATCAACATGCCGCGTATGGACGGCATGGAGTTGCTCCGTCGCGTGCACGAGCGTCCGAATCCTCCCGAAGTCATCATGCTCACGGGTCAAGGCACGATCGAAACGGCCGTCGAGGCGATGCGCATCGGCGCGTACGATTATTTGACTAAGCCCTACAGCATCACTGAGCTCGATGTACGCGTGCGTCAGGCTGCTGAGAAGCGTAGCCTGCGCGTCGACAATCAACGTTTGCGCGCGCAGATCGAACGGAAGTCTACCCTGCCTGACATCATCGGCGATTCGAAAGCGATGACCGAAGCAGTTCGGTTGGTCGAACGCGTGGCGCCTTCGGATGCATCGGTTTTGATCACCGGCGAGTCGGGCACCGGCAAAGAGTTGATCGCGCAAGCAATTCACCGACTCTCTAATCGTGCAGGTGGATCGTTCATTGATTTGAACTGTGCGGCGTTTCAGGAGTCGCTGCTCGAGTCCGAGTTGTTTGGCTACGAGGCGGGCGCGTTTTCCGGCGCAAAAGCGCGAAAACTCGGCCTGATCGAATTGGCTGACGGTGGAACCCTGTTCCTTGACGAAGTAACTGAGCTGCCGGCCGCGTTGCAAGCGAAGCTGCTGCGCGCGATTGAAACGCGAACGTTTTTCCGCGTCGGCGGCGTGCGCAAGGTCGAAGTCAACGTGCGCATCGTCGCCGCGACAAATCGGAATCTTGATTTAGTCATCAACAATGGATCGTTCCGCGCCGATCTGCTCTATCGTATCAACAGTTTCGAGATTCACCTCTCGCCGCTGCGTGAACGGCCCGAAGACATCAACCCCCTCACTCAATACATTTTGAAGCAACTCGCCGGAGCGAATTCTCCGGAAGTCGCGCCCGAAGTAATGGACAAGTTGCGCGAGTACAATTGGCCGGGCAACGTGCGTCAGTTACGCAATTGTTTGGAGCGCGCGGTGCTTCTCGCCAATGATGGGCGCGTAACCATCAACGAGCTGCCGCCGGAAGTTGCCGGCCATGTGAATGGTGGTATGCCAATCGCCGCGACCAGTGGCGTTCCCACGGCTACAGCGGGAGCGCAACCAACTGCATTGCGCGACGTTGAAAAGCAGCAAATCATCGCGGCACTTGAACAAACAGGTTGGCACCGCGGAAAGACGGCGACTTTGCTCGGGATTTCGCCATCGACGTTGTATCGGCGTCTGCGGGATTACAATTTGGAAGGCAGGCTGAGGTAGCCGGACATTTGCCACAACGACTTCTGAAGACCGCGACAGCTCGTGCTGCTCGCGGTTTTTTTGTTTTTCTGGATGCCCGAATGTTTTTTGTGTTGATTTCTTGCTTTGCTGGTTGTTGCCAACCTAATATCCAACCCGAACCGGTCTGATTCTCGCGAACCGCTTCGCTTTTTCACGTCAGTTGATCACCGGGCCGAACGCAACTTCAGCTACCCAATTAAAGGAGCATTATGCGCAACCACATTGCCTCCGTTGTGAGATTCTTTTTTCTTTTGACTTTTATCGTATCTGTTTCTTTAGGTGCATTGGCGCAATCGCAAGCTAACAGCGGCAACATTGAAGGCCATATCGCCGATCCAAATGGCGCGGTTGTCGCAGGCGCGACAGTTACTGCGACAAATGAACAGACCGGCTTGCAAAAATCAACGACCACGAAAGATGACGGCACGTTCAGCATCATTCTCTTGCCGCCTGGTGTGTACACCGTAGTCGTGAGCGCGCCTGGTTTTTCGTCGGCGGAAGTCAAGGATGTAACGGTCACCGTCGGAAGTCATGCGCCGGTCGACGTGGCTTTGTCAGTTGGAAGCACAACCGCGACGGTCACTATCACTGAGCCAGTGCCGCTCGTCGAAACGACGCGCACTTCGGTTGCCACCACGATCAATCAGACGTCGATCGATAACTTACCAATCAACGGACGCAACTTTCAGGATTTCGCGACGCTCTCGCCGGGGGTGGTGCGCGATCCGCGGGGCGGAGATTTGTCGGTCGGCGGACAACGCGGAACCTTTAACAGCCTTCAGGTCGATGGGGTCGACAACAACAACACGTTCTTTGGCCAGGCGTTTGGACGCGGTGGGGTGCGACCGCCTTATCAGTTTTCCGAAGAATCTGTGCAGGAATTTCAGGTGAACCAGAATGGCTTTTCTGCAGAGTTCGGCCGCGCTGGCGGTGCCGTAATAAATGTCGTCACTAAATCCGGCACTAACGAATTTCACGGCGGTGCATTCGAATATTTTCGCGACGAGGCTCTTAACGCTAACGATCCGATCGCGAAGGCAAACCAGGCCCGAGCCGGTCAGCCAAACCGCCGCGCTAAACTTCAGATCAATCAATTCGGTGGCCGACTCGGCGGTCCGATCTCAAAGAACCGCGCGTTTTTCTTCTTCACTTACGACGGCCAGCGCGCCAGCGTGCCGCAAGTAATGGATGTGCCAAACATTAAC
>Ga0207675_100001086_pt1 | contig 26939 bp, 27 predicted proteins | sample KBSSwiS42_FD_184305 | JGI IMG/M metagenome (GOLD analysis project Ga0207675, IMG submission 184305) | Switchgrass rhizosphere microbial communities from Kellogg Biological Station, Michigan, USA - KBS Switchgrass S4-2 (SPAdes) (version 2) | ecosystem: Host-associated > Plants > Roots >...
TGCGGGAGTTGTCGCCGTTCTGGGCCAGGCGGAGGCGCTCATGCAGGTCGGGCACGACCTTGGCCGCTTCGCTGGTGTCGAGCATGGTGAACCGGCCGGCCTCGGGCACCGGAGCGGTGAACTGGCTGTGGCGGGTATCGATGCGCACCGACTGCGTCATGACCGCGTTCCCGTAGCCAAAGCGGCCGTAGATGACCGACTCGGATGCCCCGAGGCCCGAGACCAGCTCGCCCCGGCCTTCGCACTCGGCGAAGTGGTAGGCGATCATCGACCGCAGGATCCCCCGCCGGCGGTAGGTCGGGAGCACCGCGATGGCGGTCAGGCCGCCGATCGGGATGGTGGTGAGCCCGGGCAGGGTCAGGTCCATCGAGAAGGCCCCACCGGTGCCGACGATCCGGTCGCCGTCGAAGGCGGCCATGCTGCGGTCGTACTCGAACCAGCGGTCGTGGTCGGCCAGCTCCTCGGCGGAGAAGGTCTCGCCGAAGGCGACCGCCATGACCGAGGAGAACTGGTCGCCCTGCTCGGGCGTGATCGGCCGGATGTCAATGCCCATGGGTCCGTTGTACTCGAAACGCCCGCGGCGCACACCTGGTTTTCTCGTGATATCGTCCTCTGCTTGACCGTGACATCCCGTCGACGGGCCCACGGAATCCCCCGACCGTGCTGCACCCGAACCTGGGATGCGCCCGCTTTGCAAGGAGATCGAACGTGAAGGACCTGGCTTACCTCGATGCCGCCTCCGGCAGCATGATCGTGCAGGCGATCGTCGCCGGCGCCGCCGGCGCGGCGGTGTTCTTCAAGCTCGGCTGGCGGCGGATCTCCGCCCCGTTCCGCGGCCGCCAGAGCGACAAGGCCTAGCCGGCCCCTATGGAGCAGGAAGGGCGGCCCGCTGCCCGCCGCGAGCGGCTCTGGGCCTTCTTCGAGCTGTTCGCGCTGGTCGGGTTCGTGGTCGCCCAGCCGACCCTCGACGTCCTCGGCAAGGCGCCGGACTTCTTCCTGTTCCGGCGGGCCGGCCGGACCGAGATCCTGATCCTGGTCCTGGCCGTGACCGTGCTCCCGGCGCTCGGCCTGTGGCTGGCCGAGCAGGTCGCCGGCCTCGCCGGCGAGCGGGCCCGCCGGCTGGTGCACCTGCTGATGGTCAGCGGCCTGCTGGCGGTGCTCGCCCTCGAGGTCGGTAAGAACCTGACCTCGGTCCGCGGGGCCGGGCTGATCGCCATCGGCGTGCTCGGCGGGCTGGCCGGTGGGCTGCTGTACGCCAACTGGGACGGTCTCAAGCTGTGGCTGCGCTACCTGGCCCCGGCGCCGCTGGTCTTCGCCCTGGTGTTCCTGCTCGTGTCGCCGGTGTCCAAGCTGGTGCTGCCCCAGCCGGGCGGCACCGTCGACGCCAACTCCCCCGGCGTGCGCATCAACCCGGAGCACCCGGTGGTGATGCTCCTGCTGGACGAGTTCCCGCTGACCTCCCTGCTGGACTCCAAGGGGCAGGTCGACGCCCGCCTGTACCCGAACTTCGCCAAGCTGGCCGGCCAGTCCACCTGGTACCGCAACGCCACCGCGGTGTCCGGGCTGACCCAGTGGGCCGTGCCGGCCTTGCTGTCGGGCCGCTACCCGAGCAAGGCCGAGGTGGAGGCCTCCCCGACGGCCGCCCAGTACCCCGACAACCTGTTCACCCTGCTCGGGAAGTCCTATGACGTCGAGCAGTTCCAGGTCGTGACCCAGCTCTGCCCGGCCGAGGTGTGTAAGGCGACCAGGGACTCGGCCCCGTCGGGAGCCGGCCTGAAGACGACCCTGCGCGACTCGGCCCGGGTCTTCAAGCGGATCGTCTGGCCCCGTGACGTCGACGAGAACCCGACCGGGGCCTGGCTCACCGCCGACCCCGAGGCCGAGGCCAAGCCGGCCGTCAAGCCGGGCGACTCGCCCATCCTCAAGGAGATCGAGCAGGGCAACGAGCCCCGCCAGTACTACGACTTCGTGCAGTCGATCCAGGGCACCGACAAGCCGACCTTCTACTTCCTGCACATCCTGCTCCCCCACCAGCCCTGGCACTACCTGCCCGACGGCCGCAAGTACACCGACCGGGGCGACGGCCGCAACGCCAACGGCTGGACCTCCGAGCCCTGGCCGCCCCAGCTGTCGCGCCAGCGCCACCTGATGCAGGTCGGCGAGACCGACCGGCTGATCGGCCAGGTCATGCGCCGGCTCCATGAGCAGGGCATGTACGACAAGACCCTGTTCGTGGTCACCGCCGACCACGGCATGAGCTTCAAGCCGAACGAGTTCGGCCGCCGTGTGGCCACCGAGGGCAACGTCGACCAGGTCCTGTGGGTGCCGCTGTTCATCAAGGCGCCCGGCCAGGCCGAGGGCCAGGTCAGCGAGCGCAACTGGGAGCACGTCGACCTGGTCCCGACAGTGGCCGACATGCTCGGCATCAAGGTGCCGTGGGAGATGGACGGGGTATCCCAGGCCGGCGCCGAGGAGCCACGGACCCGCTCCGACAAGTGGTTCTTCTCCAAACCCGGCGAGCGCCAGGTCTTCCCCGGCCCGCCGAACCAGGCCAAGGCGCTGGCCGGCGTCACCGACCGGATGACCAAGCCGGACAACGGCTACAAGGGCTGGTTCCAGTTCGGCCCCCACGGCGACCTGGTCGGCCAGCGCACCAGCCAGGTCGGGGTCGAGGCGGCGAGCGCGGGCAGCGCCAAGGTCGAGAAGCTGGCCGAGTACGGCAAGGTCGACCTGAAGAGCGGCCTTGTCCCGGCCCAGGTCAGCGGGCAGGTCAGCCTGGCCCCGGGCGTCGCGTCGCGGCCGGCGGTGGCGGTGGCCCTCAACGGGGTGGTCGCCGGGGTGTCGGAGACGTTCCGGGAGGAGCGCGACGCCCAGGGCAGCCAGCCGAAGGGGCCGCCGGACAAGTTCTCCGCCGTCGCCCTTGACACCCTGTTCAAGGCGGGGGCCAACAAGCTGGAGCTGTTCGTGATCGACGACTCGGGCGGCAAGGTTCGACTCCGGCCGCTCACGGTGAGCTGAGGGGACCGGCTGGTGACCAGCGACATCGACGAGGCGAAGGCGGGACCGGCGCCCGGGGAGACTGACGACCAGCGCCGGCGCTGGCTCGACCGCCTGCACCTGTGGGCGCTGGTCGAGGTGTTCGTGCTGAGCGGCTTCGCCATCGCCCAGCCGCTGCTCGACGTCACCGGCAAGAGCCCCGACTTCTTCCTGTTCCGCCGGGCCGACCGGCTCGACATCGTGGCCCTGGTCCTCGGGGTGACGCTGCTGCCGGCCCTGTTCATCTGGGGCTTCGAGGTCGCGGTGGGGATCGTCTCGGAGACGGTCAGGCGCCTTGTGCACCTGGCTGCCGTCGCCGGGCTGTTCAGCCTGCTGGCCATCCAGGTGGCCAAGAAGCTGACCGACCTGCGCGGCCCCCAGGTGGTGGCGATCGCCCTGGTCGCCGGCGTGGCCGCGGGCGCGCTGTACGCCAGGACGTCGTGGCTGCGGCTGTGGCTGCGCTACCTGGCCCCCGCGCCGCTGGTGTTCGCCCTGGTCTTCCTGCTCATGTCACCCACCTCCAAGCTGGTGCTGCCGGCGCGGACCGAGGCCTCCACCGGCCAGACCCCGGCGGCCACCGCCGCCGGCAAGCAGCCGCCGGTGGTGATGATCTTTTTCGACGAGTTCCCGCTCAAGTCCCTGCTGGACTCCAAGGGCCAGATCGACAAGCGGGTCTACCCCAACTTCGCCAAGCTGGCCGGCCAGTCCACCTGGTACCGCAACGCCACCGGGGTGTCCGGGTTCACCCCCTGGGCGATGCCGGCCATGCTGACCGGCCGCTACCCGGCCAAGGTCAAGGCCCCCTCCTACACCGAGTACCCCGACAACATGCTCACGCTGTTCGGCAAGTACTACGACCTGAACGCCTACGAGACCATCAGCCAGCTCTGCCCACCCAGCCAGTGCCACTCGACCGCCGGCAACCTGGACCGGGTCGGGCTGCGGGCCCTGGTCGGGGACTCGGCCCGGGTCTACAAGGAGATCGTCTCGCCCTACGACACCGCCGTCGACCCGGGCACCTTCATCGACCAGACGGCCGCCGAGGAGTCCGCGCCCAAGGACGGCAAGCCGCTGGACCCGCAGTTCCGCTTCAACCAGCTGCGGCTCAACCAGCCGTCGCGCTTCAACGACTTCCTGGCCGGGCTCAAGCCGGGCAACCGGCCGACCATGAACTTCCTGCACATCCTGCTGCCGCACGCGCCCTGGCGGTACCTGCCCTCGGGCAACGAGTACAACTACAAGACCTTCGGGCGGGCCTTCAAGAGCGACCAGACACCGGCCCCGATCGTCGAGCTGGCCCACGAGCGGCACCTGCTCCAGCTGGCCTACACCGACGGGCTGGTCGGCCAGGTGATCGACAAGCTCAAGGCCCAGGGCATGTGGGACAAGTCGCTGGTGGTCATGGGGGCCGACCACGGCGAGGGCTGGGTCCCTGGCGAGAAGCCCCGCAGCCTGGGCAAGACCAACGCCTCCGACCTGATGTGGGTGCCGATGATCATCAAGGCCCCCGGCCAGGACAACGGCGTGGTCGACGACCGCAACTGGGAGCAGGTGGATATTCTCCCGACCGTGGCCGACCTGGCCGGCATCAAGGTGCCGTGGACGATGGACGGCGCCTCCCAGACCGGCAAGCCCACCCGCACCCGCACCGACAAGTGGTGGTACGACATCCCCGGGCACCGCAAGACCCGGCCGGGCCCGCCCAACTGGTCGCTGGTGCTCAAGGGCACGACCGACTCGCTGGTCAGGGCGAGCGATGGCGTCCGCGGCCTGTACCGCTTCGGGGCCTTCGCCGACCTCGTCTACCGCGACCCCACCGCGGTCGGCGCGATCAACCCCGACCAGGAGGCCACCGCCACCCTTGACGACTTCAAGCAGTACGGGCAGATCAAGCCCACGTCGGGGGAGATCCCGGCGCTGGTGTCGGGCAAGCTCACCTCGCCGCTGCCCCCGGCCGCCAGCACCGTCCTGGTGGCGGTCAACGGCAAGATCGGCGGCGAGTCCAAGCTGTTCCCCGAACGTCCCGGCGAGCCGGCGGCCAAGTTCGCCGTGATCACCCCCGACACCCTGTGGAAGCCCGGCGACGGCCGCCGCCAGCTCCGGGTCTATGTGGTCGACCGGAGCGGCGGCGGGCCGCGCCTGGTGCCGGTCAGCCTGACGGACGAGTAGCCGACGACCTGGCCGGGGCGGCCGGCGCCGCCTCGGCCTGCTCGGCGCCAAGGCCGGTCAGGGACCGGACCCGCAGCTCCTCGAACATCTCCTCCGAGGCCGGCTCCCTGGACAGCATGGTGCCGAGCCAGGCGGCCGCGAACCCCAGCGGGATCGAGACGATGCCCGGGTTCTCCAGTGGGAACAGCGGCTCGGAGCCCTTGAATATCAGGCCCTTGGGCCCCATGACGTTGGGCCCGATCACCACCAGCAGCAGCGAGCCGAACAGCCCGACCAGGATGCCGGTGACCGCTCCGCTGGTGGTGAACCGCTTCCAGTAGAGCGAGAACAGGATCGTCGGCAGGTTGGCGCTGGCGGCCACGGCGAAGGCCAGCCCGACCAGGAAGGCGACGTTCTGCCCGCGGGCGAAGGAGGCCAGCACGATCGCGATGGCCCCGATGACCAGGGCGGTGATCCGGGCCACCCGGACCTCGGCCTGCTCGTCGCGCTCCTGGCCCCGGCGCATCACGTTGGCGTAGAAGTCGTGGGCGAAGCTGGAGGACGCGGTGATCGTCAGCCCGGCCACCACGGCCAGGATGGTCGCGAAGGCCACGGCGGCGATGAAGGCCAGGAACAGGTCGCCTCCAAAGCTGCCCTCGCCCCCGCCGATCACCTGGGCCAGCAGCGGCCCGGCCATGTTCCCTGCCTTGTCGGCCTTGGTGATGGCCTCGTGGCCGACCAGGGCGGCAGCCCCGAAGCCGAGGAAGGTGGTCAGGATGTAGAAGCCGCCGATGATGCCGATGGCCCAGATCACGCTCTTGCGGGCCGCCTGGGCGGTGGGCACGGTGTAGAACCGGATCAGGATGTGGGGCAGCCCGGCCGTGCCCAGCACCAGGGCCAGCCCGAGCGAGACCAGCTCGATGGTGCTGGTGAAGCGCAGCCCCGGGGCCAGGAAGGCGTCGCCCTTGCCGCTGGCCGTGGCCGCGTCGGCGAACATCTTGTTCATCGAGAAGCCGAACTTGGCCAGCACCAGGAACGACAGCAGTAACGTCCCGGCCATCAGCAGGACCGCCTTGACGATCTGCACCCAGGTGGTCCCGATCATCCCCCCGAAGGTGACGTACACGATCATCAGCACCCCGACCCCGGCGATGGCCAGGATCGCCGCCGCGTCCCCCTCCAGGCCCAGCAGGAGCTTGACCAGGGCGCCGGCCCCGACCATCTGGGCGATCAGGTAGACGATCGAGACCCCGACTGTCGACAGCGCGGCCGCCGAGCGCACCGGGCGCTGCCGCATCCGGTAGGCGAGCACGTCGGCCATCGTGTACTTGCCGGAGTTGCGCAGCAGCTCGGCGACCAGGATGAGCACGGTCAGGTAGGCGACCAGCCAGCCCACCGAGTACAGGAAGCCGTCGTAGCCGAACAGCGAGATCAGCCCGGCGATGCCGAGGAAGCTGGCCGCCGACATGTAGTCACCGGAGATGGCGACGCCGTTCTGCCAGCCGGTGATGCGGCGCCCCGCGGAGTAGAAGTCGGCCGCGGTCTTGGTCTGGCGCGACGCCCAGATGGTGATGCCGAGGGTGAGGATCACAAACAGCACGAACAGGCTCAGGGAGAGGGTCTGGTGGCTCACTCGGACACCTCCTTGTCCTTGATCTGCTGCCTGAGGAGCTTCTCGCGCAGGTCGGTGGCCAGCGGGTCGATCCGGGTGGCGGCCCAGCGCGAGTACACCCAGGCGACCACGAAGGCCATCAGGAACTGGGAGAGGGCGAACAGGTAGCCGAAGGTGAACTGCCCGAACAGCTTGGTCCCCATCAGGCCAGGGGAGGTGCCGGCGAGCACGTTGAGGCTCATGTAGTAGACGAGGAAGAAGGCGGTGGCCGGCCAGACGAAGCGCCGGTGGCGGCGCTCCAGCTCGACCATCTCCGGGTCCTTGCCGACGACTTCGGTGGCTGTCACCGCCTCTTCCCTGGTCAGGCGGCCGGTGGTCATCGACCTCGACGGCTCGCGAGGGTAGTTCGCCATGTGCCCTCCTAACTCGAGAGCGCCCACCGTTGGGCGCATCGGCACCAGCACGAGCGCTGAACGCCCTACCCGGCGACCACGCGAAGTATGCGTAGATTCGCGCCTCCGTGCGGGCTTCAGGGCCCGGCTCAAGATGGCGCGCCGGATGCCGATGGAGGCGGCGTGACCCGAGCGGGGACGAGGCGGCGGGGGCGGGCCAAGGGGCTGCCCCTGTGGACGCTTGCCGCCGCGCTGGTGGTCATCGCGATGGCCTCCTTCACCGGCGCCACCCGGGTCGGGGGCGAGGTCGCGCGGCTTGAGCGGGCCGAGCGGCTGTCGTTCCTGCTCGAGGCGCGCGCGTACGAGCAGGCGGCGCTCGACTCGAGGACCACCTCGAGCGGGGCCCCGGACGACGCCGCGGCCCGGCGCGCCGCCGCCGTCCGCCAGGAGCTCACCGCCGCCCTGGCCGAGCTGGCCGCCCTGCTCCCCGGCGATTCGGCCGTGACCCGGGTCCGGGCCGCCGCCGTCGACTGGCAGGCCGCCCTCGACACCAAGCTCCAGCTGCTGGCCTCGGGCGACCTGGTGGCCGCCAACCGGGTCGACCGCGCCCAGGTCGCCCCGGGCTTCGAACGGCTGACCGCCGCGCTGCGCACCACCGCGGCCGACTCGAGCAGGGCGGCCAGCGCCGCCCAGGGCCGCTCCAAGGCCGGGTCGCTGGCCGTGGTGGCCGCGGCCACGCTCCTGTCCCTGGTCCTGCTCTGGCGGGTCGAGCGGGCCCGGTCCCGGCAGCGGGCCGTCGAGGCCAGGGCCCAGGAGGACCGCGGCCGGCTGGTCAACAAGATCCTGACGGTGGCCGAGCGCCAGCGCAGCGGCATGGCCGCCGAGCTGCACGACGGGCCCATCCAGGGGCTGACCCGGCTCGGGCTGTCCCTGGAGCGGGGCCAGCTTCGGCTGCGGCGCGGCCAGCTGGAGGAGGGCCGGCGGCTGCTCACCGACGCCCAGGCCGCGCTGTCCGGGGAGGTCCAGTCGCTGCGGCGGATCATGGCCACCCTGCGGCCGCCCGTGCTGGAGGAGCGCGGCCTGGTCAGCGCCCTCTGCGACTACGTCGAGATGGTCCGCCAGCAGGCCGGGATCAGCTGCACCCTGGCCGCCAAGCTGCCCGACCGGCTGCCCGAGGACCACGAGATCGTCCTGTACCGGGTGGCCCAGGAGGCGTTGACGAACGTGACCAGGCACGCGCGGGCGTCCAGCGCCCGGGTCGAGCTGACCGAGACGGCCGAGACAGTGGTGCTGGAGGTGCACGACGACGGGGTCGGGTTCGACCCGGCGGCCGAGGAGCAGCAGGGCGGCCTTGACCACTTCGGCCTGGCCGGCATGCGCGAGCGGGTCGAGCTGGCCGGCGGGACCTGGACGATGTGGTCGCGGCCGGGGGCGGGCACGGTCCTGACCGCGTCCCTGCCCAAGGTCCTGGTGGCGGCATGACGGCGGCCGGGCCGGCCGCACCGGCACCCCGGGTGCTGCTGGTCGACGACAACCGCGGCTTCCGCAACGAGCTGCGACTGCTGCTGGAGGACTGTGGCATCGAGGTGGTGGCCGAGGGCGAGAACGGCCAGGAGGCGGTCGAGCTGGCCACGCGGACCGACGCCGACGTGGTCCTGATGGACCTGCGCATGCCGGTGATGGACGGCCTCCAGGCGGCCAGGGCCCTGCGCGACCGGGTCCCGTCGCTGCCCGTGATCATCCTGTCCGCCTACGAGGACCCGGCCCTCAAGAGCGAGGCCGACGCCGCCAACGCCTACGCCTACCTGGTCAAGGGCTGCTCCGGCGGCCTGGTCCTCGACACCATCGAGCAGGCCTGGGCGTCCAGGTCGGGCCGGGCCAGCCCGAACTAGCCCAGGATCGCGGCCAGGGCCGCCTCGGTGTCGCGCAGGTCGTCGAGCACGGCGTCGGCCTCGGTCGAGCGGAGCTCGCCGGCCCGGTAGGGGCCGGTGGCGACGGCGACCACCCGGGCCCCGCCGGCGCGGCCGGCGGCGACGTCGAGCGGGGTGTCGCCGACCAGCACGGTGGCCGTCCCCGGAAAGCTTGTGCCGTACTTGCGCTCGGCCTTGGCCCTGGCCACCTCGACCAGGCTGGGCCGGTGGTGGTGGTCGGAGCCGAACCCGCCGACCTCGAAGTCGAGGTGGCCGTCGAGCTCGAAGCTGGCCAGCTTGAGCAGGGCGTTGGGCTCCAGGTTGCCGGTCAGCAGCGACTGGACGACCCCCTCGGTGCGGCCGAGCGCGACCAGTGTCTCCCTGGCCCCGGGCAGGGCCCGGCCCCGCTCCCGGATCACCGCCGCCTTGGCCGCCAGGGCTGTCACCAGGGCCTCGCTGAACGCCGGCAGGTGCGAAGCACCCTCGACGATCTCATGGGCGGTCAGGAGCTCGAGCGCGATCTCCGGGTCGGTCCGCCCGGCCATCACCAGCGCCCTGGCGGTGACCTGGTCGGGAGCGCGGCCGAGCACGGCCTGGAACGCCTCGGCGAAGATGTCGCGGCCGACCTCCCCGGCCTGGACCAGGGTGCCGTCGATGTCCCACAGGACCAGGCGGCGCACGCGTTACCGCTTGGCCAGCTCGGCCCGGTGGGCCGCGGCCCGTCCACCCCCGCCGGCGGCCAGCTCCCGGTAGGGCGGGACCGCGAAGACGTGGATGCGGTTGTCGAGGAAGTCCGAGAAGGCCAGCAGCCGCCCGTCGGCCGACACGTCGAGGCCGGTGGTCTGGTTGCCGCCGACCATGGCGTCCAGCACCTTGCCGCTGGCCGTGTCGATGGCCAGCACCGACCCCCACTCCGGCCCGGGCAGGTAGTAGGAGCTGCCGTTGCGGCCCCGGTTGGACACGTACAGGACCCGCCCGTCGGGGGTCAGGTCGATGGTGTTGGGCACGTTGTCGGTGGCGGCCAGCTTGCGCACCCGCTCGCTGGCCAGGTCGACCACGAAGGCCTGGTTGGTCCCCATGTCGTCAGCGTACAGGCGCCTGCCCTCGGGGTCGCCGACCAGGTGCCGCATGGCCCCGCCGGTCCGCAGCAGCGTCCTGGCCTTCCCGGTGGCCAGGTCGATCCGCTGGAGCTCGCCGTCCTCGAACCCGGCGACGTACAGCCGCCGGCCGTCGGGTGTCGGCCACAGCCCCCGCGGCGTGCGCACCGTCTTGAGCAGCCGCCGGACCCGCCCCTTGCCCAGGTCGATCTCGGAGATGTCGCTCGACACCCAGTTGGCCACGTACAGGGTCCGCTCGTCGGGCGAGAGGGCCATGACCTTGCTCCAGTTCCCCTTGGTGGCGAGCTGGCGGCGGACCCGGAAGCTGGCCCGATCGATCTCCCAGACCGAGGCCGTCTCCATCTGGGTGGCGTAGACGGTGCGGCCGTCGCCGGTGAACAGGACCTCGACCGCGCCGTGCTGGCCGAGCCGGATCGCCTTGCGCTTGCGCATGGTCCTGGTGTCGAACACCTCGACGCCGTGCCCGCCCAGCAGCGAGACCCAGAGCTCACGGCCGTCGGGCGAGAAGGCCACCTGCTTGGGGTTGGAGCCGCTGCGAAGCTCCGCCAGCTTGTGGTGGAGCAGGCCGGGAGGGTCCAGCCACAGGTCGAGGGCGCGGTGACGGTCGAGGGTGACCCGCTGGACCAGCCGGTTGTAACCGGCTCTGACCACGGTCAGCTCCAGCTCACCGCCCCGCAGGGTGCCGTTGAACGGGGTCCGGGCCCGCCGGGCGGCCCCGGTGGGCTGGCCAGCGGCCCGGATCGAGAGCCGGGCCCCTGGCGGATGGGTGGTGACGGCCAGGCGCCAGGACCGCTCCTCCAGCCGCCGCTCGGCGTCGGCGGCCGCCGCGGCCGGGTCGGCGCCGGCGGCCGTGCCCGGGCGGACGGCCGCAGGCGGGCGACCGGCCGCCGCCGAGGGGGCTGGCGCGGCCCGGTCGCGCAGCCACAGGGCGCCTGCCGCCACCACCAGAACCAGGACCAGGAGCAGCACGCTCCTGGTCAGACGGCGGCGCCGACCCGGCGACATCCGTTCTATCTCCGCTGTTCCACAATTGACGGCCGAACGCGACATACCATACCGCGCGGGCACGACCGGGAGGGGGACGCCGCGAACGGTAGAGATGGGAAGGTCTGGGTATCAGGGGAGGGCGGGCCGCGGGGCCCGGCGGGGAACGGCGCCTCCGGGCGCCCCAGGGCAGAGCCGGGAGGTGGCGTGGCGGACACGCGGGTACTGGGGCTCGACCTGGGAACCTCCTCAGTGCGGGCGTTGGTGTTCGACGACCGCGGAGTCGCCCTGCCCGACGCGCTGGCCCGGCGGCCCACCTCCCTGGAGATCTCCGACGAGGGCAAGGCCGAGCTCGACCCGGACGCGGTGGTCGCGGCCATCGGCGAGTGCCTGGACGAGCTGGCCGGCCGGGGGGAGCTGGACCAGGTCGAGCACGTGGCCACCTCGTGCGCCTGGCACTCGGTGATCGCCCTGGACGGCGCCGGCCGCCGCCAGACAGGGGCGCTCACCTGGGCCGACACCCGGGCCGCGCCGCTGGTGCCCGGGCTGCGCTCGCGGGGCGACATGGACCGCCTGCACGCCGCCACCGGTGCCCTCCCCCACACGCTGTACTGGACCGTCAAGCTGCCCTGGCTGGCCCGCCAGCTCTCGCCCGCCCCGGCGCGCTACCTGGGGCTGGCCGAGTACGTGACCGGAGCCCTGCTGGGCGACCCCAGCGCCTCGCCCTCGATGGCCTCGGGGACCGGGCTGCTGGAGCTGGCCACCGCGACCTGGGACGCCCAGGCGCTGGAGCTGGCCGGGGTGGACGAGCGGGCCCTGCCGGCCATCGCCCCGCGAGGCTGGGCGGGCCGGCTCGGGTCCGAGGGGGCCAGGCGCTGGCCCTCTCTGGCCGGCGCGACCTGGCACCCGGCGACCGGCGACGGGGCCGCCTCCAACGTCGGCGCCGGCTGCGTCTCCCCCGACCGGGTGGCCGTCAACGTCGGCACCTCGGCCGCCATCCGCGCCGTCGAGCCGGCCGACCGGGCCGCTCCGCTGCACCGGGAGCTCTGGCGCTACCTGGTCGACGACGGCCACGTCGTCAGCGGAGCCGCCTTCTCGGGGGGCGGGAACCTGTACGCCTGGCTGCGGCAGGTGACGACCCTGCCGGCCGAAGGCTCGGTCGAGGCCGAGCTGGCCGCCGTCCCGCCGGGGTCGCGCGGGGTGGTGGTCATGCCGTACCACGCCGGGTCCCGGCCACCACTCGACCTGGCCGCCGGGTCGGGGGCGATCACCGGGATCTCCCTGGCCACCACCGCGGTCGAGATCCTCTCGGCCACTCTCGAGGCCGTGTGCTACCGGCTCGCCGCCGGGTACGAGGCCATGGCCGCCATGCTGGCGGCGGAGCCGGAGGTGGTCGCTTCCGGCGGGGCGATCGTCGCCTCCCCGTGGTGGCAGCAGACCCTGGCCGACGTGCTCGGCCGCCCGGTCCGGGTGGTCGACGAGCCCGAGGCCTCGGCCAGGGGGGCGGCCCTGCTCGCCCTGGGCCTGACCACCGAGCCGGCCACCGTCCGCGTGGTCGAGCCCCGCCCCGACGCCGCCAAAGCCCAGCGGGCCGCCCGAGCCCTCCACGAGGACCTGGCCGCCCGGCTTGGGTATGCCTGACCGCCCATCGACCAAGGAGCGAAGCACCGTGAGTGAGTACGAGCAGGAGCAGGAGCTGACCGAGCAGCTGCCCGACGATCTGGATCCCCACGAGATGGCCGACAGCGTCGAGGACGAGCTGGTGGCCGAGGAGGGCGTCGAGCTCGGGCTCGACCCCGACCTGGCCCTGTTCGCGGCCCGGGACGAACTGGAAGAAGGCGAGGAGCTGCCCGGGTAAGTTACGCTCTGATCCATATGGAACAGCGCGCCCTCATCACCGGCATCGGCACGGTCAACCCGCTCGGGTTGGACGCCCCCTCGACCTGGGAGGCGATGCTGGCCGGGCGCAGCGGCATCGAGACCATCGCCGCCTTCGACCCGTCGCCCTACCCGGTCCGGATCGCCGGTGAGGTTCGCGGCTTCGACCCCGAGTCGGTGGCCTCGCGCAAGGACGCCCGGCGCATGGACCGCGGGGTGCTGTTCGCCGTGGCCGCGGCCGACGAGGCGGTGGCCGACGCCGGCATCGACAAGCTCGACCCCGAGCGCACCGGCGTGATCGTCGGCTCGGCCATTGGCGGCATCGGGATCGTCGAGGAGCAGCAGCGCATCCTGCTGGAGAAGGGCCCGGGCCGGGTCTCGGCGACCTTCCTGCCCAACTGCCTGGTCGACACCGCCACCAGCTACATCGCCACCAAGCTCGGCGTCCTCGGGGTCAACTTCGCGGTGGTGTCGGCCTGCGCCACCGGGTCCCACGCCATCGGCGAGGCGGCCGAGCTGATCCGTCAGGGCAAGGCCGACGTGATCCTGGCCGGCGGCACCGAGGCCTGCATCACCCCGCTGGTCCTGGCCGGGTTCTGCCAGATGCAGGCCCTGGCCCCCGGCAACGACAACCCGCCGGCGGCCTCACGCCCGTATGACCGGGCCCGGGCCGGCTTCGTGATCGCCGAGGGCGCCGCCGTCGTCCTGCTCGAGTCCGAGGCCTCGGCCCGGGCCCGCGGGGCCAAGGTGTACGCCGAGGTGGCCGGGTACGGCGCCTCCAACGACGCCTACCACGTGGCCACTCCCCACCCGGCCAGCCGCGGGGTCATCCACATGTTCAACGACGCCCTGTCCTCGGCCAGGATCCGCCCGGACGAGGTCGGCTACATCAACTCCCACGGCACCGGCACCCCCCTCGGCGACCCGGCCGAGACCCAGGCCATCCGCCAGGCCTTCGGCACCCACGCCGACGAGCTGGCCGTCTCCTCGACCAAGTCCATGACCGGCCACCTGTTCGGCGCGGCCGGCGCCCTCGAGGCGATCGCCAGCGCGCTCGCCCTGCGCGACCAGGTCCTGCCCCCGACCATCAACCTCGAGGACCCGGACCCAGCATGCGACCTCGACTACGTACCCCTGAAGAGCCGGGAGGCCCGGATCGACGTGGCCATCTCGAACTCAATGGGTCTGGGCGGCCACAATGGCGCCGTCGTCCTTCGCCGCGTCAGCTCCTGAGCCAACGCCGCGAAGCCGTCGCCGCCGCCCGCCGGTCCGCCCCACCCTCTGTCCCGGTCAGCATGCCCACCCTCCTCCGCGAGGCCCTCCACAGCCCCCGCGACATGGCCCTGATCCTCGGCTCCCTCCTCCTGGCCATGCTCGTCACCTCCCCCCTCCCCACCTACCTCTGGGGCCCCACCGCCCTCCTCCTCGCCGCCATCCCCGGCACCGCCGTCATGAACCGAGTCCGCCGGCGAGCCGAAGACCGCATCCGCCAGGAGCAGGACAAAGGCAACGAGCCATAGGGCTCCCGCGGACGTTATCCACAATTTCAGCCGAATGACTTGAACCGCATCTCGACTCCGTGCTGGAGACGTTGATGGAGATGGGCGCTGAAGACGCCGATATCGGCGGTTCTCTTGCCTCTGGAGAGATCGAAATCTCGCTGACCGTCGACGCCGGGTCGCTCCGCGACGCCCAGAAGACGGCCGCCGAGGCCATCGCCGAGGCGATCCGTCTTGCCGGGGGCACGACCGCCGAAGGCAACGGCGCCTCCCCGACCCGCTCACAGGGCCCATCCTTCGACCTCCGTTCGGTCGCCGCCGAGCTTGCCGGCACCTGATCCACGCCGCCGGCCGGGTCGTGACTGGACCTGTGGCTACGCCGAGCCGCCGGCCCCGCGGTGGAACCGGGGAGGGCGGTCCTCGACCTCGACCGGGTTCCACACCCCCGGGGACCGGCCGTCAGGAGGGTTCGCAGCCGAGGCCGTCGGCGTCGGCGTCGAGGTCGAAGGGGTCTGGGGGGCGGACCTTGACCGGGCCCTGGACGTACTTGGGGCCGTTTCCGGAGCCTCCGGCGCAGTCGTAGTCGGAGGCGGTGGGGTCCAGGCAGGCGCCTTCGTAGGAGGGGTGACAGTTCCTCGCCGGCGTGGTCGGGGGGGGCGGCGGCTGGGTGGTCGGTGGTGGTGGGAGGGCCTTGGCGATCACCAGGGTGATGGCGGACGAGGGGGCGACGCCGGCGCCGATCCGGCGGGACTGGGAGATGACGGTGCCGGCGGCGAACCGGGCGGTGGGGCGGTAGCGGACCCGGAGCTTGAGGCCGTTGGTGGCCAGGCGCTGTCTGGCGCTGGCCAGCTTCATCCCGACCAGCCTGGGCACCTCGACCTTGGGCGAGGTGGTCGGGCCGGCCGTGGTCGGTGGTGGCCGGTGGTGCTTGGGCGTGGTCGAGCGAACAGGCATACGGCCCCCCCGTGCCGAAAGCGACAAGTCTTCACTTCAGGCGTTCGGGGCGGATCAATCGATACGGGTCAGCGGTGGAGGGTCTGGACGGTGCCGTCGGGGTTGCCGACGAGGACCTCGTCGGCCTGGTCCGTGAACAGGCCGTGCTCGACCACGCCGAGGGTGGACTTGAGGGCGGTGGCCAGGGCGGGGAGGTCGGTGGCGGGGAGGGAGCAGTCGAGGAGGTGGTGGCCCTCATCGGTGACGAACGGGGACCCGTCGGGGGTGGGGCGGAGGGTGGCGGTGGGGAGCAGGTCGAGGACGCGGGAGCGGGTGGTGGGCCAGGCGAACCGGACGACCTCGACGGGCAGGGCCTTGGTGGCGCCGAGGTGAGGGACGAGCTTGGGGGACTCGGCGACGATCACCACGTGACGGGCGGCGGCGATGACGAGCTTCTCGCGGAGGAGGGCGCCGCCGCCGCCCTTGAGGAGGTTGAGCGCCGGGTCGACCTCGTCGGCGCCGTCGACGGCGAGGTCGAGGGTGCGGTCCTCGTTCAGGTCGAGCAGCTCGATGCCGGCCGCCCGGGCTCTGGCCTCGGTCCTGGAGGAGGCGGCGACCGCCCGTAGTGGCCGCGGGCCCGGCCAGCTCGCGGCGAGCAGGTCGACCAGCGCGAACACGGCCCGGCCCGACCCGAGCCCGATGGTCATTCCCGGCTCGATCCGGGCCCGGGCGGCGGCCACCGCCGCGGCCCGCGCCGGGTCGTCCAGGAACTGGGTCATCGGGGAACGCCCCGGCCGGCTCGGGTGCCGAGGAGCCCGGTCATGCGGGGACGCCGCGCCAGCCGGGGGTGCCGGTCTCGGCGGTGTGGGCGCCGGAGCCCTCCTGCTCGTTCCAGAGGAGGACGGCCGGCCACTCGTGCTCGACGCCGAGGACCGAGAGGCTGGCCGTGCCGAGGAACAGGTGGCGGGCGGTGTCGGGGGGCAGGCCCAGGAACACGGCGGTGAGGATGCGGAGCTGGTGGCCGTGAGAGAACAGCAGGACCCGGCCGTCGGAGGCGCCCAGGTCGTCCAGCAGCCCGCGGGCGCGGGCGGCGGCGTCCTCGACCGTCTCGCCGCCCGGGCAGCCGTCGCGGAACAGGTCCCAGCCGGGGCGGGAGGCGCGGATCTCGGTGGTGGTGAGGCCCTCGTAGTCGCCGTAGTCGACCTCGAGCAGGGCGTCGGTGAGCTCGACCCGGTCGCCGAACCCGGCCAGGGCGGCGGTGGTGGTTGCCCGGGTCAGGGGGCTGGACAGGACCCGGTCGACCTCGAGGCCGCGCAGGTGCTGGCCCAGCGCCCTGGCCTCGGCCTCCCCGGCCGGGCTGAGGGGCAGGTCGGTGCGACCGGTGTGGCGCCGCGCCCGCGACCACTCGGTCTCTCCGTGCCTGATGAGGTACAGCTCCACGGCAATCCCTCCCGGGCCGGGACGGTAGCATCTAGGCAGCCGCCAGTGAGGAGGTCCACGCGATGATGGACTACCCGCTCACCGTCCGGACCATCTACCAGCGGGCGCTGACCCTGTTCCCGGACAAGCAGCTTGTGACCAGGCGGCCGGAGGGCGTGCGGCGGACCACCTACGGGGAGTGGGCCGAGCGGGTGGCCAGGCTGGCCGGCGGGCTGCGCGACCTGGGGGTCGGGCCCGGCGACCGGGTGGCGACGTTCTGCTGGAACCACGACCGCCACCTGGAGGCGTACTTCGCGGCCGCCCTGATGGGGGCCAGCTACCACACCCTGAACATCCGCCTCGGCGGCGACCAGCTCGCCTACATCGTCAACCACGCCCGCGACAAGGTGCTGATCTGCGACGCCGAGCTGGCCCCGGCGATCGGGCCGGTGCTGGGGGACCTCGGCACCGTCGAGCACCTGCTGGTCCTGGACGGCGATGACGGGGAGCGGCCGGTTCTCGGCTTCGGCGCCGAGCACGGCTACGAGGACCTGGTCGAGCGGTCGGCGCCGATGACCGACTGGCCGGAGCTGGACGAGCGGCAGACGGCCGGCATCTGCTACACCTCGGCCACCACCGGCAACCCCAAGGGCGTTGCCTACTCCCACCGGGCGCTGTACCTGCACTCGCTGATGGTGGGGCTGGTCGACACGGCCGCCATCTCCGAACGGGACGTGCTCCTGCCGATCGTGCCCATGTTCCACGTCAACGCCTGGGGGATGCCGTTCGCGGCCACCTGGTACGGGGCCGGCCAGGTGTTCGGCGGCCCCGCCCCGGGCCCGGCCGACTACCTGCGGCTGATCCGGACCGAGGGCGTGACCGTCTCGGCCGGGGTGCCGACGGTGTGGCTCGGCATCCTCCAGCTGCTGGAGTCCGACGGCGGCGACCTGGGCCCGCTGCGCCGGATCATCTGCGGCGGCTCGGCGGCCCCGGTGTCGATGATCCGGGCGTACGAGGAACGTCACGGGGTCGAGTTCATCCACGCCTACGGGATGACCGAGGCGACCCCGGTCACCCACTTCTCGCGGCTCAAGGCGGGCATGGACGACCTGCCGGTCGAGGCCCGCTACAGCTACAAGGCCAAGCAGGGCCTGCTGGTCCCGGGGCTGGAGCAGCGGGTGGTGGACGCCGACGGCGACGAGGTCCCGGCCGACGGCAAGTCCATGGGCGAGCTGCGGCTGCGCGGCCCCTCGATCGCCTCGGAGTACCTCGACGACCCGCGCTCGGCCCAGACCTTCGTCGACGGCTGGTACCACACCGGCGACGTCGCCACCGTCGACCAGGCCGGCTACCTGCACCTGGTCGACCGGACCAAGGACCTGGTCAAGTCGGGCGGCGAGTGGATCTCCAGCGTCGAGCTGGAGAACGCCCTGATGGGCCACCCCGAGGTCGCCCAGGCGGCGGTCATCGCCGTCCCCGACGAGCGCTGGGGCGAGCGCCCCCTGGCCGTGGTCGTCCGCAAGCCCGGCTCGGAGGTCGGCGAGGCCGAGGTGGTCGCCTCGGTGGCCGGCAAGTTCCCCAAGTGGTGGCTGCCCGAGCGGGTCGAGTTCGTCGACGAGATCCCCATGACCGCCACCGGCAAGTTCTCCAAGCGCCTGCTGCGCGAGCGCTTCGTGGCCAGCGTCCAGGAGGAGGACGCCTCCGACGACCGCTGACCCGGAGGCCTAGCTCCTGGCCTCGGCCAGCCAGCTGTCGAGGGGGCGGCCGGCCAGGCGCTCGTAGGCCTCGCGGTAGCGGGCGGCGGTGCCGGCGACCACGTCGGGCGGGAGGGCCGGGGCCGGGGGCCGCTGGTCCCAGGAGTGGTCCTGGAGCCAGTCGCGGACGTACTGCTTGTCGAACGACGGCGGGGAGTGGCCGGGCGACCAGCCGCCGGCCGGCCAGAACCGCGACGAGTCCGGGGTGAGGACCTCGTCGGCCAGCACGACCCGGCCGCCGTCGAGCCCGAACTCGAGCTTGGTGTCGGCCAGCAGGATGCCCCGCCTGGCCGCGTGCTCGGCTCCCCGGCGGTAGACCTCCAGGGTCAGGTCGCGGAGGCGGCCGGACAGGTCGGGCCCGAGCGTCTCGGCCACCTGGGCCTCGGAGACGTTCTCGTCGTGGCCGGTCTCGGCCTTGGTGGCCGGGGTGTAGATCGGCTCGGGCAGCCGGTCGGCCTGGCGCAGCCCGGGCGCCAGGGGGATGCCGCAGACGGCCCCGGTGGCCTGGTAGTCCTTCCAGCCCGACCCGACCAGGTAGCCGCGGGCCACGCACTCGAACGGCACCATGTCCAGTCGCCGGACCAGCATGGCCCGGCCGGCCAGGTGGCGGGCGGCCGGCGGCAGCTCGGAAGCCCGCCAGCCGGCCAGGTGGTTGGGGACCAGGTCGGCGAGCAGGTCGAGCCAGAACACGGTCAGGGCGGTCAGCACCTCGCCCTTGCCCGGCACCGGGTCGTCGAGGACGACGTCAAAGGCCGAGATGCGGTCGCTGGCCACCAGCAGCAGGTGGTCGTCGTCGGCCTCGTACAGGTCGCGGACCTTCCCGGAGCCGAGATGCCGCAGCCCCGATCCACCGGGGGACCACTCCGGCGGTCCCCCGGACCCCCCCGATCCACCGGTGGACCACTCCGGCGGTCCCCCGGACCCCCCCTCGGGGGCCGTGAGCTCGCTCACCGCAGCGCCTCCAATCGCTCGAACACGGGACCGGCTCCGTCCACGAACCGGGCCGGGTCGATGGCGGCGTCGAGGGCGCGCTCGCTCAGCGCGTCGGCCACGCCCGGCTCGGCCAGGAGCAGGTCGCGGAAGCCGCCCTTGCCCTCCCAGGCGGCCATGGCCGCCCGCTGCACGCCTGTGTACGCGTCCTCCCGTGTCCAGCCGGCGTCGACCAGGGCCAGCAGGGCGGCCGAGGACCCGGCGAGCCCGCCCGAGGCCTCCAGGTTGGCCCGCATCCGCTCCGGGAAGACGCGCAGGCCGGCGACCAGCCAGTGGCCCCGTTCCAGGGCGTAGTCGAGCACGCAGCAGGCGTCGGGCAGGGCGACCCGCTCGACGGCCGAGTGGGAGATGTCGCGCTCGTGCCAGAGGGCGACGTCCTCCAGCCCGGCGACCTCGTAGCCGCGCAGCAGGCGGGCCATCCCCGTGAGGCGCTCGGCCACGATCGGGTTGCGCTTGTGGGGCATGGCCGATGAGCCCTTCTGGCCCTCGGCGAACGGCTCCTCGGCCTCCCTGACCTCGGTGCGCTGGAGGTGGCGGACCTCTGTGGCCAGGCGCTCGATGTTCGCCCCGGCCACGGCCATGGCCGCCAGCAGCTCGGCGTGACGGTCGCGGGCCACCACCTGGGTCGGGGCCGCCTCGGGGGCGAGTCCCAGCTCCTCCAGGACCTCGGCCTCGATCTCGGCGGGCAGGTTGGCGTAGGTCCCGACCGCGCCCGAGATGGTGCCGACGGCGACCGCGTCCCGGGCGGCGGCCAGCCGGCGCCGGTCGCGGTCGAAGGCGAAGGCGTGGCCGGCCAGCTTGAGGCCGAAGGTGGTCGGCTCGGCCGCCACCCCGTGGGTGCGGCCGAGGCAGAGGGTGTCGCGGTGCTCGAGGGCCCGGTCCCGGACGGCCCCGACCAGCCGGTCCAGCCGCCGGGCGAGCAGGTCGCAGGCCCTGGTCAGCTGGAGGGCCAGGGTGGTGTCGAGCAGGTCGGAGGAGGTCATGCCGTAGTGGATGTGCCTGGCCGCCTCGCCCGCCCCCTCCCCGTAGGCGGTCAGGAAGGCGATCACGTCGTGGTGCAGCTCGGCGTCGAGCTGGTGGACCCGCTCGGGGGCCGGGGCCGGAGCCTCCTCGATGGCGGCCAGGTCGCCCGGCGGCACCAGCCCCCGGCGGGCCCTGGCCCTGACCACGGCCAGCTCGACCTCGACGAACAGCCGGAAGCGGGTCGCCTCGCTCCAGATGGCGCCCATCTCGGGGAGCGTGTACCGGGGGATCATGGCGTTACAGCCGGAGCCCCTCGGCCAGCTGGTCCTTGAACTCCTGCAGCTGGAGGCGGAGCCGGGCGTCGCCGACGGCCAGGATCTGCACCGCCAGGATGCCGGCGTTGGCGGCGGCGTCCAGCCCGACGGCGGCCACCGGCACCCCCGAGGGCATCTGCACGATCGAGAACAGCGAGTCCTGCCCGGCCAGCTGGGGGGTGTAGATCGGCAGCCCGATCACCGGCAGGGTGGTGTGGGCGGCCAGCACCCCGGGCAGGGCGGCCGCCTTGCCGGCGGCGGCGATGATCACCTGGAGCCCGCGGTCGACGGCGCTGGACCCGTACTCGGCCACCCGGCGGGGGTCGCGGTGGGCGCTCAGCACCTCGAGCTCGTACTCGACGCCGAACTTCTCCAGCATGACCGCCGCGGTCTTGGCCTTCTCCTCGTCGGAGGTCGAGCCGAGCACGATCCCAACCCTTGGCGGCATGAACGCTCCTTGATCCGGTCCTGGTGGGGAGCATTCTAGACGGAACTAGGGAAGGCCTCCCCGTTTGGCCTCCTCGGCGGCGTCGGCGAGGCCGAGGCGCTCGAGCGCGGCCACGATCCAGGCGTGCTTGGCCTTGGAGAAGGCCACCGAGTCGACCGTCCCCCCGTCGACGATCGACCGCTTCAGCTCCTCGTACTCGACACGCAGGCCCGGGTCGGCGAGCAGGGCGTCGCGGAAGCCGCGCAGCGCCGCCACCTCGGAGCTGCCGGCCGGGACCACGTGGATGTGGACCCGGAACGAGGTGTCCCCGTGGCGGATGATCCCCTGGAGCATGGGCCGGGTCGGCGGGAACGCCGTGGAGACCGCCTGTCGCTGGAAGCCGAGGGCGAGCAGGTCGTCGGTGACGGCCGGGATCTCCTCGGACGGGGTCGGCAGGAGCAGGTCGACGGTGCCCTTGCCGGCCAGGCCGGGCACGGCCGAGCTGCCGACGTGCTCGGCGACGGCGCCGGGGCGCTTGGCGGCGATCAGCTCGGCGACCCGCTGGGCCACCTCGGGTGCGGCCGCGTTGTGCTCGTGGACCACGATCGGGACCCGGCAGTAGGGCAGGATCGGGGTCACGCTGGCGAGGCGGCGATGTCGCGCCGGTAGTGGACACCGCCGAACCGGACCAGGTCGGCGGCCTGATAGGCCCTGGCCCTGGCGTCGGCCAGGTCGTCGCCGAGGGCGGTGACCCCGAGCACGCGCCCGCCGGCGGTGCGGACCCGGCCGTCCTGGTCGAGCGCCGTGCCGGCGTGGAACAGGTGGACGCCGGGCCGGGCCGCGGCCGCCTGGAGGCCGTCGACCTCGAGGCCGGTGCGGTAGGAGCCGGGGTAGCCGCCGGCGGCCAGCACGACGGTGACGCACGCCCGGGGGTCCCAGGAGACCTTGCAGCCCGACAGGGTGCCCTCGGCCGCCGCCCAGGCGAGGTCGGCCAGGTCGCTGGTCATCCGGGGCAGGATGACCTGGGTCTCGGGGTCGCCGAAGCGGCAGTTGAACTCGAGCACCCTTGGGCCGGCCGGGGTCAGGGTCAGGCCGGCGTACAGCAGGCCCTGGTAGCGGGCGCCCCGGCGGGCCAGCTCGGCCACGGTCGGCTCCAGCACGGTCCGGCGGATCTCCTCGACCAGGTCGTCGCCGACGTCGGGCAGGGGCGAGAAGGCGCCCATGCCGCCGGTGTTGGGCCCGGTGTCGCCGTCGCCGACCCGCTTGTGGTCGCGGGCCGGGGCCAGGGGGAGCACGGTGCGGCCGTCGGTGACCGCGAACACGCTGGCCTCCGGCCCCTCCAGGAACTCCTCGAGCAGGATGACCTGGCCGGCCTCGCCGTGGACCTTGCCGACGAGGGCGGCCTCGATGGCGGCGCGGGCGGCGGCGTGGTCGCCGGTCACGGTCACGCCCTTGCCGGCGGCCAGCCCGTCGGCCTTGACCACCCAGGGCGGGCCGAAGTCGTCGAGGGCGGCGACCGCCGCGGCCGGGTCGGTGAAGGCCTCGGAGCGGGCCGTGGGCACCCCGGCGGCGGCCATGACCTCCTTGGCGAACGCCTTGGAGCCCTCGATGCGGGCGGCGGCGGCGGTCGGGCCGAACACCGGCAGGCCGCGGTCCAGGAACTCGTCCGCGACCCCGGCGACCAGGGGCTGCTCGGGGCCGACGATGGTCAGGTCGATCCGCCTGGCCTCGGCGAAGCTGGCCAGCCCGGCCGCGTCGGTGGCGCCAACCCCGGGGACGTTCTCGGCCACCTCGGCCGTGCCGGCGTTGCCGGGCACGGCGAACAGCCGGTCGACCTCGGCGCTCTGGGCCAGGGTTGCCAGCAGGGCGTGCTCGCGCCCGCCGCTGCCGACGACCGCGATCCGCATCGTCACTCCTCTCCAGTGCCTCGCAGCAGGGTCTGCTCGCGGCCGGGGCCGACGCCGACGGCCGTCACCGGGACGCCGCCCAGCTTCTCGACGGCGTCGACGTACACGCGGGCCGCCCGGGGGAGGTCCTCGAGCCGGGTCACGCCGCTGATGTCCTCCCGCCAGCCCTCGAACTGCTCGTAGACCGGCTCGGCGTGGTGGACCTCGGTCTGGGTCATGGGCCAGTCCTGGGTCACCTCGCCGTCGATCCGGTAGGCGACGGCCACCGGGATCCGCTCCAGCCGCGAGAGCACGTCCAGCTTGGTCACGAACAGCTCGGTGAGCCCGTTGACCCTGGCCGCGTAGCGCAGGCCGACCGTGTCCAGCCAGCCGCAGCGGCGCGGCCGGCCGGTGGTGGTGCCGAACTCGTCGCCGGCCGTCCGCAGGGCCTCGGCCTCGGCGTCGGTGGCCTCGGTGGGGAACGGGCCGGCCCCGACCCGGGTCACATACGCCTTGGCGATGCCCATGACGCGCTCGATCCAGCCGGGCCCGACCCCGGCCCCGGAGAGGGCGCCCCCGGCCACCGGCGAGGACGAGGTCACGAACGGGTAGGTGCCGTGGTCGACGTCGAGCAGGGTCGCCTGGGCGCCCTCGAACAGCACCTGCTTGCCCTCGCGGAGGGCGTTCCAGACGAACAGCGAGGTGTCGGCGATCCGGGGCCGCAGGGCCTCGGCGTAGGTGGTGTACTCCTCGACGATCGCCTCCGCGTCCAGGGGCAGCCGGTTGTAGACCTTGGCCAGCAGCGGGTTGCGCTCGCGTAGCACCGCCTCGACCTTCTTGGCCAGGATCCCCGGGTCGAGCAGGTCCTGGACGCGGATGCCGAGCCGGCCAACCTTGTCGGCGTAGGTCGGGCCGATGCCCCGGCCGGTGGTCCCGATCCGCTGGCGGCCCAGCCAGCGCTCGGTGAGCTTGTCCAGCTCCTTGTGCCAGGGCATGATCAGGTGGGCGTTGGCCGAGATGAGCAGCTTGCCGGTGGCGATGCCCTGGGCGTCGAGGGCGGCCAGCTCGGCCAGCAGGGTCCCCGGGTCGACCACCATGCCGTCGCCGATCACCGGGGTGACGTGCGGGTAGAGGATGCCGCTGGGGACCAGGTGGAGCTTGAAGGTCCGGCCTCCGACGATCACCGTGTGCCCTGCGTTGTTGCCGCCCTGGTAGCGGACGACCACGTCCATCTTGTCGGCCAGCAGGTCGGTGGCCTTGCCCTTGCCCTCGTCACCCCACTGGCTGCCGACGAGGATGGTTCCCGGCATGGTCTCGGCTCGCTTTCTGTCGGTTCGCAGCAGCCTACATCCGTCGCGAGCCGGTCGTTGCCAGCCACACCCCGGCCAGGACCATGGGGGCGCCGGCCCAGAGCGAGGGGCCGGGCACCTCGGCGAACAGCCACCAGGCGAGCACGGTGGCGATGACCGGCTCGAGCAGCATGACGACGGCCACCACCGAGGCGCTCACGCTGGCCAGCAGGCCGTTGAACACGGTGTGGCCGAGCAGCTGGGGGCCGGCCACCACCCCGGCCAGGGCCAGCCAGGCCGTCGCCTGGTAGCCCCCGAGGCTGGCGCCGGTGAGCAGGCAGGCCGGCAGCAGCGCGGCCGCGGCCACCCCGTAGACCGAGGCGGCGTAGGTCGAGACCGGCAGGCGCCGCCTGGCCACCCGCCCCAGCAGCAGGTAGGCGGCCACGGCCACGGCCCCGCCGAAGGCCAGCAGGTCGCCCCAGACCGCGTCCGGGCCGCCGCCGAAGCCGGTGGCGTCCCCCACCCCGATGACCACCGCCCCGGCGGTGGCCAGAGCGATCCCGCCCCAGGCGCGGCCGCTGGGGGCCTCGCCGAGGAAGACCGAGCCGAGGCCGACGAACAGCGGCGCGCAGCTGACCAGGGTGGTCGCGGCGGCCACGGTGGTCAGGCCGAGCGAGGCGTTCCAGAGGGCGAAGTGGACGGCCAGGAACAGCCCCGCGGCGCCCAGGCGGGCCAGGTCGGCCCGGTCCAGCGCCGCCACCCGCCCCCGCGGGGCGAACGGGGCCAGCACGACCGACCCGGCCAGGCAGCGCCAGAAGGCCAGCGCCAGCGCCGGCATGGCCGCCACCCGGATCAGGATCGGCGAGGTCGAGATGGCCAGGATCCCGACCATCATCCAGAGAAGGAGGTTGCTTCTGGACGCGACCTTCAAGTGCCGGCCTCGCGGAACCGGTCCAGGACGGCGGCCACGAACCCGTCGGCCGCGGCCAGGTCGGCGGCCGCGGCCGGCACCGGGGCGTGGCCCAGCTGGGCGGCAACGGCCGCGTCGACCAGGGCCGCCGCCCCCGAGGGCTCCGGGTCGTCCGCCAGGCGGAGGCGGGCCCAGCGGCCGCTCTCGACCTTGGCGCCGAGGACGTCGTCCTCCAGGTAGCGCCAGGCCCGGCAGGCGGTCAGGACCCGGTAGGCGAAGGTCCCGTTGCGGACCGCCCAGCGAAGCTCGGCCGCGGCCCGCTCCAGCAGCCAGCTCCGCGGCGGCTCGGCGAACACCTCGACCGGGTCGGGCCCGGCCACAGTGACGCCAGCCCGGCGGCAGACGGCGAAGTGGAGCAGCAGGTCGGGGTCGGCGGAAGCTGGGCCGCCGAGGTGCGTCTGGGGCGACGGCCCGGTGCTCACGTGGAGCTCGAACGGCGGCCGCCGTGGCGGGTCGGCGGCGACCGCCGCGGTGACCAGGCTGAGCTCCAGCCCGGCCGGGGTCGGGCTGCCAAGGCTGGGATGGTTGAGGCGGGAGGAGATCTCCCGCTTGGCCCGCCGCTCCAGCGGCCGGGCGACCACGCCGAGCAGGTCGACGTCGCTGCGCTCGGCCGACCAGCCGCCGAGCGCGCCCGAGCCGTGCAGGTAGACGCCGACCAGGGCCGGGCCGAGCACCCTGGTGAGCCCGGCGGTGACCGCCGCCGGGTAGGCGTCGAGCACCCCGCCGCGCCCCTCGCCCACTACGCCCTGACCAGGTACTCCAGCACGGGGGCCAGGTCCTTGTCCTCGATGCCGCCGTCGAAGCGCCTGACCACCCGGCCGTGCTCGTCGACCACCACCGTGACCGGCTGGTAGGGCACCCGGTAGGCGGCCCAGGTCCGGCCGCTCGAGTCGTTGGCCAGCGGGTAGGGGACCCCGAAGTGGCGCTGGTACTTTCGGCCCTCGCTGACGGTGTCGTTGTTCGAGACGCCGAGGAACTGCACCCGGCCGTCGTACCGCTTGGCGACCTCGTCGATGAAGTCCTGCTCGGCCCGGCACACCACACACCAGGACTCGAAGAAGTTCACCACCACCGGCTGGCCCCTGAGCTCGGCCAGGCTGATGGCGTTGCCGTCGAAGTCGGTGACCTCGATCCCCGGGGCCCGCTTGCGCTCGCCGACCGGGACCACGCCCCTGGGAGGCCGCAGGCTTGTGTCCGGGCTGGCCTCGCTGGTGACCGGCGCCGCGGTGACCGGAGCGGCGACGGTCGACGGGACGCCGGCGCCCGACCCGGACGGAGGGTCGCCGGCGCAGGCCGCCACCACCATGACCAGGGCGGCGAGCAGGGCAAGGAGGGCGAAACGGTGACGCATGGCCCTGATCCTACCGGTTGCGGTTACCATGCGCGGCCGAGGGGGAACACCGCCGCGCCGGAGGAG
>Ga0207675_100001087_pt1 | contig 26918 bp, 23 predicted proteins | sample KBSSwiS42_FD_184305 | JGI IMG/M metagenome (GOLD analysis project Ga0207675, IMG submission 184305) | Switchgrass rhizosphere microbial communities from Kellogg Biological Station, Michigan, USA - KBS Switchgrass S4-2 (SPAdes) (version 2) | ecosystem: Host-associated > Plants > Roots >...
GGGCTCGCGATCGTCGACGCCCCGAACGGCTCGATCGTGTCCTACTCAACCGCCCCGGGCACCGAAGCTCTCGACGGCGATGGCCAGAACAGCCCCTACACGACCGCGCTGATGAAGATCGGCCATGAGCCCGGATTGCAGATCGAGCAGTTGCTCAAGCGCGTCCGGCTCGACGTGAGCAACACCACCGGCCGGCAGCAATTTCCGTGGGAAAGCTCGTCCCTGACGGTCGAATTCTCGTTCTTCCCGTCCGGGAGCGCACAGCAAGCCGCCGCGCCGGCGACCAAAAGCCAGCCGGCCGCGACGACAAAGGTCCGTTCGGAGGCCCGCTCGGTGGAAGCTTGGCAGAAGGAGTTGAAGTCAAAGAACGCGCGCGAAGCCTATGAGCTCGTCGTGCGTGAGGACCAGGTAGAAGGCTATCAGGCCTACCTCGCGCTCTATCCCTCGCAATCAACGGCTTCGGCGGTACGCAGCCTGTCCGATCGGCGCCAAGTGATGGTGGCCTGGTACACTGCCGTGACCGTCAACACCGTCGCATCTTACCAGGCCTTCCTGGCCAGCTACGGCACCAGCGACTTCGCGGCAACCGCCGATCGTCTAATCGATCGCGCGCGCGCGCGCTCGGTCTCCGGTGGGGCCGCTGCCGCCTTCGCCTCCGTCAGCCCAACCTGCCCGTGCAGCCTGCCCGCGACCCCGACGCTGCGTCAGCGGCGCACCGACACGACGCCCACCCAGACGCCGACGCAGAATACCGGCTCCAACTCGGGCGGCAGCGCCCCGAAAGCCAATTTGGCGGTCATCGATCCAGTCCCCGTGATCATCCCAACCAATCCGGTGGTCACGCTGCCGCCCCGGATCTCGGTCTATCCGAAGCCGCCGCGCGGCCACGACAAGCCGAAGGACACGTCCGGGAACGACAAGCCAAAATCGACCGGCGGTTCCTACGGCGACAAACCCAAATCGAGCGGCGGCTCCAACAGCGACAATTCCCGTGGCGCCCGCGGGCACAACAATGATACCCCCCACACGCGCGTGACCAACAACGCCGGAGCGAGCAATGTCGTGCGCGCAACAGCGGTGAAACCGATCATGTCACCGGTGTCGGCGGGCATCGGCCTGCGGGCGTTCGGTGGCATGGGAATGGGACGCGGCATGGGAGGCGGCGGCGGCGCGCCGCGCATGTCGTACGGGCGCGGGATGCACTGACGTCGTCGACCGAAAGAAGAACCCCGCCAAGGTGGGGCCTTGGCGGGGATTGAGACGGGCGGCTCAGAGAGGTGGGTCGAGCCGAGCGTCGAGCGGAATGTGCCACGCCAACCCACAAAAGCGTTTGTGCCCGGTTACCGGGAAGGCAACCCGCCGCAGATTCAGGTCGGGTGTTGCGCTTTCAGCACAGTTCGCCCGCGGTTCAGGCGCCACCCTCCTCAACGCAGGTCAAGGACGAAGGCGAACTGGGCGGAGAGCCCGTCGCCGGCTTCGGCCATGCGCATCACCAGCTCGCGTCGGAACAGGCCATCGCGGCTGTTGCCCGGCTCGTCCGGAAAGTACAGCTGGGTGGTGAGCACCGGCTGCTGCGGGGCCTGGACCTTGACGTGATAGTGGCGCGTGCGGCCGGGATAGAGCGCCGGCAAGATCGTGCGAAAGCGATAGCGTCCGGCGTCATCGGTAAACAGGTGTCCGCGATAGCGAAAGCCGGCATTGTCGTAATCGCCGCGTTCGTCCGCGTGCCACAGATCGATCAAGGCCCGCGCGACCGGGCGGCACGAGCGCGTCAACACCAAGCCGCTGAGCTCGACCAGCCGCCCTTTGCTGTTGGGCTCGACGAGATCCGCGCGCTGCGGGGAACTCGGCTTGAAATACGGCCCCGCGGTCTGGCGGACGGTCGGTTCGTCGCCGTCTCGGCATTGCGGCGTGACCGGCAGAGGCTCCGCCACGGCGCGGCCGTCCCCGATGATTCCGGTCATCGCGAACGCGCCCGCGGCCAGCAGTCGGCGGCGCGTGGGATGAGGTACGCTGGGCATGACGGCCTCCTCTGTCGGCTGCTCGTACGTGCACCCGGCCCCTCCGGCCGCCGATCATATCCGGGACGAGTTCACCGCGAGATCACGAGCGCGTTAGCAGACGGTGGACGATCGCCGCACCTGGGTGAATCAACCGCCGCTCGATTGCGCGCCCCGCACTCGCTGCAGCATGTCCTCCACCGCGCGCGTCGCCGTTGCGAGCTTTTGCGGATCGCGCGCGCGCAGGACCACGTTGGTGTTAGGCCCGTGCTGCGGATCGAAGAACGGATAGCTCCCGATCGCGACGTCGGGATTGGCCTTGGCGATCTGGCCGAGCTGGGTGCCGATGTCGCCTTCGCGCGCGTCGGCCCGCACGGTCTGGGACAGCATACGGATGCCGGTCTTGAGCTTGGGCGCGACCTCATCGAGCATGGCCTGCATGATCGACGGCACGCCGGCCATGACGATGACGTTGCCGAGCCAGATGCCGGGCGCGCCCGAAACCTTGTTGACCACGAGGTCGGCGCCCTTGGGAATCCGCGTCATGCGCAGGCGCGCCTCGTTCATCTCCGTTCCGGTCGCGACCAGGCGCTCCTGCATGATGGCGAGCGCGCGCGGATCGACGTCGATCGACACCCCGAACGCCTTGGCGACGCAGTCGGCGGTGATGTCGTCGTGGGTCGGTCCGATCCCGCCGGTCGTGAAGACGTAGGTGTAGCGATGGCGCAGCGCGTTGAGCGCGTCGACGATCGACGCTTCCTCGTCGCCGACCACGCGAACCTCCATCAGGTCGATGCCGACGGCGGTCAGATATTCCGCGATATAGCCGATGTTCTTGTCCTTGGTGCGCCCGGACAGGATTTCGTCGCCGATCACCAGCAGAGCGGCGGTGACGACCTCGTGGGGCGTAGATGAATTTGCAGTTGTCATGGGGGCCCGAATGCTACCGGCCCCAGCGGCGGGCCACCCCTACCCTGCCATTGCGGGTTATGATGCATCAAGTCACCCGCCGGCGACTTCAGGCCCCGCCCAGTAAAAAATCCGATCGCATCGGGCCCGCCCTTGATCGGATCGACAATCGCGATCAAGTCGAGGGCCGGACACGCAGGACTCCCAGATGCCCACATCAGCGCCGCTGCGCGCCATCGCCTACGCGGTTCCCCGAATCGTCCACGAACGCGCCGACGACGGCAGCCTGCACTGCCGTTCGAGCGAGGCGCTGGCGCCGCACCATCCGAGCCTCGCCCGCCTCTTCCGCGCCGCCGTCGAGCGCAATCCGGATGGACTGTTCCTGGCCGAACGCGCAGGCGGCGGCGACTGGCACAAGCTGACCTATCGGTCGGCGCGGCCGCTCGTCGACGCATTGGCGCAAAGCCTGCTCGAGCGCGGACTTTCGGCCGAGCGGCCGATCATGATCTTGTCCGGCAACAGCATCGATCATGCGCTGCTCACGCTCGCAGGCCACACTGCCGGCATTCCCGTGGCGCCGATCTCGGTTGCTTATTCCCTGCAGAGCCAGGACCACGCCAAACTCAAGCACATCGCCGGATTGCTCGTGCCCGGCATCGTCTACGTCGCCGATACCGGCCCGTTCGCCAAAGCCCTTGCCGCGCTCGACCTGACCGATCTCGAAGTGGTCGCGAGCCGCAATGGCGCCGATCTCGACGGGGTCACCGCATTCGACGACATGGTCCAGAGCCGGCCCGGAGCGGCCTTAGACAAAGCCGCCGCAGCCATCGGCGTGGACACCATCGCCAAGATCCTGTTCACCTCGGGATCGACCGGCCTGCCCAAAGGCGTGATCAACACGCACGGCATGCTCACCGCGAACCAGCAGCAGCTGGCGCAGATCTGGCCGTTTCTCGATGAGGCGCAGCTGGTGCTGCTCGACTGGCTGCCGTGGAACCACACCTTCGGCGCCAACCACAATTTCAACCTGGTGCTGCGCCACGCCGGCACGCTGTTCATCGACGGCGGCAGGCCGGTGCCCGCGCTCATCGCCGAGACCGCGCGCAATCTGGGCGAGGTCTCTCCCACGATCTATTTCAACGTGCCTGCCGGCTATGCGGCCTTGCTGCCGTTTCTCGAACGTGACGAGGCACTGGCGCGTTCGTTTTTCGCCAGGCTGCGGCTGATCTTCTACGCCGGCGCCGCGCTGCCGCAGGATCTGTGGGAGCGGCTCGAAGCGGTCGCGCTGCGCACGACCGGCGAGCGCGTGCCGATGACGTCGTCATGGGGCACGACCGAGACCTCGCCGCTGTCCACCGCCGCGCATTTCATGATCGAGCGCGCAGGCCCGATCGGCGTGCCCGTGCCCGGGGTCGAGCTCAAGCTCGTCCCCGCCGGCGGCAAGCTCGAAGTGCGCGTGCGCGGGCCTAACGTAACCCCCGGCTATTGGAAGCGGCCGGACCTCACGCGCGCAGCGTTCGACGCCGAAGGCTTCTACCAGCCGGGCGATGCGGTCTCCTTCGCCGATCCGGCGGAGCCGGCCCACGGCATCGTGTTCGACGGCCGCCTGGCGGAAGATTTCAAGCTCACCACCGGAACCTGGGTCGCGGTGGGAGCGCTTCGCGTCGGCGTGCTCGCCGCAGCCTCGCCGGTGCTGCAAGACGCGGTCATTGCCGGCGAGAATCGCGACGCGATCGGCATGCTGGCCTGGCTCAACGCTGCAGGCTGCTGCAAGCTCATCGGCCGCGACGCTGCGCTCGCGGAGCTTGCGTGCCACCCGACCGTGCGCGAGCACGTCGCCGCCGCGGTCAGGCAATGGAATGCCGATCATACCGGTTCCTCGCTGCGGATCGCGCGCGTGTTGCTACTGCCAGACACGCCTTCGATCGACGGCAACGAGATCACCGACAAGGGCTACATCAACCAGCGGCTGGCGCTCGAACGCCGCAAGGCCGACGTGACGCGGCTATTCGCGGCGGTGCCCGATGCCGACGTCATGGTCGTAGCCCCGCCCTGAGGCAGCATCGCCATGACCGCCGCAGGGTGCAAACGCATTCACCTGCCGAACGAAAGGTGTCATGCTCGCGCATCTGCTCCAATCTCGGGCGCCGTCTCGCGACGACCGGCGACTCCCGATCCCGCCCAGTTGAAAAATAAGGGAGACAAACATGAATCGGATCGCATTGGCTTTGCTGGCAGCTTCGGCGGCGCTGTTTGCGGGCGCCGCGGAGGCGCAGCAATCGCCAGCCCCGCCGGCGGCACCGTTCATCGACTGGGATAAAATCCAGATCAAGACCACGGATCTCGGCAACAACACCTATATGCTGGAGGGCCAGGGCGGCAACATCACCATCGCCGTCGGCACCGACGGCATCATCATGGTGGACGGCCAGTTCGCGCCGCTGTCAGCCAAGATCAAGGCCGCCATCGCGGCGATTTCGCCCCTGCCCGTCAAGTATCTCATCAACACCCATTTCCACGGCGACCATACCGGCGGGAATGAAAACTTCGCCAAGGACGGCGCCATCGTCGTGGCGCAGGACAACATCCGGGTGCGCCTCGCCGCCGGCACCGTCAATGGCATTACCGGCGCCAAGACCGACCCCCGGCCGGCGGACGCACTGCCGAAGGAGACCTATATCGGGGGCACCAAGATGCTGCAGGTCGGAGGCCGGACGGCGCAGCTCACGCACATCACCAATGCTCACACCGACGGTGATACCTGGGTCTACTTCGCGGACGCCAATGTGCTCTGCACCGGCGACACCTCCAACAACACCAAGCGCTATCAGACCATCGACTTCGCCAATGGCGGGGACATCCGCGGCATGATCGCCGCGCAGGACGCCTACCTCAAGGTCGCCGACGACAGCACCAAGATCGTGGTCGGGCACGGTCCGCTGGCGAAGAAATCGGACGTTGCCGAATTCCGCGCGATGCTGGTGACCGCGCGCGAGCGCATCGAGAAGCTGGTCAACGAGGGCAAGAGCGAAGCCGAGGTGGTGGCCGCCAAGCCGTTGGCGGATCTCGACGCAAAATGGGCCGCGAGTGAAGCAGCCGCGACAGCATTCACGCGTATGGTCTACAACTCGTTCAAGCGTTCGTAATACCGACGCGCGGGGCCTGCGATGGGCGATCGATTGACGAGGATCGTGATTGTAGCGCTGCTGCTCGTCGTGGGCGTCTACATCGCGCAGCCCTATTTCGATCGCCTGCTGTTTTCGGCCTCGACCTCGCGCACGGTCGAGCCGCGCGGCGCGCTCGCCGACATCGAACGCACGTCGATCGAACTGTTCGAGCGCGCATCGCCATCGGTCGTGCAGGTCGTGGGCGCGCGCGCCGGCGGGCTCGACCCCGCACAGTCCGAAGGCGAAAACGGCGCCGCGCAATCGGGCACCGGCTTCATCTGGGACGCCGCCGGTCATGTTGTCACCAACGACCACGTGGTCGAAGGCGCCGGCAGCCTCGCCGTGCGCCTCGCATCCGGCCAGGTGCTGCGGGCGCAGCTCGTCGGCACCGCGCCCAACTACGATCTCGCGGTGATCCGCGTCGATAACACCCGGTCGCTGCCGCCGCCGATCGCGATCGGCAGCTCCGACGACCTCAAGGTCGGTCAGTGGGTATTCGCGATCGGCAACCCATTCGGGCTCGACCAGACGCTGACCACCGGCATCATCAGCGCACTCAAGCGCCGCCTGCCCACCAGCGCCGGACGCGAGATCACCAACGTGATCCAGACCGACGCCGCCATCAATCCGGGCAATTCCGGCGGCCCGCTGCTCGACTCGGCGGGACGGGTGATCGGCGTCAACACCGCGATCCTGTCGCCGTCCGGGACCAGCGCCGGGATCGGCTTCGCCATTCCGATCGATTCCGTCAACCGCGTCGTCCCCGAGCTCATCCGCCGCGGCTCGGTGCCGACGCCGGGGATCGGCATCGTCGCGGCCAACGAGGCGGCGGCGACGCGCGCGGGGGTCGAAGGCGTGGTCATCCTGCGGACCGTTCCGGGCTCCTCGGCCGAGCGCGCCGGCCTGCGCGGCATGGACCCCAACACCGGCCGGCCGGGCGACGTGATCGTCGGCGTGAATGGCAAGCCGGTGCGCCGGCTCGCCGACCTGACCCAGGAGCTCGAGCGCGTCGGAGTTGGAAAGAAGGTGCCGCTGGCGGTGCAACGGGACGGCAAGGAGACCTCGGTCGAGATCGACGTGATGGACATCGGCCGCCGGGGATGAGCGCGGCGCCCGCCGCCGGGTCGCTTTTCGCATCGACGCTCCCCCCATTTCCGGCTACTGACTGACGCGCCGTCAGGCCACGCCTTCCGTGGCGACCATCTCCAAGCAAGCCACGCCAATTTACGAGCACAGGAATCAGAACCGTGATCGATCTCTACACCTGGACCACGCCCAACGGCCGCAAGGCTTCCATTCTGCTCGAGGAGCTGGGCCTCCCCTACACCGCCCATGCGGTCGACATCAGCAAGGACGAGCAGTTCAAGCCCGAGTTCCTGAAGGTCAGCCCGAACAACCGCATCCCGGCGATCGTCGACCGCGATACCGGCATCAGCCTGATGGAATCGGCGGCGCTGATGATCTATCTCGCCGACAAGACCGGAAAGCTGCTGCCGAAGGACGGCGAGCCGCGCTACCGCGCGCTGGAATGGCTGATGTGGCAGATGGGCGGCCCCGGGCCGATGTTCGGGCAGGTTCATCACTTCGTGAAATACAACAAGGGCAAGGCGCCCTATGCCGAGGAGCGCTTCCTCAAGGAGGCGCAGCGGCTCTACGGCGTGCTGGACCGCAGGCTTGCCGACCGCGAATTCGTCGCCGACAACTATTCCATCGCCGACATCTCGATCTGGCCGTGGGTCTCGCGCTATGAATGGCAGACGGTCGATCTCAACACGTTTCCGAACGTGAAGCGCTGGTACACCACCATCGCCAAGCGCCCGGCGGTCCAGAAGGGCTACAAGGTGCCGAAGGACGTCGGCGAGATTCCAATGCCCTGAAGGGCGTCGGCCAAAAGGGAGCGGACCACTTCATGCGGTTGCGTTGGTCGGTCCTGGCAGGCGCGGTGGCGCTGATCGCTGCCTCCGCGCAAGCCGGCAACGCGCAGGACACCATCGACCGCCCGCTGACGATCTATGTCGCCGGGACGGCCGGCGGCGGCATCGATCTCTACGCGCGCCTGGTGGCCCGCCACATCGGCCGCCATATCCCGGGCAAGCCGACCGTGACCGTGCAGCTGATGCCGGGCGCGGGCGGCATCCGCGCGGCCAACTACCTCGCCGAGCAGGCGCCGCGCGACGGCACCGTGATGACGACCTTCGCCGGGGGGCCGATTCTCGAGCCGCTGATCGGCACCCGCAATCCCGGCTACGACATGAGCGCGTTCACCTGGATCGGCGCAGCCACCCGGGACATCGGCGTGTGCATGGCGTGGGGGGCGACGCCGTTCAAGACGATCGACGACGTCAGGAAGCAGCAGATGATCGTCGCCGGCACCGGGGCGGGCTCGGAAACCGATACCTGGCCGATCGTGCTCAACGAGGTGCTCGGCACCAGGTTCAAGCTGGTGACCGGCTACGTCGGCTCGCAGGAAACGATTCTCGCGATCGAGCGCGGCGAGGCGCACGGCCGCTGCGTGTTCAGCTATTCCGCGCTCAAGATCGCCAAGCCGGATTGGCTGCGCGATCACAAGATCAATGTCCTCGTTCTCACTGCGGTGGAAAAGAGCCCCGATTTTCCCGGCGTGCCCGCGGTGGTCGATCTCGTGAGCAAACCGGAAGATCGTCAGTTGCTGGAGCTCATGGTCGGCCCCGGCGCCATGGCGCGGCCGTTCGTCGCTCCGCCTGGTCTGCCCGCGAACAAGGCCACGCTGCTGCGGCGCGCCTTCGACGCCACCATGCAGGACCCGGAATTCCGCGCGGAGGCGACCCGGATCCAGGCCGATCTTGCGCCCAGCACGGGCGAGGACGTGCAGGAACGGGTCAAGCGCATCTATGCGACACCGCGGCCGGTGATCGACCGCGTCAAGAAGCTGCTGGCGCCGTAGCATCGCCCGCGCCCGTCGCGTGTTCATATGCCGCCCAAAACATGGGCAGAGCGCCGATATCCGGGCCCCCGCGGCCCGGCCGAAATCCCCGCTTGGGTTGGCGCGCGGCTTGCAGCTAGGATTGGATCGCGCGCGGTTCGCGTGGTGGCGCGGGCGTGCGACGGGGTTGAGGTTTGATGGCGGCCGCGTTCGACGAGATGACGGGCTCCGACGGGACGTTGCGGCCAGCCTATGGCGAGTTGTCGCGCTGGCTCTCCGAGGTGCCCCCCGACGTGCTCGACTACCGCCGGCGCGAGGCCGAGGTCCTGTTCCGCCGCATCGGCATCACCTTCGCGGTCTACGGCGAAGCCGATGCGCAGGAGCGGCTCATTCCCTTCGACGTGCTGCCGCGCATTCTGGCCGCCGCCGAATGGGACATCCTGCGCGCGGGTCTCGAGCAGCGCGTCAAGGCCATCAACCACTATCTGCGCGACGTCTATACGCGACGTGAGATTCTGCGGGCCGGCGTGGTCCCGGAAGACCTGGTGTTTCAGAATCCGGTGTTCCGGCCAGAGATGAACGGCCAGAAGGTGCCGCACGACATCTACGTCCATATCGGCGGCATCGACATCGTACGGGTCGATGCCGAGGTCTTTTACGTGCTCGAGGACAACACCCGTACGCCGTCCGGCGTCTCCTACATGCTGGAGAACCGGGAAATCATGCTGCGCCTGTTTCCGGAATTGTTCGCGCGCCATCGGGTCGCGCCGGTCGAGAACTATCCGGACGAGTTGCTGGCGACGTTGAAATCGGTGGCGCCGGTGAACTCCAGCGCCGATCCCACGGTGGTTCTGCTCACGCCCGGCGTCTACAACTCGGCGTATTACGAGCACTCGTTCCTCGCCGACAAGCTCGGGGTCGAGCTGGTCGAAGGCCGCGACCTCTTCGTCAAGGACGACCTCGTCTACATGCGCACGACGCAAGGGCCCAAGCGCGTCGACGTGATCTACCGGCGCATCGACGACGATTTCCTCGACCCTCTCGTGTTCCGCCCGGACTCCGCGCTCGGCGTGCCCGGATTGATGTCGGTGTACCAGGCCGGCAACGTCACGCTGTCCAACGCGGTCGGCACTGGCATTGCCGATGACAAGGCGGTCTACAGCTACATGCCGGCGATCGTGAAGTTCTATCTGGGCGAGGAGCCCATTCTCAGGAGCGTGCCGACCTGGCGCTGCCGCGAAGACGAACACCTCGCCTACGTGCTCGACCATCTGGAAGAGCTGGTGGTCAAGGAGGTGCACGGTTCCGGCGGCTACGGCATGCTGATCGGGCCGAAGGCCGACAAGGCGACGGTCGCCCTATTCCGCGCCAAACTCAAAGCCAACCCGAGGAATTTCATCGCACAGCCGACGCTCGCGCTCTCCACCTGCCCCACCTGCGTCGAGGAAGGCGTTGCGCCGCGTCACGTCGATCTGCGCCCGTTCGTACTGACCGGCCGGGATCGCATCCGCATCGTGCCCGGCGGGCTCACCCGGGTGGCGCTGAAGAAGGGTTCGCTCGTGGTCAATTCCAGCCAGGGCGGCGGGACGAAGGACACCTGGGTGTTGGACCGATGACCGGATTTTACAGTTCGTCATTCCGGAGCGCCGCCGGGCGGCCCTCGGCGCGCGCCGCGATGACAGACGTCGGAGCCTGAACCGGATGCTTTCCCGCACTGCCGACAACCTGTACTGGCTCGCGCGTTACGTGGAGCGGGCGGAATACCTCGCACGCATCCTCGAGGTGACGCAGCGCCTCACCACGCTGCCGCTCGCCTATGTCGGGACCTCAAACGAATGGGAATCGGCGGTTGCGACCGCCGGCTGCGCCCACGCCTTTGCCGCCGCCTATCCGGAAGCGAACGAAGAGGCGGTCACCGACTTCCTCTGCTTCTCCACCGCCAACCCCTCCTCCATCCGCAGTTGCTTCGAGATCGCCCGCACCAATGCGCGCGCCGTGCGTACCGCGCTCACGGTGGAAATGTGGGACGCCATCAACGGCACCTGGCTCGAGCTCAAGCGCTTCGGCAACGGCCCGACCTCGCGCGAGGAGTTCATGCGGTTCCTGCGCTGGGTGCAGGAATCATCGCTGCGCTTCGACGGCTCGGCCTATCGCACGATGCTGCGCAACGACGCCTACTGGTTCTCCCGCCTGGGCGTCTACATGGAACGCGCCGACAACACCGCGCGCATCCTCGACGTGAAGTATCACATGCTGCTGCCGGCGCACGAACGGGTCGGGGGCCCGCTCGATTATTTCCAGTGGACCGCCATCCTGCGCTCGGTCTCGGCGCTCACCGCCTACCATTGGGTCTATCGCGAAAGCGTCAAGCCCTGGCTCATCGCCGACTTGCTGATCCTGCGGGATGAGATGCCGCGCTCGCTCGCGAGCTGCTACGAGAACCTGGTGCTCTATCTCGACCACATCGGGCGCGCCTATGGCCGCCAGGGGCCCGCCCAGCGCCAGGCGCGCGCGGTCCGCGCGCGGCTGGAGAACAGCCGCATGGAGGAGATCTTCCAGCAGGGCATGCACGAGTTCATCGGCGAATTCATCGACAACAACAACCGGCTCGGCGCCGCTATCACCGAGCAATATCTGATGTAGCCGGGGAATGACGACGGGCCCGCGGGAGCATCGCGACGGTTGCTTCGATGCCGTGCGCCATGCTTTGTCTGTGTCGTCGCTCCTTCGTCATTCGCCGCCCGTTTCATGCGTATTCGCATCTCGCACCTGACGAGCTATGCCTACGGGACGCCCGCGAACAGCGTGATCCAGATGCTGCGGCTGACTCCGCGCAACCACGACGGACAATACGTGGCGCGCTGGCGGATCGACGTCTCCACGGATTGCCGGCTCGACCAGCACGAGGACGCCTTCGGCAACCTCACCCACGCCTTCAGCACCGAGGGTCCGTTCAGCGAGCTCGTCGTCACGGTCGAGGGCGAGGTCGAGACCCGCGATACCCAAGGCATCATGCGCGGCACGGTCGAACGATTTCCGCCGAGCCTCTACCTGCGCACGACCGCACTCACCACGCCCGATGCCGGGATCGCCGCCTTTGCCGCCGCCAGCCGGGACGCCACCGACGGCAACGTGCTCAACCTCCTCCATCACATGCTCGAGCGCCTGCACGACGATGTGGCCTATGACACCGATCCCACCCACGCCGCGACGACGGCTGCCGAAGCCTTCGCGCTCAAGCGCGGGGTCTGTCAGGATCTCACCCATATCTTCATCGCGGCGGCGCGCAGCCTGGCGATTCCTGCCCGCTACGTCGGCGGCTATTTCCACCGCGACGACGGCGTGGACGAGCAGGAGGCCGGCCACGCCTGGGCCGAAGCGTTCGTGCCCGGGCTCGGCTGGGTCGCCTTCGATGCGGCCAACGGGCTGTGCGCCACCGACGCCCATGTGCGGGTTGCGATCGGGCTCGACTACCTCGGCGCCGCGCCGCTCCGCGGCACCCGCTACGGCGGTGGCGGCGAAGTGATGTCGGTCAAGGTCCGCGTCGACCAGGCGAGCCAGCAGACGCAGAATTAAGGCAGCATTGCCCATCCGCCATGGGCCCCGGTATATCCATTGGCAATGGGCCGGACCGGTCCGTGGGGGCGGCGCAAGTCATGACATATTGCTGCGGAATCCTGGTGCGTGACGGTCTCGTGATGTTCGCGGACACCCGCACCAATGCGGGCGTCGACAATATCGCGACCTTCCGCAAGCTCCACGTCCTGGTGCAGCCGGGGCAGCGCATCATGGCCGTGGCCTCGGCCGGCAATCTGTCGATCAGCCAGTCGGTGGTCAGCATCCTGCGCGAGGGATGGGAAAACCCCGACACCGGCGAGCACGAAACGCTGATGAACGCGCCCACCATGTTTCAGGCCGCCCAGCGCGCCGGTCGCACCGTCCGCCAGCTTTACGACGAAGAAGGAAAGGCGCTCGAAGCCTCCGACGTGAAGTTCGATGTCTCGTTCCTGCTCGGCGGCCAGATCAAGGGCGAGCGCCCTCGCCTGTTCATGCTCTACGCCGCCGGCAACTTCATCGAGTGCACGCCGGACACGCCCTATCTGCAGATCGGCGAGCACAAATACGGCAAGCCGGTGCTCGACCGCGCGATCACCTACGACATCGACCTCTACGACGCGCTCAAGGTCGGGCTGGTTTCGGTCGATTCCACCATGCGCTCGAATCTCAGCGTCGGCCTCCCGCTCGACCTGCTCATCGCGCGCCGCGACGTGTGCGATGCCGAGCTCAACTACCGGATCGAGCCCGGCGAGCCGTACTTCCACGACCTGCGCGAGCGCTGGTCGGCGGCGCTGCGGGCGGCTCACGCCGGCATCCCGCGCCCGCCCTACCGGACCACCCGTTGACGTCCGCGTTGGTCGCGAAGGCGGTCGCCGACCTCTAGTCCAGCCTGAGACCGATCGTCTTGATGACGGGGCCCCAGCGGGCGACCTCGTCCGCGACGAAGCGGCGGGTCTTGTCCGGCGTGGACGCAAGCTCGGGCTCGAAACCCGACGCTGTCAGGCTGCGCAGGAATGCCTCGTCGTCCATTACGCCGCGCGTCGCCTGAGCCACCTGCTCGATGATGGCGGGCGACGTGCGCGCCGGCGCGAACAGGCCGATGAAGTTCTGCGCGATCATGCCCGGCAAGCCCTGCTCGACCGCGGTCGGAATGTCCGGCGCGCCGGCCAGCCGCCGCGGCGACGTGACCGCGACGATCCGCAGCTTGCCGGCGTGATGCAGCTCGAGGATCTGCGCGGTGACGTTCGGGGTCGCGATTGGAATCTGTCCGCTGATGAGATCGGTGACGGCGGGACCTGCGCCCTTGTAGGGCACATGCACGATGTCAGTGGCGCCGCTGAGCGACTTGAACAGTTCGCCGGTGAGCTGGTTCATGGAGCCCACGCCGGCCGACCCGTAGGACAGCTTGCCGGGATTGCTCCTGGCATAGTCGATCAATTCGGCGAGCGTCGTCGCCGGCAGCGCGGGATGCACCACGATCGCGAGCCCGGTCGTGACCAGGAGCGCGATCGGCTCGAAATCCCGCACCGGATCGAACGGCGGCCGGCTCGACGCGATCGGCGTGAGCACCAGCGCACCGCCGCCGCCGAGCAGAAGGGTATAGCCGTCGGACGGCGCACGCGCGACCGCGGCCGCACCCAACGCACCGCCGGCGCCGCCGATGTTCTCGACCACCACGGTGCCGAGCGTCGGCTTGACCCGGTCCGCCCAGGGCCGGCCGACGGCGTCGTACACGCCTCCGGGTGGGAACGGGATGACGAGCCGGATCGGACGCTCCGGATATTTCGATTGCGCCGCCGCGGGACGCAGCGCCATCGGCAGGGCCGCCAGGCTCAATGCCAGCAGGTCGCGTCGGCGCATCGGCGGCTCCTCCTTGTCGTTGGCCCTTGTGATTGGCCCTTGTGATTGGCGCTCGACAGTACCGCATTGCGTCCATGCATGCGCAACGACGATAATGCCGCCAATTGAGGAGGACCCACGATGGCTGCGTCACCAAAAGTCGCTCTCGTTACCGGCGCCGGGACCGGCATCGGCAAGGCTGTCGCACTGGCGCTGATGAAGGAGGGCTACGCCACCGTCCTCGCCGGACGACGCGCCGACAAGCTGGAAGAAACCGTCAGCGAGGGAAAGTCCACCGGCGCCAAGAGCCTCGCCGTTCCCACCGACGTCGGCGATCCCGCGGCGATCAAGGCGCTGTTCGCCAAAACCAAGGAGACCTTCGGGCGCCTCGACGTCCTGTTCAACAATGCCGGCATCGGCGCACCGCCGGTGCCGCTCGAGGACCTGCCCTACGAGACCTGGAAGCAGGTCGTCGATACCAACCTCACCGGCATGTTCCTGTGCACGCAGGAAGCCATCAAAATAATGAAGGCACAGGACCCGCGCGGCGGCCGCATCATCAACAACGGCTCGATCTCGGCGCACGCGCCGCGCCCGCGGTCGGTCGCCTATACCGCGACCAAGCATGCGGTGACCGGGCTCACCAAGTCGACCTCGCTCGACTGCCGCCAATACAACATCACCTGCAGCCAGATCGACATCGGCAACGCCGCGACCCCGCTGACCGAGCGCATGGTGCAGGGGCAAGGCGTGATGCAGGCCGACGGCAGGATGGCGGTCGAGCCGCGCATGAACGCCGACGACGTCGGCCGCGCCGTGGTCTACATCGCCAACCTGCCGCTCGACACCAATGTACTGTTCATGACGGTCATGGCGAACCTGATGCCGTTCGTGGGACGGGGATGAGCCGTGCCGGTGCAGATCCGCGGCGCTGACCCCGACCACGACAAGGCCTGGCCGCGCGGCCCGATCGCCGGGCTCGGCCGCACGGCCATGCTCGCCGTCGTCGTGGCAGTCGGTGTGAGCGGGCCGACACGTGCAGAGGATCGGCTGTTCGATGCGAGCCGGCCACTCGAGGTCGCGGACCAGGGCGCGTTCTCGATCCCCGGACGCTATGTCGAGGTCGACAAGCAGACGGTCATGATCGGCCAGATGTACGTGCAGTATCAAATTCCCAAGAACAGGACGCGTCCCTACCCCGTGGTCATGATCCACGGCGGCGGACAGACCGCGTCGAATTTCCTCACCACGCCGGACGGGCGCCGCGGCTGGGCCGACGACTTCGTTGCCAACGGCTATGCCGTCTACGTCGTCGATCAGTCGGGACGCGGTCGTTCGGGATTTTTCGGCGACAGCTATGGCAAGACGCGAAAGCCCTCGGTCGCGAACGTGGAGCAGCGCTTCACCGCCCCCGAGCGCAAGCAGCTCTGGCCGCAGGCCGGCCTGCACACCCAGTGGCCCGGAACGGGCGCGCAGGGGGATGCGGCATTCGACGTCTTCTACGCCAGCCAGGTCGAGACCATCGGCGACGAGGCGCTGATCGAGCAGATGAACCGCGAAGCTGGCGCCAAGCTGCTCGACCGCATCGGGCCGGCGGTTTTGCTGACGCACTCGCAGGCCGGCGTGATCGGCTGGAGCATCGCGGACGAGCGGCCGCAGCTGGTGAAAGGCATTCTGGCGATCGAGCCCAGCGGGCCGCCCATCCGCGAGACCGTCGCAAAGGGTGCGCCGGACTATTTCGAAGACGGCGTGATCGCACGTCCCTGGGGCGTCACCCGCGGGAGGATCACATTCGATCCGCCGGCGCAGACGCCGGGCGACCTCAAGCTGGTGCGGCAAGAGCAGGCCGACGGTACCGGGCTCGTGCGCTGCTTTCTGCAGGCCGAGCCGGCGCGGCAGATGCCGCACCTGCGTGGGATTCCCATCCTCATCCTGGTGAGCGAAGCCTCCTACCACGCGCCCTACGATCACTGCACGGCCAAGTTCCTCGAACAGGCCGGCGTGAAGAATTCATTCGTCAAGCTCACCGATCACGGCATCCGCGGGAACGGACACATGATGATGCTCGAAAAGAACAATCTGGAGATCGCCGCACTCCTGCGCCGCTGGGAGCAGGACAACGTCCGCTGATATGCAACGCTATTGCGGTGCGGTCTCGACCACGCGCGCTGGCCACCTCGTTCACTGTTGCAGCTTCGCCGGGAATGTGCAGCTGAAACGAGCGCCACCGTAGACCGATTCATTGTCGGCCCGGATGTGTCCGCCATGCGCTTCGATGATGGAGCGCGAAATCGGCAGCCCCAGACCTATGCCGCCGTCCTTGGTCGTGAAAAAGCTGTCAAACAGGTGATCGAGATGCTCCGGCTTGATGCCGGGGCCGCTGTCTTCGAGCGTGCAGCACAGCGTGCTCGGATCGGAGAGCGTGGTTCGAACAACGAGCGTCCGGCCCGTCGCTCCCATCTGCGCCATCGCCTGGATCGCGTTGACCATCAGGTTGACGAACACCTGCTGAAGTTGCGTGCGATCTCCGAGCATTTTTGGCGCTGCCGGGTTGGAGTGATGCGTGACCGTCAGCCCATGTGACTGGACTTCGTGCCGGAGAAACTGCAGGGCCTCACCGATGACCTCGTCGACCGACAGCAATGTCTGTTCGGGCGCCTGCCGCGTCGCCATCGTTCGAACACGCGCTATGACGTCGGCGGCGCGTCGCGCGTCGGCGACAACGGACTTGGCCAATTCGCGGACGTCGGCCAGATCCGGCTCGGAGCGATTGAGCAAACGCAGCGCCACCTCGCCGTTGATGGCAATCGCGGCAAGCGGCTGATTGACCTCATGGGCAATGGAAGCGGTCAGCTCGCCGAGCATTGACATGCGGGCCGCGTGCGCAAAGTCTGCCTGCACGCGCTGAAGCATTTCCCGCCCTCGCACTCGCTCGGTGATATCCATCACGGCGCCCACGAACCGCAATTCGCCTCGTTCATCAGTCATGGGATAGGCCACGACATTGAGGTGCTTGATTGATCCGTCCGGCATCAGCAGCCGATGCTCAAAATCAATAGCCTCTCTGCGGCTCGTCGCACGCTCGATCACCTCCCGGACCAGCGCGACGTCGTCCGGGTGCACCCGGTCGAGCACCATGGCGATCGTGGCAGCGGTCGCGGGGTCGTACCCGAATATTCGGTAGCTTTCCTCGGACCAGACGATGTCTCCGCTCGAGACGTCCCAGCCAAAACTGCCGGTGCGGCTCAGCCGTTGCGCCTCCGCCAGAGAAGCCTCGCTTTGTCGCAGTGCGTCTTCGGCCCGCTTGCGATCCTCGATATCGAAAGCCACCGCGTACCACTTGACCACCTTCCCCGTCTGATCGCGCAGCGGCACGCGGTGTACCATGTGCGAGAGGTACGCCCCGTCGCGCCGCCGTAAGCGCATTTCAGCCTGGAACGGTTCACGTTTCGCCAGACGAACCTTCCACTCGGCCTCGCTCGCCTTGAGGTCGTCAGGATGCGGAATAATCGCCCAGCTTTGGCCCTCTATGTCCTCCTGGGAAAGTCCGGTGTAATCGCGCCAGGGTCGATTGACCGAATGGCGTGCGCCGTCGGCCCGATAGACCGTGATCTTGACCGGGATCATGTCTATGGTCAGCTGAAGCTCGCGTTCGATCTCGCGAGATTTTTGTTCTGCCCGCTGCCGTTCAGTGCTTTCGATTTGCAGCGCGGCGTTAAGTCTCTCGAGATCCCGCACCTTGTTTTCCAAATCAGTGCGCGACCGCCGAAGAGACGCGGTTGATTTTCTTTGCGCAGCAACCAGTCCAACGACAAAGAGAGCGGCCAGCGCGAACCAGGCAAGGCGCGGTAAATCGTCGAGCATCGAAGCCTGCAGCACTGACCCGATGACGTGGCTGCTGTCGGAATCGAACAGCAGCGTGGTGCCATCCGTCGCGGCGAGGACTGAGGGCCCGATCGTCAAGCAGAGCACAGTCAGAATGAGGCGAAGCATCTTCTCCTCCGCGCGGAACCTGACAGCAGATCCCGAACGCGGTGAACTATAGTCGCCTCCCTCTCGTACGAACAGGTTGCCGACTTTGGCTTCGCAGATGCGAGTCGCGTCCGCGAGAAACGTGTTGCATGGCTCACGCCGCCGGCGCGTCGAGCAGTTCCACCCGCACGCGGCCGGCGAGATCGGCGATCTCGGCCGCGTTGCGCTTGCGCGGGCGCGCGGCCCCGATCGGGATGGTGGCGGCGAGACGTCCGGGCTTGCCGGTGATTGCAACCACCTCGTCGGCGAGGAAGACCGCCTCGTCGATGGAATGGGTGACGAACAGGACGGTCTTGCCGGTCGCGGCGTGGATGCGCGCAAGCTCGCCCTGCAGCGATTCGCGCGTGATCGCGTCGAGCGCGGCGAACGGCTCGTCCATCAGCAGGATGTCGGGCTCGACCGCGAGCGCCCGCGCCAGCGCCACCCGCTGGCGCTGGCCGCCGGACAGCTCATGGGGATAACGGCCGGAATAGCCGGACAATCCGACCAGCGCCAGCGCCGCCTCCGCCTTCTCGCGCCGCTCGTCTGCGCTGAAGCGGCCGTGCTCGAGGCCGAAGCCGACATTGCTCACGACCTTGCGCCAGGGCAACAGCCGCGCATCCTGGAACACCATCGCCACCGGAAGCCGCCCGTCATCGCGGCGGGTCCTGATGGTCACGCGTCCGGTGGTCGGCGGCAGCAGGCCCGCGATCACGCGCAGCAAGGTGGACTTGCCGACGCCGGACGGCCCGATGATGGCCACGAAGCGCCCGGCCGGAACGTCGAGGCTGAAGTCGCGCAGCACCTCGGTGGCGTGGCCGTCGCGGCGAAACGTCAGTCCGATCTGGTCGAGACTGATTATCGCTTCCATCGCAGCAACCACGATTGCAGGGCGACAAACCCGGTATCGATCATGCCGTAGAGCGCGGCCATGGTCGCCATGTAGACCACCACCACGTCGCTCGCGAGCAGGTTGGCGGCCTGCATCATGCGCTGGCCAAGACCCGGCACGCCGAAGATCTCTGACGCCACCACCGCCATCCATGCTTGTCCCAACGCGGTGCGCAGGCCGGCCAGGATGCCCGGCGCGGCCGCCGGCAGGATGACCTTGATCAGCTTCTGGTCGGCGCGCCGGAAGCCGAATGCCTCCGCCACCTCGATCAGGTCGCGGTCGACGGCGCGCACCGCGCCATGCGCCGCAAAGTAGGAGATCCAGAACACGCCGATGCCGATGATGAAGATCGCGGCGGTGGCGTCGATGCCGAACCAGAGAATGGCGAACGGCACCCAGGCGAGGCCGGGAATCGGCCGCAGCACGCGGATGACCCACGCCAGCGAGGCTTCGAGCGTATCGGACATGCCGGTGGCGACGCCGAGCCCCACGCCGAGGGTGCAGCCGATCACGAGGCCGGCGAGATAGTGGCGCAGGCTCGTCAGCAGCGCCGCGAACCAGACGCCCGACGTCAGCTCGCGCAAAAATGCCTGCGGCAGCACGCTCGGTGGCGGCAGCACCGATTCCGGGATGAAGCCCAGCGCCGGCGCCAGCTCCCAGATCGCGAGAAAGACGGCAAAACCGAATGCGGCGAGCGCGACCGCCTTGGTGCGTGTCACCTCACATGCCGCTCGGCACCCAACGCCGCCTCAGTTGCTCGCCAGGGCCCGATCATACACCGACAGCGCGAACAAACCATCCAGCGGCGCCGCCTTGGCGAGCGCACCGAGCTCGACCTGGTAATCCTGCAGCTTCGCCGTCGACTCCACGATGCGGCGGGGATCGGAGGTGAACTGCGTCTGCGGCGACTTGATCGCTTCGAGCAGAACGCTCTCCGGGACCAGGCCCTTGCCGAACGCCGCGCCGACGAAGGACGCCGCCCGCTTGGGATCCTCCTTGAGCAGATTGGTCGCGCGCACGACCACCCGCACGAGGCTCTCCACTGCCTTGGGGTTCTTGTCGGCGAACGCACCGAGCACAGCCACCACGACGCCGGGAAAATTCGGGAACATGTCGGCGCCGGTCGCGATCAGCTTGATCTTGGGGTTCTGCTTGCGAACGATGGTGAGCGCTGGCTCGCGGATCGAGCCGCCCTCGACCGCGCCGGTCAGGATCGCCCCTTGCGTCGCGTCGATGCCCATCTCGATGATCTGGACGTCGGCCTTGTCCGCCTTCACGACCTCCCACAGCCAGTAGTTCAAGGTGGTGTGCGGTCCCGACCCGATCGGCTGGGTGGCGAGCTTGGCGGGACGGCCGGTCTTTTCATGGAACGCCTTGAACGCCTGCGCCGGCGTGCGGCCGTCGAAGAACGGCGCAAACGCGGCGCCGGCGGAAAAGCCCATTTCCTCGACCACCGTGGCCGCGACCACGCGCACGTCGATGCCCTTCGAGCGCGCCACCAGCAGCGGCGCGAGGCCGGCGACATAGACGTCGAGCGAGCCCGAGCTCAACGCCTGGATCATATTGGGGCCGGACTCGAACGCGGACATTGCGAGCGGGATGCCGGCCTGTTTGGTCCAGCCCTCACCCTCGGCCACGAAGATTTGCGCCACGCCCATCACCGGAATGTATCCGACCCGCAGCGGCTGTTGCGCGAGCGCGCCCGTTGCGGAGACCAGTAGGCCGGCAGCGGCGAAGGCAGCGGTGAGAATGCGCATGCGACTCCTCGAAGTGACGCCAGGACGTCTGGCGATGATCAGAATGCGTTCAAGCGGCCCAATCTAGGAACTGGGACCGTTTCGTCCAGCGAACGCTTTTCCATATTCCGATGCGTGCGGGCGACATTCTTCCCGCGCCGGGCCGGCAGGCAGTAGCAAACTTTTTCCGCGCTCGCTACCCGAGGCGGGTGACCTTGACCGCGGTCCCTCCCCGCACCGCGGCCAGCGCCTTCACGTCGCCCAGCGCCTTGGCGAAGATGTTGCAGGGACTGGCGAGCCGGATCTCGTCACCCCGGCTGATGGGCGTGCGGCCGAAACCGAGCGCGATGCAGTGGCCGTCGGGCCAATACGCGATCTCGCCCGGGGTCACCACCGCACGGGCGTCCTTCTCCGCGGCGACCTTCACCGGCACCTCGAAATAGACCTCTTCGCCCCAGGTGAGCGCCGACGCGGCGACCGGCAGCGCCGCCGCGACCGCGCGCGCCGTGGGAGTATCGAGCAGCTCGGCGTCGAGGGTGAGCGTGCCAAAATCGAAACGGATGCGCGCCATCCATGGCCTCCCTTGCTTCATGCTGCCACGGCCACCGCCGCGGGCGGCGCATTGTGTTCGCCGGCGCCGCTCCATGGCAAGGCGCGCGCCTAGTGTGGCGCATTTGACGTTCCTATCAGTATGTGCCGCGGGTCCTTCATAGGAACGTCAAATGCAAAGCCACACTAAAATCATAGACTTGCTAGTGTCCCTTTGTTTCCGACGTTCGTAAAAGTGCGGCCGGCGAGATGATACGAACGTCGGAAACGGGACACTAGACGTGCCGCGACGGGGCTTGACCCCGCAAGCCATGTCGTCTTCGTAGCAGCGGCGCGCCGCTCCAGCCGCGCCCGACCGAGACGGCGAGGCAATGCAACATCTTCAATCGCTGCTGGGCATCCTTGCGCTTGTCGCCTTCGCCTGGGTCATCAGCGAAAGCCGCCGTGCCGTGGCGTGGCGATCGGTTGCCGTTGGCCTCCTGCTCACATTCCTGACCGCGCTCATCCTGCTCAAGGTGCCCGGCGTCGCCCGCGCCTTCGGAGTGATCAACGACGCCGTCGGTGCGATCGCCGCCGCCAGCAGAGCCGGCACCTCCTTCGTCTTCGGCTATCTCGGCGGCGGCCAGCTGCCCTACGATCTCAAGGTGCCGGGCGCCGAGTTCGTGCTGGCGCTGCAAGCCCTGCCGATCGTCCTGCTCATGAGCGTGCTCACGACGCTGCTGTTTCATTGGAGCATCCTGCCGCCGATCGTGCGCGGCTTTTCCTGGCTGCTCGAACGCACGCTCAAGGTCGGGGGCGCCGTCGGCCTGTCGACCGCCGCGAACATCTTTCTCGGCATGGTCGAGGCTCCGCTCTTCATCCGCCCCTACCTCGCGAGCCTCACGCGCAGCGAGCTGTTCATGGTGATGACCGGCGGCATGGCCGGCATCGCCGGGACCGTGCTGGTGATCTATGCGACCATACTCGGCCCGCTCATCCCCGACGCCGCCGCACATTTCGTGATCGCCTCGGTGATGGGCGCGCCGGCGGCGATTCTGGTCAGCCTGATCATGGTGCCGGAGCTGGACAGCAAGCGCACCGGCGGCACCGCGGTGCCCGAGGTGGCCAAGGTCGCGTCGAGCACGATGGACGCCATCGTCCGCGGCACCGCCGCCGGTCTCGAGCTCCTGCTCAATATCTGCGCCATGCTGATCGTGCTGGTGGCCCTGGTCCATCTCGCCAACGCCATCATCGGCATGCTGCCGCCGATCGCCGGCGCCCCGATCACGCTGCAGCGCGTGCTGGGCATCGTGATGGCGCCGGTCTGCTGGCTCATGGGAATTCCCTGGGACCAGGCGGTGACCGCGGGCGGCCTGATGGGGATCAAGACCATCCTCAACGAGTTCATCGCCTATGTGGAGCTGTCGAAGCTGCCGGCCGATGCGCTCGACCCGCGTTCGCGCCTGATCCTGCTCTACGCCATGTGCGGCTTCGCCAATTTCGGCTCGCTCGGTATCATGATCGCGGGGCTTGCCACCATGGCGCCGGAGCGGCGCGACGACGTGTTGGCGCTCGGCGGCAAATCGATTGTGTCGGGAACCATCGCGACCTGCCTGATGGGCGCGATCGTCGGCGTGCTTACGTAGCGAATGAGCCAGCCGGTTGCCCCTTGCACCGCGCCGGTCTATTTGCTACACGCTGTAGCGCTACAACCTAAGCACTACGAAGAATCGCATTTAAGGGAGGCGGCCCCCATGGTCCGTGTTCCAGCTTTCTCCGCGATCCTGCTAATATCCGGCTTGACCGGCGCAACCTTGATGACCGCTCAGGCAAACGATCAACTCGCCCCGCCGCAAACCGCAGTTGAGCGAGCACGGCCCGCCGAGCGAACGATCGTGTGCAACCGCCGCCATTGCTGGGCCATCCGGGAAGGCTGCCGGCTCGTGGTCGCGCCACACTTTCGCGACAACCGGATCAGATGTGGGCCGGCGCGACCGGCGTGACCCTTCGCTCCGCTGGGTCAGCAATCAGTGCAGGCCGAATTCGCCGTTTACCGACCGGATCTCGGCCGGCTTGATCAGCCGCGAATGTGCGACGGTGACCGAGTGCAGCGGCCCTTCGAGGGTTTCGAGCCAGAACTTCAGAAAGCGATTGAGTACGGGAAACTTCGGGCAGAGATCGTAGTCCTGCCAGACATAGGTCTGCAGCAGGGATGGATGATCGGGCAGCCGATACAGGATCTGCGCCGTGGTCAGTCCGTAGCCTTGGAGCTGGCGCTTGAAGTCCCCGGAAGCGAGCTTGTTGGATTCCATCAGCGTTGCCATTGATGATGCCCTCCGATTCGAGCACCAATTCTGATTGTTCCCGTGCGCGAATGACAAGCTCAAAAAATGAATAAAGTTCCCAAAATCAATGCGTTAGCAGCATCACGAGAGCAGTGCTGACAAGCCGTTTGAGGCGACCGCCGAGTTGAAGCGCGCTGCTGGCACTCGAAACACTGGAGTGCCAGATAGGTCTGGCACTCCCATTAGATGAGTGCTAAATATTTTCCGACGCCTCTTGCGGGCCAAAAACACGCCCCCTATGTCGCGCCTTGAACGATCGGCAAAACAGCGTTTGCCAATCTTCGCTAGCCCTAGACTTCTCGAATATTCCCAGAAACTTAGGAGGATACCATGAAGTTTCGCCCGCTTCACGACCGCATCGTCGTCAAGCGCATTGAGGCCGAGGAAAAGACCGCCGGTGGCATCATCATTCCCGACACCGTCAAGGAAAAGCCCTCCCAGGGCGAGGTCGTCGCGGTTGGCCCCGGCGGCCGGGACGAAGCCGGCAAGCTGATCCCGATCGACATCCGCGCCGGCGACCGCGTGCTGTTCGGCAAGTGGTCCGGCACCGAGGTCAAGATCGACGGCGAGGATCTCCTGATCATGAAGGAGAGCGATATCTTCGGCGTCATCGAAGAAGGCGTAGCCAAGAAAAAGGCCGCCTGAGCACAATCCATCCTCTCGTCCCCAGCGCGGTGCCAGACGCGGTGCCGGCACGGACGAGGTTACGAATTCATCGGCTCATTCCTCGCGGCGCGGACCAGCGACCCGCTTCATTGCGCCAGCGACGCCCGGCCTGCGGAAATGAGATCACCAACGGAGTGAACGGAAATGGCTGCCAAGGAAGTCAAATTCGCGGTTGACGCGCGCGACAGGATGCTGCGCGGCGTCGACATTCTCAGCAACGCGGTGAAGGTGACGCTGGGGCCGAAGGGCCGCAACGTCGTGCTCGACAAGAGCTTCGGCGCTCCCCGCATCACCAAGGACGGCGTCACCGTCGCCAAGGAAATCGAGCTTGAAGACAAGTTCGAGAACATGGGCGCCCAGATGGTGCGCGAGGTCGCCTCGAAGACCTCCGACATCGCCGGCGACGGCACCACGACCGCGACCGTGCTCGCGGCCGCCATCGTCCGGGAAGGCGCCAAGTCGGTTGCCGCCGGCATGAACCCGATGGACCTCAAGCGCGGCATCGACCTCGCCGTCGCCGCCATCGTGGAGGACCTCAAGAAGAACTCCAAGAAGGTCACGTCCAACGACGAGATCGCGCAAGTGGGCACCATCTCCGCCAACGGCGACGCCGAGATCGGCCGCTTTCTCGCCGAGGCCATGAAGAAGGTCGGCAACGAGGGCGTGATCACGGTCGAAGAGGCGAAGTCGCTGGAGACCGAGCTCGACGTGGTCGAAGGCATGCAGTTCGACCGCGGCTACATCTCGCCCTATTTCGTCACCAACGCCGACAAGATGCGGGTGGAGATGGAGGATCCCTACATCCTCATCAACGAGAAGAAGCTCTCGGGCCTGCAGGAGTTGCTCCCGCTGCTCGAGACGGTGGTGCAGAGCGGCAAGCCGCTGCTCATCATCGCCGAGGATGTCGAGGGCGAGGCCCTTGCCACGCTGGTGGTGAACAAGCTGCGCGGCGGCCTCAAGGTCGCGGCAGTGAAGGCACCGGGCTTCGGCGACCGCCGCAAGGCGATGCTGCAGGACATCGCCGTCCTCACCGGCGGCCAGGCGATCTCCGAGGATCTCGGCATCAAGCTCGAGAACGTCACGCTCGCCATGCTCGGTCGTGCCAAGAAGGTGACGATCGACAAGGAGAACACCACGATCGTCGGCGGCGCCGGCAAGAAGGCCGACATCGACGGCCGCATCGCGCAGATCAAGGCGCAGATCGAGGAGACCACCTCCGACTACGATCGCGAGAAGCTGCAGGAGCGGCTGGCCAAGCTCGCCGGCGGCGTTGCGGTGATCCGCGTCGGCGGTGCGACCGAGGTCGAGGTGAAGGAGCGCAAGGACCGCGTGGACGATGCCATGCACGCGACCCGCGCCGCGGTCGAGGAAGGCATCCTGCCCGGTGGCGGCGTGGCGTTGCTGCGCGCGAGCGAGGCCCTCAAGAGGCTCCGGACGCAGAACGACGACCAGAAGACCGGCGTGGAGATCGTGCGCAAAGCCATCCAGGCTCCAGCCCGCCAGATTGCCACCAATGCCGGCGAGGACGGCTCGGTCGTGGTCGGGAAGATCCTGGAGAAGGACCAGTACAGCTACGGCTTCGACGCCCAGAACGGCGAGTACGTGAACATGGTCTCGAAGGGCATCATCGACCCCACGAAAGTGGTGCGAGAGGCCTTGCAGGGAGCCGCTTCCGTGGCCGGGCTCCTCATCACCACGGAGGCGATGGTCGCCGAGATACCAAGGAAGTCGCCGCCTCCCATGCCGGGCGGCGGTGGCGGCGGAATGGGTGGAATGGGCGGCATGGACTTCTGATCCGTCCACACCCACCAATGCATCAGGGCGCGGCTTACGCCGCGCCCTTTTTTTGTCCGCCACCCTTGCGGACGGCCCGCACCTGCGCCTTGCGATCATCGATGTCAGGGATGTCAGGGATGTCAGGGATGTCAGGGATGTCAGGGATGTCAGGGATGTCAGGGATGAGGGTGAGCACCGGCCAACGGTCGGCCCAAAAGCCAACGACCACGAACCAGGAAGGTGCGCGTACATCCGGCGACACCTGCTAAGTCGTGGTCGTTCCGGGTGACAGAGCCTTGCGGCTACGACATCACCTTGGGACATAACGTAAGAACGCGAAGAAGGTTCCGCAAGGCCGGTCTTATTCCGCCGGAACAACGGCGCGCGTGCGTTCCTTCTCGACGCCGTTGACCAGCACCGCGATCGCGGCGGTCGCGACCACGAACCCCAGCGCGATCACCGCGGTCGTGCCGAGCACGAGGCCGAAGCCACCGCGACCGTGCAGCAGGGCAATTGCCGAGACCCCCGCCCCCGAGACCAGGAAGGTGAGGAAGTAACGCACCGCATAGACGCGGCCGCGCCAGGCATC